>Ga0213920_1001565_pt1 | contig 12431 bp, 13 predicted proteins | sample McNCre1117MG_FD_161054 | JGI IMG/M metagenome (GOLD analysis project Ga0213920, IMG submission 161054) | Freshwater microbial communities from McNutts Creek, Athens, Georgia, United States - 11-17 MG | ecosystem: Environmental > Aquatic > Freshwater > Creek | place: USA: Georgia | collected...
AGCAGGCGCTTGGTGCTGTCGCACTGTACGCACGATGGGAGGGTGTAAACCACGGTGTTGTCTGCGGTCATGATCAACTCTTTCTGTTTCTCAACCCTGGCTAGCTGGCTTGATAAGTCATCACTGACTCTCAGGTCAAGGATTTAGCCGAATTTCAGGCTTTATCCCTAGTTCTAGGTCTATTTCTTCGTAAGAACACTATATCTAGTGGTTGCCACCCATATCCAGTTAAACGGCGTGTCGAAATAATTTTGTAATTTAAACTCCTTTGAAACTGAAAAAGGGGCTCCGAAGAGCCCCAAAATCAGAGTCAAACCCTAGTGGTTTTGACCGCATTTGAAGTGCATGTGGTAGGCGTGTTTGAGCGTTTCTGAGTGAAAACTATGCCAGACCCAGGTCACCGAGGCTGACAGCGCTGAAATAGCTGTAGCCCTTGGCCTCGATCACCTGCTGTGCACCGGTGCTGCGGTCTACAACGGTGGCAACCGCAACGATGATTGCACCCGCGTTCTCCAGCGCCTCGGCAGCGGTAAGAGGTGAGCCTCCGGTGGTAGAGGTGTCCTCAACCACAACTACGCGCTTGCCCCTCACGTCTGGGCCCTCAACCTGACGGCCCATGCCGTGAGCCTTGGCTGCCTTACGCACCACAAAGGCATCTATGGCGCGGCCTCGTGCAGATGCCTGATGCATGATTGCCGTGGCAACCGGGTCGGCGCCCATGGTGAGGCCACCAACGGCATCAAAATCGGTGATGCCTGCAGCGTCTAGCATGTCCAGCATGGCGCGGCCAATCAGCGGCGCGGCCTCGTGGTGCAGGGTGGCGCGACGCAGGTCCACGTAGTAGTCGGCCTCGATACCACTCGAAAGAGTAACGCGGCCGTGCACTACGGCCAGCTCCTTGATGAGTTCTACGAGACGTGGCTTTTCTGCGCTGTTAAAGGTCATGGCTTAAGTTTAAGGAATGCGCATTGCCACCTGGAACGTAAACAGCATCCGTACCCGAGTGGGTAGAGTCACCGACTACCTCCGCACCGCCGACCTCGACGTCCTGGCGATGCAGGAAATCAAATGCAAACCAGAGCAGTTTCCGGTGGCGGAGTTTGAGGCTCTGGGCTATGAAGTTACTTTGCACGGCTTGAACCAGTGGAATGGCGTGGCATTTGCGCACCGGATTCCGGCCCAAGAAGTGGAGATTGGCTTTGCAGGAATGCCTGGGTTTGGTAAGCCAGGCAAACCGGTTGAGCTGGAGGCACGCGCCATCGGTGCCACCTTCAACGGAACCCGCCTTTGGAGTCTTTACATCCCAAACGGTCGCACCCTCGATGACCCACACTACGGTTACAAACTGGAGTGGCTCGACCGCCTAGCGGCCGCCAGCGCCGAATGGCTGGAGCATGACCCCGATCTTTCGCTTGCCCTGATGGGAGACTTCAACATTGCTCCCCTGGACTCGGATGTCTGGGATATCAGTGACTTTGTTGGAGCCACCCACGTTTCACAAGCGGAGCGCGAAGCCTTTGAAGTGTTTGAGCAAATAGGCATCACCGATGTGGTGCGCCCGCTTGTGCCCACCGGTTACACCTACTGGGATTACCAGCAGCTGCGCTTCCCTCGCAATGAAGGAATGCGCATTGACTTTGTGCTGGGAAGTCCTGCACTCGCGGAGCGAGTCACGGCAGCCGAAATAGTGCGTGAGGAACGCAAGGGCGAGGGCCCGAGTGACCACGTGCCCGTGGTTGTCGAGCTAGCAGACTAGAAAGCTACGTACCTAAGGCAGCGCTGGGCTAGCCGCTGATTCTTGCCTGCGACTGCCCGGCGGCAGCTCCTGAAAGAGCGATCCTGCGAATCTCATCGAGGATGGGCTGCAGACGCTGATCCATTCCGCCCGGGAAGTAATTGCGGCGGATGGTGTAGCCCACCACAATCTCTCCCATAGGGTCGGCCATCACAAATGCGCCTGCAGCACCGTCGTGACCAAACGCCCTGTGTGAGCCAAAGGGCATCATCGGGTGAGGCTTCATGAACACAACGCCGTAGGCGCGCGTTGGCTGGTCTAGCACCAGGTCTAGCCCGTATGCCTGCAGTTGGCTAAAGCGGTCAAGTGTCTCTGCGCTAATACCGCCACCGGCAGTGCCGTATCCGGTTGCCCAGTTGAACACCGATGCCAGGCCTCTCGCGGAGGCAACGCCAGCGGCTGATGCGAGCCCGAAGCGTCGTCCTGCTGGGGTGAGGATGAAGTCGCCCAGCCCACGTCCAAACACGTGCATTCCGATTGGGCTGGGGCTCCAGCGCTTTGGTGGGGCAAACTCCGCCAACTGTTCAGGGGTTGGAGGGAGCATCTCCTGAAGTTCGAGGACCCTGGGTTCCAGTTCTTCTGGTAGGCCTAGGTAGGCGTCGGCGCCAGCTGGGACACGAATCTCTGCCTCGTAAAACTGCTGAACAGTCTGGCCAGTGATTCTGAAGCAGAGTTCGCTCATCAGTGGCCCGATGGTTAGCCCGTGATACCCATGGCCAGCGCCGGGTTGCCAGAACGGGCGCTGGTTAGCGAGTGCCTCGGCCGCGGCGTGATCATCCATGAACTGCTCTGGCGTGAGGGGTTGGTCGGTCTCAGGCAACCCCGCCTGGTGCGAAAGCAACTGCCTAACGGTGATGGCGCCTTTTTCTTTAGCGGCAAACTCCGGCCAGTAGTGGGCAACGGTCTGGTCGAGATCAAGGCGGCCGGTGTCTACCAACTTTGCCATCGCCATTGCCGCAAGCGCCTTGCTTACCGAGTAAACGGTTGTCAGCGAGTTGGGCGAGGTGTTGGAAGCAAGGTCCAGTACCAGTTGGCCGCCAACATAGACCACCAACTGCGCTTCTTCCTGGGCGCTCGCGTACTCCTCAAAGAGACTTGCAGCCGATGCGTAGTTTGAGTGGGAAAAGTTCTGCTGAAGTGCCATTACCTAACTCCTGATTGGTTTTTATCAGCCTATAGGAACTGGGGCCCGCAGTTGCAGCGGTTCTAGTTTGAACAGGTTGTACTGGAGCCCTTGGTTCCACGCACCCAGTCAGGAAGAGTGGAAGCGGTGGCACTCGGGCTTGGAGTGGCAGAAGTCGAGGCGCTTGCGGATGGAGTTGCTGACGACTGTGCTCCGGTACCGGGGTTGCTCTTGGCAAGCAAAAGAGGTTGGTCGTTTTTCAACTTGTCAAAGATGATTTGAGCCTGCTCCTGCACAAGCTGCACGCGGCCCTGGTTTGGAGCTGGCAGTCCACCCATCGTTGGTACCTGAAGGAAAGTCATGTTGTCTGGCGAGACGTGGCGGAACGCGCCTGCCATTCCCACCAAAACGTTTAGGTCGGTCAGATTGGTGCTCAGGGTCATGTTGCGAGCGGCCGCATTTGCAAGTGAGTAAAGGTAGACCGGGTTTGTTAGAACACCGGAGCTCTTGACCTTGCGGAACAGTGAGCTCATGTAAACCTGCTGGTTTGAGATTCGGCTGAGGTCGCTGCCATCACCGATGCCGTGGCGGGTCCGGAGGAACTGTAGCGCCTGAAGGCCCTGGAGGGTGTGTTCTCCTGCGGTCAAATCTAGGTGGGTGTAGGTGTCGTGAATTGGATTTGCCACGCAAACCGTCACTCCACCAATTGCATTTGACATCTCAATCACGCCGGTGAAGTTGATCATTGCAAGGTAAGGAATGGTGAGGCCGGTGATGCTCTCAACCGTAAGCAAGGTGCAGCCGGGGCCGCCGTTGGCAATGGTGGCGTTGATTTGTCCGAGTGACTGCGGCAGGTAGCCGGGGCCACCGCTTGTGCTTGGGCAGGCCGGCCAAGGAACCATTAGGTCTCGTGGGAAGCTCATTGCCACGGCATTCTTACGGTTTGCCGAGATGTGAAGCAGGATGATCACGTCTGCCAGGTTGCTGGTGATTCCGGTACCAAAGCCGCCACCCTGCCCGGCACGAGTGTCAGAACCCACCAACAGCATGTTGATTGGGCCTTTGAGGTTGGTTGGCGTGGAAATCGCGTGGCCGTTGGCATCAGTTAGCGTGATGCCGTTGGTCTTCAGCTGGCTGCCGATGGAAACCACTGAGTAGCCCGCGATGATTAGCGCTGCCGCCACCACCATGGCTAAACCACGCCAAGCGAGGCTTAGGAGATTGCGTCTGCCGCTGCGAGCCTCGAGTAAGCCGTGACGCGGGTTGGCCCGTCTGTACCGTGGCTTTGGATTACTCAAGGACTTCCTCGATAGGTGTTTACCCTAAAAACTGGCGGAGGCCGTGGGATTCGAACCCACGAAGCATTGCTGCTCACTGGTTTTCAAGACCAGCTCCATCGGCCGCTCGGACAGACCTCCGTGAACAAGTCTAGCCGAGTGACCTGCTGAAAAGTATGCCCTCAAACCCTGAAAGCACCCTGGCAACGCCGTCATCTTCCACCGATGAAGTGACTTCAAGCGCCGCTGCCTTTACGTCATCTGGGCCCTGGCCCATTGCAAAGGAAAGTCCGCCGCCGGCAGCAGCCCACTCAAACATTGCAACATCATTACGCCCGTCACCAACCGCGATGGTTTGATTGGCGGGAATGCCATGCACTTGGCGCAACTTCTCGAGTGCGCTTCCCTTGGTGATGCCCTCGGGACTGATGTCGAGCCAGGCCGTATAGCCAATGGCGTAGCTAACCGAGTGAAGGCCAATTCCAGAGATCAACGCAAGGAAGTCGTCAACTTCGTGTTCTGGTGATAGCACCACTACGCGGCTAACGGGGTGACGCATTAGCTCCTCAAGCGGTGTCTCAAAGTTTGATTCCCCCAGTGCATACGCGGGGAATGGCTTGTGGAAACGGTATGAACCATCGATGTCTTCTACCGCAAAATGCGCGTTTGGCAGCGTATTGATGAGCTTGGTGAGCACGTTACGTGGGTCAAAGGTGATGACCTCGTGTGGGCGGAATCCCTGTGGGTCCGAATGGTCTAGTTCAACGGTTACCGCTCCGTTGGAGCACACCACAAATCCAGATGCGATGCCCAACTCACGGACCACGGGGATTGCATTGGCGGCGGAACGGCCGGTTGCTACAACAATTTCGTGACCAAGTTCACGAACACGTTGAACTTCGCGAACCACCTCGGGTGAGAGAAAGCCGTCGTCGTGCACAAGTGTGCCGTCGATGTCCAGCGCAATGAGCCAGCGATGGTCACCGGCCGCTCGGCCATCCGTGGTGGGTTCAGTCAACGCGTTGCCCTATGCCTTTGGACGGATGAACTCTTGGCCACCCAGGTATGGACGCAGCGCGGCTGGAATGCGAACTGACCCGTCTTCCTGCTGGTGGGTCTCGAGGATAGCTACCAGCCAACGGGTGGTAGCCAGGGTTCCGTTGAGGGTTGCAGCAGGCGCGGTCTTGCCGTCTTCGCGGCGGTAACGGATATTCAGGCGACGAGCCTGGAAGGTTGTGCAGTTGGAGGTTGAGGTGAGCTCACGGTAGGTGTTCTGAGAAGGCACCCATGCTTCGGCGTCAAACTTGCGAGCAGCGCTTGAACCTAGGTCGCCGGCAGCGGTATCGATTACGCGATAGTGGAGCTCGCAGGCCTGAAGCATCTGCTCCTGCCAAGCCAGCAGACGCTGGTGCTCCTGCTCGGCAAATTCTGGCAGGGTATAGACAAACATCTCTAGCTTGTTGAACTGGTGAACGCGAAGGATGCCGCCAACGTCCTTTCCGTAGGAACCAGCCTCGCGACGGTAGCAGGTGCTCCAACCGGCGTAGCGGTGGGTGCCATCGCCAAGACCCTCGATGATTTCATCGCGGTGGTAGCCGGCTAGGGCCACCTCAGAGGTTCCGGTTAGGTACAGTTCGTCCGCGGGGAGGTAGTAGATCTCATCGGAGTGGGCCCCTAGGAAGCCGGTGCCGGCCATAACCTCTGGCTTAACCAGCGTTGGGGTGATGAGCGCGGTGAAACCGGCGTTGGCGGCCTGGTCTAAGGCAAGATTCATGAGGGCAAGTTCAAGACGTGCGCCCCAGCCCTTGAGGAAGTAGAAGCGGGAGCCCGAGATCTTGACACCGCGCTGGATGTCGATGATGTCTAGTTCTTCACCGAGAACCTGGTGGTCCTTGACCTTGAAGTTGTACTCCGGCTTTTGGCCCACGTGCTTGAGGACAACGTAGTCGTCCTCGCCGCCAACTGGCACGCCTTCAACAACCACGTTTTCGATCTGCCAAAGCAGCGCATTAAGCGCTTGCTCAGCCTCACCGGCGGCAGCATCGGCGGCTTTGACCTTGGCAGCCATCTCCTGCGCCTGAGCAACAAGGGCCTGCTTTTGATCCTTTGGGGCTGCGGCTACGGTCTTGCCAAAAGCGTTCTGCTCGGCGCGAAGACCCTCAAACTCGCGGAGTGCTGCACGGTAGGCAACATCGGCGGCGGCGGCTTGGTCAACCACAGCCTCACTGTTACCGCGGGCACGCTGGCTAACCTTGATGGCCTCGGGGTTTTCACGGAGCAGGTTTAGGTCAATCACCTTTTAAGCCTACCTTTTGCCTAAGACATTGAAGATTAACTGTCACCTTGCTCGGGGAAGACTTCGGCTCGCAATCCAGGCTGCAGCGTCGGCTAAAGACAACGAGCCCGACTCAATCGCTTGGCAAAACACCTCGGCATCATCCCTTGTTGCCGCAACCCAGTGCTGATTGGCCGCCAAGAAAATATTTAACGCATGCCAGGCAGCCTTCCGGTTGTTGTCCAGCATTGGCTTCCAGGTGATCAGTGACTCAGTTTGAGCCGCCGCCTTCTGCCAGATAGTGGGATAAACCTCGGCCCCGTAAACCCTAGAAGCCGGCCGCTTGAATGCCATGTCCAAGACTCCTAGCTCCCTGGGATAGACACCAAGGTCTTCAAATTCCTCAAGCATTACATCCGTAAGCAGGCACCAAGTCACTATTGATCACCAAGGCGCTTGAGCAGCTCGGCATCGCGGATCAAAACTTCCGCAATAACCTCGCGGGCGAGCATCTTTTGGTACTCGTACTCGAGGTACTTTTCAACCGCATCTTCAATTAGTTTTTGTTTTGAGATGCCGCGCTTATCGGATAGACGTTGCAACCGTTCGTCTTGAGTCTCGCTTAGTCTTAGTGTCATGGCCATGTCCTTAGTATCACTTTGATACCGTCTTCTGTCAACGGGTATTCGGTTAGTCTGAACCCATGAGCACCACGGCCGTGATTTACAACCCTCAAAAGGTGGATAAGTCCCGCATTCAGCAGGCTGTGGACAAGTCGCTTGCCCGTGCCGGAATGCACAAAGCCGCATACTTTGCAACCACCGATGCCGGCAGTGGTCAGCGCCTGGCAATTGAGGCCCTCTCCAAGGGAGCCCGCCTGATTCTGGTGGCCGGAGGAGACGGCACCCTCCGAAGCGTGATTCAGAGCCTGGCCAACACCGATGCCGAACTCGGCATCATCCCGGTTGGTACCGGCAACGTGCTGGCCCGCAACCTAAGCGTCCCACTCAACAACATCGGCAGGGCGGCTCTCAAGGCCATCGTTGGCGAGACTCACAGCATCGACCTCGCCCGCGCCACCTTCACATCGGAGGGCACCCAAGCAGCCCAATCCCACATCTTCAGCGTGATGGCTGGTCTCGGACTCGACGCCAAAATCATCATGAACACCGATGCCGACCGCAAACGTCGTCTCGGTTGGGTTGCCTATGTTGAGGGTGGCCTCCGAAGTCTTCCCGTTCGTTTCGAGAAACTCGATGTGGCCGTTGGTGACCGCCCGGCCAAGACTTTGAAACTGCACTCACTTCTTATTGGCAACTGCGGCTTTTTGCCGGGAAACATCAACCTGATGCCGGAGGCTCAGCTGGACGACGGCCTGTTAGACGTGGCGAGCGTGGGACCGCGACGAGTCTGGAATTGGATCGACTTCTGGAACCGCGTTACCTGGATCAACTTCCTTCGCGGCAAGGTGGTTGGCGCTGCCGAGCTAGCGGATTACACCTCAAACGTGAAAACGCTAGGCAACATGGCGGGCAGCTCCATCCAGGTGCATCCGCACCACCCGGTTGAACTCCAGCTGGATGGCGACGCCTTTGGAAAGGTCACCGACGCCACCTTCGAGGTGCTTCCAGGCGCTCTAAAAATCAGGCTCTAACTGCAAAGCCAGAATCTAACTGCAAAGCCAGAACTAGTGACCGCTTCGCAGTGCATCCAGCCAGGCCTGAGCCTCACCGTATTCTCCGTTGGAATTGTTGCCGTTTGGCTTTGACTCCAACTTGTCGGCGCGAGGGTATGACCCCAGGAAAAGCACCTTGGGGCTGAACCGGTACAGGCCGCTCAGTGCCTCGCCCAACCCGGCGTCCTGAATGTGACCCTCGGCATCCACGTTGAACCGGTACCTACCGAGTCGGTCACCAATAGGACGACTCTCGATGCGAGTCAGGTTTACGCCGCGAGCGGCAAACTGCTCAAGCATCTCCAGCAGCGCACCAGGGCGATCAGTGGGCAGTTCCACGATGATCGACGTCTTGTCAGCGCCAGTAGGTGCCGGCTGAGCATCCGGCAAGCCCACCTGAATGAATCGCGTCTGTGCGTGCGGGTTATCGGCGATGTTCTTGGCCAAAACCGCAACCGCGTAGTGCTCGGTGATGTGCGTTGTGGAAATCGCCGCATCGGCAGCATCGGAGTTCAGCAGTTCCGCGGCAGCGGCAGCGTTGCTTGTTGCCGGCAGGTGAAGCGCATCCGGCAGGTTTGCGTGCAACCAGGCCTGAACCTGAGCGTAGGCAACTGGATGAGCGGCCACGGTCTTCACATCGGAGAGTTTGATACCCGGCCGAGCCACAAGGTTGAAGTTCACAGGCACCAGGTACTCGCCATAGATTCTCAAATCGCCGATGGTAGCCAGCGCATCGAGAGTAGCGCTTACGCCACCCTCCACCGACGACTCAACCGGCACCACGGCGCGATGGGCCGAGCCCGAGACCACCGCGGCGAGCGCCTCCTGCACGGAGTTCATGGCGTGCCAATCTGCACCCTTGGCCTCCGCCACCTGAGCCAGCGCTAGCTCGGTAAACGTGCCAATCGGACCCAAGAAGGCGTAACCACGCGCTGTGGCCGAATTCTTATTCAAAGTGTTACCCAGTTCCGATGACATAAGTTAAGGCTAACCGTCAATATAGAAAAATGAACACGCGCGCGGGACAAAAGGCACAGCAATCCGACCTCATCAACATTGAGGCACTGGTCAAGGACTATTACGAGATTCACCCCGATGTCTCCAACGTGGAACAAAAGGTGGTCTTTGGTACCTCGGGTCACCGCGGCACCTCCATCAATGGCTCCTTCAACGAGGACCACATTGCGGCCATCACTCAGGCGATTGTGGAATATCGCGCCGCGCAAAACATCCACGGCCCAATCTACGTTGGCAAGGACACCCACGCTCTGAGCACCCCCGCCGAGGAAACCGCCCTGGAGGTTCTCGCCGGCAATGGCGTCACGGCGCTGGTTGACTCAAACGGCGGCTACACCCCAACCCCTGCAGTCTCGGTGGCTATCATCAACCACAACCTCGGCAAGCCGGCTGGTGATGCATCGATGGCGGACGGCCTGGTCATCACCCCTAGCCACAACCCGCCAACCGATGGCGGCTTCAAGTACAACCCACCTCACGGTGGACCGGCAGACAGCGACGCCACCAACTGGGTTGCGGCCCGCGCCAACGAGATCATCGCTGGCGGACTCCGAGAGGTTCGCCGCAGCCACGCCAAGCCCGGTCACTTTGATTTCCGTAAAAACTACATCAAGCAGTTGGGCGAGGTGCTTAACCTCGACGCCATCCGCCACTCGGGTGTCTCCATCGGTGCGGACCCAATGGGTGGCGCTTCGGTTGAGTACTGGGGCGCCATCGGTGAGGAATACGGCCTCAATCTCACGGTTGTGAACCCCGATGTGGACTTCCAGTTTGGCTTCATGACGCTGGACTGGGACGAAAAGATCCGCATGGATTGCTCCAGCCCGTTTGCTATGGCGAGCCTGATTGAAGGCAAGAGCCGCTTTGACATTTCAACGGGAAACGACGCCGACGCCGACCGACACGGCATTGTTACCCGCGACCACGGTTTGATGAACCCAAACCACTTCCTGGCCGTCAGCATTGACTACCTGTACCGCAACCGTTCCGGCTGGGCCTCCGATGCCGCGGTGGGCAAGACCATGGTTTCGTCGTCCATCATCGACCGCGTGGTTGGTTCGCTCGGCCGCAAGCTCATTGAGGTGCCGGTTGGCTTCAAGTGGTTTGTGCCTGGCCTGATAGATGGTTCGGTTGGCTTTGGTGGCGAGGAATCTGCTGGTGCTTCGTTCCTGCGCTTAGACGGCAAGGCCTGGAGCACCGACAAGGACGGGTTGATTCTTGCTCTACTGGCCGCGGAGATCACCGCTGTCACCGGCAAGACTCCGAGCCAACACTACGGCGAGCTGACCGCCAAGTTTGGTGCACCAGCGTACGAGCGCATCGATGCTCCGGCAACCCTGGAGCAGAAGTCAAAGCTGGGCAAGCTGAGTGCTTCCGCCGTTACAGCCGACCAACTGGCCGGAGAGCGCATCACCAAGATTGAGACGCACGCTGCAGGAAACGGTGCGGCACTCGGCGGCCTAAAGGTGAGCACCGAGAGCGCCTGGTTCGCAGCGCGTCCATCCGGCACCGAGAACGTCTACAAGATTTACGGTGAATCGTTCCTTGGTGCCGAGCACCTCAAGCAGGTTCAGGTGGAGGCTAAGGCACTCGTCGATGGCGTGCTTGGCTAAACGCTAACTAGTAACTAGGTGCGTCTGGCACTTTCAAGAAGCGTTCCAGGGTCTTGTACCCCGCGTTGTGCATTGCTGTGCTCACGTCCACTCCCAAATACCTGAAGTGCCAGGGCTCAAACTGGTAGCCGGTGATCGCGGTCTGACCATCGGGGTAGCGCAGGATGAAGCCGTATTTCCACGAGTTTGCCGCCAGCCATTTGCCCGGCGCGGTATTGGCGAAGCACACACGAATTCGGCAAGAGTCGTAGCCAACTGCTCCAACGTCTGCCGCAAGTCCGGTCTGATGCTCGCTGTAACCCGGGCGTGCAGCCAGGTTTTCGCCCACTACGAGTCCGTATTGTGCTACGTCCTTTGCGTGCACCGCAACCTGATCCGAGTAGGAGCGATAGGTGCTCTGTAGCACCAGGGTTCCGGCGCCAGCGGCCTTCATGGCGTTTGCCATCTCCTTGATAGCCTTTGCAGCCGGCTTGGCCATCCGAAGCCCAAATGGATTACTGGCAACGCCTGTGTCAAAAACCGGCTTCACCAAATTGCCTGGCGCGTAGCTAATGGGGCTGAGTGGCCGCTTCTTGTTGACTACCACGATGAGTGAGCTCGCGCTTGAGATTGGGCTGGGTGTTGGGCTAAGCGTTGGAATGGGGGTGGCCACTGCGGTGGATGTTGGCGTTGCCAATGGGGTGGGTGTGGGTGTTCCAGCGACTTGGGAAATCGTGGGAGTCGGGCTATTTACAGGGGTACTTGACAAAATCTGTGCCAGACTCGATTGGGCGGGAAATAAAAGGGCAGCCAAGGCTGTTGCGCTTACAAGCGCAGTTCGCAAGTTCTTGAGATTCGGTTTTCCCACCAGTCAAGCCTAAACAATCACAGAAAAGGTGCCTCCTAGTGTCACGTGAAGCACGAAAAGCCGCGGCGGCTGAATCAGCCCGCACCGGCGTAATGACCCACCGTCAGATCATGATGGTTCTCTTCGGACTCATGTCCGGAATGTTCCTCTCCTCTCTAGACCAGAGCATCGTTGGTAGCGCTATGCGCACCATCGCCGATGACCTCAAGGGTCTGGATGTGCAGGCCTGGGTAACCACCGCCTACATGATCACCTCCACCATCACCACCCCTATCTACGGCAAGCTCGGTGACCTCTTTGGTCGCCGTCGCCTATTCATCTTCGCTATCGGGGTCTTTGTTCTGGCTTCGGTTGGCGCCTCTTTCAGCCACACCATGTACGAGCTGGCCGCCTGGCGAGCCGTCCAGGGTATTGGTGCCGGTGGCCTCTTCACTCTTGCGATTACCGTTATGGCGGACATCGTTCCACCTCGCGAGCGTGCGCGCTACATGGGTATGTTCATGGCCGTATTTGGCACCTCGTCGGTTATTGGCCCGCTGGTTGGCGGTGTCTTCGCTGGTGCAGACCAGATCCTCTGGATCACCGGTTGGCGCTGGGTGTTCCTCATCAACCTTCCAATCGGAATTGTCGCCATGTTCATGGTGGTCAACTTCCTGCACATCCCTCACCACAAGGTGAAGGGCCGCATTGACTGGTGGGGTGCTGTGTCCATCATCATCGCAGTTGTGCCATTGCTTGTAGTTGCCGAAAACGGTCGCGACTGGGGCTGGGACTCGGCAAACTCAATCCTCTGCTACGTCCTTGGCGCG
>Ga0213920_1001566_pt1 | contig 12428 bp, 12 predicted proteins | sample McNCre1117MG_FD_161054 | JGI IMG/M metagenome (GOLD analysis project Ga0213920, IMG submission 161054) | Freshwater microbial communities from McNutts Creek, Athens, Georgia, United States - 11-17 MG | ecosystem: Environmental > Aquatic > Freshwater > Creek | place: USA: Georgia | collected...
GTGAAGTCAGCAGAGCAAATTGCTGAGGAAAAAGCGGCCGCTGAACGCGCTGCTGCTGCCCGCGCAGCGAAGGCAGCTGCCGAAAAAGCAGCTGCTGAGAAAGCCGCCGCTGCAGAACGTGCCGCTGCAGAGAAAGCACGCGCCGCCGCTGCTGCCGCTGCACAGCCACCCGTGGTTCGGGAGAAACCTATCCAGTACCCACGTGTACCGGATTGATGGCAATGGCGTTTGATCAAACGCAGGATCAATGACAAAGGCGACCCGAGGGTCGCCTTTTGTTTGATACCTTCAAAGTCGTTACGCTGTGTGAAGCGAAAAGCTCTTGGCACTGGTCAATGGCCAATCGCTGAACACTGAAGGCAAGGTGCTCAGATCCTCTTTGAGTAAAGCGCCTACTTCTAGTGTGTCAACCAACTCTGACAAATGCAGCGTTTGTGTTTCGCTCACTCGGCGCATGATGTGACGTGGTGTGAAGTCGTGCGGTGTTTTCAATCCAGATGCTTCCATCAACTCTTGCAAGGCTTCTAGCGTGTGCTCGTGGAAGTTTTGTACGCGCTCTGCTTTGCTGGGTACCACCAACGCCATTTGGCGCGTCGGATCTTGAGTGGTGACGCCTGTGGGGCAGTTGCCGCTGTGGCAGGTTTGCGCTTGGATGCAGCCCAGAGCAAACATAAAGCCGCGTGCACTGTTGCACCAGTCTGCCCCCAAAGCCAAGGCACGTGCCATGTCAAAGGCACTCACAATTTTGCCGCTGGCTCCCACGCGAATGCTGTCGCGCAGACCCGCGCCCACTAGGGTGTTGTGGACCAAGCGCAGGGCTTCTTGCAAGGGCATGCCCATGTGATCCGAGAACTCTAAGGGTGCGGCTCCTGTGCCACCTTCGGCACCATCGACCACGATGAAGTCGGGCTGAATGCCGGTCTCAAGCATGGCCTTGACGATGGCAAACCATTCCCACGGGTGGCCGATGCACAGCTTGAAACCCACGGGTTTGCCTTCGCTCAAAGTGCGCAATTGTTGGATGAAGGCCATCATCTCCAGCGGGGTGGCAAAGCTGCTGTGCGCTGCAGGGGATACGCAGTCTTGTCCTACCATCACGCCGCGTGCTTCGGCAATTTCTTCAGTGACCTTGGGGCCTGGCAGCACGCCGCCATGACCAGGTTTGGCACCTTGGCTGAGTTTGATCTCCACCATCTTCACTTGGGGCGAGCGCACGTTTTCTGCAAAGCGCTCGGGGCTGAAGTGGCCTTGCTCGTCGCGGCAACCAAAGTAGCCAGAGCCTATTTCCCAAATCAAGTCACCACCGTGTGTGCGGTGATGCCGTGAGATAGATCCTTCGCCCGTGTCATGTGCAAAGCCACCCAGTTTGGCGCCTAGGTTCAATGCTTGAATGGCGTTGGCGCTCAGGGCACCAAAGCTCATGGCGGAAATGTTGAACAGGCTGATGTTGTAGGGCTGTGTGCAGTCTTTACCGCCGACCTTCACGCGAAAGTCGTGGCCTGAGAGTTTGGAGGGGGCGATGGAGTGGTTGATCCACTCATAGCCAATGGCGCGCACATCCAGCTGTGTGCCAAATGGGCGTTTGTCAGCTTGGCCTTTGGCGCGTGTGTACACCAAGGTGCGTTGAGCACGAGAAAAAGGGGAGGCCTCAGTTTCTGATTCGAGAAAGTACTGACGAATTTCAGGTCGAATGGTTTCGAGCATGAAACGCAAGTGCCCAATGATGGGGTAGTTGCGCAAAATCGCATGGTGCGATTGCTGCAAGTCGTACAAACCGACGATGCTCAGCACCAAAAAGATAGTAGGCCACCAACCACTCAGGCCCATCACGCCTGCGCCCAAGAGCGAGAACACGAGTAAAACAACCGATGCAATGAACGCTGTGTAGCGCACCGGATAAATCTGATTGAGTTTGTCCAGCATGCTGAGCGCTCCTAGGCTAAGGGTTGTTTATCGTTTGTTGGTCAGTTTGGCTGCGAGTTTGGATTGAGCCAGTGCAGAGACTTCGGCGCGTAAACGAGCAGAGGTCAGTTGCTGGTCCGCGGCATGTTGCACATCGGCCAAGTGCGACAAGATGTTGCCGCGCAAATCGATCAAGTCTTGATCAAGTTTTTGCAAACGCTCTTGCAGTTCACGTTGAAGTGCCATGCGTTGTGTCAACAAATTCACCTCGGCAGCAATCGTGCGCCAAGTTTGTGTCAGCTCGTCGCTGGGCGCGACACGCAGTTGTTCGAAGAGCTCATTGATGAGCGGATCAAACATGGGAGAGGACTTGTTGTCCGAAGCATCCGGTGTTTCGGTCAGCGTAGGCACGTTGTCAGGCACAGCTTGGCGCTGAGACTGCTGATGTGGATGTGTGGGTTGTTGCTGTGGCGTTTGAGCCGCTGCTTGTTGTGTGTGCGATTGCAAAATCGCATTCACTTGCCCCCACCCATCTTCAGGCGTGTATTGCTTGAGTCCTTTGAAGGACAGAAATTGTGGTTCGGAGCTCATTTATTCATGACACCCATGGACATGCGTTTGAGGAACTGGGGAATGCCCATCGATGCAATTTGCGTGCTTTGCGGTGCAGAAGTGGCTGATGCTGTGTTGTTCATCATGTCTTCTGGACGCGCCTTTTGCATGCGATGGCGTCCCAAGATGGAGTACTGACTAGACAGTGTGGCTGAATTAGACAACAAATTACTGCGTTTCAAGCCTGCAGACGCGACGTTTGTTGTACCGTTATTGGTTCGCATGGTGTGGGCAGTCACGCGTGAATTGGTGGTTTGACGCATGCCTTGAGCCGATTCACGCATTTCGCGAGCGGCGCAAACAGATTTGCCAAATTCATTGAACGAGGTGCCGCAAGCATCTTGCAAATCCATCAGGTAGCCGCGTTCAAACATTTCGCGCGCAGACTGTGCTTCGAGCACAGGTGGTGCAAGCATGAAGCTGACGGGGAAACGCTGTTTAGAGAACACATCACTATGCAACTGCTCTGGTTGCACGCGGGTAGGGCATACCAAGAGTGTGGGTGGTGTGTGAATGGCTGAGTCAAACACCCAGCGGTGGCGACTCAAGAAGCCCGCAGTGGCTGCCAATTCAATTTCAGACACCGACGTGGGCACGATCACCAAGTCGTACTCAAACATCAACTCGCCTGCGATGGAGTCGGTCCATGTCAAATCGCAAATCACCACCTCTGTGCTGCTGGCGGCGCGGCGCAAGTGCAAGCGCGCATCCAAGATCGGGCGGTTGCCACCTTGGTCTAAGGGCAGCACATGGTGTTGTACAACCACGCCAATATTTGGTGCGCGTGTCATCCAAGTGCTCGAGGAGCCGTGGGTGTCAAAGTCAATCAAGGTAACGGTTTGGCCTTGGCGGCGCAGGTAGGCGGCCAAATTGGCAGAAACGGTGCTTTTACCAACGCCACCTTTTTGACTGGTGACCAAAATTTTGAATGTTGACATTTTTTATTCCTCGCACTCAGGGGCAGCGCTGCATGTTTATGAATGACCGAAATCGCTAACGGGGAATGGAATTTACCTGTGTACAAGGGCTTAAGCAATCGGCTGTTTGGTGTCGATTTCACGTACAAAAGCGTCTTTTTCGCGAAATTTGAATACTTTTTGTAAAGTTCGATGGTTTTAAAAGAATCAAAATTAAGAAAATTACCTATGTTGTTGATTTATAAAAGAATTTAACAAAGTGTCAAAAAAAACAACACTTTTGCCGTCGCCTAGGTCTGCGGAATCCATCCGTTAAAATCCCTAGGTTATTTTTTACAACCTGAAACTCACATGTCCAAACGTCTTTTTGCTCTCTTGTCTATCGCGTCAGTTGCCTTGTTGTCTGCTTGCAGCTCAACCAAACTTGACAATGTCTCTGATGCCAAAGCATCTTCTTCTGTGGCTTCTGTAGTGGCTGACCACTTGAACCCAAACAGCGCGATTTCTAAAGAGCGCAGCGTTTACTTTGATTTTGATAAGTTCGACATCAAAGCAGACCAAGCTGCTGTGGTTGAGCGTCAAGGTAAGTACTTGGCTGCCAACGGTGCATTGAAAGTGCGCGTGGAAGGCAATGCTGACGAACGCGGTGGCCGCGAGTACAACTTGGCTTTGGGCCAAAAGCGTGCTGAAGCTGTTGTGCGTGGTTTGAAAGCTTATGGCGTGAAAGACGGCCAAGCTGAGCCAGTGAGCTTTGGTAGCGAAAAGCCAAAAGCTGAAGGTCATGACGAAGCAGCTTGGGCGCAAAATCGCCGCGCTGACGTGGCTTACACCGCTAAGTAATTTTTAGATTCATCGCTGAGTTCATGCAACTCAACAGCGAGATCATCACAACACCACCGCGGGCTTCGGCCACGGTGGTGTTGTTACGTGATGACCCTGAAAAAGGGCTGCAAGTCTTTTTGTTGCGCCGCCATACAGCTTCGGCTGTGCTGGGTGGCGCTTTTGTTTTTCCAGGTGGCAAATTAGACGAGGCTGATTGCACGCCTGATGTGCATGCGTGCTTAGATGTGTCTTCAAGTGTGTTGCAAGCCACGTTGGGTGAGTCAGATATTTCCGCAGAGATGGCTGCAGGTTTGTATGTGGCAGCTGTGCGTGAAGCCCTTGAGGAATGTGGCGTGTTGTTTGCACGTTTGGCTCATGGTGATGCATCAGCGCATGACGCGCACCAACGTCAAAAATGGCAGCAGGCATTACATGGTGGGCAGTCTTTTGTTGAGGTGTTGCAAAGTGCAGGTTTACGGGTGGACACGCAGCACTTGGCGCCATGGTCGCGTTGGATCACACCTATTCAACCCTCTGTCACCAACAAGCGTTTTGACACACGATTTTTTGTGGCGGTGTTGCCGCAAGGGCAGCACCCCATTCATGACAACATTGAAGCGATAGACAGTGTGTGGCTTTCGCCCTATGAGGCACTCACACGCTATTGGGCCCGCGATTTGTCATTGGCGCCACCTCAAATCATGACCTTGGTGTCATTGCTGCCGCATGCGACTACACAGCGTGTGTTGTTGGCCGCCAAATCGCAGATGCCGCCCGTGGTGTTGCCAGAAGCGTTTGATGAAGCAGGTGTACGCACCCTGTGCTACCCCGGCGATCCTAGACACTCTGTGTCGCAACGCGCCATGCCCGGGCCGACTCGTTTGCGTTTTGTTTCAGGTCGTTTTGAACCTGTTGGTGGTTTTGAGGAATTTTTATGAACATGATGTCTGCCTTTGATCTCAAAGGCAAAAAAGGTTTGGTCTTAGGCCTGGCCAATGAACACAGCATTGCATGGGGTTGCGCACGCCAGGCGCAAGCCATGGGTGCAGAGGTGGTGGCCTCGTGTTTGAACGATAAAGCGCGCGCCTATGTCGAGCCACTGACACAGCCTCTGGGTATGGACTTGCAAACTTGCAACATCGAAACGCCAGAAGAGTTGGAGCAGTTGGTGGCTTATGCCGTGAGCAAGTTTGGCCGATTGGATTTTGTGATTCACTCGATTGCATGGGCCCCTTTGGCTGATTTGCATGGCCGCGTGATCGACAGCTCTAGCATCGGTTTTGCGCGTGCGATGGAAGTGTCGTGCCACTCATTTGCCACACTCGCCAAACTGTGTGCGCCTCATATGACCCAAGGTGGCAGCATGGTCACCATGTCGTATTTGGGGGCGGATGAAGCCGTGCCGCACTATGGTTTGATGGGGCCCGTCAAGGCGGCGTTGGAGTCTTTGGTGCGCTACATGGCGCTAGAGCTTGGGGCCCAAGGCGTGCGCGTGCATGCAGTATCGCCCGGGCCTATCCTCACGCGTGCGGCATCTGGCATTGAAGCCTTTGATGAACTGATGAAAAACAACATGGCCAAAGCGCCGTTGGGTCGCTTGGTCACGCTCGAAGAAATTGCCAACCTCAGCACCTTCTTGTGCACCGATGCTGCCAGTGGCATGACGGGCCAAACCATTTACGTAGACGCCGGCAGCCACGCCGTGAACTAAAAGAGCACCATGAACGACATCACCGAAACCACCAACGACCCCAACAACGAGTGGCTTGAAAACTACCCCTATGACGACATCGTTGTGGGGCAGGTTGCGCGCATGGTGCGCACACTCACTGTGGCCGATATTCAAGCCTTTGCGGCTGTCTCTGGTGACACCAACCCTGCGCACCTCGACCCCGAATACGCCAACGCCACACTCTTTCATGGCGTCATTGGCCACGGCATGTGGGGCGGCTCGCTCATCAGCACTGTGTTGGGTACGGTCTTTCCAGGGCCTGGCACGATTTACTTAGAGCAAAACTTGCACTTCAGTCGTCCCGTGCGTGTGGGTGACACGCTCAATGTGACCGTGACTTGCACAGCCAAACAGGATGACAAAAAAACGGTTGAGTTGGACTGCACTCTGATCAATCAAAAAGGCGAACGTGTGCTCTACGGTGTGGCCAAGGTGATGGCGCCTACTGAGAAGCTACGCATGCCGCGCATCCACGCGCCACATATCAGCTTGTTTGATCCCGAGCAACGTCATGCGAATTTGCTGGCGCTGGGTGCACACCTTGAGCCCGTGCGTTGCGGTGTGGTGCATCCGTGTGATGCTGATTCGCTGCAAGGTGCGATGGACGCACACCATGCAGGACTCATTCACGCTGTGCTGATTGCACCTGAGAAAAAACTGCGTGCTGTGGCTGCAGAGGCTGGCATTGATTTGTCTGGCATCGACGTGATTGATGTGGCACACAGCCATGAGGCCGCCGATGTGGCCGCGCAAATGGCCGCAGACAAAAAGCTAGAAGCCTTGATGAAAGGCAGCTTGCACACGGACGAGTTGATTCACGCCGTGGTGTCGCAAAAAGGGCTGCGCACGGGACGACGCATGTCGCATGTGTTTCGCTTTGAAGCCCCCATGTATCCCAAACCTCTGTACATCACGGATGCTGCACTCAACATCGCACCTACGTTGGCTGAAAAAGCCGATATCGTGCAAAACGCCATTTTGTTTGCGCAAATCATGGGCGTGGCCACACCGAAGGTGGCCATCCTCTCGGCGGTCGAAACGGTCAATTCCAACATTCCTTCCACACTCGATGCTGCTGCTTTGTGCAAGATGGCCGACCGTGGGCAAATCAAAGGTGGCTTGCTCGATGGGCCGCTCGCGTTTGACAACGCGGTGTCTAGCCACGCGGCTGAGATCAAACACATTGCCTCTGCCGTGGCAGGTCAAGCCGACATCTTGGTGGCCCCCGATTTGGAGTCGGGCAACATGATGGCCAAGCAGCTGGAATATTTGGCTGGCGCTTCAGGCTCTGGCGTGGTGTTGGGTGCACGCGTGCCCATCGCACTCACCAGCCGTGCTGACACGGCCACCACGCGCAGCGCTTCGGCTTTGTTGGCGAAGCTCATTGCCCACCACTACCGCACGCATCCCGCATGAGCATCCTCTCTGTCAACGCGGGCTCGTCTAGCCTCAAGTTTGCGCTGTACCCGATTCAGGCGGGGGGTATTGGCGAAGCTGAAGTCACGGGCAACATTGAAGGTCTAGAGCCATCAGGCCAGCCACGCATCAGCTTTTGTGCAACGGGGCAAACCAAAGAATCAGCCGCTGTAGACGTGCAGCCCGCGCAAGATGTGTTTGATGCTGCGCTCAACACCCTCAAAGCTTTGTTGGCTTCGCGCTTTGCGCACTTGAAGGTGCAAGCCATTGCGCACCGTGTGGTGCACGGTGGCGCGTTTTACAGCAGCAGCGTGCGCGTCACGCCCACAGTGATGACGCAGCTCGCCACACTCAATGCATTGGCCCCATTGCACCAGCCGCACAACTTGGCGGGCATCACGGCGTTTGCTGACTCGTTTCCAGATGTGCCGCAAGTGGCATGTTTTGACACGGCGTTTCATCGCACCTTGTCACCGCTAGAAACCACCTTTGCCATTGACAACAAGCTAACTGAGCAAGGCGTGCGTCGCTACGGTTTTCATGGGCTTTCATACCAGTATGTGAGCCAAGTGCTCAAGCGCGAAGTGCCTCGCTCAGCAGGCCGCATGGTTATGGCTCACTTGGGCAACGGGGCCAGCGTGTGCGCCACCACCGATCACCAAAGCCGCGCCACCACCATGGGCTTCTCGGCGTTGGATGGTTTGATGATGGGCACGCGCAGTGGTGCGCTCGACCCTGGGGTGCTGCTGTACTTGATGGAGCAGGGTTGGGACCACGACAAAATTCAAAAGCTGCTTTACAAGCAAAGCGGCTTGTTGGGTGTGTCTGGCGAAAGTGCTGACATGCGCACATTACGAGCCTCTCAGTCTGAAGCTGCTCGCTTTGCCACCGATTTGTTTGCCCATCGCGTCGTGCGCGAAGTGGGCGCACTCAGTGCCTGTATTGGTGGCTTGGATGTGCTGGCGTTCACCGGGGGCATTGGCGAGCATGATGCGGTGTTGCGCCAGCAAGTGGGCGATGCTTTAGCTTACCTAGGTGTGCAGGTCGATGCCACACGCAACGCAAAGGCCACTGGCGACCAAGTGGTTTCGATTCACGCGGACAATAGCGGCATCGAGGTGTGGGTTGTTCCTACCGACGAAGGCCGTGTGGCCGCACAAGACGCGCTCGCGTTTTTATAAAAACAATTCTGAAAGCACGGCGTGAACATCAAAGACGCAATGAGCTGCTTCACCACTGGCGTGACAGTGGTGACCGCTCACACCCAGGGCCTAGACTGGGGCATGACTTGCAACTCTTTCAACACCGTGTCGCTCGACCCCGCCATGGTCTTGTGGAGCGTGCGCAAAACCTCCGCCAGCCATGAAGCGTTTGTGAATGCAGGCGGTTACATGGTGAACGTGTTGGGTGCGCAGCAAAAAGAGGTGGCATTGAAATTTGCACAAGGCACACAAGCTGAACGTTTTGCAGACCAAGCCTTGGTGCGCGGTGTGAATCAACACCCGCGTTTGGACGGTGTGATTGCTTGGTTTGACTGTCGCATCGCGCAAGTGGTGCCCGCAGGTGACCACGACATCTTGATTGGCGAAGTGCTCGACTTTGGTGTGCAAGCCGGTCACGGCTTGGCTTATGCGCAGCGTAGCTTTGGCGTGCTCGCGCCGTTTGAAGACTGAACATGGATATCTACGTCGTTTGGGCCTTTGCACTGGGTGTGATGTGTTCGGTCTCTTTGTTGATCGGCGCACTCTTGGGTATTTATTTCAAGATGTCCAAACGCATCGTGGGCTTGATGGCGGCTTTTGGTGCGGGTGCTTTGCTGTCTGCTTTGGCGATTGAGCTGGTCGCGCCCTCCATTGATGCGTTTACCCGTGCGGCCACGCCTGAAATACGGGCTGACGAAATTCGCAATTTTTTCCATTTGGTGTTTGGCGCGTTTGTAGGCGGCATCATGTTTGTATTGCTCGATTGGGTGCTGATCGAGCATGGTGGTTACTTGCGTAAAACCGCTTACCTCATCTCCAAGCTCATGCATGAACGTGCGCACTTGCCCCAAACACATGTGCAGCCTTTGCCCACAGGCGAAGAGTTGGAAGCCACCCACGCGTCACATGGCAATGCAGCCATCGCCATTTGGTTGGGCAACTTGTTAGATGGTTTGCCAGAAAGCTTTGTCGTGGGAACTGTGTTGATGGCCACTGTGGCGGCCAACGCGCAATCCGCGACACCAATTGTGTTTTGGGATGTGTTGCCCTACACCTTGCTGGCAGGTTTGTTTTTATCCAATTTGCCTGAGGCCTTGTCGAGCTCAGCGCAAATGCGCATGCAAGGCATGAGTGTGCAACGCATCTTGACGATGTGGCTGTCCTTGGTGCTGATGACAGGCATTGCCGCTGCGCTTGGTGCGTTGATGGGCGAGTGGGTGCCGCACAACGCCATGGTCTTCATCGAAGGTCTAGCCGCAGGTGCCATGCTCACCATGATTTGTGCGGCCATGTTGCCTGAGGCAGCGCATCTGGCTCCGCCGAACTGGGTGGGTTTGGCAACGTTGAGCGGCTTCTTCTCGGCTTTGTTGTTCAAGGTGCTTGAATAAACAGCAGCCAAAATGGTTTACAATCTTGGCCTGTTCGGTGGTATAGCTCAGTTGGTTAGAGCGCAGCATTCATAATGCTGATGTCGCAGGTTCAAATCCCGCTACCACCACCATTCACAAAGGGGACAGACTTTCTCTGTCCCCTTTTTTATCGCGTTGCAGCCCAGTAACGGCGACATTCCTCGCAAATGTCTTGAGGATGCCTCGCATCAATTTCTCTCCAAAAGTTTCATTATTAGCATCTGAGATCTCGAATTTCTCTACGTTTTCTCTGTTTTCTTGAGGACGCCTCCTCAAGAAGAACCTAGGATTCATGCGGTTTGCAGCTCGGTGGTTTGATGTGACTGATGGGTGGCATGGTTGACTGAACAGCTCATGTCGATCCACCCTGCGCCTTCTACGGAGAGATCCTTGAGCTTGTTTTCTCCGTCGACGCTTGGCTTCATTCGGAGCTTTGTTGATGTCGGCTGCAGGCTGATTGCGGGATGTCACATGAGCTGCTTTGAATTGCAGCTTAATCAATTACTGGGCTTACAGAGCGCGCTCACCTTCCAGTTGTAACTTTTTGCTTAGGAATTCATTTCGTTAGCTATCAGTTTGACGATCCGAGCACGAGACACCGCTCTCCGCGCCACTAGGGCTCCCTCACCGGTCTGTTGCAACCATTCAAAAAAACGTTGAGTGGCATGTCGCGTCTGCGAGTCGTCTCGACAGTTGGCCAAAAATGCGAATTGCATCTTCTGTACGTCATCAGCCACGAAGACCCCAAATGGGCCGCTCACCACCGTTGCGTCTGGAAAACCGAGAAGTGACATAGCTTGGGTTTCCGTAGCGCCCCTGTGGCAGGCAATCAGATGCACTGGCCCATGTGCGTAAGACAGCAACTCGATACGCTGATGGTCGTCAAGGAAGGGCCGTCCCACTAACTCGCGTGCAGCGGCCACGCTGAAAGCCGCCGGAATCGCGTGAGTCACAACGGCCACGTCTTTGCCATCCAACTTAATTACAACACCTCCTTCCACTATCTTGGCTCCCTTGAGCCCGCTCAAGGCCGTTTTGAGAGTCGACTCCATGGCCATTTTTCTCTGACGGAAGTCAAGTCGGGTCCAATCCAGGGCTGTGCCAACATCGAATCGCGTCGATGCGCAAGCTTGTACGCCCCGTTGCGCCAACGAAATCAAGGCATCCGAGAGCGCCTCGAACACGCGCTTCTTTGCATCAACCACGGTTTTAACCTCGCCGCCACGGAAGGCTGATTGCTGCGAAAGATATTCCTGAAAGCGCCGGTTGCGTTCACCTGCCGCGCCCTTGACCTTGACCACGTTCGGTAGCGCAATTAGGCGCACCTTGGCCTGCGCCGAACGAAGGCCCTCCATATACTCCGCGTGGCAAATGCCGATATCCTGTTTGCCCAAGGCCCAGCCCGAATTGCCGTTTGACAGCACGATTAGCACATCGCAATCGCGAACGGCCTGTAGGCACGTATCCCAACTGTCCTGTGTGCCTTCGGCCGGGGGTGCGTCTTCGTTGATCCAGACCTCGAACAGCTTTCTCCCTAGCACGTGGGTGGATTCGATCTCGGCTTTCAGTTCCTTTCGTAGGTCAGTCAGTGTTGACTTGCTACCTATGGGGAACGGGTCGATGCATCGACTGGACAGCATTACTTTTATCAGTGGTTTAGCCAAGAAGCACTCCTGATTGATTTTCTATTGTTGGACAGTACGCAGCTCGGGATACGTAGGCGAGGACCATACCTGTCAGGTGATCAGACGATCCTCGAATGGATCGTTACTGAAATACCTGCGAGTTTCAAAGAAATCGTACTAATGCCCCACGTCCAGCAAGCGAACATTACGTAACCGTCGCTACCAAGCCTTTATGCGGAAGAGACGTCCCTCATCGCCCTCGTCGTGTAAATGCAGCACAATCTCGTCGGAAGCAAACACCGGTACCTCTGCTTCTGCGCGAGGTGGCATATCGGAGTCGATCAGAGTAATAACCGACTGCACGCCAAGCTCCGCATACTCACGGATGACCTTAATAAGGTTAACCTTCTTGCGGTCGTCTAGTGACTCGAAGACACCGTCGTGATAAACAAAGTGAGGAAATCTGTCCTGAATGTGAGCACGCAGCACAGCCAGATCGAAGGCTATGCATAGCAATTTCCGGTAGGTATGCCCCATATCGGCACTCGTAGCCTTGCCCTTCTCGTTAAGAATCTCACCCCGAAACTCAAGGTGACCATTCGCGTTCGGAGAGACGCTAAGCAATGCCTTGTGAGCCAGGACTTCTTCGACAATCTCGCTGAAGTACACGCGGATCACAGAGAAAAGACTGGCTTTATCCGTATTCTGTGATTCAACGTCCGTCTCAATCTGCGACTGCAGATGTACACAGGCCTCCGTCAGCGCACGAATCTCCGCACGCAATTGCTGCA
>Ga0213920_1001571_pt1 | contig 12414 bp, 20 predicted proteins | sample McNCre1117MG_FD_161054 | JGI IMG/M metagenome (GOLD analysis project Ga0213920, IMG submission 161054) | Freshwater microbial communities from McNutts Creek, Athens, Georgia, United States - 11-17 MG | ecosystem: Environmental > Aquatic > Freshwater > Creek | place: USA: Georgia | collected...
AAAAGAGAGAGAGAGAGAGAGAGGGGTATTTTACAAAAAAGTAGTTGTAAAATCAATAACTTACAAACACCACACTTTTCGTGCCAACTTACCCCTCAATCAACTATTTATTTTTTCCTAAGGAAATCAATAACTTACAGACTTGACAATAAACTTTTTTTGTGAAAGGGGGTATAAAGCAAAAATAACGCTTGACTTTTGAGAGGGGTAAGCGTAAAGTAAGCGAGAAGTAAAAATAACCCGCATTAACCCATAAAAAGCGTGCACCATACTACTTATTAATTAGATCAAGACCATGAAAATATTTAATTCTTTATTATCGCTACCCAACTTCTTTAGAAATAAAAAAACTTCCGCCTCCAAAGCGAAAGAAAGAAATCTCGATATAGAAAACGCTGCAATTCTAAAGAGAATAAGGCGATTAGAACGCTACAAAAAATACAATCCATGATATAATATACCTGTAAAAAACTTACAGGACAACACCATGATAGTTTTTAAACCCATTAACGATACAGCTCACCAGATCGAGATTTACGCTTCAAAAGCGCAAGCCCTACGCGCTGTGTCGAACGATTGTACCAAAAAAATACTTGATAACCCCGAAACTATCAAGGCTCTCATAAACAAACTACAACGCGAGGCGCAACAATGAATCTGCTAGATCTAGCCCAAGAACAAGGCCGAGAGTTTAAAGCGATTGTGAATATCCTAATCCTAGGCTCTATCCCACTATCAGCCGTGCAATCTCAGCTCAATAAATATCAAAACATAATCTGTTATGCCGAACATGGCATAATAGAGATTAGTTACAGGAAGATTCGGCTTGTAATCGAAAAAACTTTAGACGGTAATCAACCCATTTATATCATCCGAGAAATCATAAGGAGCTTAAAATGATTTTTACAATAGACACATATTCGTTAAACGGTTCAGAGTTATCACGATCTTTTTGGAATAGGACAAATATATCATTCACGGGGCTATCAGCCGACGAATTCACCAACTTATCATCTATACCCGCCGTTGGGGCGCGGGCGGTTCAAAAACAGTTTGCAGACACAAACCCCGAGACGGCCTTTCTAGACTTCAAGAACGAATTAACATTATCATTATCCGATTATGATTCGTCCATATTCGCCGCTCAAATATTTACCACTTTTAACGTATTTGTAGGAGATAGTTTTAGTATTGGCGTTGCATACGGCGAGTCGGGCTACACCGACGAATTTACTTTTTTAAGAATGGACGTTTTGTCTACATCACCTTATCGAGCTTTGGGCGCTATATATAAATTCAACCAAGTTCAAGGCACTTACGACAAAATAACGCCATCACACTTAATTCCAGCTCAAACCGTTTATTGTCAGTATTCGGCGGGGCAAATAAAATTTGGTTATTATAATAACAAAACGCCCGACATGAACACTGCACCAACAGAAGCCGAGTTGGTACAAATATTTAAAGTTAAAGCACCGAACTATAAAAGTAGCATCAATTATTTAATACGTTTTGACAAGGCGAGCACAGGCAGTGAATACGGCGCTAGTCAGTTCGCTTTGTATGGATTGACCTACAAATTTTTACAGCCGACTTATAACTGGCATTACAACAGGGTTTATGGCAATTATGTAACAGCGCCATTATCGGAAAAAATTAACGGCGAATATGTTAAATACGACCTCTCATACAGAAGTCTTAATGACCCGCACGGGATTACACGCCACTTTAGTAAACTGCGGATAATTAACACGAGTAGCGACGTGCTTATAACGATTAATGATTATGTTTACCGCCAAAAGGCTGGGGATATAAGGCCAATCGACATAGACATTTCCGACAATGTTATAGTAAATTTGTTAGGCGGGAAAGCTACCTTAATTATTAGCGAGAATTAAATATGTATATAGAAACGGATTATTATGTTGAGCAAGAAAGTAAAACTTTTAAAACACGCGACTTTAGCGCGATAAAGATTAATGAATTATCAAGGATATTTATTAATATAAGAGTAGGAGAAAAATCTGGAAAGGGTATTGAAAGTTATTTGAGATTGCATGCAAACCAGCCGGGCTATTGCCTGGCCTCAATAATTATCAACGGCTCAAGGCTAGATTTCGTTAAAAACAATTGGCAAGAAATTCAGGAAATAGCCGCAATGCTAGAAGGCGAAATTAACTTGACTGCGCTAACAAAACTTTTTTTGCAAAAAGAAAAAATAATGAGACTTCTAAACGAATTTGTGTTACTATAAACACGCGTTAAAAAGATAACGCTTTAATTAATTTTTATAGGAATAAAAAAATGTCTAATATTAAATATAACGTTGTAAAAGTGGTATCGGCGCCAAAATTTGAATTGCCGATAGATAAAGAAATGTTCATAAAATTTTTAGGTAATTTGCATATCGTGCAAAAACCGGAAGTTGTTGACAAGAATGGGAAAGTTACCGAGCCGGCAAGTGAATACCCAGCGGCCTTAGTCATCGATTTAGAAAATGGAGTGACAGGGGAATTAGGATTGACACATGTCCTAAATGGTGTAATCACGGAAAACTATCCGAATAACTCGTTTGTTGGAAAAACGTTCCGAGTTCTTAAATCTAAGGTAGAAGGCAAACGCTACTTTAGCTACGCATTTGATGAAATCGAGATCGAAGAATCCGAGCCGGCACTGGTCGAAGAAACTCCAAAGAAAAAATAAAAAGCAGTAGCTACCTCTCTGCCCCGCACTCCGGCGGGGCTTTTTTTCGAGGACTTTATGAAAAGTACCGATTTCAAGAAAAAACCCGGCACTAGCCGTTTTATAAATTTATTAACTAACCAAGAAATTAGCCGACGACAACGTGACAAGTTATTAGGTGTAGGTGAATACCGTCCCAAAGGATGGGTAAAGCCACCAGTATTATTTAGCAAGGTAAAAGGTACTAGCAAATACCGAAATAATAAAACAGGCGAAATTACTTCTAAATACAAAGCCGCGAAAGAGCGAGTCGGGGCAGAAGTATTTCTAAAAAAAGAGCGAGAGCGCAAGGCTCGATACAAAAACGGTGATTATCCTTACCCACTAAAACCTGGACAACTACTATCTATATCAAAAACTATAGGCGAAAGCTGGGATAACCAGCAACGCGTAGACTTTGGACTATTCGGCTTTGAGCATGAAAAAGAAGTCCGAAAAAACTTTCCACGAGCTTATTCTATCAAACATTTTCTAATATTTATTCAAACCGCTAAATCGATGGGAATGGCTAAAAAAGGCCGTCGAGATGAATTAGCCAAACGGTTGAAGGAATTTGAGAAAGCTCACGGTAAAAAATTCGAAGATTTTGAAGATTACGAACAGTTTATAGCGGACTTGCTAGAAGCTATCGGATACGCAGACCCAGACTTTAACCGTTATGTCTAAAAACTTTATCGCGATAGACTCGGAGGGTAGGACGCTGGAAACGGGCGAACACATAACCGTTTTAATAATGGCGAGTACTGGATATTTTAAGGCTAACGATAACGGCTTAGATTCGACTGATATTTTCAATTTCCTAATAGATTTAAAAATCCAAACCGCGCATTTAAAACCCATATTCGTAATTTATGGCGCGAGTTATGATTTTAATATGTTTTTGCGACACATTCCCGAACAACTGGCTAGAGAGATTAACGCAGATCATCAAAACGATGAAATTGTTTTAAGATATTGGGGGGATTTTGGGATTAAATATATGCCACGTAAATTCTTGGAAATAATTACTAAAGAAGCCTCAATAACCATTTACGACTGTATCGGGTTTTATCAAATGTCTTTTGTTGAGGCCGTTAAAAACACACTGCCCGAAGTTACATCCTCAAAAGAATTTAATTTCATGGTGCGCGGCAAAGATTCCCGCGCCGATTTTAACGAGTGGAATTTGCAAAGTATTATCGAGTACACCACAATAGAGTTAGATTATCTAGTTGAAATGATGGACAAACTAGAGTCTGGGTTATTAGGACTCGGCCTGAATTTAAGGCAATACCACGGCGCGGGGGCTATCGCCTCTGCAATGCTAAAAAAGCGGATAGGCAAAAAATTTATTTGTAAACCTTTACCGAATGTAGTCGAACGTGCCGCGTGTTTGGCTTATTTTGGCGGACGCATAGAATTATTTAATTGTGGCACGCACACTGATTTAATTTACGAGGCGGATATTAATTCTGCCTATCCCCGCGCAATCGCGGATATTATCCCTACCGACAATTGCAAGTGGGATTGCCGCGGTTATAATAAAAAGATTATTACGCAAGAATTTTTAGATTCCTGCTCCGAGTTCGGCATTTACGAGATTGAATGGGAATGCCCCGATAATCAAAGAATCTGCCCTTTTCCTTATCGTTCTGATAAACAAAAAAAAGTTTTTTATCCAACAAAAGGCCGCGGCTCTTATCATAAAGTAGAAATACAGGCCGCGCTGGGACATTGCACAATGTACGCCATAACGGCTATACACTTAATCCCACAATCAGAAGAAAAAATTTTTTCCTGGGTTTGGGATGATTACCAAACTCGTGCCGATTTAACAGCGATTATTAAAAAAACTGGGATTCCCAATTCAATTGAAAAAATTATAAAGCTCGGTTTAAACTCTCTCTACGGGAAAATTTGTCAGACTACGGGCGGTAAACAAAGGAGGCCGCCGTGGCATAATATTTTTTGGGCGGGTTACATAACCGCGTTTACCCGCGCTAAAGTTTTTGAAGCGATGATGACTTGCCCAGACTCTATAATAATGGCGGCGACGGACGGCGTTTATTCAGTAAAAGAATTGGATTTAGATTATTCTGATAAAAAGGAATTGGGCAAATGGGATAAAGGAATATTAGAATCGGGGATTTTTATCCAGTCTGGTTATTACTTTTTAAAGAGTGGGGGCAAGTGGAAAGCTAAAACCAGGGGATTCGACAAATTAAAAAGCGAATCCGAAACAATGTTCCAAATTGATAGAATCACTCAAATGTACCATTATGGCGTAGATCATGCTTTTTTCCCGTGTACCCGTTTTATTACGCTAGCCACGGCTTGCACCGGAAAGAATTATGATAAATGGTGCACGTGGTATGAAATGCGCCAAGGTGATACAATCGGCAGAAAGTTGGCATTAACGCCGCAAGGGACGAAAAGAGTGCAAACTACTATTTGTAATTTGTCAAAAGAAATAGCGGATACATTACCATTAATAAATGCCACGCCGAATGTAAACGGCGCGGCATATAAGCGAGGATGGTTAGACGAAACTGAAAGCGAAGATAATCGAATTATCGAGGAATTAATCGAATATGGTTACACCGATTAATTAGCCAGTTTTTCACCTGCCAATAATTGTAAAAGGGTTAATCCGTCCGAATATTGTAAGTGGTCTAAATCTTTTAATTTCTTAAAATTCCCGCCCCAAACCAGTCCCAACGATTCGCCAATTTTCCCACATTCTTCGAAAAGGTGTACATCATTCCAATCATAGACACCGTTTCGAGTTGGCAAGAAATCGAATGCTAATCTATAATTGTGAAAAGAATAACCGGGCTTAGCGTCCGTTATCCTCTTACCAGGTTTGGTGCGCCCTACATTATAAATGGCTTGCTGATAACTATTGTCACGATAAGTCGAAATTATCTTAATAGTAATCCCTTTGGCCTTGCAAGCTTCGATAAAATCTTGGCAAAGTTTTTTTACTTTGGGGTGCAATTCGTTTATATCTCTGGAATTAATCATCTTTCGTAGCCTCTTTTACATTTCCGGTTTTTCGGCGTTCTTTCATAACACCTTTAGCTAATAAACTTCCTATAATTATTCTTTTAGAAATCGAAAGCACGTCTAAAATGACTTTAGTCAACAACACAAACATTGACGTCACGAACACTTCAATCAATCCGAACCTATCCATTTACACGTCCTTATAAAAAGCGATAGAAACAACTTGCGCCGTAGGACTCATAATAGTCAAGGCTTTTACTGTATCACAAAAATAATAATTGCCCGATACAAGTAGACTTCCGGTCGTTTCGTCCCCCGGATTAACTGGAGATTGAATCGGCGAGTCGAAAGAAATATAAAGTGGTGAATTCGCCACAACTCTTACAAACCTAGCATAATCCGGGATGTAAACATCGTAATTAGTTAACGCGCCCAAATTCTTGAGAATATTTAAATTAGCTATTCGGACTAGCGGTAACGTTGTTAGCCGCCTAAGTGCATTTAATAATTTAACCCGTTGCGTATAATTATCATCTTTTTCATGAAGCGGCTCAAGTTTGCCTTCATGATGCTTGTGTTGTAAATGTGAGTGGGAAATAGTAACATTTCCCAGCCGCAAATCATGACCTTTTTTTGATTGCATTGTAACCTCGTTTAATTAAGTCTGCGCCAGAATTTAAGTTGTAAGCTAAGCCCTTTCCTACCCCCCCGGTAATGCCTTTTGCTACTAAATTTTTATTTAATAATTGCTTGGTTGCTAATAAAGCCGCATACAGAATTACTAAAAAAAGGGGGATTAATAACGGTTCGTTGTAAAATTGTAAGACAATTTCTTTTAAAGCCGAGTTTTTATAATCTTCGGCTTTTTTTTCCTCTAAATAAACTTCCGCCTCGTTTCCATGTGTCTTATCAGATTGCGCATAAGCCGCCCAAAGTTTAATATCTTTTTTACTGATTAAACTTCGGGCAGGAACATTTCCATAATTACCCCCATGCGCCGCCGCATCCTGAATTGCTAAGAAGTCCTGTTTTATTATTTGATCGGCTTGCTGCTGGGTGAGCGAGTCGTCAAAAATAAATTGGACGGCGGGGGAACGTTTATAAGCCTCTTTGTCAATGCTGAACATATCCGCGAATAAATCCACGGAATTGTTAAGTTTAGCAATTGCCGATCTGCTAGATTTAGAATCGTAAGTACCCATAATTAGGCGAAAAGCGCGAAAAGTTTGGCAATCGTGCCTAAAAAGTTCCCACCGCTAGACCCGCCTGAACCGCCTGAACCGCCCGAACCGCCTAGCAATCCGCCCAACAATCCGCCACCGCTGCTAGACCCGCCCGTTCCCGATTGTCCATAATTCCCGCCGCCGCCATTCTGGCTTCCAAAAATTCCGCCAATCGCGTTGACGATATTATCACCCGTTTGATGGCCTAAATTTTGTTCATTCTGCAAAAGTCCAAACACTTTAGGAGTGACGTCCAGCGGGTCAAACGCGAATTTCAGTCCGCCGATAATCTGATCAAACACTGACGGCTCTTGAGCTTTAATAACAGCTTTGTTTAACCGATATTGATCGATTTCCTGCCGTTGGGCTAAATCCGATTGTAACTTCCCTAAGAATCTCTCAGCGTCTACCGTAACTTGGTGCATCACTTTTTCAACGTTTGTTGTATGGATGTTGGTTTGGTATGTCCGATTAATATTTAAGGTATCAGTTTGATATTTACGATTTATATCAAGCTGAGAAATTAATTTATTAGCGGAAATTTGGGCTAAGCTAACACCGGATTCGATCTTGGTTTTATTAAGATCAAACTGTCCGGTAACGTTCGCGAGCCTTACTAAATTTTCGCTTTGATTCTTTTGGCTAAATTTAGTGGTGTTGGCGGCAATAGTCCCTAGTCGAATGTCTTTTTGCGCATCAACGTTTTTAATATCCAGCTCTGACTTAAGTTTCAAAGCTTCGATGTCGTTGGAATTGTATCCAAAAACGCCTGGACTTTCTTTCCTGTTTGTAAAAATTAAAATAAAAACGATTAACCCCGCGCCAATTAAAAGTGGCTTATTGCTTAGTAATTCGCCCATTTATCCACTCCGTCAATGTCTAAAGGAAACGTTTCAATTGGACTGAACGCCGTTTTTAAGTTCCTCGCATTATGTTTAATAAAGTCTTTTTGGTTAATATGTGGGAAGATTGTAATAATCCGCGATTGCATAATGTGCGCGGATTGTTTTAAATATTTTGGATCGTTTTTTACTCTCGCGCGGGGGAAAAATAAATTTCCCCCGTCGTAATCCCGTTTCAAATGTTGGCGCATTTGAGAACGGGGGCTACGCGAATGAAAGCCAAGTATACTTGGTAAAAATTTCATATAGCCCCCATTTTAATTAAGTGAATGAAGCGGTTTTAATTAATCCGCCTAAGTTTTGCGAAACTCCAGTAGTTATTTTAACAACTTCACTAGATCGTCTCAATAATAAACCGATTATGGCTAATCCCATAATCCCCGATATAACGTGTAAAATCCCATTGCCTAAGCCTGCGCCCATGATGATTACCTATGGAGTTGTTTGTTGTTGAATGTTGTCAAGAGTGTATTTCTCGATTATTTTTTGTTCGACTTCTAAAAGCTTTGGAATTAACTTTATTAATAGTGATAACATTAATAATAGCCATAGGCCGCGCGAAACGTCCCCTAAACTATCCTTAAGTTTATACAAAATCCAAAGCGAACCCGCCCACAAAATAAACGCTTTTTCTCTCGACAGTTCCGAGATTAGCTCATCCCCATGACCTTTACGTAAGGTCATGGAAACGTAGGCTAATATAACTAGAGTTGCTAACCCGTTCAAACGTCAAGCCCCGCCAAGCTTAAGTAAATGTCCCAACGCCCTTTTAAAAGTACGTAAACGATAAATAATATTAACAAGCCAGCCATTTGAATGTCCTCACAACCCTTAGTTAATTACGTGTTTCCACGCATAAATTATTAAAACTACTGCAATTAAAAACCATGTCCATTTTTTCATGATAGCCTCCTAAGATTGGACTAAAGCTGAAAGCGGTGCGCCGATTCGATACAGCGATTCGAACATAAACTCTAACGATGGCGTTACCAGCGTTCCGCCGGGTTGAACGGCGATCTGCGTTGTACCAAAGTTTTGAGTTTCAAGCCCTTGCGGAAAATCCATAAAGTACGCGCCTTTGGGCAAAGAGATACCGATTTTCTCTAGCTGTTCGAATTGTTGCATCCGTTCAGTAATGTCGATTAAGTAGTTCGAGCCGCCAACAACCTGCTTAAATCTTAATAACCCGTTACCCGTTGAACCACCCAAAACCCCGTTATTTAGGTACGAGAGATAAAAGCCGCGGATGTCGCGGTTATTCATGATCGGAATAAGTTTGTCGGTTAATGCCGCTAAATCCGCCGTCGTTCTAGTAACGCCCGACAACTCGTAAATATGCGCAAAGTCTTCGACGGGATGGGGGTAAACGCCTCCGACGTGCTGCGGTAAATAATGTTCCTGGAACACTTCAATAGTAGCTGAGTTAAAAGTTACTGTCGAAGTTGCTGCGCCGTTAAACATTTTATCGTCATCGGCGTTGCCAAAAAGTGCGGCGGCTAAGTCGATGGTTAACCACGATTCCCCCTCGATGGTATTGGCGTCCAACATGCCCCGTAAATCGCCTTTTTGCATGTCTTTGCATATTGGGATTTCTAAGAACAATCGTTGAGTGTTAGTGCCAATAGCCGGATTTACGTCGGGATTGGCAAACCCTGACGTAACGCCAACAACGTTTTGCGACACCGAGTTATTACTAGCTAGAAATGACATCCCCGCTAACCCACTTTGGACGGCGCGAAGGGAATTTCGCATAAATAAATTGAAAGCCGTACAATTTATTCGTTCGTTGTTAACGAAGTCAGTTACGCGAATTTTTGGAAAGGCCGCGTAAATTGACTTTGGACCGATTGTTGCGGCGGCAGTGCCGATAGTTGTGGAAATTTGTGCGTCAATAAATAATCGGGTAATGTAGCCAACGTTTTTCAACCTCACCCTAATTTGCCCACCCGCGCTACCAGTATAACTGCCTAAAGAAGTTTTGATAATCGGCGAATGCTTTTTAAGCATATTCGCGTGACGGTGCGACATTTGTTTCATTTGTTGGTGCGGATTCACGGGGTGTTTGCCATGTGCCGCTTGCGCCTTTCGTTGTGCTGGAGTCATAATTGTTCCTGTTGATTATTGGTCGAGGTGATGGTCGCCGAATAACTGTATAACCCATACGGATAGCATCACAGTTATAAAGACGAATAAAAAAGTTTTAGGGTTTAATATTTCCATAATTTACCTACGTTTTGAATACGCTGAATGAACGGCATCACCTTCATCGTCCAAATCTATGTCGATTCCCATTTTCGCGGCGAATGTATTCATAATCGCGAGTGCCGCCGCCGAAAGTAGCCCGATTGTTATAAAGTTTCTTACGTTAATGTCTAGCATTTGATTACCTCATTGTTAGTTCAATTTTCCTCGTTGTTAGTTAAAATTTTTTAATAAACTTTTTTCATATTCCCGCCTTTTAAAATAAGTTGATGACATTTTTCTTTTTTGTAATCGGACGTTTAAAAACTTTTATCGGTTCGCACAAATCGCTGCGATTTTCACCGTTTATGTCGTGATAATAAAAATAATAACGTTCGGGCATTTCGCGGTTGTATGGAATAAATTCCGCAATTTTTTTTCTATCTTTTTCCTGAATTAATCTAAATATAAAGAAGATTGATGATTCGGAATAAATAAAGTTGCTTACCCATGCCGGGCGTTGTGTGCAAGTAATTAGGCTTAATCCTGCCGAACGGCCTCTCGTTAATATAGCCGTCATCCCTTGATAACATCGTCCACCGTTAGAGTGGAAGGGATAAGCCTCATCAATAAATGTTGAATAATTTTTTAATTCCGCAATTACCGATAAGTAATTGTCTAACGCTCGCGGGTCTGCTAATTCAAACTTTTCCGGTCTAACTATTAAATAGTCGAATAACGGTTTTTTTAAATGTTTTAAAAACTCGCGATAATTGTTTGCTGTAACTGTGACTTGCTTGCCTTTGGCTAAATGCAAAAAATCGTCGTCTTTTTTTGTATCTAAGATAATTCTTTTTTGCGAGTTTTCTAAGGCCAAATGGATTAGCATTTGACTCTTGCCAGACCCATTTTGGCCTACAATAACAGCATGTCTACCGGGTTCAATCATCGTATTCTGAACCTACGGCAAAAAAGTTATCAAGATCGGTTTTTGCGCCACGTTTTTGCAAGTCTTCAAAGTTTTCCGAATCGGTAGACGGCTGGACTTCCGCCATTGTTTCACGTGGAACATTACGTTTTAAGGATTGCTCACGGTATCGCTCGGCTTGCATTTGCTTCATTAAGTATATCCGTGGGGCATAAATGCTTGCAGATACAAAAAGTAATGATGTGTAGGCCGCAAAAAGTGGATTAATCGTAATCTCGTGATGTTCTAAAACGCCCTCGATAGCTTTAGCTAATGATTCGCTCTCGTTTTTTTCAAGTTGGAGTAAATCGTTTTTGAATAGCTTAGCCGCAATTTCATGAAAGCCTGCAATATTGTTAGCCAATCCTGAATAATCTGATACTTTCTTTTTTGTACGGGGCTTGCGGGTTTTTTCTTCCGGTTCGGGCGCGGCTTGGTTTTCTTTAGGTATCTGCGGCTCATTACCAAGTAATTCTTTTACAACTTTAAATGGGATGCTCATATTAAATTAACCTTACCTTTTGTTGGCATTGGCAAGACAATCTCGGCGATTGTGTGCGCTGGATTGTCGATAGCGTCTAGGACGGGGTTAAGGGGGGATGGCTCGGCTTCTTCTTTTGAAGGCAATCTATCGAGAATCGTATATAAAAGGTTTTTAATTTCTAGCAGCTCGGCTAACGTTATAGAGCCTGTAAATGTTACCCCTTCCTTAACGCCTTCAATTTGAGATTGAATATCTTCCGCAATTTCCTCGACATCTTCTATTTTGCCTTCGATATCCTCGACTTTATCTTCAACATCGTCAACCTTATCTTCAACATCTTCAATTTTGTCTTCAACATCTTCAATTTTGTCTTCAACATCTTCAATTTTGTCTTCAACTTCGTTATTTTCCATCGTCGCTCACCATATCATCTCGTGTTTGTAATGATAAGACTTGAGATTGTAAATCCGTTATGTCTTGGAACATGCTTTCAAGCTGATATTGCAGGCTGTGATTTTCTTTCAATAATTCTTCATTTCTTTTTTGTAAATCTTCGAGTTTAAGGAGATCATGTTCTAACGATGCCGATGCTTTATCAGAAGATTCTAGAGCTTGTAAAGCGTATTCATTCATGTTGCACTCTCTGTTGTATTGGTCTAATTGTTCTTGGTAACTCATTCTTTCAGCGTTCGGCAGTTCTATTATTTTTGTGTTGATGCCATCCTTTATAATGGCTAATTCGTCATCACTGATTATTATTAGCTCGCCAACCTCGTTTAAGTATGCGTTATACATGCTTGCGCCTCGTTATAGTGGTTAAAAAGGTTAGTATCCGCTTACCCCTCTCAAAAGTCAAGCGTTATTTTTGCTTTATACCCCCTTTCACAAAAAAAGTTTATTGTCAAGTCTGTAAGTTATTGATTTCCTTAG
>Ga0213920_1001572_pt1 | contig 12412 bp, 9 predicted proteins | sample McNCre1117MG_FD_161054 | JGI IMG/M metagenome (GOLD analysis project Ga0213920, IMG submission 161054) | Freshwater microbial communities from McNutts Creek, Athens, Georgia, United States - 11-17 MG | ecosystem: Environmental > Aquatic > Freshwater > Creek | place: USA: Georgia | collected...
TGCCACCCCACTCGTTTTAATTGACGCTTCTCTTGACGTTTGATGAGTGCTTTACGGATAATAATCGCTCCTAAGAATAAAGTATAGATAGAAACAATGGGTTTGATATAACCAGCATAATCTTCCAAACTAGATAAAACGTAGGCGCCAAGAATTGCTCCGATCACACCAGGAATCACTAAAGTTTTAAATAATTTGGAATTCACATTGCCAAATTTCAGATGCATATAACCCGAAACTCCGGACGTAAACACCTCAGAGGCATGAACGCTCGCCGAGGCGGCGGCAGGGGTGATGCCCACGGATAATAAAAAGGTCGTAGCCGTTACACCATAAGCCATTCCCAATGCGCCATCAATCATCTGGGCAATAAATCCTCCTAAAACGTAATATAAAATGGAAGAATCGACTGTATTGAACACAGCGATTACTTTTTCAGCCGTTAAGTAGGTGAACAACAGGTGTCCCACAATCATTAAGGCAAGCGCATTACTAATGTGAATAATGACCTCAGTGATGCTTCGTTCGCGTTTCCAAATGATTTGGATAGCTTTCAGTAGGCTAGGAAAATTACTTTTGGGCGTCATGCTATTTTTAATTCTCTACAAAGCTAATAGACTTTACTTAATCTACCAACAAAGTAGAGTAAATATTTTTTCATAAAAAAGCCGTAATTTGCATCTCCTTTTACAATAAAAACATTTTATGCGTACAGAGTATCAGTTTAGAGAGATCGAGAAAGCTTGGCAATCGTTTTGGGAAGCTAATAAAACATTCCAAGCTCAGGTAAATACAGCGAAGCCCAAATATTATGTCTTAGACATGTTTCCGTACCCATCTGGAGCGGGATTGCACGTGGGACACCCGCTAGGTTATATTGCCTCTGATATTATGGCGCGCTACAAGCGTTTGCAGGGTCATGAGGTGTTGCATCCCATGGGTTTTGACTCTTTTGGTCTACCTGCGGAGCAATATGCGATCCAAACCGGTCAGCATCCTGCTATCACTACAGAACAAAATATCGCTCGTTACATTGAGCAATTGAAGAATATGGGATTCTCTTTCGATTGGTCGAGAGAGGTTAGAACTTCTGATGCGTCTTATTACAAGTGGACGCAGTGGATTTTTATGCAATTATTTAATTCTTGGTATAACCAGGAATCAGATAAAGCGGAGTCTATTGAAACCTTGAAGACTATTTTAGGGGCCAAAGGTTCGATCGGATTAAAAGCCGTATGCGATGAAGAGGTCACTCGAATTACTGCGGAGCAATGGAATGCGATGTCTGCGGACGAGCAATATGCCTATTTATTGAGCTTCCGTCTAGCTTATTTGGATGACTCAGTGGTGAACTGGTGTCCGCAATTAGGGACGGTTTTAGCGAATGACGAGGTCAAAGACGGCGTTTCTGAGCGTGGCGGTTACCCAGTGGAGCAGAAGAAAATGCGCCAATGGTCGATGCGCATCACAGCGTATGCCGATCGCTTATTACGTGGTTTAGATGAGGTGGATTGGGCTGATTCGTTAAAAGAGCAGCAACGCAATTGGATTGGAAAATCAATCGGAACGGATGTGGAATTTGCCATTGAAAACGTTTCGGATAAGAAGATAAAAGTATTCACTACGCGTGTGGACACGATTTATGGCGTTTCCTTTATGGTGTTAGCGCCGGAGCACGAGTGGGTGGAGGAATTGACGACAGCAGCTCAGAAAGAAGCGGTTGAGGAATATGTGAATTGGGCCAAAACCCGTTCAGAACTCGACCGCGTCTCTGAAGTAAAAACCGTTTCAGGTGTTTTCACTGGAACTTATGTGATCAACCCAGTGAACCAAGAACGCGTTCCTTTATTCCTAGCAGACTATGTATTAGCCGGTTATGGAACGGGTGCTGTGATGGGCGTTCCATCGGGTGATCAGCGTGACTGGAACTTTGCGAAACATTTTGATTTGCCTATCCCATCCATTTTAGATGCCCAAAAAGACATCGAAAAACAAGCCGATCCTACAAAAGAGGGGAAATACATTAATTCAGGCATGATTAATGGAATGGAATATAAAGAAGCGACGAATACCTTAATTGCTTGGTTAGAGGAGAACGGAATCGGAAAAGGAAAAGTACAATACAGAATGCGCAATGCGGTGTTTAGCCGTCAACGCTATTGGGGAGAACCTGTTCCAGTCTATTTCAAACCAACGGCCTCAGGCGATTTATTACCTTATTTGATCGAAGAGTCTGAATTACCTTTGGAACTACCAAAAATCGACAAATACTTGCCTACAGAGACCGGCGAACCTCCTTTAGGACGCGCCGCAGCAGATTGGAAATACAAAGGACAATACGATTACGAATGGTCTACGATGCCGGGTTGGGCAGGATCGTCATGGTATTGGTACCGTTATATGGATGCTACGAATTCAGGTGAATTCGCATCGAAAGAGGCGATTAACTACTGGAAAGCGGTTGATTTATACATTGGAGGATCGGAACACGCGACGGGCCACTTGTTGTATTCGCGTTTTTGGAACAAATTCTTGAAAGATTTAGGCTATGTGCCGGAAGAGGAATTTGCGAAGAAATTGATCAACCAAGGGATGATTCAAGGCCGTTCAAACTTCGTTTATCGTCTAAAGGATTCTGCCAAAGTCACTTTTGTCTCTCACGGCTTAAAAGATCAATACGACGTGGCAGCGCTTCACGTGGATGTGAATATCGTAGAAAATGATGTATTAGACCTTGAAGCCTTTAAAAAATCACGCAATGACGTGCCTGCGGATGCAGAATTTATTTTAGAGGACGGCAAATATGTGTGCGGTTGGGAAGTGGAGAAGATGTCGAAGTCGAAGTTTAACGTCGTTAATCCAGATGATTTAATTGCCAAATACGGCGCAGACACCCTTCGTGTCTACGAGATGTTCCTTGGACCTTTAGAGCAATTTAAGCCTTGGAACACAAACAGTATTTCAGGATCGCATAATTTCTTGCGCAAGGTTTGGCGATTATTCTTTGATGACAACACGAACACCTCTAAACTAGTGGACGCACCTGTAACACCAGAGGAATTGAAAGTTTTGCACACGGCGATTCGCAAAGTGCAAGATGATTTAGATCGCTTCTCGTTTAACACGGTGGTTTCTACTTTGATGATTTGCGTGAATGATTTAGGTGCTTTAAAATGCCACAAGAAATCAGTATTACGTGAATTAGTGATCTTGCTATCGCCTTATGCTCCGCACATTGCAGAAGAATTGTGGGTAGCGCTTGGTGAGCAGGAGGGAAGTATATCGTATGCTTCATTCCCGGTATTCAACGCTGCGTTCTTGGAGGAAAATGATTTCAATTACCCGATTTCATTCAATGGTAAAGTGAAGTTAACGCTTGCTTTCCCTGTGACGGCTACGCCAGCTGAGATTGAGGCCGCTGTTTTAGCGAATGAACAAGTAACGAAACATCTAGAGGGCAAGACGCCTTCGAAAGTGATTGTCGTTCCGAAACGGATTGTGAATATCGTATTAGGTAAATAAAAAAAGGCTCCTCAATCTGAGGAGCCTTTTTTTAGGTTAATTATTCTCTTGGAGGTCCGCCTTGACGCATTTGGCTTTGCATCGTTTTGTATTTCTCTTGTTGTTCTGGCGATAAGATCGCTTTGAATTGCTCTGCTTGCGCATCATTGACTTTCTTCATTTCGGCCATCATCTCTTCTCTTTCCATTCCTTGCTCGCGTAATTCCATCATCTTTTTCATCCGAGCTGCAATTAAGGGTTCGACTTTAGCTACCTGATCTTTCGATAGACTTAATTCAGTCGTCATGCGATCTACTTGACGCTGAACCATTGCTTGTGGATCCATACCTTGTGCGTGGATTTGGGTGCTAAATGCCATCATTGCTACAACAAAGGCAAAAATTGTGCTGATCTTTTTCATATTAATTAGGGAAAATTGTTTCCCAAATATATTGATATACTTGGGTTGCTGGTATCTGTTGGTCGATATTTTGCGACGAAATAAATATAGGGTAATACGCCTCATCGCAGAAAGGACTTCCATGTGAGCCCTTCACTAGAGTGGCATCGAGCGGAATCACGTCCATTCGGTATCGGAATCCTAACAGCTTTCTAGCTAATTTATAGGCCGCTCTAAGCTTAATGAAGGGGTTTTTAGGATCCATAAACATTTCGACGGGATCGTAACCCGGCTTTTTGAAGATGTCCACACAGCGTGCGAAGTCTGGTGCTTTCGCATCATCTAACCAATAATAATAGGTAAACCATTTGTCAGAATCTGCGACCAAAACCAGATCTCCGCAACGCTCATGAGCAATCTGGTAGTCTTCAAGTTCTTTCCCGCTGAGTATTTTGGCGATACCGGGAACCTTTTCGAAGATGGCTCTGATTTCGGATGGATTCTTACAATAAATATGGGCGATCTGGTGATCAGAAACGGCGAAAGCTTCGCTCGCACCCGGATCCAATAATTCCAACCCTTGTTCTTCTCGAATCGCGATTTTACCTGCCTCGCGCAACACACGATTTAAGTGAATCGGCGTATGGACATCGTTGATTCCATATTCGGATAGCAAGATGATCTCGGTGTTTTTGGACTCGAAATGCGTAATCAACTGTTCTAAAACCCGATCGATTTCGTTTAATTCTTTTGCAATCGCCGGAAAATCTACCCCAAACTTCTGCAGACAATAGTCTAAATGCGGCAGGTAAATCAGGTTCAGCGTAGGATCGTATTTTTCATCCACATAGATGGACGCATCCGCAATCCATTGAGTGGACTTAATATTCGCATTCGGCCCCCAAAAATTAAACAAGGGGAATGTACCCAGCTTCGTTTGCAATTCATCTCTTAAACTGGCAGGATGAGAATAGCAATCCGGTGCTTTCACGCCATCTGAATGGTATTGAGGTCGAGGGGTAACGGAATAATCTGCTGAGGAATACATGTTGTACCACCAGAACATTTTGGCACACGTAAAATTCGGATCTTTCTTCTTCGCTGCCTCCCAGATCTTTTCAGCCCCCACTAAAGGATTCGATTGTTTCCAAAACTTCACTTCCGAATCCGTCTTATCATACCAACCATTCCCTACAATGCCGTGTTCTGATGGGTTTTTGCCCGTCAAATACACCGATTGGGAGGTGGTTGTTACTGCCGGAAAAGGAGGCTGGATTTTTTGAATCTGCTTCTTTTGAATATAGGCATACAAAAAGGGGGTGTACTCCGCGGAAATAACACTTTCGCTGAGCCCCACCACATCGATAACGGCAGTCTTTTTCATAGTCCCAATAAGTCGGTGATGGTTTTAATTTCGCGGCTAATGGATTCAGCCATAGGTACTTGATAGGCAGCAGGTAATACGCCCCAGGTATAGGTTTCGATTTCCAAATGATTCGTAAACGGACCAGCCTTTTGGATTTCGAGTGTCTCTCGGATTTCTTTTTGGGTCGAACCTAATAAGCCATAGGTCTCTAAAAAGAGCGGTACATGGAAATGCACCCGCCATTCGTCGTAGGTATTAGGCTGATAGGCCGCAAAGGCCTCATCTAAATCTTTGAATTCTTGGTAGGAACCATCTTTACAAAAGGCTTTTACCTGATGCAAATAAACGGGTTCTTGGTATTTCTGTAATTCTGCGATCTTTTCCGCTTCCTGTTCTCTTAAATCGACTCGTAAGGCAGAACTGATTTGAATCTTCCCCACCGGAATATTTTTAGCCTTCAACTCCTGAATACTCGTCTCAGGTGCATCAAAGCTCACTCCATAATGGCAGATGTCAAAACATAATTGCACGTGTCTGCGAATCAAATCAGGATTTCCTGCAGGCAATAATACCTGCTCATACCAGGCTACAAAATCACCATGATTGCTCAATAAGCCATCCGGTTCTGGTTCGATATCTATATGGATTGTCTTACCCGTTTTTTCCTCGATATCAGCTAATACATCCACTACTTCCAGTAGATGTTGCGTCGATGTTTGCATCGCTTGATTCCGCTCCTCTGAAGTATTCCACCAGTATTTATAGGACAGGGGAGAGGTAGAAATACCTCCCTCGTTTTCAGTTAATAGTGCAGCTAAAATATGGGCTAAACGAATCGTATAATCCCTTCTTTCTGTCGTAGTCCAATCGGGCGCGTGTACCTGATCTTTTACGATGGTGTTGTGAAAACCTCCGTAAGGGAATCCGTTAAGGGTGAAAACGTAGAGATTTTGCTCCGTCAGCCATGATTGTAAGGCCATTAATGCTGCAGAATCTCGCAAATCAATGCTCGCCTGATTCGCAAAACGTAGACCTAAACCCATCGGATGTTCCGGAGAAACCTGTGCCTTCACCGCTGGAACGTGCAGTTTTAATTGTCCAAAATGTTCTGACCAAATCTCTCCGGTATGAATATTACTGCAATAACTCAGGTGTCCGCAAGGCGTTTTCATATTAGGCGATTTGTTCCAGGTAATCGACTGATTTTTTGATGAGATCGAAATCCATCTCGTGCACTTCCACGCCTTTGCCTAGATGCTCTAGCAAGGTGATGGTTAACTGCCCGCCTAAATGTTCTCTGAATTCATTTAAGCCGTTTGTTAAGTTGATTTTGTCATTTTCTGCCAAAGCAGGATGAAATATAGCAAAACCCAGTTTTTTCAACAAGTGGATGATTCGGTCCACATCCTCTTGCGTCAAATGACCAATCAAGTGCGAATAGACGCTATCTAAGGCAATTCCAATGGCCACGGCTTCACCATGACGGATCTTGAAATCGCTTAAGTATTCTAATTTATGTGCCGCCCAGTGACCGAAATCCAAAGGTCTAGCCGATCCAAGCTCAAAGGGATCTCCACTCGCTATATGTTGCATGTGCAACGAAGCGCAGCGGTAAATCTGCTCAATCATCACGGTCTTATCGCGCTGATTCATCGCTTCCGCATTGTCTTCTAACCAGCTAAAAAAACTGATATCTTTAATGAGGGAAACTTTAACAGCCTCAGCGATACCCGAACGCCAATCGCGCTCACCTAAACTTTCTAAGAAAGAATAATCGTTAAAAACGGCTACAGGAGGGGCGAACGTCCCCAGGAAATTCTTCTTGCCTAGGTAATTGACGCTATTTTTAACCCCTACACCCGAATCGTTTTGGGATAATACTGTGGTAGGAATGCGGATGAATTTAACACCTCTATGGGAGATGGCAGCGGCATAGCCGGCCATATCTAAGAACGCCCCACCTCCAATGCAAGCCACAAATGAGTGACGATCGATTCCGTGCTCATCTAATGCGCGAATCACTTCCTCGTAAAAGCGAGGATCATTTTTACACACCTCTCCACCTGGAAGCACCAAGATTTCCGGGGCTAAATCGGCGGGAGAATGTGCTTGAAAATAACGGATAATTTCTGCCGTTAATTCAGTCTGAATATCCGTTATCCCTTTATCGAGTACAAAAAGAATCTTTTTGCGAAAGCTAGGGTTGCCAAAGTTTTGGACAAAATCTGCAAAAACGCGATTTTCTGGCGCAAATAAACGTTCCGTGAAGAATACCTCGTAGGAATAGGGTACCTGAAAATGTTGTTTTAAAGATTGCATAGGTTTACGTAACGGCGAATTTTTTAGCTAAACCCAAAGATACGGGTAATAAGGCCAAAACAAAGAGGGCGACGATCCATTGTCCACTCGATGCCACCCAAGCTGCATTCATCAATATAAGCGTCAAAACTCCTGTTTTTACTGTTAATCCAATGTTTTTACCCACGGGATTCTCTATCGCAACACGCAGTTTTCTGAAAATCAGGATAAAGTGGGCCAGGATAAATACCAAGGCAAATTCCGCTTTCTCCGCGAAAAATAACTGCGAAGCGTGTACTATCAGAAATAAAAAGCCAGCAAAATAGAGTGTAATCGCCTTTCCTCCGTGTACTTCTCCGCGGCTCACCAGGGTAATCGCCGCTATGTAAATCAATGGGATACCAATCACTGGGAAGTGTTCCAAAACCCCTAATTCATACACACTCATCCCTAAAAGTAAATTGAATGCTCTGCACAAACCCATATTAATAGGCCCAAAAATCCGCATGTGCTTTCCTTTCCAATCGTAAAATAACGCTAAGACGGTAATGAAAATGGCCACAAATCCACTCAGTCTACTTTGCCAAAAGGCCTGAAATATACCAAGTGCTAATAACAGAATTCCACCAATAATGGCTTCTGAACGTTTAATTCGGCCACTTGGCAAGGCTCTTTCGGGTCTTTCAGTGCGATCTAATTCATGGTCAAATATATCATTAAACACCACACCACCTGCGTATAAACACATACTAGATAGACCTAAGAATAGGGCAGGGTAGAACTGGTAGTCTAATCGACCAAAAACAAAGCCCACGATAGCTAGTCCCGCCATGATATCCGATAGGGCAGTGACCACATTCGCGGGTCGGGTTAGTTCGGCAAAGGCTCTAAGTTTTGACATTAGCGAATGAAGATCGAGTTTTTGTCCACACGTGGTGCTTGACCGCCACGTAATACGGTATTGCCATTAAACTTCAAAGATTGATCGATCTCTAATCCATGAATGAAATCTTGCTCGTTGATTTGTCCACTTTGAGCGAAAGAATCGAGGGCATTTTGGTAGGTTACTTTTTGGATATCTGCATCAGAAATGCCTTTAATTTTCATTAAGGCCGCCGTTTTCGGAATCGCCAATGGATCAGAAATTCCCCAATCCGCCGCCGAATTCACCATAATGCGTTCCGATCCATAATGTTTCACAATCTCAACCATCCGCTCATTTCCCATTTTAGTAAATGGGTAAATGGTGAATGCCGCGTAAAATCCTTGGTCTAATACAGACTTCACTGTTTCTTCATTATTATGGTCAATCACGACCATATGAGGCGCTAAACCGTGTTCTAAGGCAATCGCCATGCTGCGTTCTGTTCCTTTTTTCTTATCGCGGTGCGGAGTGTGCACTTGCACGGGCAATCCCATCTCTTTGGCAAGCTCTAATTGCGCTCTGTAGTATTTTTCCTCTGCTGCCGTTTGGTCGTCAAAACCAATTTCGCCTACTCCTACGACACCCTCTTTCTGCAAAAACAAGGGCAGAATTTCCATCACCTCCTCAGCTAATGCTTCATTATTCGCCTCTCTCGAGTTTAAGCCGATCGTACAATAATGCTTTATGCCAAACTGAGATGATCTAAAACGTTCCCATCCCACCAAACTCGCAAAATAATCTTTGAAAGAAGCTAACCCTGTGCGTGGTTGTCCAAGCCAAAAGGCTGGTTCAATGATGGCCACCACACCTGCATCTGCCAGCGCTTGGTAATCATCAGTAGTACGGGAAGTCATGTGCACATGAGGGTCGAAAAACTTCATCCCCTGCGTATAGGCCGCAAATCCGCCGTCTACTTCTTGTGCGGTTTGTTTTTCTTCAGTCGATCCCTCGAAATGAGAAGGATTTATTTTTTGTTCGTTGGGGTTTTGGCACATATCAGTAGGCTTTTTCTTCTTTTTCTAAGACCTTCCAGGCTTCTAGAGGGCTATTGTTGATGACTAATTCAGCTGCTTTTCGATCGCTGGGATCGGTGCTTTCTACTAGTCTTTTTATATCTTGTTCTTTGGTATCTGTCTGGAAGTTTCGGATTAATCGCCAAACTTGTGACGGCACCCGTCTTCCTGCCGCCCATCTTTCATGGGCAAAATCAGCTAAGGTGTTCGCTAAGGCTTGATTTGCACGCTCATCTAATCCTTCAATTAAATGAATTGGCTTATCATTGAAAATGCATTTTAATACTAATTGGTTCCAGGCTAATTCAGAGAAATAGGTTGTAGGGTAAGGATTGCCAAAAGCAATGGCATCAAAAACCGGCCCCATATTAGATCTTACCGCGTCCGTAGCTCGGTGTAACCAGATTTCCGGTGTAGGTAAAACGGGCAAAGCTCGGTAAAGTGCGACTAACTCGTTCATCTCCGCCGTATCAAATAGCGTTTCAATTCTCGATTTGCCGTCTTCTTTTTCTGCTAAATGAATGAGTAGGTACACGCGAACAAGCTGATCCAGCGTGCCATTTTGCCAATTCCAACCGGGGATATTGCCTACCTGTGTTTTAGATACGTGACGTGGGACCATCACAAAGGCTAAAGATAAACCTTTCGAATCTGCCTGAATTTTTCCTGCTAACCAATTAAGCTCAGCGGGATCAGCTAATCGCTGAATAGATTTAAAAATTAGTTCGGCGGTCTTCAATTTTAAAATAGGTTTAAATCATCTCTATGAACGAATTTACTAAAAAAATGTCAATTCATTCCTGATTTTTGGCAGGATATTCAATAGGTTAAGCCCCTAAATTCCGCTAATTTTGTTTTATGGAAGAAAGACCGATAACTGACTGGCTACCCCTCACGAAAAAAGAGGTAGAAAAACGTGGCTGGGATGAACTGGACGTTATTTTAATCTCTGGTGATGCCTATGTGGATCACCCGGCATTTGGTACGGCTGTCATCGGTAGAATCATGGAAAGTGAGGGTTTGAAAGTGGGTATCGTTGCTCAGCCAAATTGGAAAGACGATTTACGTGATTTCAAGAAATTAGGAAAACCCAAATACTTTTTCGGCGTAACAGCTGGATGTATGGATTCCATGGTGAATCATTATACTGCTAACAAGCGTTTGCGTTCGAATGATTCCTATACTCCAGGTGGAGAAGCAGGTTTTAGACCAGATTATGCTACCACGGTTTACACGAAGATTTTAAAAGAAATTTACCCTGATGTACCCGTTTTAATCGGTGGCATCGAGGCTTCTCTTCGTCGAGTAACGCATTATGATTACTGGGCTGATAAATTATTCCCATCCATTCTAGTTGATTCTGGTGCCGATATGTTGGTATATGGTATGGGAGAGCAGCCCTTGCGAGAGATTATGCGTGGGGTGAAAGAAGGGAAGAAATTGGGTGATTTGACCCATATCAATCAAGTTGCATTCTTGCAAAAAACGGCTCCTGCTTGTGATTGGGAAACCGTTGAGTTAGCGAGTCACGAAGTTTGTTTAGAAGATAAGATCAAATATGCGTCGAACTTTAAAATCGTCGAGGTTGAATCTAATAAGTGGCAGGCAAACCGAATCATTCAGAAAGTAGGAGAGGATGTATTAGTCATTAATCCTCCTTTTAAAACGATGGAGGAGGTTGAAATGGACAAATCATTTGATCTTCCCTACACGCGTTTGCCACATCCGAAATACCGAAAGCGTGGACCTATTCCTGCTTTTGAGATGATTAAATTCTCGGTCAACATGCACCGCGGATGTTTTGGCGGATGTAGTTTCTGTACGATCTCAGCTCACCAAGGTAAGTTTATTGCTTCTAGAAGCGAGAAATCGATCATGAAGGAGGTCGAGCAAATCACGAAGGCACCTGATTTCAAAGGATATATTTCTGACTTAGGAGGTCCGTCTGCGAACATGTACCGAATGAAGGGGAAGGACGAGGAGATTTGTGCTCGTTGTGTCAGCCCATCTTGTATCCACCCTGTCATTTGTAATAACTTAGATACCTCACACAAGCCTTTGACGGATATTTACCGAAAAGTAGATAAGCATCCTGCCATAAAAAAGGCCTTTGTAGGATCTGGGGTTCGTTATGATCTTTTAGTGGACGATTTCAATAAGAATAACCAGGATGGGAATCACGACGAATACATGGAGCAATTGATTACGCGCCACGTTTCTGGTCGTTTGAAAGTTGCCCCGGAGCATACTTCAGATGCGACATTACGGATTATGCGTAAGCCTTCTTTCAAGTATTTCCATGCTTTTAAGAAAAAGTATGATGAGATTTCTGCCAAATTTGGTCTAAAACAACCCCTCATCCCTTATTTCATTTCTTCTCACCCTGGTTGTGAGGAAGAAGATATGGCAAACCTAGCCGCGGAAACGAAGGATTTAGGCTTCCACTTAGAGCAGGTTCAGGATTTTACACCTACACCTATGACAGTGGCAGAGGTAATCTATTATTCCGGTGTTCATCCCTATACCTTACAGCCAGTAAAAACGGCCAAAACAAGGGAAGAAAAGCAGAATCAAAACAAATACTTCTTTTGGTATAAACCAGAATACAAAGATTGGATTCGGAATCGTTTGACACAATTAAAACGTCCTGATTTAGCCCAACGCTTGTTAGGATTCAGAAATAACAAAAATGGCTGGACTAAATAATCCAGCTTTTCATTAATTAACCAAAAAACAAGAATACAATGGATGAGAATGAAGAATTAATCGTTCGCGATAGCAATGGAGCTGTTTTGAAAGATGGCGATTCGGTTACAGTAATCAAAGATTTAAAGGTGCGGGGTTCATCGAGTGTGATCAAGCGTGGAACGATGGTGAAAAATATTCGTTTAACGGACGATGCTGACGAA
>Ga0213920_1001574_pt1 | contig 12401 bp, 8 predicted proteins | sample McNCre1117MG_FD_161054 | JGI IMG/M metagenome (GOLD analysis project Ga0213920, IMG submission 161054) | Freshwater microbial communities from McNutts Creek, Athens, Georgia, United States - 11-17 MG | ecosystem: Environmental > Aquatic > Freshwater > Creek | place: USA: Georgia | collected...
CACGTGATGTTTCAGGAGAAGGAGTGCAACAAGCCTTATTGAAATTATTAGAAGGAACTGTTGTGAATGTACCGCCAAAAGGAGGTCGTAAACATCCTGATCAGAAATTTGTAGAAGTGAATACCCAAAACATTCTGTTTATTGCAGGAGGTGCTTTTGATGGAGTAGAACGCATCATTTCGAAACGATTGAACCGTCAGGCGGTTGGGTACAGTAGTTCGAAAAATGTCGATACTATTGACAAAGACAATTTGCTTCAATACATCATTCCTAAAGACATTAAAGATTTTGGTTTGATACCAGAAATTATAGGTCGTTTACCTGTTTTAACGCATATGGATCCATTGGATAAGGCAACGTTGCGTGCTATTTTAACCCAACCTAAAAATGCCTTGATTAAGCAATATGCTAAATTATTTTTAATGGATGAGGTGGAATTCACCATTACGGACGATGCTTTGGATTTTATTGTTGAAAAGGCTTTGGAATACAAATTAGGTGCTCGTGGGTTGCGTTCGTTATGCGAGGCTATTTTAACCGATGCGATGTACGAATTGCCAAGTTCTGAAGACAAAAAATTAGCTATTGATTTGGAGTATGCTAAAGAAACCTTGAATAAAAATTTATTGAAACGTTTAGAAATAGCTTCTTAGAGGTACATCATGGTAAAACAAATTTGGCTTAACCTTCCTGTAAAAAATATTGAAAAGTCGAAGGAATTTTTTTCAAAAATAGGTTTTTCATTTAATGAGGAGCATGGAAATGAACATTCGGCTTGTATGATAATTGGCGACAAGAATTTTGTTGTGATGCTTTTTCAAGAGTCGGTATTTGGTGCTTTTGTTCAGAATAAAATTGCGGATACTCAAACACATTCAGAAATGTTGATTTCTATTGATGCTGAAAGTAGACAAGAAGTCGAAGAATTAGCTCAAAAAGTGGATGAAGCTGGTGGTGTGGTTTTTGCAAAACCAGCTGAAAATCAAGGTTGGATGTATGGTTGTGGCTTTTCAGATTTAGATGGGCATCGTTGGAACGTTTTGTTTATGGATTATAGTAAGCTGAAGAGTTAATTAGTATTTTCAAAACTTTATAAAAAATAGAACCAACCTGTTCCTAAATAGTGGAGCAGGTTTTTTTGTGGCTAATGCTTTGAATTACTACTTTTTTAAATGTTGTCCCTACGGGACATTTGGAGTAGGGACGCTATATTGATTACCTAAATTGCATCCCTAACGGGATTTTTTTGGTAATAGCAATATTCTAAAAAGTTTTACTTCAATTTAGTTTCAATTAACTGTCCCGTAGGGACAAAATATTGGTAATGAAAACAGTATTGCATTATAAAAAGTCCCGTAGGGACGAAATATTTTTTGTGCAAACGCTGAAAAATCAAACATTATTCTTTTTTATCAGCGATAGATTGCCGATTTTTGTCGTTCTAATAAATAGCATTACCAATGGCAATAGAAGATAAAGAGATTATTTTGTTAAAAGTTTCTGGTCAAGATAAACCAGGTGTAACAGCGGGTTTAACCTCTATATTGGCAACGTATGATGCTGTAATTTTAGATATTGGTCAAGCTGATATTCACGATACGCTTTCTTTAGGGATTTTATTTCAAGTAAAATCAGGGTCTTCTTCAGGACCTGTTTTGAAAGATTTATTATTTAAAGGGTATGAATTAGGAATCAAGGTAAAGTTTATCCCGATTTCTATTCCGGATTATGAAAATTGGGTAAAAGCACAAAGCAAGCAACGCTATATCATCAATATATTGGGAGAAGAGCTAACAGCGGTTCAACTCGCTGCAGTGACCAAAATCATGTCAGACCAACATTTGAATATTGATTCCATTATTCGGTTAACGGGGCGCACTTCGGTGGTCGAGAAAGAAGACTATCCGCGTTCTTGTGTACAACTATCAGTGACCGGAATTATTGAAGATAAAGCCTCCATGACGGCTAGTTTTATGGAAATTTCTCGAACCTTGGACGTTGATATTTCTTTCCAAGAAGACAATATGTACCGCAGAAACCGTCGTTTGGTGTGTTTTGATATGGATTCGACCTTAATTCAAACCGAGGTAATTGACGAGTTGGCCGATTTAGCTGGCGTGGGCGAACAAGTGAGAGCCATCACCGAATCAGCGATGAATGGTGAAATTGATTTTAAGGAAAGTTTCAAAAAACGCATGGCCTTGTTAGAAGGTTTAAGCGAAGAGGTATTGCATAACGTAGCCGTGAATTTACCGATTACAAAAGGAGCACACCGATTGATGAGAGCCTTGAAATATTACGGTTACAAAACGGCTATTTTGTCGGGAGGGTTTACTTATTTTGGCGAGTATTTGCAAAAAGAATTGGGAATTGATTATGTTCATGCCAATCAATTGGAAATAAAAGACGGAAAATTAACAGGTAAATACTTGGGCGAAATTGTCGATGGACAAAAGAAAGCGGAATACCTACAAGCCATTGCCGAAAAAGAAGGAATTCATATTAACCAAACTATTGCAGTAGGGGATGGTGCCAATGATTTACCGATGCTTAATTTAGCAGGTTTAGGAATTGCGTTCCATGCAAAACCAACGGTAAAAGAAAATGCCGCTACGTCTATTTCTAGTCTAGGATTGGATGGGGTTTTATACCTGTTAGGCTATCACGACCGGCATATTGATATGAAGGAGTAATACCTCTTACTTATTATACAAACAAAGCCCAACTATATGTTGGGCTTTGTTTTTTTAACTAATTACTGTAATTGCTTCAACTGCTCCAAATACTCTCTTTGATTCGATAATCTAGGAATTTTGTGTTGGCCGCCTAGTTTATTTCGTTCTTTCAACCAGTCATAAAATAAACCTTTTCGTGCCAAATTGATTATCAATGGATTCAGCGTCATATTATTATAGCGTTTCGCTTCATAATCGGAGTTGAGGCTTTGTAAGGTGTCGTCTAGTATTTTTTGAAATTGAGCGATATCGGTTGGATTTTGTTTGAACTCAATCATCCATTCGTGAGCACCTTTTTCTTTTCCATCCATAAAAATAGGAGCTACGGTATAATCTACTACTTCCGTTTGGGTGAGTTGACAGGCTTTGGCAATAGCCTGATCGGTATTTTCTACCATGAGTTCTTCGCCAAAGACATTGATATGATGCTTGGTTCTGCCCGAAACACGCACTCTGTAGGGGTTTAAAGAAGTAAAACGAACAGTGTCGCCTATTAAATAGCGCCACAAACCTGCATTAGTAGTAATCACAACCGCATAATTTTTAAATAATTCTACTTCTGATAAACGAATTACTTTTTGATTGGGTGTGCCAAAAGTATCCATCGGAATGAACTCATAAAAAATCCCGTAGTCGAGCATTAATAGTAAATCGCTAGAATCATTCAAATCCTGAATAGCAAAGAAACCTTCTGAAGCATTGTATATTTCGTAGTACTTGAAATCAGCTTTAGGGAGTAACTTTTGGTATTGTTCGCGATACGGTTCAAAGCTTACTCCACCGTGAAAATAGACTTCTAAATTAGGCCATAGTTCTAGTAAATTGCCTTTGCCCGTTTCTTCTAATAACCTATTCATTAGGACTAAAAGCCAAGAAGGAACACCAGCAAAACTAGTGACGTTTTCGTTTTTGGTTTCGTTGATAATAGCGGTTAGCTTGGTTTCCCATTCACTCATCAACGAGATTTTATTACTGGGTGTGCTACTAAACTCGGCCCACATAGGCATATTTTCAATCAAAATGGCAGATAAATCACCAAAAAAAGTATCCTTGTCTTCATAAATTTGGGAACTTCCGCCCAAGCGAAGACTTTTTCCTAGGAACATTTCGGAATCTTCGTTGTTGTTCAAATACAAACATAGTAAATCCTTACTGCCTTTATAATGACAATCTTCTAGAGCATCATTGCTTACAGGGATGAATTTACTTTTAGCGTTGGTCGTGCCGCTTGATTTGGCAAACCATTTAATGGGTGCATCCCAAAAAACGTTTTGCTCGCCTTGGCGCGTACGTTCAATCAGCGGTTGTAAATCTTCGTAACTAGAAACCGGAACTCGCTCTGAAAATGTGGTGTAAGACGTAATAGATGGAAAATCGTATTGGGTTCCAATTACCGTATTTTCTGCCCGCCGAATCAAATTCATCAATAGCTCTTCTTGTACCTCATTAGGGTACTTTAAGAACAATTCGATTTGATGAATCCGTTGCTTTAAAACCCATGAAGCAATGGAATTAATGATGGGTATGGGCATAGTAATTTATGATTTTAGAATGCTGATTTTAGAATGACAAATACTAACTTTGCGTCTGTATCAAAAATAGTGTTTTTTTGTATAAAAATCTATTCTTATAAATATTGGAGCTTGATTTAGGGGTAAAGAAATAAAAAACAAAGAAATCACACTTCAAATCTGAAATCGTCAATCGTTAATCAACAATCATAAATGCTATGACATACGAAGGGGTAATAACCAAAATGCAAACTGAATTTGGGAATCCGATTCAATATTATCTTGTTTTTGAAGATAGCTTTTTGAATATGAATCAACTATTGGGTAAGCCAATGGAAATTACTTTTGTAGGGTTTCAATGTTTGAATTGTGGTAAAAAGAAAAAAATATTCCGACAAGGTTTTTGTTACGATTGTTTTTATTCTAGTCCTGCGGTTGGTGATTGGATTATGAAACCAGAGTTAAGTACCGCACATTTAGGTATTGCAGATCGTGATTTAGCCTACGAACAAAAAGTACAATTGCAACCGCATATTGTGTATTTGGCTTTGTCGAGCGAAGTAAAGGTGGGAGTGACCCGAAAAACACAAATGCCTACGCGCTGGATCGACCAAGGAGCGAGTCAGGCGATTGCAATTGTTGAGGTGCCAAATCGTTATTTAGCAGGAATTACTGAGGTGGCTTTGAAAAATCATTATGCAGATAAAACCAATTGGAGAAAAATGCTAACCAACACTTTTGAACCGCTTGATTTGGTTGCTGAACGGTTGAAGGTAGAACATTTAATTCCGACCGAAGTTCAGGAATATTTTTACAATCAGAAAGTTGATTTGTATGAAATGCAATATCCAGTTTTGGAATATCCAACCAAAGTAACCAGTTTGAGTTTGGACAAAACACCTAATTTTCAAGGCAAGTTAATGGGAATAAAAGGGCAATATTTATTGTTTGAAGACGGAACCGTTTTTAATGTTCGAGGTTCAGAGGGGTACATTGTGAAAATTGAGATATAAAAAGACAGCTTCCAAATATTTTCTGGAAGCTGTTTTAATTTTTATTGAATGCTAATCTCAAATGGTATTCGGGCTTGAATTCCTTTATAATTTTGAACGCGTTTGATTTGCTCCATTACTTTATAATTCTCTTCGCCAATTTCTTCTTTAATTAAACGTTCTTTGGTTTTAGCAAAAGGTAAATTTTCTAAGAAATCATCAAAATTTTTCTTGTATTCAGGGTAGTTTTGAGTGGTGTAGGATGTAATTTTTGCTAAACGCGCAGCTTCTTTTATAGCGTCGTTTAGACCTCCAATTGTATCTACTAGCCCAATTTTAATAGCATCTGAACCCGTCCAAACCCTACCTTGTGCAATAGCATCTACTTGTTCAAAAGTCATTTTTCGACCTTGAGCTACATGAGAAACAAAGGTCTTATAAATGTGTTCTACACCCTCTGTTGTCACAGCTTTAAATTTTTCGTCTATTGGTGCAAAAGGGTTGTAGTTTCCTGAGTTTTCGTGTGTTTTTACTTGCTCAGAATGAATGCCCATTTTATTGGTTAAACCACTAAAATTAGGCAGTATTCCAAAAACGCCTATAGAACCCGTAATGGTATTGTTTTCTGCGAAAATTTTGGTAGCATTACAAGCGATATAATATCCTCCGGAGGCCGCATAATTTCCCATTGAAACCACGACAGGTTTTACTTTTTTGGTCAATTCAATTTCTCTCCAAATTAAATCAGAAGTCAGGGCGTTTCCACCTGGACTATCAATGCGAAGCACAACCGCCTTTACATCGTCGTTATTTCTCGCCTCGTTAATGGAACGGCGCATCGCCCCTTCGCCAATGATATTGACATCGCCTTCACCGCTTTGAATTTCGCCTTGAGCATAAATAATGGCAATTTCGTCTGTGGCGTCAGAAGGGATTGATGTTGTGGTAAATTTACGAGCATAATCAGCAATAGAAACTTTTTCGTATTCGTCTTTGGTAGCCACTTTTAAACGTTTTTTTATAGCATCATGGTAGACATCTTCGTAAGCAACTACATCAACTAATTTTTGTGCTTTAGCCATTTCAGGAGTTCGGGCTAGAAGTCCATTGGCAATTTCATTGAGTTTTTGAACAGATAAGTTTCTGCTTTTGGCAATGTCTGTTACAACGGAGTTCCAAATCGAATTTAATAAAGCCGTAATTTGTTCTCTATTAGCCTCACTCATTTTATTTTCTAGGAAAGGCTCTACAGCACTTTTGTATTTTCCGTGACGAATGACTTCCATTTTAATACCGGTTTTGTCTTGAAAATCTTTGAAAAATAAAAGTTCAGAAGATAATCCTTTAAAATCTAAATCGCCCACAGGATTTAGGTAAATGGTATTGGCAACAGAATTCAAGTAATATTCTTTTTGCGAATACGTATTGGCATACGCCATAACAAATTTCCCTGATTTTTTGAAATCTTCTAATGCATCTCTAACCGCTTTACTTTGAGCCATTCCAAGAGAAGAGTTGTTGTTTAAAATGGAAATTCCTTTGATATTGTTATCTGTTTTAGCCGCTTCAATAGCATCAATAATATCCGTTAAACCGATGTGTTTTTTGTCTGAAAAAGCAGTTACCCAAGGATCAGAATATTTTCCAGCATAGTCATTGTGGATTTCTTCCAAATTCAATTCTATCACTGAGTTTTCTTTTACGGTAACACTTTCTTCTTCTCCGCCAAAAATAGCTCCAATAAGTAGAATTCCGAAAAAGAATAACATCGTGAAAACAAAAATACCTACAATGGTGGCCAATACATTTCCTAAAAACTTCATAATAATTTATTTTTCTAATGAGTAGTCATCGGTATTAAAATGTTACAGAATTTCATTTTTTAAAATCGAAATTTAGTTATTAACACCTCACACAAATATAACATTCTTTTAGTTAATTTGCAGCCATTATGAAATCACAGCATCAGGTCGTTTTATCTATAGGAACTAATCAAGGGAATCGTTTGGAAAACATTCAGCAATGTTTGCAATTGATTCATCAAGAGGTGGCTACTGTAGTTAAGGTTTCTCAAGTGTATGAAACACCTTCTTGGGGGTTTGATAGTGATGCCTTTTACAATGCGGCTGTTTTAATTCATACCTTCGATGCTGCAACAACTGTATTGTCAAAAGTGTTGCAAATTGAGAAACAAATGGGACGCGTGAGACAAGAGGCGGTTTTAGGGTATCAATCTCGCACCATTGATATTGATATTATTGCTTTTGACGATGAAATCATTGATACAGAGCACCTGCAGGTTCCTCATCCTTTAATGCAACAAAGAGCTTTTGTTTTGAAACCCATGTTGGATTTGAATTTAGAATGGGTTCATCCTGTTTTGAATCAGACGATTTCAGATTTAGTCGCTACTACAGATGATAACAGTGAGTGTAAAGCGATTCAAACGTTAGAAAGTCCGTTGCGAAAAATCAGTTTGGAGCAATTTAATTATGTGGCTTTTGAAGGGAATATTGGTGCTGGAAAAACTACTTTGGCTACCAAAATAGCCGAAGATTTTAATGCGAAAACAGTTTTGGAACGTTTTGCAGACAACCCATTTTTGCCGAAATTTTACAAAGACCAAAACCGATATGCCTTTCCGTTAGAAATGTCTTTTTTAGCCGATAGGTACAAACAATTGTCGGATGATTTGTCGCAATTTGATTTGTTCAAAGATTTTATTGTGGCGGATTATCATATTTTTAAATCGTTGATTTTTGCAAAAATCACTTTGGCTGATGACGAATATAGATTGTATAGCAATTTATTTCACATCATTTACAAGGAAATGCCTAAGCCTGATTTGTATGTGTATCTGTACCAAAACTCAGAGCGATTGTTGCAAAACATTAAAAAGCGTGGTAGAAGTTACGAACAAGAAATTCCTGCCGAGTATTTGGACAAAATCAATATTGGTTATTTGGATTATATCAAATCACAAACCGATTTGAATATCTTAATTATTGATGTTTCTGAACGTGATTTTGTCAAAAACCACGAAGATTATCTTTTTATCTTGAATGAAATTCAGAATAAAATTAATTCCTGATTTGATTATCTTTTTAAACTGAAATGCCCTCTTTTTTCTGGACTTGTTAGGTCTAATTTTAAAACAAACCAATAATCAGAAGAAGGTAATTCTTGTCCGTTAAAAGTGCCATCCCAACCTGTACTTCCAGGAGTTAATTCTTTAATAAATTTTCCATATCGGTCAAAAATTTTGAGGTCTGAATTAGGATAGGACTCCATTCCTTTTACAGTCCAGAAATCGTTAAAACCATCATTGTTTGGTGTGAAAAATTTTGGTATACTCAATACGGTAATTTCTTTGGAAACCAATCCGCATCCGTTTTTATCGTTGACTACGACCTGATGAATTCCTCCAGGGACATTGGTGAAAAAATTAGAATCTTGCCAAACTCCATTTAAGTAGTCCATGCTGTATTCATAGTCGCCAGGTCCGGTGGTGTTTACAGTCACGGTATTAGTATCTACTAAATCAACAATGTCTACAGAAGTAATGGTTGCACTATTAGAAGCGGTAACTTGTATTGTTCTAGTTCTACTACAACCCGATGATGTGGCTACTTCTACGGTATAAACTCCATTTGTGTTAACGCCTAATGTAGGAGTCGTTATATTCAAGTCGACACCATCTTTTTTCCATCGGTAATTAAAATTAGAAATGGTACTGTTGTTTAAAAATCCTGCATCTAATGTTACAAAGAAGGTTGGGATGTTGGAGCAAATTAAATTGGTCGAATTGAGTTCAATGTTTGGTAATTTTTCTACGTTCAAAGTGATGTATGGGCCTAATCCCACACAACTATTATCTAGATTGCTTTCTATTCGGATCCAAAGCGTTTGAGAATTGGGATATCCAATATTTCTGTAGTTGGAGATAGTTGTAATCGCATTGGTTTGCGCCAAGGCATCTGCTTGAGTTCTGTAGTAATTAATGGTGTATGTTTGCGTAGAAGGTAATTGAGATAAGATAACTGCTTTAGACTGAGAAAGATCAAAACTGGCAATCCCATCCGTGTCGCTATTATTAGCAGTATCGTTTCCATTGGCGTCCAAAAAATCATCGCAAACAGTGTAGGCGAAATTTGTTGCTGGATGAAAATTAGTAGTAGGAACGTTTAAGGTAATTTTACTCACACTATGGCAACCGTAGGAATTACTTATTCTAGTCCAAATGTCCATTGATGTTGGGATGGTGTTTTGAAAAGCTAATTCGTTTGTTATTAAATCAGCTGTTATGTCGTTGATCGCTCCGTTTGACGACGTGTAATATTTGAAAGTTTCGTTTGCGTAATTAGAAGAAATCAGACTATTATTTACCGTTAGATTAAAAGATGTTTTTCCATCCGAAATTAAATCAGTGTCACATTGCGTAATTGTAATATCATTTGCTGTAGGTAGTGGATTTACTGTAACGGTAATTTCGGTACGAGGTCCTTCGCATCCAGTAAGTGTATTGGTTTGACTGACATAAAACGTAGTTGTCCCGCTAGAGGTAGTTAATGGTGTAGGACTAGTTGAACTTGAAGTTCCTCCACTAGCAAAAGTGTACCAATTCAGAGTGTTGTTTGCATCAGCCGTTGCGGTCAAAGGTACGGCAGTAGTATTTAAACAATAGGCAACGGGAGTCACTCCAGGGGCAGTAGGTAGTGGATTTACTGTAACGGTAATTTCAGCACGAGGTCCTTCGCATCCTGTAAGTGTGTTGGTTTGACTGACATAAAACGTAGTTGTTCCGCTAGAGGTAGTTAAGGGTGTAGGACTAGTTGTACTTGGAGTTCCTCCGCTAGCAACAGTATACCAATTTAGAGTGTTGTTTGTATCAGCAGTTGCAGTTAAGGGTGTTGCGGTGCTATTTAAACAGTAGGAAATGGAATTAGTAGAACTCGGGTAATTGGGCGGAGTTACTATTGTTGCTTTAATTTCTGTTTTTACAGTACATTCTGATGTTGTTGCATAGTAAGAAGTAGTGTTGCTAAGTGTAGGAGTTGTGTAATTTGTTCCAGTTCCTAATACAGTTCCTCCTGTATTGGTATTGTACCAACTAATTGTTCCAGAAGAAGCTGTTGCACTAAGTGTTACACTGCCTGGCCCACAATGTGAAGCTGGAGTGGTTGTGGTAATTTGTGCTGCAATTGAAAGAGTGGTACTAGCAGAAAGCTGTAGTGTAGGATCTCCTGGCATACCTCCATATTCTACTATATAGCCTTTGGGTTGATACGAACCGCTAGAAGATCCAGTGTTGGATAAGTCATTCCATGAGCCAGGAATTCCCACTCCGGGAGCAGTAATGTGTGCATAATCCTCATTCCCTGATTGATTAGGCTCTCCTGTATTCCAAAAAGCAAAATTGGGAGAACTACCATTAGCTGTTCCATTCCAAAAAACAATTCCAGTTCCTCCGTTAGCGAGTCCTTCCGGTCCTGTTACCCATCTCCATACTCCTTCGACGGCTTCATCTGTTCCTCCAATCCATCCCGTTCCTGGAGCTTGTTTTCCTGCTAATTGGGCTTCGTCGGCCGCTGTGAGTGTAGCTAGATATCCTTGTAATCCATAAAATGTTTTTGAAGAGGCAGCTGCTTTAGCATTAGTCCAAGTAATTCCTAAGTTTGGCACATACTCGTAATAGTGTCCATTACTTGGTAAATAATTAGCTTGTCCATTCCCTAAAGAAATAGAAAAGTTGCGTGTTCCAGATGGATTAGGAGAAGAGTTGTAATAGGCAACATCCTTAATTGCCGCTTCAAATTCAGAATAATTAACTTGTGTTCCTGTTGTAGGACTCGATAGGGTTAATTTTCCTTCTGTAGCATTCCAAGATGAGGTTATAGTAGGATGTGAAGCAGTGTTGGTTAATAGTAATTGGTCTGTTCCAATTACATAGCCACCAGCAATTTGAATGTATACAGCTTCGGTTGTGGGATCAGCTACATCATGAGTAATGGTTACTGTTGTAGCAATTTTAGTTTGAGTGAGAGGGCAATAGGCTGTGTTTCCTGTTGCGGTTATTGTGGGAGCTGTTATAGTTGTCGATTTTTTGGTGGGGGGATCCAAAGAGATGTCTTTGGAATAACCCAATCGGATTCCAAATATTATAATAAGCGTTAAGAAGAATATTGTGGTATTTTTTTTCTCCATGCTATAAATATACTGTTTTCAGAGAATTGATAGAATTTATTTTGTGAAATGTAATTTTTTAAACAAATCCCAAACAACAATCCCTGCACTTACTGAAATATTAAGCGAATGTTTTGTTCCTAATTGCGGAATCTCAATGGCACCATCACAAAGAGCTACAGCTTCTTGGGCTACTCCAAAAACTTCGTTACCAAAAACTAGGGCATATTTTTGATTGTTTTTTACTTCAAAATCTTGAAGAAAAATAGCGCTTTCTACTTGTTCGATGGCAAACGTCAAGATGTTATCGGCTTTTAATTTTTGGATTACGTCCAAAACATTCTCTGCATGTTCCCAAGCTACTGTTTCGGTGGCACCAAGGGCAGTTTTATGAATTTCTTTATTAGGCGGAGTTGCGGTAATACCACACAAGTAAATTTTTTCAATCAGGAAAGCATCGGCAGTTCTAAAAACAGAACCAATATTGTGTAAACTACGAATGTCGTCTAAAATCAAAATCAAAGGTGTCTTTTCTGATTTTTTAAAGTCTTCAATTGATTTTCTGTCGAGTTCGCTGTTTTCTAATTTTCTCATAGTAGTCAGGAGTAGGTAAAAAAAAAGCTTCCTTAAATTGGGAAGCTTTTAGGGGGTATTTATAATTATTTTTAGCTTTTTGCTGGAGCATCAGCTAAAACAGTTCCTTTGATAGTTAGTACTTTAGTTGGTTGTCCTGCTGCATTTGAGCTAACAGTTACCGTTTTTGTAAAAGGACCTACTCTGTCAGTAGCATATTTTACACCAATCACACCTTTTGCACCTGGAGCGATAGGTTCTTTTGGAGTAGTAGGTACAGTACAACCGCAAGATCCTTGAGTATTAGTGATAACTAATGGTGCATTTCCATTATTAGTAAAAACAAACTCACGTCTTCCATCAGCATTGTGAGCGATAGTTCCGTAATCGATAGTTTCAGTTACAAA
>Ga0213920_1001581_pt1 | contig 12374 bp, 13 predicted proteins | sample McNCre1117MG_FD_161054 | JGI IMG/M metagenome (GOLD analysis project Ga0213920, IMG submission 161054) | Freshwater microbial communities from McNutts Creek, Athens, Georgia, United States - 11-17 MG | ecosystem: Environmental > Aquatic > Freshwater > Creek | place: USA: Georgia | collected...
TGGCATCGGGCGGATGGTCTTGGCGGCCATCTTCCAGTCGGTTGCCATCACGGATAGCTCGCCGCGCTTGGAGGTGATCACCTCGCCGGAAACAAACAGGTGGTCACCAAGGTCAACCAGCTCTTTGTAGAGCTCCAGCTGCTCCTCGCCAACCTTGTCGAGCGAGAGCATGGCCTGGAGGCGCTCACCGGAGCCGGCCTGCAGGGTCACAAAGCAGAGCTTGCCCGTGTTGCGCTGGAACATCACGCGGCCGGTGAGGCCAACGGTCTGACCCGTTGCGTGGTCGATTGGGAGTTCCGGGTAGGCGGCGCGAACCTCATCGATGGTGTGGGTGATTGGCAGCGAAACCGGGTAGGCATCTCCCAGAGCAATGAGGCGCTCGCGCTTGGCGAGGCGAATGGCAATCTGCTCGGGGAGGTCTTCGGCCTCGTCCTCAATCACAATCGGCTCGTCGCTCATGGCGGCTCCTAAATATCGAATCTGTGGTTGTCAATCAACCGGATTCCACCAACCCGAGCCGCCACCAAAAGCAGCGCCTCGCCGGTGTATCCATTGCCCACGCGCGTGAAGGTGCGCGGATCAACAAGGGCTAGATAATCAAGTTTAGTCTCGGGCTCTCCGGCAATCAGTTCCTCGCCAATGCTCAGCGCAGTATCCGGTTCCATGCCGTCCTGGATGAGCCGGTCAACGGTTGCCAGCGTGATCGCCAGAATCTCCGCGATGTCCGACTGCTCGCCGTTGAGGTAGCGGTTGCGGCTTGACATAGCCAGCCCGCTCGCCTCGCGGACGGTGTCGCCAACGATGATGCGAAGCCCCGAGAATGACTCCTCCACCATGGCTTCCACCAGAAAAACCTGCTGCGCGTCCTTCTGACCAAACACCGCGATGTCTGGGCGAACAATCTCGAACAGTCGGCCCACTACCGTGAGCATGCCATCGAAGTGACCGGGACGGGACTGGCCCTCGAAGAGTTCGCCAACGGGACCCGCGTGACGCTCGGTCACGGGCTGGCCCGCGGGGTATACCTCTTCAACGGAAGGCGCGAACACGATGTCTGCCTGGCCCTCGAGGAGAGCGCAGTCTGCATCCAGGGTGCGGGGGTAGCGGTCGAAGTCTTCGCCGGCGCCAAACTGCTTGGGGTTCACGAAGATGCTTACGACAATTACATCGCTGTAACTGGTGGCCAGGTCTACCAACGACAGATGGCCGGCGTGCAGCGCACCCATGGTTGGCACGAAGCCAATCCTTAGGCCGGCGGCGCGTGCGGTGGCGAGAGCCTCGTCTAGCTCGGCGACGGTGTGCACAAGCAGCATTAGTTCTCCAGGTCTTCGGGTTGGATGTCGTGATAGCCGTCGGCCAGCGCGTGCTCGACCGAGCTTCGGATTAGCGGGCCGAGCAGCTCGCGGGCCGAGGTGATTTCGATCTCGCCGAGAATGCCGATGGCCTGGTTGACCACGAGCGCAGAGAAACCACTTGCCACCGATACAGCCTCCGCGTACTTGGCGCGGTTGGCCTCGGAAACCAGGATTGGCTCGGCCCCCATTTCGAGGGTTAGCGCCTGGCCGATTGGAACGGCCACCGCGGGAGCGGTTACCGCAAAGTAGCTCTCGCGGATGCGCGGTAGGTCGAGGCTGGTTCCCGTGAATCGCATGGCGGGGTGAATTGCCAGCGGGATCGCTCCCGCCCGGGCTGCAGCAATCAGCACATCGGTGCCGTGTTCCGCAGCCGTATGGATTACCAGCTGCCCAGGCTTGAAGAGCCCAAGCTTGGCCCAACCCTCAACACTTGGGCGAATCTGCTCGGCTGGGATGGCAAGCAGAACCAGGTCGCTGCCGGCAATGATTTCCGGAATGGGTAAAACGTCAACGCCTGGCAGGCGAGCATCGATGAGCTCGCGGCTGGCATCGGAAGAAGACGATACGCCGGAAATCAGGTGACCAGCACCGGCCAGCGCCTGAGCCAAACCAACGCCCACTGGGCCGGCACCGATGACCCCTACCCGGAGCCGCGACTCGTTCTTGGACATGCTCACGCGGCCGCTCCACCGGTTGGGGCCGAGCCGCCGCCGGAGTCGTCGCGCACGCGGCAGAAGCGTTCAATCATCACGCCAATGACCAGCGAGAAGATCGACCCGATTACGGCACCAACGTTGAGCCAAACGGATGGCGCGACTACAGGGCTAAAAAGCTGCAGCACCACCAGGCCAGCCTGGAATCCCGCAAACACGGCCGAAGCAATTGCCGCCGACTTTGCAAGCAGCAGCACGCGAACCGCATAGAACGGGTCTAGGGGCTTGGGTCGTAGCAAACCCGCAGCCTTACCTTCTGCCAGTGCCTTCTGGTACTCGGCGGTCAGCCTGCGGTGACGAATCACCGGCACAGAAATGAGGAATAGCAGCGCACCGATGACCGGCATCGTAACCAGGGTGGTCTGTCTCGCGATGGGCAGCGCAAAGCCGCGGGAGACCAGGAGCATCCCGTAGAAGGCGCCTAGAATGCCCGAACCAACCGCTAGCAGTAGCAGGTTGCGGATCTTTAGTTGCTTCAAATGAACCACACCTCCGATGCCATCTCCGCCGCTAGCTCGGCCACCTGGCCGTGACCAGGCAGGACCGCCTCTGGGTCAACCTGCGCCCAGGGCACGAGAACGAAGGCCCTCTGATACGCGCGAGGGTGCGGGATGGTTAGTTCTTTGCCCGCTTTGACTACGTCACCGTAGGCGATAATGTCTAGGTCCAGAGTGCGCGAACCCCAGCGCTCGAGGCGAATCCGACCGTGCCCGGACTCAACCTTCTGAAGCGCCTCCAGCAGTTGCTTTGGCTTGAGGTTCGTGTCGATGAGCGCAACTGCATTCAGGTACTTTGGTCGGTTTGGATCAATGCCCTCTTGGGTTAACGCAAAAGACTCAACAACCTTGGATAGCTTGACCATCTTCACGCCATCGATGTTGCCGATCTCGGCAGCCGCCGAAGCGAGGTGTTCGCCGCGGTCTCCGAGATTGCTGCCAAGGGCTATAACTGCGCGGGTCTTGCTCATGCCCTGGCTGCGGACTTAACCGTGACGCTCACGTCCGAGAATTCGAAAGGCATCGGGGCGTTTGGCTTGTGGACCGTGACCTTGGCCTCAGAAATTTGGGTGCCGCCCAGTTGCAGAACGGTATCCAGCAGGTGCTCAGCCAGGGCCTCGATTAGGTCGAACCTAGTGCCCTTAGTGGCCTCAACTAGCGCCTGTGCCAGGGTGCCGTAATTGAGGGTGGCCGCTAGGTTGTCACCCGACGCAGCGGGTGTTCCGTCTAGCCAAATGGTGGCATCGATGACGAACTCCTGGCCGTACTGTTTCTCGTGCTCAAAAACTCCGTGGTAGGCAAAAACGCGCAGTCCGGTCAGGGCAATCTCGTGGAGCATGGTTTAACTTTGCTGTGGTTTCTACTCGCCCGCAACTCGCAGGGCGTTGGCGATTGCCAGGGCATCGCGGCTGGCAGCAACGTTGTGCACTCGGAAGCCCCAGATGGAAGGTCGGAGCAGCAGCGCGGAAAGGGTGGCGGTTGCCAGGTCTCGCCGGTCGTTGTCCGGGTTTGGGTGGCCGGTGGAATCAAGCGCGGCCGCGATAAATCGCTTGCGACTGGCGCCTATGAGCAATGGATAACCTAGCGATTCGAGCGCACCCAGGTTGGAAAGCAGCGCCCAGTTTTGCGGGGACTCCTTGGCGAATCCCAGCCCGGGGTCCAGGACGATCTGGTCACGGTCCACACCCGTTGCCAGCGCCGCCTCGACTCGCTGACCCAACTCGGCCGTTACGTCCAGGGCCACATCGTCGTAGCCGGTTAGCCCGTCCATCTGCTGACTGTGCCCGCGCCAGTGTCCAATCACAAATTTTGCGCGGGTCGAGGCAGCCACCTTCAAAATCTCCGGGTCAGCCAGAGCACCAGAGACATCGTTGATGATTGTTGCTCCGGCAGAAACAGCAGCCAACGCGGTCTCCGCATTCATGGTGTCAATGGACACGGCTGCGCCTAGACCGCGAACGGCGTGAATCACCGGAACAACTCGATTGATTTCCTCGATCACCGGCACGCGCTGGGCGCCAGGGCGGGTTGACTCGCCACCAACATCCAGGATGCGAGCGCCATCGGCAACGAGTTGCCTCGCCTGCTCCAGGGCATCGGCCACTTGCAGGAACCGTCCGCCGTCGCTAAAGGAGTCTGGCGTGACGTTTATCACGCCCATCAGGCGCGGGTTTAGAGCCGTCATTTGCTGATGAGCGCCATTACCTCGGCGCGCGCCATCGGCTCGGAGTAACATCCGCGACTGGCCATGGTGACGGTCTGCACCTCTGGTTGGCGGGCACCGCGCGATGCAACACACTGATGCCTTGCCTCGATGACCACGACAACACCCTTGGTGCCAAGGCCCTGTTCTAGGGCATCGGCAATCTGGGCGGTGAGGTTCTCTTGCAGCTGCGGGCGAAGCGCCAGGACCTCAACCAGCTTTGGCAGACGACCCAAGCCAACGACGCAGTCGCTCGGTAGGTAGGCGATGTGCGCGACTCCGGTGAACGGCAGAAGGTGGTGCTCGCAAATCGAGATGAGCTCGATGTCCTTGAGGAGAACTAAGTCGTTTTGCTCGGCCTCGAAGGTGTCTGCGAGGACCGCCAGCGGATCTTGCCCGATACCCGCAAAGAATCCCTGGTATGCCTCGGCCACCTTGTCTGGCGTGGCCAGAAGTTCGGGACGGGTGGGGTCTTCGCCGATTGCCGAGATTAGCTCGACAACGGCTTTACGGACGCGTTCGCGGTCGATCATCGCAGGTTATTCCGACGCGGAGTCGGCCTTCTTGGCGCGTGGCTTACGCACAGCCTTAGGCTTGGCCTCAGCCTCAGCCTCGGTGGTTGCGGCCTTTGCCGGTATGGCGATTGGCGGAACCTTGGAGACCGGACGCTTCTCCGAAGAAAGCCAGGTCTTGCGCTCCGGCAACTTCTTGACGGACTCGAAGATCTTGGCAACTTCCTCGGCCTGCAGGGTCTCCTTGACCATCAGCTCTCGAGCGAGCTCATCCAGAACCTTACGGTTTAGGGTGAGTGCCTGGTACGCCTCGGTGTGAGCGTTCTCAACGAGTGCGCGAACCTCGGTGTCGATCACCTGCGCGGTTGCCTCCGAGTAGTCGCGCTGCTGAGCCATGTCGCGGCCGATGAAGACCTCGCCGCCGTTGCCGTAGGACACCGAGCCGACGGCGTTGCTGAAGCCGTACTGGGTGACCATGGTTCGGGCAATGCTGGTTGCCTTCTCGAAGTCGTTCGAGGCACCGGTGGTTGGGTCGTGGAACACGATCTCCTCGGCCACGCGGCCACCCATTGCCCAGGCCATCTGGTCTAGCAGCTGGTTGCGCGAGACCGAATAGCGGTCTTCAACCGGCACCACCATGGTGTAGCCGAGTGCGCGACCGCGAGGCAGGATGGTGATCTTTGTGACAGGGTCGCTGTGGTTGAGCGAAGCGGCAACGAGTGCGTGGCCCGCCTCGTGGTAAGCGGTGTTCAGGCGCTCCTGGTCCTGCATCAGGCGGCTCTTCTTCTGTGGGCCACCAATTACGCGGTCAATCGCCTCGTCCATGATTGGAGCTGAAATCTGCTTCTGGTTTGCGCGGGCGGTAAGAAGCGCTGCCTCGTTCAGAACGTTTGCCAGGTCTGCACCGGTGAAGCCTGGAGTGCGGCGAGCCACCATCGAGAGGTCAACATCGGAGCCGATTGGCTTGCCCTTTGCGTGAACCTTGAGGATCTGCTCACGACCGATTAGGTCTGGCGCGCTCACGCCAATTTGGCGGTCGAAGCGGCCAGGGCGAAGCAGCGCTGGGTCGAGGATGTCGGGGCGGTTGGTTGCCGCAATGAGGATGACGTTTGTCTTGGAGTCGAAGCCGTCCATCTCCACCAGAAGCTGGTTGAGAGTCTGCTCGCGCTCGTCGTTGCCGCCGCCGATTCCGGCGCCGCGGTGGCGACCCACGGCATCGATCTCGTCAACGAAGATGATGGCGGGAGCAGACTGTTTGGCCTGCTCGAAGAGGTCGCGGACGCGGCTTGCACCAACACCAACGAACATCTCAACGAAGTCCGAACCTGAGATGGTGAAGAACGGAACGCCGGCTTCGCCAGCGACAGCCTTGGCAACCAGGGTCTTACCGGTTCCCGGAGGGCCGTACAGCAGCACGCCGCGCGGAATCTTGGCGCCAACCGCCTGGAACTTCTGAGGCTCCTTGAGGAATTCCTTGATCTCCTGCAGTTCCTCGATGGCCTCGTCTGAACCGGCTACATCGGCGAAGGTGACCTTTGGCATGTCCTTGTTGACCAGCTTGGCTCGGCTCTTGCCGAAGTTCATGACTCGGCTGTTGCCGCCCTGCATGGAGCCCATCAGGAACCAGAAGATTACACCGATGATGAGGAACGGAACGATGCTGCCCAGGATGGAGACGTACCAAGGAGTGTTTGGCACCTGCTCGTCGTAGCCCTGCGAAATCTTTGACTTTGCGATCTGGTACGTGACTTCGCTGCCGCTCCACGTGGAGAAGTAGAACTGCACGTACTTGCCGTACTTGGGGTCGGCCTGCTTGAGGGTTACGTCAACACGCTGTTCGCCATCGTAGACGGTGACCTTCGCGGCCTTGCCGTCTTGGATGAGGTGCATGCCCGCACCTGTGTGAATCTGGCGGTAGCTGTTGCCACCGGCTAGGAGGTTGGTACCTACACCCAGAACGACGAGGGCGAGGGCGATCCAAAGGAATGGACCGCTGAGCAGCTTCTTCATTTTCATGCGGCGAGGCTTACTTTCTTGTACGGGTCGCTAACCATAAGGTTACTGCCGCATCTCAAAGAGGTGGTGCCTGTTCGTTCACAGGTGAATAGTGACGCCAGGGTTTAGGAGTAAACCTTTGGGTCGAGTATGGCAACGCAGTTGAGAGTGCGGTACTTCTCGTTGTAGTCAAGCCCATAGCCAACCACGAACTCGTTGGGGATGTCGTAGCCGACCAACCAAACAGGAACCTCTACCTTTGCGGCGGCCGGCTTGCGAAGGAAGGCAACAACGTCAACCGATGCGGCTCCGCGCGCGGTGAGCGTGGTCTGCAGCCAGCTGAGGGTGAGACCGGAGTCGATGATGTCCTCGACGATGATCACGTGCTTGCCGTGGATCTCGGCGTCTAGGTCCTTGAGAATGCGGATTACGCCACTGGATACGGTGCCCGAGCCGTAGGACGAAAGCGCCATCCAGTCCATGCTGCTTGAGATGTTGAGCGCACGCGAGAGGTCTGCCATGAACATAACCGCACCTTTAAGAACGCCAACGAGGAGGACTTCCTTGCCCTCATACTTGGTGTCGATTTCGGCGGCTAGTTCGGCAACACGGGTCTTGATCTGCTCCTCGGTGATTAGCACCTTGGTTAGTTGCGACTTTGCAGATTCGAAGTTCACTTAGCAGGCTCCCGGTCTGAGCGTTTTGGTTGATTTGAAGGTGAGGTCGTCACCTTGTCTTACAACTCTAACGCCTGGCAGGGTGAGTTCTTTCTGCCCGTGCCAGTTAGTTACCAGTTGCGCAATTTCATCCACCGATGCCTTGGTGGGCTGCCCGCCGATCGTTGTGGCGGCGGTGTGAAGAACTCGCCCCAGGATGGCTGGATGCAGGTCTTGCAGGGCTGCGGCCGGGAGGACGATGGCGGTTGGCCCTAGCTTAGCCAGCGATTTGAAAACGTCCCGGCTGGCGGCCTCCAGGTAGTCAAGATCGTGCTGGGCCAGTTCTGCTGTTCGGGCCAGCGACTGAGCCACCCCGGGCCCGAGTGCCGCCTCCAGGGCTGGAAGCGCCTCGGCGCGCAGCCTCACCCTGGTGAAGTCGATGTTTGAGTTGTGGGGGTCAACCCAAAACTCGAGGCCGGAGTCTCGGCAGAAATCTTCGGTGGTATGACGGGTGACGTCTAGCAGCGGGCGTAGATACAGGAAAGCGCCCGCCGGAGTCACCGGCAGCATTCCGGCAATCGACCGGAGCCCTGAGCCGCGCGCCAATCCAAGCAGCACTGTCTCTGCCTGATCGTTTAGCGTGTGGCCCAACATCACTGCCTTCGCCCCGTGGGCAAGAGCCTGGTTGGCCAGCGCCGAGTAGCGCGCATCTCGAGCCGCCGCCTCGAGACCGCCCTCTCCACCAACCGAAACCTCTACGACGCTGACGGGGTTCAGGCCAAGAGCCATAAGCTTGACCGCAGTCTGCTCGGCCACTCGCTTAGTGGCCTCCTGCAGCCCGTGTTCCACAATCACCGCGCCAACTCTGATGCCCGCACGCTCGCCCTCAAAGGCTGCGGCGGCTGCCAAGGCCAGGGAGTCGGCTCCTCCGCTGCAGGCCACGAGCACTAGGTGACCATTCGCCACTCCGGCAGCATCCCAGTTCTCGCGCACGGCTCGACGCACGTCGGCCATCGCCGGGGTGAGCCTTGGACGCTGAACCATTTTCGGTAACCTTTAGTTAGGAGAGTTTCTCTCCATCAAGCCTAAATTGGAGTGCCCATGCCTTACGACGTAGTTATTGAGATTCCGCGCGGTAGCCGCAACAAGTACGAGATCGACCACGAGACCGGTCGCGTCTGGTTGGATCGCGTTCTGTTCACCCCGTTCGTTTACCCGCTGGACTACGGTTACTTCGACAACACCCTTGGTGGCGACGGAGACCCGCTAGACGCACTTGTGCTCCTTGAGTTCCCTGTTTTCCCAGGCGTTGGAGTCAAGGTTCGCCCGGTTGGCTTCCTGCAGATGGAAGACGACGGCGGAATCGACGAGAAGGTTGTCTGCGTTCCTGCCAAGGATCGTCGCTGGGACCACATCCAGGACATCAACGATGTGCCGCAACAGACCCGCGACGAGCTGGTTCACTTCTTCAGCCGTTACAAGGACCTCGAGCCTGGCAAGTGGGTAAAGGTTGGCGACTGGTCGGGTCGCGAGGCCGCTGAGAAGCTGATCGTTGAGGCGCAGGAGCGCTTCCAGTCTGCAGACCACTAGAACTTAAAGGCGAAGTCCCCGGTCACTGACCGGGGACTTCGCAATTCTCGGAGACCTATGCGGTTGGTCGTCCGGCGTATGGGAATAGCTCACCGTAGCGCAGTGGAACAATTCTCACGGTGCGCGCCGGGTTTGGTGCCTCGAGCATCATGCCGCCACCCAGGTAGATGACAACGTGATACTTGTCGCCACTGAATGGAGTTCCGGCCAGGGAGTACCACATCAGGTCTCCCGCAACTGCTTCCTTAACCGGTATGAGCTTGCGCCCCATGGCAAGGGTGAGGAACTGGTTGGTTGCAGAGTGCGTTCCGATGTAGACACCGGCCGCCGCGTAGGCCGCCTTGGTGATTCCGGAGCAATCCCAGACCGATGGCCCCATGCCACCAAGCACATAAGCCTCGCCGAGCTGCTGCTTTGCGAAATTGATCGCAACCTGAACCTGATTGTCGTTGGGCGGGCCAACGTTGTAGAGCGACGGAGCATCTGGCTCGCTGGTTCCGGCATTCTGACGTGCCTCGGCGGCAAGACCCTCGGCTCGCTGCTGCTCCAGGCTTGCCGTGGTGTTTTGCAGCGTAGCCAACTGGGCGTAGAACGTCTTGTTCAGGGCATTGTCTTTATTCACCTGAGCCTGAACCGCCTGGGCGGCGTTGGTGGCGTCGGCAAACTTGGCCTTGGCATCGGCTGCCTTTGCCGCCAGTTCTGCCTTGGCAACTTTCAGCTGGTTGGCAATTGACTGCGCGTACTTTGCCTTCTCAACCGCGCGCTGGAAGATTGTGTCGTTCTGCTGGGCTACCTTGTCCTGCGCCCCCAGCTTGTAGAGCAGGCTGTTTGCGTTACCTGGGTTCAGCAGCAGGCTAACCGTGGTTCCGCCCGCGCCATCGCGGTACATCTTGGCGGCAATCTGGCCGAGTTCGGTCTTGGCCTGGTTGGCCTGAGACGTTGCCTGGTTCACCTGCGTCTGCAGCGACTTAACCTTGACCGTCATCTGGTCTACCAGCGATTGCGCCTGGTTAAACGCCTCACCCTTGATGAGAGCAACCTTGGAGAGGTCCGCTGCGTGGGCCGCCTCCGCCTGGATGATTGCCTGTAGTTTTGCGATCAACGCCTTTTTGGCGGCCACTTTCTTCTTTGCGGCTTGGATGTCAGACCACGATGGGTAGCTTGGCTTTGCCTGGGCTGGAGCGATGCTTAGCGGGCTGAATACGAGCGCAAAGGCCGCGGCCGCAGCGGCAATAAAAGTGATTTTGAAACGTGCGCCTCGCATCGATGAGCGAACTGCCATGCTCTACCTCCTGTGGGCACTACCTGAATTGAGGCTAACAGGTGTCTCTGTGAGGTTGCGTAACCTCGCCGAAGCCACTAGGCTAATCTCTTGGTGCTATAAAGCTCCCGCTTTGTAGGCCCCATCGTTTAGTGGCCTAGGACGCCGCCCTTTCACGGCGGTAGCACGGGTTCGAATCCCGTTGGGGTCACTATAAAGCGGTGGATGCACTTCTGGTCCTGTAGCGCAGTTGGTTAGCGCGCCGCCCTGTCACGGCGGAGGTCGCGGGTTCAAGTCCCGTCAGGATCGCACAGCGGAGAAATCCGCCCGGGTGGAGAAATCCATCTCGGCTCTGTAGCTCAGTTGGTAGAGCGAACGACTGAAAATCGTTAGGTCACCGGATCGACGCCGGTCGGAGCCACATCTCAGCCCTCGCGGGTTAAAAATCGCGAGGGCTTTTTTGTTGCCCACTACGCTAGCCATGTGACTAAGCGACCCACTATCCACGACGTAGCCCAGCGTGCTGGCGTCTCTAAGTCGTTGGTAGCGCTGGTTTTCAAGCAAGACTCCGGGGTAAGCACCGCTCGACGCGAGCGAGTCTTAAGGGCCGCGGAGGAACTGGGCTATACGCCAAATGCCTGGGCCAGAACCCTGCGCTCCAACACCGGTGGTTTTGTGGGAATCATCGTTGCCGACTTTCACAACCCGATTTTCACCGAGATTGCAGATCTCACCCGGCAGGCACTAGCTTCGCAGGGCATTTTTAGTTTCGTGGCAACAGCGTCCTATGTTGATGGCCCGGACGGCAAGGCAGTGGATCCAGCCCCCATCCAACACCTTCTAGACCTGAAGCCCTCGAGCCTGTTCATCGTGGGAGGTCTTCCAAACCACAAGGCGTTCACGGCTCTCTCGCGGACCCTTCCCATCGTGGTGGCGCTGGCTAGCGCGGCCGACCTACCACTTGCGGTTGCCGTGCGCAGCGATGACAACGACGCCATGCGACAACTGTGCGCGCACCTTCACCAACTTGGCCACCACGAGGTTGGATATGTGGGACCCCGGGGACGCCTGGTAGCCGACGACCGACTGAATGCTTTTCTGAGACAGGCCAAAATTGCGGGGCTGGCGGCCAGGGTGGAATCGACAGGGAGCGACTACGACGAAGCTGCGGGAAATCTGGCTGCAACCAAGTTGCTTGGCTCAGCCGAAAATGCGCCTTCGGCAATAATCGCTTACAACGACAACGTTGCCTTCGGCGTTCAAGAGGCCGTGGCCAACTTCTCAAACGAGACCAGGCGCGATGTAGCCGTGACTGGTTATGACAACACCTACATTGCCCAACTGGAACGCATCGGTCTTACCTCGGTGGAACAGGAAAAGGCAGAAATTGCCAACCGGGTTTGCGGCCTGCTCACCAATCCCGACCTGTATGAGCAGTATCGGGGGCGGGAGATTTTGATCACTCCGCGCGTAGTTTTGCGCAAGTCGTCACTCCAGCCGTCATCAAATCGCAACTAATTTCTTTCAACTTTTCCTTTTCACCCTGTGCCAAACCTGTTAGTCTTGCCTCAACTTTGGAACGTTCCATTTTAGGAGGCGGCAATGACGCTCAGCTCTATGCTCATCGATGGCCAGTGGGTTTCGGCTCGATCGGGTAAAACCGAAGAGGTCAAGTCCCCCTACGATGGCGGTATCGCAGGCGAGGTGCCTGTTGCGGGTGCGGAGGACGCAGGCTTAGCCGTCACTGCCGCGGAACGCGGATTCAAGACTTGGAGCCGCACTCCGGCCCACGAGCGAGTAGCAATCCTGTTACGAGCCGCCGCATTGGCCGATGCCAGGGCACACGAGATAGCAACCGTCATCAGCCAGGAGAACGGCAAGGCCTTTGCCGAAGCCCTTGGCGAGGCCAACCGCTCAGGCGAAATCATTAGGCTCGCGGCCTACGAGGGTTCGCAGCTGTACGGAGAAACGCTTCCGCTCGACGCAAATCGCGGTACCGGTTTCGACAAGATTGGCTTCACCCTGCGTCAACCAGTTGGCATCGTGGCGGCCATCTCGCCCTTCAACTACCCCGCGCTCCTGGTCTTGCACAA
>Ga0213920_1001582_pt1 | contig 12362 bp, 9 predicted proteins | sample McNCre1117MG_FD_161054 | JGI IMG/M metagenome (GOLD analysis project Ga0213920, IMG submission 161054) | Freshwater microbial communities from McNutts Creek, Athens, Georgia, United States - 11-17 MG | ecosystem: Environmental > Aquatic > Freshwater > Creek | place: USA: Georgia | collected...
AAATGGCAAGAGTAAAAAACGCTGTAAACGGTTCTAAGAAGCGCCGTACAGTTCTAGAGCGCGCCAAGGGTTACCGCGGCCAGCGTTCACGTCTATACCGCATGGCAAAGCAGCAGATGCTGCACTCGTTGGTTTACGCATACAACGACCGTCGTGCCCGCAAGGGTGACTTCCGTCGCCTATGGATCCAGCGCATCAATGCTGCATCACGTGCCAACGGCCTGACCTACAACCGCCTAATCCAGGGTCTAAACCTTGCTGGCATCGCGGTCGACCGTCGCATTCTTGCTGACCTAGCAGTGAACGAACCAAAGACCTTCGCAAGCCTTGTTGCTTCAGCGAAGGCCGCTCTGCCAGCAGACACCTCAGCGCCAAAGGTCAAGTAAGACCTTGCTGATTGATCCCAAGGCCAACAAGGTCCGCGGGGTCGCCAAGCTCACCAAGAAAGACGCCCGGTCATCGACCGGGCTCTTTCTGCTTGAGGGACCTCAGGGGCTGAAGGAAGCGCTAAACCGCCCAAAGCTGATCGTCGAGTTGTTCGCAACCGAGGATGCCCTTGAGCGCTACCCTGACCTTTTCGAGCGTGTCCAGGCTGCTCGCATCGAGGTTCAACTGGTTTCCGAGCCGGTTTTGAAGGCGCTCACCGATACGACCACTCCTCAGGGCGTGGTCGCGGTCTGTGAACAACTTCACTCGGACCTCGACGATATCATCGCCAGCAAACCAAGGCTGGTGGCGCTTCTGGCCAACATCCGTGACCCTGGAAACGCCGGAACCGTACTGCGCGCAGCAGATGCTGCCGGTGCCGACGCGGTTATTTTTAGCACCAACAGTGTTGATGTCTATAACCCAAAGGTGGTTCGTTCGACGACCGGGTCGGTCTTCCATGTGCCTTTTGCTATCGATGTTCCCATCGAGGATGCGATTGCCGCTTTGAAATCTGCGGGTTTGCAGGTGTTTGCCGCCAACGGTGGCGGGGTCGAAATTCCGTCGCTAGGCGACGAGGTGCTTGCCAAGCCGACGGCCTGGGTGTTCGGCAACGAGGCCTGGGGGTTCGAACAGAGCACCCTCGATCTAGTCGACCAAGAGGTGGCTGTTCCACTCTACGGAGCTGCGGAATCACTTAACCTGGCTACCGCCGCTAGCATTTGCCTCTATGTGACGGCCTTCGCTCAAAACAAGGCTTAGTCCGCTCGAAAAGGTAGACTTAGAGCCTATGTCTGCCGAAAATCCGATCACCCAAAACGCAGTTGATGCGGCCGTTGCTAGCGCACTGGCCTCCATCGCTTCAGCCGTCGACCTAGCCGCACTTAAGGCTGCCCGCGCAACCTCAGTTGGCGAGCAGTCAGAGATTGCCAAGTTGAATGCGCTGGTCAAGAACTTGCCAAACGAATTCAAAGCCGCCTCTGGCGCGATGATTGGAAAGGCACGCGGAGAACTGAACGCCGCGTTCGCCGCCCGCGAGACTGAACTCTTCGCAGTCGAGGAAGCCGCAAAGCTGGCCGCCGAGGCGGTCGACGTAACCGCCGCGGCATCACCGTCGAAGCTGGGTGCTCGTCACCCGCTGTCGCTTCTGCAGGATCAAATCGCCGATGTGTTTGTCGGCATGGGCTGGGAGATCGCCGAAGGCCCAGAGCTAGAAAACGAGTGGTTCAACTTCGACGCCCTCAACTTTGACGAAGACCACCCGGCTCGAGCCATGCAAGACACCTTCTTCGTGGATCCGGTCGAGTCACACCTGGTTCTTCGCACTCACACTTCACCCGTGCAGGTTCGCTCGATGCTCGAGCGAGAACTCCCGGTCTACGTTCTTTGCCCGGGTCGCGTTTTCCGCACCGACGAGCTCGACGCCACTCACACCCCGGTTTTCCACCAGGTCGAGGGCTTGGCCGTCGATAAGGGGCTCACCATGGCCGATCTGCGCGGCACCCTCGAGCACTTCGCCCGGATCATGTTTGGTCCAGACGCTCAGATTCGCCTTCGCCCTTCGTTCTTCCCGTTCACCGAACCATCTGCAGAACTAGATGTCTGGCACCCGGGCGCCAAGGGTGGCGCACGCTGGGTCGAATGGGGTGGCTGCGGCATGGTCAACCCAAATGTGCTCAAGGCAGCCGGAATCGACCCAGAGGTTTACTCGGGTTTCGCTTTTGGCATGGGCATTGAAAGAACCCTAATGTTCCGCAACGACGTTCGTGACATGCACGACATGGTCGAATCAGATGTTCGCTTCAGTGAGCAGTTTGGAGTGTCCCTCTAATGCGCGTTCCTTTGTCATGGCTCGCCGACTATGTTGACCTACCGGGCGACGTAACCGCCGAGAGTGTTATGGCCGAATTGGTCAAGGTCGGTCTCGAAGAAGAAGGTTCACACGGGTTCGGTGTCACCGGGCCAGTTGTGGTCGGTCAGGTCCTTGAGTTCACACCAGAGGCACAGACCAACGGCAAAACCATCCGCTGGTGCCAGGTTCGTGTCGCCGCCGAGGGTCAGAAGGCCGCGGATGGTGGAGCCGAGGTTCGAGGCATTGTTTGCGGTGCCAGCAACTTTGAGGTCGGCGATAAGGTCGTTGTCTGCCTTCCAGGGGCAGTGCTCCCAGGAGACTTCCACATCGCTGCTCGCAGCACCTATGGCCACATCAGCGATGGCATGATGGCTTCGGCCCGTGAGTTGAACCTCAGCGATGACCACGCGGGCATCATCCGCCTGCACGAACTAGGTCTCGACCCAAAGGTTGGCACCGACGCGCTTGAGCTATTGCACCTGGATGACGAGGCCGCAGAGGTGAACGTGACTCCAGACCGCGGTTATTGTTTCTCGATGCGCGGCATTGCGCGTGAATATTCTCACGCGACCGGCGCCGACTTCCGCGACCCAAAGAGCAACGCACACATCGAAGGTGGTCACGGCTTCGGTTTAACCATCAATGACGAGGCACCTATCCGTGGTCGTCGCGGAACCGACCGCTTCGTTCTTCGAGTCGTGAAGGGCGTCGACGTTTCTCGTCCAACCCCTGCCTGGATGGTCTCGAGACTAAAGCTTGCCGGCATGCGTTCGGTCTCGCTGATAGTCGACATCACCAACTACGTCATGCTCGAACTCGGTCAACCAACTCACGCCTATGACCTCGACAAGATCACTGGCGGGCTAACCGTCAGACGCGCGAAGCCAGGAGAAACGCTAAAGACCCTGGATGGTCAGGACCGCAAGCTGCACCCAGAAGACCTGCTGATCACCGATGAGTCGGGCCCAATCGGTCTAGCCGGAGTCATGGGCGGCGAGGCCACCGAGGTCACCTCAACCACTCAAAACGTCTTGATCGAAGCCGCGCACTTTGAGCCGATCACAATCGCTCGTTCGGCTCGTCGCCACCGCCTGCCATCCGAGGCTTCGAAGCGCTATGAGCGCGGCGTCGACCCGATGATGCCAGACAATGCCGCGGCTAGAGTGGTGCAGCTTCTCGAGGTGCACGCCGGTGGCGCAGCCGATTCACTTGGCGCCGAATTCAAAGACATCCAACCAATCCAGCCAATTTGGCTGCCAGCGGCATTCGCCAGCGAACTCGTCGGTGTCGAATACAGCGCCGAAGAAATCGATTCGGTGCTTCGTGAGGTTGGCTGTGTAGTTGCTGCCGTTGACGGCGGCTATGAAGTTATCCCGCCGAGCTGGCGCCCAGACCTAACTCACAAGACCGACCTCGTCGAGGAAATCGCAAGAATCACCGGTTACGACCGCATTCCTTCGCGCCTTCCGGTTGCGCCGCCGGGCCGTGGGTTGACCACCAAACAGAAGCGCCGCCGCGCAATCCTAAGCGCCTTGGCGGGCTCAGGCCACGTCGAAGTTTTGACCTATCCGTTCATCAGCGAGGCGCAAAACAAGCTCTTCAGCGAGAGTCAACCGACCGTCAAGTTGGCCAACGCGCTCCAGGCCGAGTTTGGCGAGATGAGAACCACCATCCTGCCCGGCTTGATCGAAGCGGCTCGTCGCAACTTCTCACGAGGGCTAACCGATCTCGCGATTTTCGAAGAGGGTTCGGTGTTCTTGCCTGCGCGGACCATAACCGCAACCGGCAAGCTTCCGGTCGGCAATCAGCTTCCGAGTGCGGCCGAGCTGGAGACTTTGAACTCGACTATCCCGGCCCAACCGAGCCGATTGGCCGCACTTTTCACGGGCGACCGCATCAACCAGGGTGTTGGCATTCAGGCCGAGGCAATCAGCTACCAGGATGCCATCCAGGCGGCTCGGGTCGCTGCGCACGCCGTCGGTCTCGAACTCACGGTTCGGCAGGCGAGCCCTAAGGGGTTCCACCCGGGTCGCACCGCTGAACTTCTAGTTGGCCCAAAGTTGGTTTCGGTTGGTTTCGCCGGTGAACTCGACCCGAATCTGACCGCCGAAAACGACCTACCGCGTCGCGTCGCGGCGCTTGAGATTGATCTTGAAGCGCTCTATGCGGCTGCCCCTTCGGTTATCCAGGCGGGATTCATAGGAACCTTCCCTGCTGCGACTCAAGACCTCTCACTTGTCGTGGCCACCGAGGTGCCGGCAGGTGAACTTCGTGCCGTTATTCGCGAGGGCGCAGGTGAGCTGCTTGAGCAGGTTACCCTGGTCGCCGATTATCGCGGTGAGAACGTCGAACCAGGTCACAAGTCGCTGACCTTTGCACTTAGATTCCGCGCTTCAGACCGAACCCTTACTCAGGCGGAGGCATCTGAATCGCGAGATAGGGCGGTTGCCTTGGCGAATCAAAAGTTTGGTGCGACGCTTCGCGCATAGCGGGCGAAGCCTTAGGTTAGGGGAGCAAATGGCTTATTCAGTCGCCATTGCCGGGGCCAGCGGAAACGTCGGCGGCGAACTTCTTCGCCTCGTTGCCGAACATCCACAGCTTGAGCTCAAAACCGTGACTGCAAGCAGCATGGCCGGTGAAAAAGTCTCTACGCTGCACCCGCACGTTCCCGCCTTCGAAAACCTGAGCTTTGTCGAGAACACAGCCGAAACTCTTGCTGGGCACGACATCGTGTTCTTGGCCTTGCCACATTCCAAATCTGCCGAGGTTGCCAAGTGGTTGAGCGAAGAAACACTCGTAATCGATTGCGGTGCAGATTTTCGCCTCGAGAGTGAAGCCGACTGGAAGAAGTTTTATGGCGGCGAACACGCTGGAACCTGGACCTATGGAATGCCCGAACTTTTGATTGGCAACGACAAAAAACAGCGAGACCTCCTCACGGGAACCAAGCGAATTGCCGTGCCAGGCTGCAACGTAACTGCGATCACACTCGCTTTGGCTCCCGGTTTGGCTTCCGGCCTGATTGAACCAAACGACATCGTGAGCATTCTGTCAGCAGGAACCTCGGGTGCCGGCCGTGGAGCCACCGAGAGGTTGTTCGAGATCGAGCCAACTGGCTCGGCAAATGCCTATCAGGTTGGCGGCATTCACCGCCACACCCCAGAGATAGAGCAGAACCTGTCCAAGTCGGCCGGCGAGAAAATTCAAATCTCCTTCACTCCGATTCTGGTTTCTATGGAACGCGGAATCCTGGCCGTGAACACGGCAAAGTTGAAGCCGGGGGCAACTCTGGAGTTGGCCCACGAGGCTTGGGCGGCGGCCTATGGCGATGAGCAGTTCATCAAGGTTTACCCAAAGGGTGAATTTCCATCCACCGCAGACACGATCGGTGAAAACAATGCCCTGATCGGCCTCGCCGTGGATGAGCATGCCGACAGGTTGGTTGCCGTGTGTGCAATCGACAACCTAGTCAAGGGCACGGGTGGGGCCGCGATTCAGTCGATGAATATCGCCCTGGGACTCGCCGAAAATACCGGCCTAACTTCAATTAGTCTGGCCAAGAATGGGGCAAAGAAATGACCGTGACCGTAGCCAAAGGGTTTCTCGCAGCTGGCGTACGCGCCGGCATCAAGGCCTCCGGAAACAAGGACCTAGCACTGGTGGTCAATCAGGGTCCGCTCAAGTCAGCCGCGGTGGTTTTCACCACCAACCGCTGCCAGGCAAACCCAATCATCTGGAGCAAGCAGGTGATTGCCGACGGTGAGGTCTCGGCAATCGTGCTGAACTCTGGCGGCGCAAACTGCTATACCGGCCCCCAGGGTTTTCAGACCACTCATGCCACCGCAGAAAAAGTTGCCGAGGTTATCGGGGTTTCGGCTGGTGACGTGCTGGTTTGTTCCACCGGCCTGATCGGCGAACAGCTCGACCTGGGCAAACTGACTGCCGGCGTCGAGGCTGCCGCTGCCGAATTATCCTCGGATGCCGGTCAATCGGCTGCCGAGGCGATCATGACCACTGATTCGGTCTCGAAAACCGCACACCGCAGCAGCCCGAACGGTTGGTCTGTGGGCGGAATGGCCAAGGGCGCTGGAATGCTTGCGCCTGGCTTGGCCACGATGTTGGTAGTGGTGACCACCGACGCGGTAGCCGATAGCGCAACCCTCGATAAGACACTGCGAGCCGCCACTAGAGTCACCTTCGACCGTCTAGATTCCGATGGTTGCATGTCGACCAACGACCAGGTCACTCTCATGGCCTCGGGTGCCTCGAGGGTTACCCCAGACCAGGATGAGTTCCAGGCCGCAGTGACCGCGGTTTGCCATGACCTAGCTCAGCAACTGCTTCGCGATGCCGAGGGTTCTAGCCACGACATCGCCATCGAAGTCATCAACGCCGCCAGCGAGGATGACGCGGTTGAGGTTGGCCGTTCGGTTGCGCGCAACAATCTGTTCAAGGCTGCAATCTATGGAAACGACCCAAACTGGGGTCGCATCCTCGCCGCTGTTGGTGTGACTAAGGCTGCCTTTGATCCATACGACATCGATGTCGATATCAACGGTGTGAGCGTCTCGCGCAAGGGTCAGCCAGACCAACCGCGTGACCTGGTCGACCTCACCCCGCGCGCGGTGCACATCCGAATCTCGCTAAACGCGGGTTCCGAATCGGCGACGGTTTACACCAATGACCTGACCCACGAATACGTCACCGAGAACAGCGCATACTCGAGCTAATGATTCCTTCAGAACAACACGAAACCGGTCTCGCCCGAATCAAGGCCGAGACTCTGATTGAGTCACTTCCTTGGCTTCAGGCTTTTCACGGCAAGGTAGTGGTCGTCAAGTTCGGTGGCAATGCGATGGTCGATGAGCACCTGCAGCGAGCATTTGCCGAAGACATGGCCTACCTGCGTTGGGTGGGCATCAAGCCCGTTGTCGTTCACGGTGGTGGCCCGCAAATTTCTGCCCGCCTGGCCGAACTCGGCATCGAGAGTGAGTTCCGCGGGGGCTTCAGAGTCACCACCGAAGAAACCATCGGAATCGTGCGAGACGTTTTGCGCGACCAGATCAGCGCCCAATTGGCCGAGCTGATTAAGGGTGCTGGAGCCGAACCGGTGATCATGTCTGGTGAGGATGGCAACTTGTTCCGCGCCGAGAAAACCACGCTGGATTCACCTGAAGGGCAGATCGACATCGGCCTCGTCGGCGAGGTCAACCTGGTGAACCCTCGAATCGTTTTTGAGGCCCTCGACGCCGGTCGCATCCCTGTGGTTTCGACAGTTGCCCCGAGCACCTCGGGAGAGCTCCTCAACGTGAATGCAGACCTCGCCGCCGCGGCCTTGGCGGTGGCACTTGGCGCCGAGAAGCTCATGGTGCTCACCGACGTGCCGGGGCTCTACAGCGACTGGCCAAACCGCGACTCACTGGTTTCCGAAATCACCGAATCCGAGCTCGACGAGTTACTGCCAAGACTTGAATCCGGCATGATCCCGAAGATGCAGGCTTGTCTCAAAGCTGTGCAGGGAGGGGTTCCGCGTGCCCACGTGATCGATGGGCGAACACCGCACAGCATCCTGCTCGAAATCTTCACCATTTCGGGTTTCGGCACCATGGTGCTGCCCGACTAATCTTGACTATTCAAGGCAACTAACCGAGCCGTCGGTTTGAACAAACTAGAAGGGACAGAAAATGGTTCGCCACTTTCTCAAGGATGATGACATCACGGCTGCCGAGCAGACCGAGATTCTTCGACGTGCCCTAGAGCTCAAGCAGTCGCCATACTCGGCCCGCCCTTTTGAAGGGCCAAAGACCGTTGCACTTATCTTTGACAAGACCTCAACTCGAACAAGAGTCTCATTCGCGGTGGGAGTTGCCGACCTGGGTGGCTCACCGCTGATCATCGATAGCCAGTCTTCACAGATGGGTGGCAAAGAGTCGGTGGCCGACACGGCAAGAGTGCTCGGTCGTCAGGTGGCTCAAATTGTCTGGCGCACCTACGCCCACGCCGGGCTAGAAGAAATGGCTGAATACGCCGGAGTGCCGGTGATCAATTCGCTGAGCGACGACTATCACCCTTGCCAGATACTTGCCGATCTGCTGACCATCCTGGAGCACAAGGGAAAACTTGCCGGCCTCAAGATTGCCTATATCGGTGATGCCGCGAACAACATGGCAAACAGCTATTTGATTGGCTGCGCGCTGGCCGGCATGCACGTGTCGGTGGCTGGCCCGGCCGGCTATCAGCCAGACCGTCACATCGTGGCTCGGGCTGAACTCATCGCACAGCAGCAGGGCGGTTCTGTTTCGGTGTTCGGTGAGCCTGTCGGCGCAATTGCAGATGCCGACGTCGTGGTTACCGACACCTGGATTTCGATGGGGCAGGAGGCCGAAAAGGCCAAACGCCTTGCCGACTTCGCCGGATACACCATCGATGCCGATTTGATGAAGCGCGCAAAGTCAGACGCAATCTTTATGCACTGCCTACCTGCCTACCGCGGCTACGAAGTCAGCGCAGATGTGATCGATGGGCCGCAGTCGGTCATCTGGGATGAGGCCGAGAACCGACTTCACGCGCAGAAGGCCCTCATGGCTTGGCTTGCGGAGCAATCCTAGAAACCCCTGGGAAAATCCCGAGCAATAAGATTGATTCAATCCCTATCCGATTCGTCGGTGAATCTATTTAAGGAGCACCATGTCTAGCCAGGCATCAGGTTCAAACGCACTGTGGGGCAGCCGTTTCGACGGTGGCCCATCCGAAGCGCTTGCGGCGCTTAGCCGATCGGTGCATTTCGATTGGCGTCTAGCGGCTTATGACATCGCCGGCACGCGAGCGCACATCAAGACCCTTCAGTCGGCGGGTTACCTAACCGTTGCCGAGCACGAGAAACTTGACCGAAGCCTGGTTGAGCTAAACGACCGGGTTGCCAAGGGCAGCTTCGTTGCCAAGCCGACCGATGAAGACGTGCACTCTGCGCTCGAACGCGGGCTCATCGAAATCGCCGGTGTCGAGCTCGGTGGCAAAGTTCGTGCCGGTCGCAGCCGCAACGACCAGATTGCGACCCTAATTCGCACCTACCTGCTTGACCAGGCCAACGTGATTGGTGCCTTGGTCACAGAACTCATCGAAATCCTAGTGACACGTGCCGAGGAAAACCTTGGCGTGGCCATGCCTGGCCGCACCCACTTCCAGCACGCGCAACCGGTTGCCCTATCGCACCACCTTTTGGCTCACGCTTGGCCGTTGGTTCGAGACCTCGATCGGCTTAAGGATTGGCGCATTCGCGCCAGCCTGTCTCCATACGGTGCAGGTGCGCTGGCCGGAAACACCCTGGGCCTTGACCCGAACATCGTTGCGCGCGAGCTAGGCCTGGCCGGCCCGACTCAGAACTCTATTGACGCAACCGCGAGCCGCGATGTCGTCGCCGAGTTTGCTTTCATCGCGAGCCTGATCGGAATCAACCTGTCTCGCTTCTCAGAAGAGATCATCATTTGGGCAAGCGCCGAATTCAACTACATCAAGTTGCACGATTCTTACTCGACCGGTTCTTCGATCATGCCGCAGAAAAAGAACCCTGACATCGCCGAGCTTGCTCGCGGAAAGTCAGGGCGCTTGATCGGCGACCTCACCGGCCTACTGGCTACTCTCAAGGGTCTACCGCTTGCCTACAACCGCGACCTTCAAGAAGATAAAGAGCCGGTTTTCGACATGGTCGACACCCTCACCGTGTTGCTCCCTGCCTTCAATGGCATGGTCGCAACTCTTGAATTCAACCGCGACCGGCTAGAGCAGCTTGCTCCGGCCGGCTTCTCTTTGGCCACCGATGTCGCCGAGTGGCTTGTCAAAAAGAAGGTTGCCTTCCGCGACGCCCATGACATCACTGGGCGAATGGTTTCTTACTGCGAGCAGCATGGACTCGAATTGCACGAGGTGCCTGACTCCGAAATGGCTGCCATCTCGCCAGAGCTCACCCCGGACGTCCGCGATGTTCTCACCGTTGGAGGTTCAATCAAGGCCCGCGCCGGCGCCGGAGGCACGGCGCTCCCACGCGTCCTAGAGCAAATCACCGCACTTCGCAAAATCGCGCCTAAGCACGAAGGTTAGAAACTTGGCTACTCCAGAAAAGCTCGCTGCCCAATCAAACGACTCATCCTTCAAAGAACTCTGGGATGAGCTGAAGTGGCGCGGTCTAGTTGCAATCACGACTGATGAAGAAGAGCTGCGCAAAGCTCTAAACGAAACTCAGATCACCTACTACATTGGCTTCGACCCAACCGCCCCGAGCCTGCACCTTGGAAACCTGGTTCAGTTGCTCATCATGCGACGCCTGCAATTGGCTGGGCATAAGCCTTTGGCTTTGATCGGCGGTTCAACCGGTTTGGTGGGCGACCCTCGCCCAACGGCTGAGCGAACCCTAAATACCAAAGAGACCGTTGCTGACTGGGTTGAGCGTCTCGGCGCTCAGGCCTCGAGGTTCCTCTCGTTCGAGGGCGCCGCTGCTGCCGAACTCGTGAACAATCTCGACTGGACGGCTCCGCTCAGTGCAATCGACTTTTTGCGTGACATCGGCAAGTACTTCCGTGTTGGCACCATGCTGTCCAAGGATGCCGTCTCGGCACGTCTGAATTCAGAGCACGGCATCAGCTACACCGAGTTCAGCTACCAAATCCTTCAGGGTTACGACTTCCTCGAGCTTTATCGCCGTTACAACTGCACCATGCAGATGGGTGGCAGTGACCAGTGGGGAAACCTAACCTCAGGAACTGATTTGATTCGCAAGGCCGAGGGCAAGAGTGTTCACGCCCTAGCCACGCCACTGATCACCAACAGCGATGGCAAGAAATTTGGCAAGTCTGAGGGCAACGCCGTTTGGCTCGATGCCGAGTTGACTAGCCCGTATGCGTTTTACCAGTTCTGGTTGAACGTTGAGGACGCCGACGTCATCGATAGGTTGAAGGTGTTTACCTTCCTCACGCGCGCCGAGATCGAGGATCTAGCTAAGCAGACAGCCGATGCGCCATACCTTCGTGCCGCCCAGAAACGTCTCGCACTCGAGGTCACCACTTTGGTTCACTCTCGCGACGCCGCCGAGGCAGCGATTTCCGCATCGGCAGCGCTCTTCGGCCAAGGCGAACTGCAAGACCTGGATGAAGCAACGCTTATAGCTGCACTTCGAGAACTTCCTAACGCAACTGCTCCGATCGGAACCGCTATTACTCAGTTGCTCGTCGACACCGGGCTGGTAGACAGCATCAGTGCAGGCCGTCGAGCGATCAAAGAGGGTGGCGTCTACCTGAACAACCAGAAGATCGAGGATGAGTCGGCTATCTGGAACCACCTTCTTCACGGAACCTGCGCCGTCCTTCGACGCGGCAAGAAAACTTTGGCCGGCTTATTCAAGGCCTAGCAGGCTAAAAGGCTTTATAAATCGGGCATTACCCCAGTGGGGAGTGCCCGATTTCCGCTTAAAACCGGTCGGAAAAAACATTTTTTAAGATTTTTTATGGCAAATCGCGCAATTTGGTCGCATTTCCATCCAAAAACGGCACCAGGCGACATCTGGCGCGGGCCGGAATCCCTTATAAACACTGGCCTCACAAAATTTGTTTACCTAATGGGCGTTTGGATTTGACATACCCGTTACGAGAACGTAATGTTTTACCTGTTGCCCAAAGCTGCGAAGAATCCGAAGAGATCACCAGCTCAAGAGCGCAAAATCCTAAACCAGGTCAAACTACCTCTTGCAGGTATTGAATTCTGTGTCTAAGATTGAAAACCTTCCACGAAAAGTAGTTGGCGTGTCAGATTTGACAAGTTAGTGAAAAGTGGTAAGTTAGTGAAGTTGCCTTGGAGGCGAGTCGGAAGACAAACTCCCAGGAGCATCCGATCCTTGAGAACTCAACAGCGTGCACAATGTTTATGCCAAGAACCTCTTGGCTGAAAACTTCGGTTTTTAGTCAGAGTAAATTTATTGGTTAAACAGATTGTCAGACAATCTGATTTAGTCAGATCAAGCTAAAGCGCCATTTTCCGGCGCGGAAGTAAAAAATTTGGGTCACAGCTTGCTGTGGCTCTAAAAAACTTTTACGGA
>Ga0213920_1001584_pt1 | contig 12353 bp, 11 predicted proteins | sample McNCre1117MG_FD_161054 | JGI IMG/M metagenome (GOLD analysis project Ga0213920, IMG submission 161054) | Freshwater microbial communities from McNutts Creek, Athens, Georgia, United States - 11-17 MG | ecosystem: Environmental > Aquatic > Freshwater > Creek | place: USA: Georgia | collected...
TGGGATTACAAAATCCCAACCCTTGGCTTGTCCGAAGCATTCAAATACGTCCCGCCTGCCATGGCCGGCGTGTTGATTGCCTTGTTTTCGATTGAACACATCATCGCGTTAGTTCGCGGTGAAGAGGTGGAGCCATCATGGCACTGACCATTTTGTGCGTGAGCTTCACGCTGCTGTTGCTGCTGGGCGTGCCCGTGGCGTTTTCGATTGGTTTGTCGTCTTTGGCAACCTTGTTATTTGAAGGCTTACCTTTGGCGGTGGGCTTTCAACAAATGATTTCGGGCATGAACCCGTTCTCGTTTCTCGCCATTCCCTTCTTCATCTTTGCCGGTGAAATCATGATGTACGGCGGCATTGCCGACAAGATTGTGGATTTCGCCAAATCGCTCGCCGGTCATGTGCGCGGTGGTTTGGGCATGAGCAACGTGCTGGCATGCACCTTGTTTGGTGGCGTGTCGGGCTCACCTGTGGCCGACGTGTCAGCCATGGGTGCGGTGCTGATTCCGCAAATGAAAAAAGAAGGCTACGACGCGGACTATGCGGTCAACGTCACGACCCATGCTTCATTGGTGGGCGCCTTGATGCCGACCAGCCACAACCTCATCATCTTCACGCTGGCAGCCAGCGGCAAGGTGAGCATTGCAGCCTTGATTTTGGCGGGCATCGTGCCAGCCATTGTGTTGACCATTTGTAACTTGGTGGCGGCTTATGCCGTGGCCGTGAAGCGCGGCTACCCTGCTGGCACTTTCCCTGGCTGGGCCGTGGTGGGACATTCGTTTGCGCAGTCGTTGCCGGGCCTGCTGGTGGTGGTCATCATCATCGTGGGTATTTTGTCGGGCGCGTTCACCGCGACTGAGTCAGCCTCTGTAGCGGTGATTTGGGCGTTGTTCTTAGCCACGATGGTTTACAAAAAGCTCACCCGCGAACAGTTCTTGAAAGCAGCCGCCAAAGCTGTCAAAAGTACGGGCGCCGTGTTGCTGCTGATTGGCATCAGCTCCATGTTTGGCTATTTAATTGGCTTGTACGGTGTGGCTGAATTGACCGGGCAAATGCTGTCGAGTATCAGTGCCACGCCATGGGTCATCTTCTTGTGCGTGAACGTCATCTTGTTTGTGTTGGGCACCTTCCTCGACATGGCCGCGACGATTTTGATTTGCACGCCCATCTTCTTGCCCATCTGCCAACAAATGGGCATGAGCACCGAACAGTTCGGCATCGTCATGCTCATCAACTGCGCTTTGGGTTTGAACACCCCACCCGTGGGCACCACCCAGTTTGTGGGCTGCACGATTGGTGAAGTGTCGGTGGGCACTGTGATGAAAACCATTTGGCCGTTCTACGGCGGCTTGATTGCCGCCTTGATGCTGGTCACCTATGTGCCCGCGTTCTCCATGTGGTTGCCCAACTTGATTTTGAAATAACACCATGACTGACAGACCTGCCACGGCTTTTGGACCTGCCATTGCTTTTGAAGTCAACGCACGCTATCCAGACCCACGCGTCGAGGTGTTAGATGAGCGCTTTTTAAAACTGCGTTTGTTCAGCGCCAGCGTTGAACAGTTGGCCACAGGCATGCGCTGGGCCGAAGGTCCGGTGTGGTTTGGCGATGGTCGCTATCTGTTGGTGTCTGACATTCCCAACAACCGCATCTTGCGTTGGGACGAGCCTTCCGGCCATGTGAGTGAATTTCGCAAGCCATCGCACAACGCCAATGGTTTGGCGCGTGATGCGCAAGGGCGCTTGCTCACCTGTGAACACCAAACACGCCGCATCACACGTACCGAATACAACGGTGCCATCACGGTGCTGGCCGATGCGTTCGACGGCAAGCCTTTGAACTCGCCCAACGACATCGTGTGTCAACGCAATGGCACGGTGTGGTTCACCGACCCCCCATTTGGCATTTCAGGTGACTGGGAGGGTGACGCTGCGGTGGCCGAGCTGCCCCATGCGCTCTACCGCATCAACCCCAGCGATGGTCAGTTGCAACAAGTGCTGACCGATGTGCAGGGCCCCAATGGCTTGGCCTTCTCACCCGACGAGTCGGTGTTGTATTTGGTGGAAAGCCGCGCCAAGCCGCACCGCAAAGTATGGGCCTATGACGTGAGTGCACAAGGCAGCTTGTCCAACAAACGCTTGGCCATTGATGCCCAAGGCCCAGGCGCGCTGGACGGCATTGCGGTCGACATCGACGGCAATATTTGGTGCGGTTGGGGCAGCGACGGCTCTGCACATGCCAAACCCGAAGAACTTGATGGCGTGCGCGTGTTCGCACCGGACGGCACCGCCATTGGTCACATCCATCTGCCCGAGCGCTGCGCCAACTTGTGTTTTGGCGGCGCCAAGCACAACCGGCTCTTCATGGCCAGCAGCCATTCGCTGTACGCCATCTACACCAACACGCGCGGTGCAGTTTGAGCACGCACACAGGAGACCTCACATGCAAAAACGTCATCTGCTTTTAGCCCTGTTGACCAGTGCCTTGTTCATGGGCGCTGCACATGCTTGGCCCGACAAACCCGTCACCTTGGTCGTGCCCTTTCCCCCTGGAGGCGCCACCGATTTGATTTCACGCACCTTGGCCCCCAAGTTGCAAGAAAAACTGGGCGGCAGTTTCATCACCGACAACAAAGCCGGTGCCACCGGCACGATTGGTGCGGGCTTTGTGGCACGCGCCCCTGCCGATGGCCACACGCTGTTGGTGTCATCCCTCGGTCCTTATGTGATTGCACCGCACCTGTTGACCAAAGTGCCCTATGACGCACTGAAAGACTTCGACTACATCAGCATCGCGGTGCAAGCCCCTAACGTGTTGGTGGTGCCCGCCAACTCACCGCACAAATCCATGGCTGATGTGATTGCCTTTCTCAAAGCCAATCCCAACAAAATGACGTTTGCCTCGTCTGGCAATGGCAGCAGCGACCACCTCACCGCTGAATTGTTTTGGCTGCAAACCGGCACCACGGGCATTCATGTGCCCTACAAAGGCGGCGGCCCAGTGATGACCGATTTGCTCGGCGCGCAAGTGGACTCGTCGTTCATGAACATCAACACCGCCATGCCACAAATTTTGGCGGGCAAGTTGCGACCACTGTCCATTACCAGCGCCAAGCGTTCACCCCTGCTGCCCAATGTGCCATCACTCGAAGAGCTGGGCATCAAAGAAGCCAATGTGTATTCATGGCAAGCCGTTGCCGCCCCCAAAGGTTTGCCTGCGGACATCAAAGCCAAACTGCACACCGCCATCGTGGCCGGTTTGAACGACCCACAAGTCAAAACCAAACTGCTGGATCTAGGCTTCGAGATCGTGGCCAACACACCCGAGCAATTCACCGCGTACCAAGCCGCTGAATTCGCACGTTGGAAAAAACTCATCGAAGCCCGCAACATCAAAGCCGACTGAGTCGGTCACTTCTAGACATCACGCCATGCCTCATTCTTCCCCCGTCATCACACACTTACGCGTCATCCCCGTTGCGGGGCATGACAGCATGTTGATGAACCTCTCTGGCGCACACGGCGCTTTCTTCACGCGCAACTTGCTCATCCTCACCGACAACGCAGGACGCACTGGCATTGGTGAAGTGCCAGGTGGTGAAAAAATTCGCGCCACGCTGGAAGACGCCACCGAGTTGGTGGTGGGTCAAAGCATTGGCAATGTGCAAGCGGTATTGAACACCCTACGTACCCGCTTCGCAGACCGCGACGCAGGCGGGCGTGGCCTGCAAACCTTCGATTTGCGCACCACCATCCATGCCGTGACGGCCGTGGAATCTGCCTTGCTCGACTTACTAGGCCAACACTTGAACGTGCCTGTGGCCGCGCTCTTGGGCGAAGGCCAACAACGCACCTCGGTCGAGATGCTGGGTTATTTGTTTTTCATCGGTGACCGCACCCAAACCGACCTGCCCTACCGCTCTGAACACGAGGCCGACAACGCCTGGTTCCGTCTGCGCAATGAAAAGGCCATGACCCCCGAATCGGTGGTGCGCTTGGCTGAAGCCGCACGCGAAAAATACGGTTTCAACGATTTCAAGCTTAAAGGTGGCGTGCTTGCGGGTGAGGCCGAAATTGAAGCCGTCACCGCCTTGCACCAACGCTTCCCACAAGCCCGTGTCACCCTCGATCCCAACGGCGGCTGGCTGCTGAAAGACGCCGTGCGTTTGATGCGTGACATGCGTGGCGTGGTGGCTTATGCCGAAGACCCCTGCGGTGCAGAAGAAGGCTTCAGCGGTCGTGAAGTGATGGCCGAGTTCCGCCGCGAAACCGGCTTGCCCACCGCCACCAACATGGTGGCCACCGACTGGCGACAAATGGTGCACTCGCTCTCGCTGCAAAGCGTGGACATTCCCTTGGCTGACCCCCACTTCTGGACCATGGCGGGCTCGGTGCGCGTGGCCCAAACCTGCCGCGATTGGGGCCTGACTTGGGGTTCTCACTCCAACAACCATTTCGATGTTTCGCTCGCCATGTTCACGCATGTGGCTGCAGCAGCGCCAGGCAAAGTCACCGCCATCGACACTCACTGGATTTGGCAAGACGGCCAAGGCCTCACGAAAGAGCCTTTGCAAATCATCAACGGCCATGTGGAAGTACCCCAAAAGCCTGGCTTAGGTGTTGAGCTGGACATGGTGGAAGTTGAGAAAGCCCATCAGCTCTATTTGCAACATGGCTTGGGCGCACGCGACGATGCCATGGCCATGCAATACCTCATCCCCGGCTGGACGTTTGACCACAAGCGTCCCTGCATGGTTCGATAAAACCTCACCACTGACATCTATGCGCCCCAACAGAATCAGAGAAATTTGGCAAGCCGGCGGAGCCGTCGTCAATGGCTGGCTCGCCATCCCCAACAGCTTTTCCGCAGAAACAATGGCCCACCAAGGCTGGGATTCCCTCACCATCGATTTGCAACATGGCGTGGTCGATTACCAAGCCATGGTCACCATGCTGCAAGCCATCTCCACCACCGACACCGTGCCCGTGGTGCGCGTGCCTTGGTTAGAACCCGGCATCTTGATGAAGACTTTGGATGCAGGCGCTTACGGCGTGATTTGCCCCATGGTCAACACCAAAGAAGACGCTCAAAAGCTGGTGGCCTACACCCACTACGCGCCTCAAGGCACACGCAGCTTTGGCCCTGTGCGTGCCCTGCTCTACGGTGGTGCCGACTACCCCAAGCGCGCGAACGACACTATCATCACCTTCGCCATGATTGAAACCGCCGCGGCGCTCGACAACTTGGATGACATCTTGTCGGTGGAAGGTTTGGATGCGATTTACATCGGCCCCTCCGACCTGTCTTTGGCTTTGGCTTTGGGTTGTAACCCCACTTTTGACGATCTCGACCCCAAAGCGGCGGAGGCCGTAGACCACATCTTGGCCCGTGCCAATGCGCACGGCGTAGTGGCTGGTATTCACAACGGCACGCCCGAGTCTGCGCAAAAGCGCATTGCCAAAGGCTTTCAATTCGTCACCATCAGCTCAGACGCACGTTTGATGGCTGCGGGGGCGCAACAAGTCATTTCAAAAATGCGTGCCACAACAGCACCCGTCTCATCTGGCTCTTATTAATTTCAAAAATCAAAAGGAAATTTCATGAAAATCGGTTTCATCGGCTTAGGCATCATGGGCTCGCCCATGGCGCAACACTTGTTGGCTGCCCAACACGAGATGTTCATTCGCACACGCAGCAAAGTGCCTGCCGAATTGGCCAGCGCCCATGTGTGTGCCACCAACGCCGAAGTGGCCCGCGCAGCAGACATCATCTTTTTGATGCTGCCAGACACCCCCGATGTGGAAGCTGTGTTGTTTGGCAAAGACGGCGTGGCCGAAGGTTTGAGCCCAGGAAAAATCGTGGTGGACATGAGCTCCATCTCGCCCATGGACACCAAAACCTTCGCGCAAAAAATCAATGCCCTTGGCTGCGAATACCTCGATGCACCTGTGTCAGGCGGCGAAGTGGGCGCCAAAGCCGCCAGCCTCACCATCATGGTGGGCGGCGCGGAAGCCACGTTCAACACCGTCAAGCCCCTGTTTGAATTGATGGGCAAAAACATCACCTTGGTGGGTGGCAATGGCGACGGACAAACCACCAAAGTAGCCAACCAAATCATCGTGGCCTTGAACATTGCTGCTGTGGGCGAAGCCTTGCTGTTTGCCAGCAAAGCGGGTGCTGACCCTGCCAAAGTGCGTGCGGCATTGATGGGTGGCTTTGCATCCAGCCGCATTTTGGAAGTGCATGGCGAGCGCATGATCAAACGCACGTTTGACCCCGGCTTTCGCATCGCCCTGCACCAAAAAGATTTGGCCTTGGCCCTCAACGGCGCCAAAGCCATTGGCGTGTCGTTGCCACAAACTGCATCGGCCGCACAACTCATGCAAGCCTGTGCATCCAACGGTTGGGGCCAACTGGACCACTCAGCTTTGGTGAAGTCGCTGGAATTGATGGCGGCGCACGAAGTGGCAAGTAAGTAATACCGTACGGCCGGTTGCCGAAAACAGAAAAAACCCCGGGGACAAGTCCATGCATCAGATTAAAAATATTGAGCGTCGTCAATTTCTGCAAACCGCAGCAGGGAGTAGCTTGGCAGTCATAAGCACGGTAGCAGGTGCTCAGTCGTTTGGCTTCACACCGAACCAACACTACCCAGATCCTGCTGTTCAAATCCTAGATCCGAGCTTTGCGAAATATCGTATCTACAGCAGCTCTGTCGAACAGGTTGCAACAGGGTTTCGCTGGGCTGAAGGTCCAGCCTATCACGCCAAAGGTGGCTTCTTGTTGTTTAGCGACATTCCGAATAACCGAATCATGAAGTTTGACGAAGCGACAGGAAAGACCACTGTTTTTCGGGAAAAAGCAAATTACGCCAATGGAAATACATTTGATAGGCAAGGTCGTTTGTTGACTTGTGAGCATTCAATCACACGTCGCGTCACTCGCACTGAGCTGAATGGAAAAATTACCGTTTTGGCTGACAGCTTTGAAGGCAAACGTCTGAATGCACCCAACGACATTGTTGTGAAGTCGGACGACACCATCTGGTTCACGGATCCACTCTTTGGTATCAACGGTGAATGGGAGGGCTCCCGCGCTAAGTCTGAGCAAGCAAGCACCAATGTGTATCGCATTGGCACCGACGGTAAATTGACGGCTGTTATCACGGACATCGTCAACCCGAACGGATTAGCTTTCTCTCCCGACGAGAAAAAACTCTATGTGGTCGAGTGGAAAGGAACACCAAACCGTAGCATTTGGAGCTTTGATATCAACGCGGATGGCAGCGCTTCTAATAAAACAAAAGTGATTGACGCCGCTGATCAAGGTGCATTGGATGGCTTCAGAGTCGATCGCGATGGCAACCTGTGGTGCGGCTGGGGTAGCAATGGTGCATTACAAGCCGAACCTACGGACAACGGTGTGCGCAAAGTTTACGAATTGAAAGCCAAATCGCAAGATTTAGATGGTGTGATGATTTTCAACCCACAAGGCAAAGCCATTGGATTCATCAAGCTGCCAGAGCGATGCGCTAATTTGGCTTTTGGCGGACCCAAGCGCAACCGCTTGTATATGACAAGCAGCCACTCGGTTTACGCGTTGTATGTAGAAGCACACGGAGCGGTGTAATCGCTCTTAACCTTATGGTTCATGAGAACATCAACGACACCTTCATCACTCAAGGGCGTGTATCCGCCCGAACTCAAGCGCCCCTAAGCAGATGCTTCGTTGCGCGATGTGTGTTCGGGACTAAGTTTTCACACGACTATTGACGGACTTCTTTCGCTTGCCTGAGTTCGAGTTGACGGAAGGATTCTTGATGCTGGAAATGGCACCAAATCCACCTTCGAGAAAAGTACACAAACTTTCGATGAGGGTCGCAACGGCTCGGGAATCAAAGCGTCCGTTGGACAGAGTCTCAATTCTGTCGGGCCTTGCGCAGACCGTCAGCATCGCCCCGATCATGAAAAAGAAAGCCTGGTGAAGGCGTTCGTTCGAAATTTCAGGCAATGAGCGTTGCATTTCACCCAGGTATTGACGCGCCACAGTATTAAAGTGTTTATCGGTCAAGTCGTTCCATTCGGCGTTGCTTGCCAAGGTCGCTATCAGTCGAGTGTAGTTACGCCATCCTTCATCGCCTTCATCTGTACGTTCCATGATGGCTCGAACAAAAGTTTCGATCAAATCTCTCACCGAAATTGGTTGCCCTGCATTGCGTGCTCTTAAGGCTTCAAGTCGCTCCATCCGCTCACGATTCAACACCTCCGACCTGCGTGTGATGACATAGTCGAGCAATTCCGACTTGGTACCGAAGTGGTACCCCACAAGGGCGAACTGACACTCAGCCAGATTTGCAATGTCCCGAATGGACGTTGCGTGAACACCAGCGTTTGCAAAGAGTTCCTCGGCACAGTCAAGGATGCGTTTGCGAGTCACTTCGCTGTCTGCTCGTCGTTGTGGCGTGCGCTGACGAGGCGCCGCCTGTTTGTGTTTGGAAGAAGTGGTCATGATATGCATCGTAAGGCTTTCACATGCTCCTAAACCCTAGGTGCAGCTTTTGATGATTGATCTTACTTTATACATACGTACAATTAATCTCAATCAACAACACATCTCATTTCTAACAGGCAGATGAGCGGCTGACAAGGAACGTATGCCATGACCAGCACAGGCACAAATCCCATTGATGGATTCACAGTTGACCGAAGAACCATCGCGTATACAGGCCATGACCTACAACGGCCTGAATGTATTCTTGCGGAGCCAGACGGAACCTTGTGGGCAGCAGATGCCCGTGGAGGCGTCACGCGCATTGGCGCAGATTCAAGCCAGGAATTCATTGGCCAACGAGCTGACAGCCGCTTTCTTTCGCAAACTGTGAGCGATGCAAGTTCTCTGGAGAACAAATTCACTCAAGGGACTCTGCCGAATGGGCTTGCGTTTGCTGCAAATGGCGACATCTTGATTTCGAACTTTGGCACCGACCTTCTGGAGTGCATGACAAGGCAAGGCGAGACGCACACCCTGTACGACACGATTGATGGGTTGCCAATTGGCAAGGTTAACTTCGTGCTTCGTGACTCGCGTGACCGCATCTGGCTGACAGTCTCTACTAGGGTCAATCCATGGACTTCAGCATTAGCCAAACGCGTGTGTGATGGTTATATCGCAGTGGTGGAGAACGGCCGCATTCGTCTAGTGGCTGATGGATTTCACTTTACCAACGAGGTAAGGTTTGATGCCAATGAGCAATGGCTCTACATCGTGGAGACGACTGGGCCGCATATCACTCGCATGCGGCTGGATGAGTCCGATCCGTCTACGGTTCGGCTGACAGATCGGGAAATTTTTAGCCCTTCGCACCTTGGTGGCATGCCCGATGATGGCATCGCGTTCGATGCGTACGGCAACCTGTGGTGCACGCTGATCATGGTCGATCGCCTCATTGCACTCACGCCAAACGGAGATATGCGCCTATTGCTTGATGACGGTGACCCCGCAGCAAGTGCCCGGCTGATGGAGCGTTTCGATTCAGGAACGATTGGCACAGAGGATATGCATAACGCCAAAGGAAGCATTGCCCCCTGGATGACCAGCATCACGTTCGGAGATCCCGATTTGCGAACCGTTTACCTGGGAAGTCTGATCGGTACGCGTATCCCCTATTTCCGCTCGCCGGTACCCGGCTTGCCCATGGTTCATTGGTCAACTACTCACTGAGGAATTCATATGTCAAAGGTCATCATCAGTTGCGCCGTCACGGGCGCTGTACATACACCCACGATGTCTGCACATCTGCCGATCACCCCAGAGGAAATCGCGCAGCAAAGCATTGATGCAGCGCGAGCTGGGGCAGCGATAGTTCATTTGCACGCACGAGACCCTGCAGACGGGCGCCCCTCTCCAGCAGCCGATGTGTACATGAAGTTTTTGCCTGAGATTGCGCGTGCAACGGATGCTGTGATCAACATCACCACTGGCGGCAGCGTTGCGATGACTTTGGAACAACGTTTAGAAGGAGCGCTGCGAGCTTCGCCGGAGATGGCTTCGCTGAACATGGGTTCGTTTAACTTCGCCATGTTCAAGATGGCTGAGAGGCCACGCACTTGGAAACACGAGTGGGAGCAACCTTACTTGCAGGCAACCGAGGACGGTATTTTCAAGAACACGTTCAAGGACATCAAATACATCCTTCAGACCTTAGGCGAAGGACATGGAACACGATTTGAATGCGAGTGCTATGACCTCGGTCATCTCTATAACCTCGCTTACTTCATTGACGCTGGACTGATCAAGCCACCATTTCTTGTGCAAACCATCTTCGGCGTAATGGGCGGCATGGGGGCTGATCCAGAAAATGTATTGGTGATGAAGCAAACAGCCGACCGTTTGTTCGGCAAGGACTACGTTTGGTCACTATTTGCAGCAGGTAAAAACCAGATGGCCTTTGGCACGATGGGCGCCGTTATGGGCGCACACACGCGAGTGGGTCTGGAGGATAGCTTGTACCTAGGTCGCGGACGACTCGCCACATCCAACGCAGAACAAGTGGCCAAGATGGCCGCCATATTGCGCGAGCTAGGACTTGAAGTTGCGACACCAGATGAAGCGCGTGCGATGCTGGCTCTCAAAGGCCGCAACAACGTTGCTTTCATCTAAATCAATCTCAAAAACCACATGGAGACTATCGTGAAATTTTCATCACTCACTGCATCCGATACAAACGCACAAAAATTCAAGCGTTATCCGACGCTAAAGAGTCGCTGTGAATATTTCTGTCACGCCCATACGTTCATTCATTGCCGGCTCAAATCGCAGTAGATTGATTACACCAAATTGATCGCCACTTTGATGCGGTGGCAAGCCTCTTGAACTCTCGTCACCACACCAGGAACCACCATGCCTCGTAAATTTGTTGATCTATCCATCTTTCTCGAAAACGATGTGATGAGCGATCCACCAGCCTTTGCACCCAAGATTGAATACTTCACGCATGAGAATTCGTTTGAACAAATTGCGCCCTACTTTCCTGGCCTGAAAAAAGAAGACTTGCCTGATGGTGAAGGCTGGGCCGTAGAACGAGTGCAACTATCCACCCACAACGGCACCCACTTGGATGCCCCCTACCACTTTCACTCCACAATGGATAAAGCGCTAGGCGAGAAGAAGCCTGCGATTGCCATCCACGATGTACCTTTGGAATGGTGTTTTCAGCCAGGTGTAAAGCTAGACTTTCGTCATTTTGAGGATGGCTATGTGGTGACCGCAGCCGACATGGAAGCCGAGCTACTGCGCATAGGTCACACCTTGCAGCCTCTAGAAATCGTAGTGATAAATACTCGTGCTGGTTCACGCTATGGTCATAGTGACTATGTGGCCGCTGGCTGTGGCATGGGCTACGAAGCCACCATGTATCTGCTTGAGCGTGGCGTACGTTTGACTGGCACAGATGGTTGGAGCTGGGATGCCCCCTTCGTACACACCGCACAAAAGTACAGCCAGTCACAAGATGCCTCGCTAATCTGGGAGGGCCACAAAGCAGGACGTGACATTGGGTACTGCCACATCGAAAAGCTCCACAACTTAGAAGTGCTGCCTGCCTCTGGTTTTTACATCTCCTGCTTCCCTCACAAGATTCGTGGAGCATCAGCTGGTTGGACACGGGCGGTAGCTATCTTTGACGATGCTTTGATGACATCTACGCGCTAAATAAGCACCAGAAAACTTAACCCCTACCAAATAGCACTTGGTAAGCGCTTGCTCAATCTTCAATTTTCCAAGTGGGCAAACGCCATTCAAATTGCAACGCCGCCAAGCGCAGCAGCGTCACGGTAGCCGCACCAATGGCTACCACGGCATTGGGGTCAAAACCCAAGTAGTGCAAGACAACCACCACCCAGCCCCCCGCAAACGCGCACACGGCATAAGGATGGTGGTCATGAAAAGCGGTGGGAATTTCGTTGCACACAATGTCACGCAACACGCCGCCAAAGGTGGCGGTGATGACGCCCATCAACACGGCAATGAGGGCAGGCATTTGCATACCGAGCGCAATTTGCGTGCCACTGGCGGCAAACAGACCCAGGCCCAACGCATCGGGCCACTGAATGGATTTTTCGGTGGGCTTGAAATGTTTAGCGCGCATCAAAAACATAGCGGCTAAACACAAAGCCAACACTGTCCACAGATACCAAGACTGTTCAATCCAAAACAGCGGGCGGCGGTCTAGTAGTACATCGCGCAGCGTGCCGCCACCAAAGGCGGCCACACTGGCCACGGCGCACACGCCCACGGCATCTAGCTTTTTGCGGGCGGCCTCCATCACGCCAGAGAGGGCGAAGGCCACCGTGCCTGC
>Ga0213920_1001590_pt1 | contig 12317 bp, 15 predicted proteins | sample McNCre1117MG_FD_161054 | JGI IMG/M metagenome (GOLD analysis project Ga0213920, IMG submission 161054) | Freshwater microbial communities from McNutts Creek, Athens, Georgia, United States - 11-17 MG | ecosystem: Environmental > Aquatic > Freshwater > Creek | place: USA: Georgia | collected...
GCTGGTTATCGTTGTGTCGATAACTGGAAAAACCCCGGCATAAGCAAAGCCAACGACTGCCAGAAAACGGGCTAACGGCTCAAGAATGGCGACATAGGCCATTCCAGCAACACACACCCAACCAACAGCAGGCCGCCAACCGGATACAAAAAGGCTTGCAGATGCTGCCTCTACCTTATTAATTTCCAATTGTCCAAGGATAAGTTGGTATTGGTTTTGCATTTCTTGCGTAGCTTGCACAAGTTTGGCTTTTTCAAGCTCCGTTGCATCAGGCCACACGCGCTTAACTACATCATCTGCCAGCGTGCTGACAGCAGAGATGGCATCGTCTATTCCAAACATTAGTCAGTCCTCCCCTTAACCCAATCCTCGATTGCGCCAAGTTCTTTTACTTCGATCATGGTAAATTGCCCCGCATCGCCCACGTTGGTGGCACGTTTGACGCGGTATCGCCTACCACCCACCTGATAATCCACCACATGCTCACCGGTGATGTCTTCGGGCCGCGTGCCTTCACCGTAGCGCACCCAAATGCGGTGGGTAATCTCTTCATCGATCTGTTTGCTACCCCAATAAGCGACACCAGACACAGGGGCAATCTTTGCCCACCGGCTAATGCCGCAATCAAACGTTTGATCAATACCAAACGCGGCATTAGCTTGATCTTGCCATTTGCGGATAACCACGCGGCGATTTAACTCGCCCGTCTCAGGCCAGCGGATGGGGATGGCGGTGGTCACTGCGAGACGAAACGATAAGGGTCTAAAATGCGATCGATAAAAGGATTTTTGCTGACCATGCTGCCAGGCGTATTAATCAATCCGCCCCGGTAACTGTAGCGAGTCTCCACAGTTAACAATAACCACGACAGGATGGCTCCAGGTATTTCTCCCTGGTTTTCATTTACGCCTAAAGAGGTAATGAAATTTAACCCCGCGCCATTGTCAACCAAGTCTATTGCCGCCCCTCCAGCTGTTGCTGCCAGCTTGTAAACACCAGGGGCAACGACTGATTGAATGTAATAATCGGTCTTAGGTTTTAATGGCCTGGGTAATAAGCCACCGGAATTACTTACCCTAACCACCGACCCAACAACCAGTGAAGGCCAGTTGGCTGGGCTAATGGTATCGGCAGTAAAATCCACAACAAACGGCGACACGTAGCCAGCGCTGAAATTGATCACCACCGAGCCTGATTGCGGCTGTGAAATAGGCCAAACATTGCCGAACACCGGCACCACAACACCACGATCTCCAGGCTCGTTAACCACATAAGTGGACGGCGACACCGTCTTGGTGCTGCCGTCCAATGCTGTGTATTGAACACTGGTAACCTCAAGCAAGGGCGCAACCGGAAGCTCAATCGCACACTCAGGGAACTCATCCAGCACATATTGAAAGCGCGCCGCTACCAATTGCCGCTGCGTCTCGATAAACGCGCCATTGACTGCTTCTGCCAGGTAAATGTCGATCAGATCATCATCATCCGCCAAATCTACCCGCAAATGCCGCTTAACCGCACTCAAATGCAATGGATGCGCCGTTGGCGGCGTTAGCATAACTAATGGCATGTTATCGATTCAATTTGATACAAATTTTAACTAAGCAACCACTTGTACAACAGCCGCCTGATTCGCCGTGTCTGCTGGCAAATTGCGCGGGAAGCCCAACAAATCAGCTGAAATTAAGCTAGCTGCAGTACCAACAGTGATAGTCAAACGCACGAATGAAAAGTTTGCATTTGTGTCTAATTCTTGTGGACGCAAATTGATCAGCGCTTGCTTGTTGTCGCCGGTAGCTTTGACAATCTGGGTGATGGCTTTGCCGGTAATGTCTTTTGCACCGGTACCCGCACCGTCTGTCGCTTGTTGTAGTTTGGCATCAACAGTAGCAGACACACCCAACACACCTGTATTAACGATTGCTAGCAACATGTGCAAGTTCTTAACCGATACCCAGCCTGTCGATACTGCACCGGCAGCCTGACTGACCGGAGCAATGTTGGCAACTTGCGCCAATGCTTCGGAAATTCTATTGTTTGAAAACATAAAATAACTCCTGAAATTTTAATACAAAGAAAATTATTAACGCGCTTCCAGTTGGATAAACGGCGACAGCGTGTTAGAACCTTTCGCTTGCGACACCGGGGCAACAATCTTCGGCTGAGCATCCACTCTAAAAGTTGATCTAAATGCTGTTGCGTCCGCGTCAAAGTACAAATGGATAGACGTATCAGTCTTAACGCCGCCAGCTTTAGTGATTGAGCGGATATAGGATGGGTCAATTAAGCTAAGATCGCCTTGCGATGAAAAGGCTGGTGAATGTTGGCTTACCATAATAGGCCTGCCCATTAGCGTTCCGTATGGGTTTTGCTGAGCACCCATATTAGGGGCCATATAAATCGGATAGTTACCTAACGTCAGGGTAAAAATAGCGGGTAACGCATCAGGAGTGATCAACCAAATGGCGCGGGCATAGCTGCCTGGCATTAAACGGGCAATCATTTTAGCGATGTTGTTGATCACAATAGTTTGCGTGGCTTGGCCTGATTCTTTGGTTTGCATAACCAAAGCACCTGAGTTAAACGCGCCTAATGGCTGACCATTACCGTTGCCGAATAACAACGCTTCATTAGTTTTCCAACGAATGGAATCTGCCACTTTACTGGGCAAATAAGAGTCCAGTGCGCTTTGATCGGCGATTAGTTCATCAGTCAATGGCACCAAGGCCATCAATTTGTTGAGTCGCAAAGTCGCTGCTTCCAGCTTTGGCTTGGTAGCCGTCGCTAATGAAGCCTCGTTTTGCCAATACGCCCTTACGCCGTCCGTGCCCCAAGGAGTAGTTACATCCTTTGGGAAAACCATAGAGTTACTGCTAATGTCGATGTTATCCGTCATTGGCAATAATGAGTCTTCAGTCAACGATAAAGTGAATATTTCCCGGCTATAATCGGGCGGAACTAAAAAACCACCATCAACACCTGACCCCTCGTTGCCATACACGCCAGGCGCGGCAGCACCAATAGTTAAGCGCTGATCGATACCACCACCACCAACACTGGCTGACTTGACCGCTTGGGCAAATTCACCAAAGCTTTTGAAACCGCGCTTGCCGTCTTTTTCAGCGTTGTCAGTCACTTCGATGTACTGCACACCAGCACCGAGGCTAGCTTCTTCAGCAATCAACGCATTTTCACGATCAATGGCTGCATTAACAGTCTTTACTTGCTCACTGATTGCATCAAATTGTTTAATTTCATCTTCGGAAAAATCCCGCGCCTCAGTTTCTGCTAAATCAGTCATGGCGCGGGCGGATGCGACCAATCCGGCCTTTTTAGCCTGAAGATCGCGCAGTTTTTTGCTGGTACGCATATATATTACCTCTACGTGTAAATATGCCCGCTCACGCGGACGGGGATAATCCGCCAAATGGCGGGCATAAAAAAAACCGCCGAAGCGGTTAAATGTTAACTAAACAGAGTTCACCGGCAACAACACCGCATACACAAACTTAGCGCCACCTTGCAAAGTGACAACCAGCTTTATTTTGTAGATAACGCCATGGGTGCCATTTTGAACAAGCACAGTCAATTGGCTGGCAGTAAAGCTAATCGTGCCCAGGATGTTGGCTGGGTTTGAATCATTGCCCTCATAAACGCTGGCTGTAGCAGTAACGGCGGTAATTACCATCGTTGGGTCGCTGACTTTGCCGACTAAAGGGATAATCGCCGCAGGGTCTTTGGCTGGCAGTTGTTCGGGGAAATCAATATTTCTCATAAATAGAACTCAACCGCCATGGTTTTATCTGGTAGCGCCAGTTCGTAGCATTGGGTGCATATTTCCAGGCTATATTCTTGCTTGGTAATCTCGAATAGATAGCGTGACCAATCAACGATAGTACCTCCAGCAACAGAGGCAACAATAAAATCATTGATAGCCATGCTTTCGGCAATAGTTACCGATAGATTGCCAATGCTTGCCGTTTGGCTATTACTTATGGCAGCGCTTTCTGTAACCGCTGCTGTAGATACCTGACTGCTGTTACTGCTATCCGTTACTGCTAGCGTTTCAGCAACGGTTGCCGCAGCAACCATCGCAGCGGCTTGGCTATGGGTAATGGCTGCCGACTCAGAAACGGTAACAGAAGCACTTGCCGTTGCCGTTTGGCTATCGGTTATTGCTGTCGTTTCAGAAATCGAAACGTTAAAGTTGCCGCCAGAAACGCTGGCAGATTGGCTATCAGTAATTGCACTGCTTTCAGCAACCGTAGCAGTTGCCGTTAAACTGGCACTTTGGCTATCAGTGAGTGCTGTCGTTTCAGCAACGGTTGCCGCCGCGCTCATGGTTGCGCTTTGGCTATCGGTTATTGCTGTCGTTTCAGCAATTGAAACGTTAAAGTTACCGCCAGAAACGCTGGCAGACTGGCTATCAGTAATTGCACTGCTTTCAGCAACTATGGCGGTTGCCGTTAAACTGGCACTTTGACTATCAGTTATTGCTGTCGTTTCAGCAACGGTTGCCGCCGCGCTCATGGTTGCGCTTTGGCTATCGGTTATTGCTGTCGTTTCAGCAATTGAAACGTTAAAGTTACCGCCAGAAACGCTGGCAGACTGGCTATCAGTGATCGCACTGCTTTCAGCAACTGTAGCGGTTGCCGTTAAACTGGCACTTTGGCTATCAGTGATCGCCGTCGTTTCAGCAACGGTTGCCGTAGCGGTTAAGCTGGCACTTTGGACATGGGTTATTGCCGCCGTTTCAGCGGATGTTGCACTGAATGAACCAGCCGCTCCAGCAGGTGGTATGGGTAAATCAGCGGCAAAAAGCCCTATATTTACTAAAGCACTGTCAAACCAGCCGACTGCTGTTAGTAAATTACCGCTATTTTTGCGGCTTCTTTTAATCATTAATAATCAGAGTTAAGGCTTTGCGCCAGTACTTCCATTGCGACGGTTGTCACCGTGATGTTTGCCGTTCCATTAGACATTGCCATTTCAGCCGCCATAAATGCGCCGTTACTCGGCAAGTTACTGCTTATGGTTGAATCAACCAGTAGCGTGTTATTTAGCACGTCAATCAATGCGTAAGCAATAACACCACCATTAGGTGCTGCATACATATAGAAATCAAATAACTGGTTAGCCGCCAAGGCAGACAATAAAGTGATTGGCGTTTTAACTGCCACACCTGAGCTGACACTGACCAGATTTAGCACGGTTGCCGCTTCTGTCGTGTCGTGCCATAAGCCGATGCCATTACCTGTTAATGTGTCTGAGATAGCATAGCCGACAGTAGAGTCATTAACACCAACAAATAAACGCACGGTAGCAGCAGGCCACAAGCCAATGGAAAACCGGCAATGGAAATCAAAGCCACCTAAGCCAGCACTGTTACCCCGCCAGTAACGCTTTTCACCACTGCCGACCCGCAAGCCTAAAAACTGGTTTGTCGTGGTAACTACGTTAGCCCATCTGGTACGGCGTGCCTGATTTAATAAAGCTGGAGCCGTAGTCGCTGGCTGCGGGTGCGATATAGTACCGCCACTCACCCAGGTGGTACCCAAGTTTAAGCCGACGGTTGTCGATGCACCTGGCAAATAAAATGACCAACTTCCCGTGCTGAGCTTCTCTTGAATGAGCGTCTCGCGGTTGGCTTGGTCGATAAAACTAGGTCTTAATCTGCCCGCCCGTTTCCTGGCAAATATTTTAAGCGTATCAGTATCAGCATTAAGCATCGTTGCCGATGATACAACCGCCGGCAACTGCTGAACGTTTGCCAAAGATTGTGGCTTTTCTAAACCATCTGCCCCATAAACAGTCCATCGGCCCGTTTCGTCAAATTCAAGCCGTTCACCCGGTAGGAGTGTGCTTTTATGCTTGATCGCCGTGTTAGTGCCATCAAATTGATCGATAACAATTGCGTTAGATACGGTTGCATGGTTGTTAAACACATTAACCTGTTTAATATTCCTGGCAGTGGCAGCGGCTGGAGCCGATACAATCGTCGTTGTAGTTGCGGTAGCAATACTTGCTATCGTGCTGCCGCCCGCTGAAAAACTGGACGCATTACTGGCTGGTATAGGTGCATCCACATAACTGTAGGTAACTTCTATATCCCCAGCAGAGCCGGTAGTGAGCCGTAATACCGTGGTGGTGGTTGCCAGATTTAACATTAATTTTCCAGTTACGCAGCTGGAGCTGAATCAGCTGATTGCTTCAATTCAATTTCGCTTTCTTTGAAATAGCGGCTTTGCGGATTGCCATCACCATCCAACCACTCAATTAAATATTGGACATCCCCAGTTTCCTGATCGACATCAAATTTAGTAACCTCCCCAGTGATAACAGGGACTATTTGTGCGACTGTGTCGCCTTTTTTGAAAATTGCCATAAGGACACCGATTAGGTTAACGTGCTGGAATAGGTGACTGACAACGTGTTACCGTTAACAACAGGTTGGTTGCCGCCCGTAAAACTGCCTTCTGAATATATGGTGCCTGTTGTGCCACCCTTGGTATTGACGCTGATCAAAAATGTACCAGCAATCGTCGCCGTGGCATTGATGTTAAACACCGCAGCGGCTGAAGTGGATTTGACGCCGCCTGACGCTGCACTGAAGGCCGGAGCAACCCGCGTGGCGTTGGAATAAACCGTGCTTTCTGTCCAACCCGCATGGGATGCAGAAGTATCTGCCGCGTTGAATGTCGGCGCTGATGCCCCATCGACCAAGCCCATAAACCAAGCGGCAGTGTAGGCACTGCCTGCCAACACCGTATCTAAGGTAAAGTTTTTGCCAACCGTAGGAACGAGATTAACAACATCATCCTCCCATACCAAGTTGCCCTCGGCATCATGGCACTGAACGTGGTAATAACCATGAACCTCCATGCTTTCCGCTATACCCATGCCAATACCGGCACGGCTGTTGTCGCCGATCTTGGCAACGCTGTTAGAATCACTCATGCTTGCACCTTAAAAAGAAAATTAATTCCAGTTTTTTGGGGATTGGGAAAACCGGAAAACCCCTGGAGATTAAATTGTTAAGCGGTTAAATCACAACAAAGCCAGTTCTCGTTTAGCACCAGCTAATTTTGAACGTGTGGGGGCGGATGCCATCATCATCTTATCGACCAAGGCATCGTAAGCTATTACGCCATCGATCATTTTTTCAGCCAATGCCTCGGTTTCGCCCAACACGCGGCCTTGACCCATGCCAGACTTGACTTGCGCAGCGGTAACACCACGACCACGGGCAACAGCGGCAACAAATGCGCTGTAATAATCATCCACCCTTGCTTGGATTGCCGCCTTTGCTTCATCGCCCAAGGGTTCTATCTGGTTGCCTTCGACCTTGTACTTGCCTGCACTGATCAGAGTCATCTCAATGCCCATATCTTCTAAATATTTACCTAGATATTGATGCGCTGTATACACGCCAATGCTGCCCACTTCGCCGCCTGGGGCAACATAAAACTCGCTGGCTTGTGAGCCTAACCAGTAAGCAGCACTGGCAGACAGGCTGTTGGCTATAGCTACGACTGGCTTTTTAGCCCGTGCTTGATAAATTTCATCGCCCACTTCAACCATGCCATAAACACTCCCACCTGGGGAATCTATATCTAGCAGGATTTGCGACACGGCAGAATCATTGGCGGCAGATTTGACCGCTCTGGCAATGTTCATGGTCGATGTACCGCCAGAACCCGAAATATCTTGCGGCGGGCGCTGGGTAATGACCCCATAAACAGGAATAACCGCCACCGCGCCGGATTCTGGCTGTTGGCGTTGACGGTTGCTTCGCGCTTCTTTGTCTTGGTCGATTTGGTCACGGATTTCCGCCGACATCGGCTCATCCAATGCCCAACGGGTCAATACGCCCGCCATCAATGACAGATAATCAGGTGTCAATGCCCACGGGGTGGAGGCGAATTCGGCTAGGAGCAGGTTGCGGCGCATATCAGTTATCCTCTTTGGGTTTGGTTTTGCCAATCGGGTCGGCTTCGGCATCGTCTTCGTCTTCCGCTTCGGATTCAGGCACCATGTTGAGCGGTCGCAAGGGTTCGTCAAGACCGTCTATTGGGTTCAGGTTTTCAAATTCCCTAGCCTCATTTCTAACTAACCAACCGTCCAGTATCCCGTTATGGTATAAAGTTGACCGGGCTTTGGAGTCGCCGCGCAACAACACGCTAAAATCATGCTCGACACACAAGTCGGCATCTTTTTCCGGTATCAGATCAGCCTCAATACCCGCCTCAAAGCGTTCGGCAATCGGGGTCATGGTATACGTCACAAATTCAAGCGATTGTTGCTCAATATTACTGAACGTTGCTTTGTCCAAGCTGCCGATAAAATGCGGCGGTACGCCATACAGCCTTGCTATGTCTTCAATGCTGAATTTTCGGCTTTCTAAAAACTGAGCATCTGAGTTGCTGACCGTCACGGGATGGAATTTCATTCCCATATCCATAATCGCCGCCTTGCCACGGTTTTCACCGGCTTGCATTTCTTGCCAGGATTCCCTGAATTTGCGTTTTGCCTCGTTGTCTTTGAACGTGCCTGGGTATTCTATCCAGCCACCGGGTCGGGCATCGTTGGCAAAGAACTTTTTGCCGTAGTTTTGCTCGGCTAAGGCCGAACTGACAGTATCCCGAGCCACTTCAATTGGGTTATAGCCCTGGTAAATGTCCGGTGCCAAGCCTTTGACGTGCCAGACTGACTCACGATTGACGATCTTGGTCGTACCGTCCTTGTAATTAATCTTCCAGTTATAGTCGCCGTTGGTCTTGATCTGGATGCTGATGGCATCTGGATGGATGGGCAACAGCTCTGTAATTTGGCCTTTTCGGTCGGTAATAATGCTATTGTAGGCATTGCCGCGTAAAGCAATGTGGCATTGCATCATTTCCCGCCACTGAAATGCGTTTTGATAGCGGTTTGGTTTGACTGCCAACAGGCGATAAAGCCAATGGTCAGTAACCAGCTCTTTTTTGCGCCCGTTTTGACGGTAAAGCCGAGGCGGTAAGATGGCGAATGACTTTGACAACACGGCGACGCACGCATAAACCGCCGTAACCCGCATAGCAGTGTCTGGCGTGACCCGCGACATGCCGTTTTTGCTGGAAACGTCTTCAAACCAGAAGTTACTGTATGGCGACCGGTCTTCGGCGGCATGGATGCTGGTCAAAAACATCTATCTGTCCGAAATGGCTTCGGCTATTTCACCTAAACCGGAAGCAATGTTGTTTAAACCACATTCAATGCGTTCTGAGCCTTCTTTTATTTCTTTCGCTAATACATTCACAGCACCATAGTCAGAACCTTCGCCAGGTATATCGTTATCGTACCCAAAACTTAACATTTTAAGACCTTGTTCAAGACCCCATATTGCTTTTAAAATTTCGCCACGAAATTCTTTATCCGATGCTAAATCAGTTTTCATAAGCTCAACCCGGATATAGTTGATTTATTTCTGCCACGCTTCCTTTTTTGTCATGAAATGGAACTGGACTGCAAATAAATGTAATTCCGTTATTCTGTTGCTTAAAAACTAAACCAATTAAAAAACCATCTCCAAAAGCATCAGGAATTGAAAAAACATGAATGTCTTTTGTGTCGCCTTCCCAATTGGAATTTTCCGATTTAGCTATCCTGAATGCGCATAGCAATACATCCTGTAAAAATTTAGTTATTTTAGAATCAAATGGAATGTCGTTCTCATATTCACCATCTTTTACTAAGTTTTTAACATATTGATCAACCGTAACTAACCCAGGGAAATGATCAATAGGTGATGTTTCATAAATAAATTGCATAAATTATTTAAAGTTTTTTAAAGAAATAAGTAAGCCGATTAAATTCAACAACAACAGCACCAAACCACTGACCATTAGCCCACTGTCCAGCCCATAATGGCGTATTGCCCCAGTGCTGACCAGCAACCAGCCAAGCAGGTTGGCAATGTTATAAACAATCGGGTTCAATTAGACCGCCATAAATTCGTAATCGGAATCAATAATTGGGTATTTTTCAACCTGGATGAGGTTGCAGCCGGTTGCCATCACGGCTGCCACAATGCCGTCGATGCGGCCTGTGCTTTTGTTTTTTGCGGGTTTGCGGTTGCCTGCTGGGTCTTCTGCCATGACGGTATTGGCAGCGCACCAGGTCATGACGGGGTTGCCGTTATGTTTTTGCTGGCCACTGATAAGGCGGCTTTCAAGCAGGTCTACCGCTGGGGCCATGTCTTTAAATCCTTGTCCAAAATCGACAAATTCGATGTAAATGCCTTCGTTTTGTGCCATTGTTTTTAGGTCTTCGATGCGCCAACGGTCATAAGCGACCAGTTCCAAGTCATATTCACTGGCTATTTCAGCCAATCTGGACAATACAAATGCCTTATCGATAGCCTTACCGGGCGAAGTTTCCAGCCACCCGTCTCGTACCCAAGTGAGGTAATCAACCCCGTCTTTGTCGCCTTTTTCTTTTAAGCCTTCTTTTGGTACCCAAAATGTAGGTAATAGCCTCCAATAAGGGTCTTCTTCGGTCGGCTCAAAGTTTAAGATCAAGGCAGTAAGGTCATGAGTGCTGGATAAATCCAACCCTGCCCAACAGCGGCGACCGTAAAGCATCTCCGACGTGTAAGTTTCTTGTGCCCCAAACCAAACATCGGATGAAATCCAAGGCGATTCCGCGCCGACCCACTCGCAAAAGTTAAGCCGCCGCACGATGGATTCCATGGATGGCATACCGCGTGCTTTGTTGACGCGTTTGCGGATGTATTCCGACTGGATGGTCACGCCCAGGCTTGGGTTGCTTTTAATCCAGCAGCTTTCGTCCTGGAACGGGTTTTCGCCCTCGTCCAGTGCGCACACATAACCAAAAAAGTGGTCGTTTTCCTCCATACCGGAAACGACTTTGACGGCGTAATCGTGTTGGATGCCGCAAACCGTGTTCTTGTCAAACCCGCTGTTGGTGATCATGAAGATCAACGCCTGGGTTCGGCCTTTGGTGCCAGCCTCCATTTGTTCGACCATGGTCGGGTTTTTATGCTCGTGGACTTCATCGAGCAACGCACAATGTGGTCGCGGCCCCGCCTGTTTGTCATCTGAGGCAATTGGCCGAAAAAACGACCCTGTTTCTGGGTAGGCAATGTTCCAGGCGCGTTCGCCTACGCCTGATTTGATTAACCTGGACGATAATTCCGGCGATAATTCCGCCATCGCCACCGCATCCCTAAACAGGATCATCGCTTGTTCTTTTTTGGCGGCAGCGGTATAGACTTCTGCCCTTGGTTCGCCATCGGCAACCAGGCAGTAAATACCCACGCCAGCCGCTAGCGGACTTTTTCCTTGACCCTTACTTGCCTCAATGTAAGCAACTTGGAACCGCCGATACCCTTCAGAATTAACCCATCCAAAAATGCTCCCCAAAATAAACTTCTGCCATGGCAGTGGGTCATACGGTACGCCCTCAAACTTTCCGCCGTTAAGGTGGAGAACTTCCTGAAAGAACTCAATGACGCGATTGGCTTTTTCCAAGTCGAAAAAAAACCCCCTTTCGGGGGCATCCACGAGGTCTTTCAGATGTCGCTTACAGGCGTTGCGTACATGTGGCCCTGCGATGATAGTGCCATCGACTACGGCCTGGGCATATTCGGTGGTGTAATCAACGAGCGAAAAAGCGGCTAGTTCCGGGTTTTGCTGGCTCATTATCAGCGGGTTGGTCGTTTAGGTTGTCAAATAAATCCATGTTGACGCATACGTTGGCTTGTATGCGAGAGCGCGATGACGGCGACATGCCGAATTCGCATAAATATTTGTGCATTTGGTCGGATGCGCGGGTGCTGATCGTGTACCAAGCAGACATTTGCTGGTAGCCGGACGGCGTGGCATCAACTAGGCCATCAACTCCTAATGCTTTGAGTTTTTTTTGTGCTTGCACCCAGGTGGCGTAGGCTTGGCAATACACCGCTAAGGCTGAGCGGTCGATCTGCGAGACGATGTGCAGTTTTTTCAGCTCGGGCGTGATGCGATACCATTCTTTCTTGGCATCAGGCAATAGGTACGATGGGCAATCTGGTATTTCAACCTTGGGACGCAATGCCTCTGTCAAACGATGCGTTGCTACATTGCCAGGATTGCCTTTGACTAGCTTTAATGCGGCTGGCTCTGGTGCTGGCCCTCTTTGTCCCATTGTTTACCTCAAAAAATCAGTCCAGTTTTATGGCACGAAACTGGAAAACCAAATGGTTGTCTGATCACAAACACATCAACAACCACTGTATTCATACCCCCCCCTGCCATAACCCACGCGCATAAAAAAAACTA
>Ga0213920_1001591_pt1 | contig 12317 bp, 17 predicted proteins | sample McNCre1117MG_FD_161054 | JGI IMG/M metagenome (GOLD analysis project Ga0213920, IMG submission 161054) | Freshwater microbial communities from McNutts Creek, Athens, Georgia, United States - 11-17 MG | ecosystem: Environmental > Aquatic > Freshwater > Creek | place: USA: Georgia | collected...
TCACCTATTTAGTGGTAAAACAAGCAAACTTTCAAATAATTTTAAAGGAATGATTGTTTGTTTAGCCTCATTTAAACATGGGAAATGGGTTAAAAAAGCTGCTTATTAAGGCGCTGAAAAAAATTATTTAAAATAATATAAAATATCTCAAATGATAGTTTATATTTTTTATAATAAGATTTTTTTCAGCGAAAGCACTTTAGGACAAACCTGAAGCTTGGAAAACATTTCGAAGACCACTTGAAGACCATTTTTCCTATCAAAAAAACAAAAGAAACCACCAAAGAAACAAATACCCCAAAATCGTTGAAAAACACGTTTATTCCTTTAGTTACTATTTAGAGTTTCAAATGGCTTTTATTTTGGCTATTTTATTACTAAATCATTAGGTTTTTGTAATGCTTTTCTTTTACGATTTCTTTACGATTTCTTTTCTAATTTATAAAATAGAAAACACAATTTCTTATTTGCATTTGATACATGCACAAACAAAACAAATACTATTAGGTACACCTAATGATTTTTATGTTTTTTAATTAATAATAATAGTGTTTTTTCTTTTGAAATTTCGCTCTACCATTCTTTGTATGTTATACTGATTAATTCATGCAAACTTTTTTCTTTTTTTTCTTTTCAAATCATTACAAATTAACAATTTGAATTGGTTTAAATAGAACAACAAGTATTACCTTTGAATTTAAGATTTGGACTTTAGGCGGTTTGCAAATTGGTGGGGGAATCAATTTAGTATTATCTTACGTACAGCAAATCGCCTTTTTCTTTTAAGAGTTGTTGCGCGTTTTTAGTATAAGAATTTGTAAAGGTTTTGTAATGGCTTTTTAATAGTTGGAATAAACAATAATTAAAACAAAACAAGCTTTGTTTACATCATTGGTATTTGTAAAAAATAATTGTATCTTGTTTGATATTATATCGAAAGTAAATGTCTTTGATTCTCTTTAAAGAATTATAGAGTTTTTCACTTGGTGAGAATTGTTTGGTGCTCATGTAAACAAATCTTTTGAATCCCAATGCTTTTGCTACTTTAGCATCCACTTCAAATAGGTTTTGTTTAAAGAAATGTAAAGCTATTTCGTAATTGCGTTTTAATGCTTTTTCAAATTCATATACTTCGTGGTTCTTTTCTCTATCGGATAGGTAATGAAATCGGTTTTTACAACTAGCGTTGCAAAATACCTTCTTTGGGTTCTCGAAATATTCGATGACCGATTCACATTCGGGGTTTAAACAGGTTCTTTGTTTTCTAAACATTTTTTCGTTATTTTTGTGTTACATTACAAATTTAATGAATTTTTAATTACCTTTGTGTAACTTATTGAGCTAAATATGATATCGATACTGAACTATTACCCATTGCTTACGGAAAGAAAAATTCCATTAAAACCATTAGATATACATCCTAGAGTGTATTTTAACTGGAAACAAGAAGGTTTGATAAACGAAATTGAGTCTGTTCCAAATGAAGATAATATAGTTGTTCAAAGAAGAAAGGTATTTCTAAATGCTTTTGAAGCACTTTGGGTTCTTATCATAAAGGAACTTCGTAATTTAAACATCGACTTAAAAACAATTTTGGAACTAAAAAAGTTTCTTTTCACCATAGTACAAGTAGATGAAAACAAAGTAGAGGCATCTGATTTTGAAGAAATCATGGCTTCTTTTTTAGAAACTATTCCTCTGGAGTTTCATGATGATGTTAAAGAACAATTATCAAAGAAAAACATTGATGGTTTATTAGAAAAAGTAATTGACGAAGAATCTATCATTGCTTTTAGGTACATTGGAAGTTTACTCACCAATGTTTTACTATTAAAAAAAGCAGTTTCAATTGTTATCATCAAAGAAACCAAAACATCCGAATTAGACTTTTTTATTGCGCAAAACAATAGCAATGCATCAATTGAAGAAAAAGAAGAATTATATGGACAATATGCAACCCATTTTTCAAATAATACACTAATCAATATTCCAATAGTACCATTAGTAAGTCAATTGTTTGAAGATGAAACTTTCGAAAAGTATTGTATTTCTTTTGGATTGTTTAATTCACATGAAAAGAAATTGCTCAAAGCATTACATGATTCAAGTTGTAAGAAGATTACAATTATTAAATACGATTCAGAGCGTATTACTTTTGATTTGACAAAAGAGATAGATGTCAAGGGTGACCATGCAAAAGAAATAAGAAAGATACTAGGTTTAAAACAATATGAAAAAGTAGAATTAACCTATCGTAATGATAAACATCTAGTAATTAAAAATACCCAGAGAGAAAAATAGGCAAATTAATACGTCCTAGGCATCCCCTAGCACAAAATCGACTTATAACAAAAACAAGTATGTTCTACTTCTTTTTGTCCGAGAGTCAAAATGGATTTAGAAAAAGCAAAAAAAATTGTAAACAAAAACAGGAAAAAAGAATTAACGGAAGACCAAATTAAAGAAGTACTCGCACTGGCAGAAATGTTAGCCAGTTGCACTATAACTAATCTTAAAACAGGAAGGCTAAAATGAAAAATGTTATACTTTACGTGCGCGTGTCTACCGATGAGCAAGCAGGAAGAGGATATTCGCTCAGAGACCAAGAGCAGAAGTTGCTTACTTATTGCCAAAACAATAATTTCAATGTATTGCATGTTTTCAGGGAAGATTACTCTGCTAAAACCTTCAAGAGACCTGAATTTAAGAAATTACTGGAATACTGCAAGAAAAACAAAAAGGACATACACCAATTGATTTTCATCAAATGGGATAGGTTCTCAAGAAACACAGCTGAATCCTATCAAATGATAGGAGTATTTAATGAATTAGCCATTCAGGTGAATGCTATTGAGCAACCCTTGGATTTAACCATTCCAGAGCAAGGATTAATGCTTGCTGTGTATCTTTCTATGCCAGAAGTAGAAAACCAACGACGTTCTTTAAACGTTATCTCTGGAATGAGAAGAGCCTTTAAAGAAGGACGTTATGTTGGAAGTGCTCCCAAAGGATACGATAATGGAAAAGATGCTGCCAAAAAGCCTATTTTGATTCCAAATGATGATGCTAAATACATTCAAGAAGCCTTTGAGCTTATGGCAACTGGAAATTACCAACGTAATGAGGTGTTTTTTAAGTTAAAAGCTAAGGGTTTTAAATCTAGTAAATCTGTCTTTGCTAACATCATAAACAATCATTTGTATTATGGAGGTGTATATATAAAAGCCTATAAAGACGAGAAGGAAACCATTGTAGATGGGATTCACGAACCTATCATTACCAAAGCGTTATTTGACAAAGTACAGCAAGTATTAAGAAACAGAAAAAGAGGAAAGCAAAAAGCTCCCAAAACCTACAATGAAGACTTTCCTTTGAAAGGTTTTTTACATTGTCCTATTTGCAACAAACAAATGACTGCAAGTAAATCCAAGGGAAGAACGCAGTACTACAGTTATTACCATTGCATAAGTCCGTGTAAAGGGAGATATACATCAGAGGAAGTACACCAACAAGTCAATGATTTTTTAAGTGATTTATCATTTGATAAACAATTTCAAGAACTATATTTTGAAATCATCAAAGAGAAACTAACAGAAGATACCAAGCAAAAAGCATTGGGAGCCAAACATTATGAAAATCTAAACTCGATTGAAGACAAATTAATCAAGTTGCAAGATTTATACATTGATGGAGATATGGACAAAGCAGGATACGAATCGGCTAAAGAACGTTATGAAAACATTAAAGCAGAACTCAAATCCAAAGAAATGTCTTCCGAAGACAATAAAAAGCTAATTGAACTCTACAATAGAGCTACTAAAAAGTTTATAGATATTGATAATCAGTATAATAACTCAACTATTGAACAAAAAAGGAAGATAATTGGTTCGATATTTGAAAAAAATATTCAGTTCGAAAATAAAAAAGTTCGAACCGCCAATTTGAATCCAATATTAAATGAGATTAGCAGTATTAACAAGGGTTTACGAGCTAAAACAAAAAAGGATTTGACTAAAAAAACAGTCAAATCCTCTATGGTGATCGCAGAAGGATTCGAACCTTCGACCGCCTGCTTAGAAGGCATAATTAAAAAATATTTTAAAGTACTGAAATAGAACGTTTTGCAATTTATAACATTATTAATATTCGTGAAATATTCGTGAAATTAATATAATTTTATAGAAAAAATAAAAAAAAGCGGTTTGCAGTAATGAATACTAAACTGATGCCCCATCAATTTGCAAACCGCCGTAAGATCCCAAATCTTAGGGTAAAGGTAGTTAATTTAAAAAAGCATACGTATTTCTAATACTAAATTATTATTATTTACGTTTTTGGTACAATAAATCAATTTAAACATTTTTATAATGAAAGACTTTAATAAATTATCAAATAATGACCTTCGGGATATACTTAATAAAAAAGAAAAATGTGTTATTATTATTGATCAGATTACATCAGGAACAATTGGACTTCCTAAAAATAATTATTATCAAGAACTATCAATATATAAAATTCCTGAAACTGAAATACTAAGATCAGAAATTTTGATTAATGATAAAGATAAACAATCAATATGGAATTTATTTATCTTATTAGCTTCTAAAATTGCTCATGTACAATACATCAATATTAATGATGTTGATTGTCAAATAGAAATTAATTTTTTTTAAAAATAAGTATAAAAAAAACACTCATGTGAGTGTTTTTTTATTGCAAATCAATACCTATATTAATTTTATCTATTATTTCTTTAATTTTATTTTTATCTTTTATTTCGGTTATTTTTTTTCTAATTATACACTTATTTAATGTTGCAATTTTTTTACAATAGATAAACATAGTGTGATGAGGCGGTTTAAAAGGTATAGTAACATCTATATTAGAAATATTTACTGAAAAATCCCCTTTAATTTCTTGAGTAGAAATCATAACAATAAGATAATCCCCAGAAATATTAATTTTATCATTTGAAATTACAACTGCAGGCCTGACCTTTGAGTTACTCAAATCAGTAAACGGAAAATTAACAATTACTATATCACCTTGCTTATACATATAAATACACTAACTAGTAATTTTCCCAATAATCATTTTCTTCATTATCCCAAATATCAGAAAATGAATTAGAAGAAATGAAATTAATAGTTTCATTTAATTCTTTTTCATCTAAATTAAAATCAATATTTTCATCATTATATATTACCATAACATCATTATAATTTTTATTAAAAAAATTTTTATTAAAAATTGAATCTTCCTCCGTATTTAAAGTTGTCTCATTTTTATAAGAGTATTGAGGTAAATCTATTTGGGTTGTAGCTATGAAAAACATAATTAAATTATTTATTTGAGTTTAAATCGCTAATTATTTTTTCAGATGCCTCATGGCATATTTTAGCGAATCTCAGAAAATGAGGCGTAGTCATAATCATGACATGAGATACTTTAGCTGTATTTTCATCTGTGTTTTTAACTCCAAGCTTTACTTTAATCGTTTCATGATTAACATTAAGTTGAACTATATCTGTAAATACATTTTCTGTATTCTCATCTATTAAAAAAGTAACTTCTTTTATGCTATTTTCTTCCATTTTTTTAATAAAAAATTAACTTTATAATAATGAAAAAGTTTCTACTTTATTAGAAAGTAATTAAATTAAATAGAATATTCCACTTAATTCAAGTAGTAATATTGTGCAAATATAGAATAACATACTCCATATACGAACCAGCGGCCTGTTAAAACTATGTTATTTATACAAATTCTAAATAATACAAATCAATATTAATCCACATTTAAAACAAATTTTACATCATCTCCAGCTAATAATAATCGAGTATTTTCAATATTATTTTCATATATATGAACATTACCTAAAAATAAAGTAATACTCTTTAATGGCACCTGTATTTGCTTACTAATTAAATATAAGTGATATATATCTGAAGGTAAACCTAAACTAGCATCAGAACTACGTTGATATGCTGATATAAGTAATCGTTTATTTTGAATTTGAAACTGAATCAAACTCAAACAAGGCTGCTGATTACTCTCAGCATTATTAGCTCCTAAAAATAGTACATAATTTTTAGAATTTCTTTTTTCATAATTTATTTTATCTAATAATTTAGGCAATTGCTCAAAATAAGTTGGATAACTATTTACTAAAATTGGACCACAATAATCCCACCAATTTACACCAACATTACGATAAGCTTCAGTAAGTCTCTCCCCCGTCATAAATAACCGTAATTCATCTTTCAATTTCTTTTTTGCTACTGCATGACCTTCAAATAGATCTAATAGATCTAATGGCTTTAATACTAATTTTTCATTTATCAAATATTGAATATTTCCCTTTTTATTTGACTGTAATTTTCCCTTCTCAATAATTTTTTCTAAGACTTGATGATACTTATTCATTATGTTTAATTTTTAGATTATATTTGTATCTCTGACCACATGAAAAATAAATAGCCAACGACAACTCAAAGACTTATGTCCTCCAGTAGCCGTTGGCTCGTTATTTTAAAAAGTGGTCAGAGATTTTTTAAATACTGGAGGACTTTTTTTACCTCTAAATATTTACTATTTTAATGTAGTACCTATAATAAAAGCAACTCCAAATTTAAAAAGATTGGTATCATACCATTTCTTTTTAGGCTTTGTGTCAATATGTTTTATATCAGTTACCTTAACAAGCTCATTGGTGTGTGAAACGTCAATTGTATTTGTTTCTTTACCTAACCACCATTTACGTTTCGTCCCAGTCACAATTGTAATGCTATCAGTCATCGAAACGTTTGCGATTTTTACTCCTTTTTGTGTACTTATATAATCCAAAGAGTAATCTTTTTTTACGATTGTTCCTCTCTTTTTAAAATTACAAGGTATAGTGTCTTTGTAAACGATTTTAATGGTATCAAATTTAATCTTTTCTTCAATTCTCGTAACTGTTTCCACCTTTGAGAATTTAGACACTATTTCTTTGTCTTTTTGCTTCAGCATAAGATTTAATTCATTATTGCTTAATTCTAAACTTTGAGCAGAAGATACCAGTTGCCCATTCTTTAATTTATAGGTATTAACCTGGCTGTTTAAAGCCTTAATATTTTCCTTATATTTTTGCTCGTTTACATAAGAAGAAAACGAATAACCGATTGCTCCTAATGTAATTAAAAGCATCGCCCAATTTCGGGCAATAAAATTCTTTGTTTTTAATATAAAATTTTTCATAGTTTTTATTTAATTGAGTTTAAAAATTTATTGTGATACAATGATATTAAAATTGCTTTGTCAGAACCGTTTATTATTCTCCTTGCTCCTTTTGCATCATTTTTATTTTTATTGAAATAATCACTTAATTTCTTACCGGTATAAAGACCATTTATCATTGCGTAAAACGTAGCAAAAATGCTTTGTTCCATTTTTAATAATAAATTTGGGTTGTTTACAAAATCCCAACCTTTTGTATTTACTTTGGTAAGTTTTAAATAATTATCTCGCCAAGTATTTTGAGTATGACCACGTCCATAAAAAATATGAGGTATATCAGTATAATGCTTACCACTTAACCAAACTCTTTTTCCGTACTTTCTTTTTTTACCTTTTCCATATTCTTCAATTGGCTGCATTGTTTTACCAGTTTCGTGCCAAACAGTTGCTAAGATGTAGGATAACTTTTTTCTATCAGCAACATTAAAACTTTCGTAGGCATTGAATATAGCCTCAAAACCCTCTACCTGTTTAATAGAAAGTTTTCCGAAGTTTTTATTTATCTGTAAATATGTTTCTTTTCTATTGATCATTTTGCTTTTTGTCTATTTGGAATAAATTATTCAAATCCCCATTTTTTTCAAACGTGTAAATCTTATCCATAATAAAAGAAGGAGGGAATTTTTTATTAGACAGTATGTAAATGTTTTTCAATGCTTTTGATATAGGGTATAGCAATGTCATTACCTGGATTAATACCTTAAAACCCTCGCCTACTATATTGTTTCCGGCAGTAATTCTAAGCATTTCTAATAATCCATAAACCAAAACAAGAATAACCCACATTTCGATATTTTTTATGAAAAATTCTTTCCAGCAAAAAGTGCGCATTTTATTATGGTACCTTACTCCTACCAGTAAATTTACCAAAAGGCAAATTATCACAAATGATGAAAATTGTTGATTGTTTTCAAACCATAAATTCAATCCATCTAAAATATAAGCTATTGGACCAAACGTAACTATCAATCCAATCAAGTAATGCAGTTTTTCTAATACGGTTGGCCTATTATCAACCATTAAAATCATTCTGCAAATTGTTTCTTTAACGTAATTCATCATTCAAGGGCATTTGTAGATTCTACTTACTTTCTCGCTTTCAATCCATATTTAACAAATCGCAAAGCAATTTCATTATTGGTAGCACCTACCAACAAAGCAATCCAAGCACTTGGTTCAACTTTTAGAGTTTCATTTGAAAACCTTAAAAAAATAAAAGTTATGAAAAATCCAACTACTAAATTTATAATATTATCGTGGAATAAGAAGCTCCACGACCACTCCTTTGGTGTTTCTTTTGATTGTTTATACTTTACCTGCGCTCTAACTAATATAGCCGTAAATGCACCAATAAAAGCTAAAACAAACCAAGCTAAATAGGTTGGTAAATTTGTTGTGCCTAATAATTGTTCTAAAAATGTTTGCATAATTTATTTATTTAAAAGTTAATATTTATTAAAATCCACAATCGTATGAATTAGATATATAACCTGAATTATCAATATTCAAGTTCGATGTATTTCCACTTATTGAATCATAAAAAAGATACCAGTAATTGTTTCCATTAAAAACAGTTGTTAAACTTGAATTAGTGAAAAATCTGCCTGTACTTATTTGTTTATAAACAGTTGTAGGCCAAGTTCCAAATTTTGAACATTCTGATGAAGCAAGTAAACCACCGCTGGTTCTATTATATTGAATATAAGGAAGTCCGCTAACCCAAACGCTTTTTGGCACTAATTGATTTGAAGCATAAGAACTCATATAACTTGCGTCTAAATTATATTTAGTTAATGCATCATTCTTTGTCATACATTGATTAGATGTAACGTGTGATTGACCTGCATTTAAAGAAAACCCTAAAGATTGAGCTACCGTAAAAGTTATCATTTGATTTGATGCTTGGCCAAATACTGCAACCGAGAAAAGAATTAAAATAAATCTCATTATTTAGCTTTTAAAAGATCAATTTCTTTTTCTAATTTTCTAATTTTTTCTACAAGAATTTCAATGTAATTAACAGAAAGAATCCCTTTATCATCTGCGTTTACTTGGTCAGGATTTTCTTTCTGAACCTCTTGTGCTACATATCCAATATGAATTTTATCATCTCTTTTATCTTTCCATTTATATTTAATTACGTCGCCGTCTCTTGAAATAACATCCTTTAAACGTAAATCTGAACTTTGAAAAAATCCGGTTGCTGTAACTGTATTATCAGTCAATATAGGGCCATTAAAATAAGTCGTGCCGGGTGTATATAAAGTCAAACTATTATATACTTCACTATTTAAAACTGTACCGGTATTGGAAAGTCTATAACTAACTACTTTTAAGCGTTCTCCGGTAGATTTTGTATATCCATCAAAATTATATTCAACAGCCGAAGTTCTATAATCAGGCAATAAAGCTAAATATTTAACACCACCATAAATACAGGTATATAATCTTCCGTATCCATGAGTTGAATTAACTTCTCCTGTATCTGCATTATAAGCAGAAGCTGTTTCAATATTATAAGTATCATTTATTAATCCCATTGAAGTACCGCCACGAGTAGCATATATTTTACCTGAACATTTATTAAAATCTATATTTGAACCATTCCAAATTGGGTGCAACAAGATAATGTGTTGTTCATAATCACTTGCACTACCTATATTTTTTTGCATTATTCTACTTACCGTTGCTCCATTTAATGCCCATCCACTTGCATCAATATGAAGTTTAGCGATAGGATTTGAATTTGAAATTCCTACATTTCCACTAATTAAAGTATTTGTTGGCCCAAATTGTATTGCTGTCCCGTTCCAAGTCCCTATCGCTAATTTGCTATTTATGTTTCCTAAAAGAAGTCCGCCACCAGCTACACTTAAATCATTATAAGAACCTGCACCTGTGTAAGGAATGTATTTTAAACTATTACTTCCATCGCCAACATTAAAAGCCGTTGCATTGGTTACACTTGCTCCGGTATAAACATTTAATTTTCCATCAGGAGCAGTAGTTCCTATACCTACATTGCCTGCTGAAGTAATTCGCATACGTTCTGTTGAACCATCAGCAGCATCAATTCCAATAGCATAAGAACCATTTGAAGTTACTTTTGTAGCTGCAGCACCTACACCAAAATAAGTTTGTGCAATTGTATTACCTAATTGAGAACTTCCTGCAACTTGTAATTTACCATCTGATGGCGCAGTAGTTCCAATACCTATTCCACTTCCATTATCATAAATCAAAGAGTTACCAATAGTTCCTGAAGATGTAAATTTAGATAAATAGTTTAATGTTCCACTATCCCCTGTTACTGCTGTTTTAGCCCTTGCATTTGTAAAAAATAAAGCCCCATTTTCGGGAATTACAGAAGTATCTAATGTAGCCCACGTTTTATTACCTCTCCAATATGACCCAACCGTACCTGGCGCACTTATTGAAGGCTCTTTTGCATTTAATTGAGTTTGGATTGAACTCGTTGCATCGTTATATAAAGCCTGTGCATCTGTTTGGTATTTCTTATTTGTGGTTTCAGTAACCTGTGCCGTTGTATAATCGCCAGTATTTGCTACAACACTACCAACACGACCAAAAACACTTGTAACACCATCAACTGGAGATAGAAGTTCCTGCCAATCTCCTAAAACTGCCGGATTACTACCTTTTAAAATATAAGATTTACTTAAATCCGTTCTTACTGCAACATCGCCTGTTTCAGCCGTTAGAGCTAACATTGCACTTTGAGAACCTACAACAAATGTATCTGTAATCGTAATTGCAGGTAATTGATTAGAAATTAATTTTCCATCACTACCTAATCCAGCGTAACCATTTGCCGTATTTTTATTTGCTGTATTTTCTTTTAAGTTTAAAGCCGTTTGGGTTGCTGTTGAAATAGGTTTATTCAAATCACTCGTATTGTCAACATTACTTAAACCTACTGCCGTTTTATCAAGTGTTTGCCACGTTTTATCTCCTCTATAATATTGAGAAATCGTTCCCGAAGCAATTGTAGGTTCTTTAGTTAATAATGCCGGTACAGTCGGAGCCGTTGCCGTTCCTCCTAAATCCCCTGCTAACTGTATTTTTCCCGTAGTGGTAGTTGTGGCATCCAAAGTAACTATTGTCGTTTTATTTACATAGCCAACTTCTCCCGTTGCAGCATCTTGTACCACTACACGGGTAGCAGCTGTTTTTTCAGGGTTTGCCGTTATTTTAAGCTTTGTTACTCCATTCGTCTGAGCATACGAAATTGCCGTAAAGAGTAATAATAAAAAGTACTTTTTCATTGTATAAAAATTAAAATTAAAAATCAATCCATTCTATAGCGGTGAAGGTTGTGCCGCCTTCCCACTTGCCTATTTTTACAAACTTAGTCGCGCTTTCCCAATACATAAAGAAATCACCTACTTCGTTTGTTGCTGCCGTATTACCGTAGCCTTTTGCCAGTGGGTATTTTTGATCGTTTTTTACCGGTAGCGCATTAGAGAACAAATACTCAAAATTGGCGTTTATCTTTTGCCCACCGGAACGAGCCGAATCCCCTGTTTTTGTATTAGGTCCAGTACCTAAATTTATTTCTAGTCTTGTCATAATTGTTCGTCAAAAGTGTCTATTGTACTATCAAATGTGATGTCAGTTCTATCAAACGTAAATACTTCATCAATGGGTTTTATATCAGCTTCATCAATCGATTTATACCGATCATTACCTACCCCAATGCGTTGAATATCTGCCATAACTATGCTGTTACCTGTTGTTGTTTGTTAATTGGTAAACCTGAAAAAGTGCCTTGTCCACTATTTATATTTATTGTATTCAAATTGATTTGCGCATTAACCTGGGCAGTATCACCACTTCCTGAATCACCTGCATAAGCATCCGTGTATATCCGTATAGTAATTATATCACCAACGATATAATTAATAGTCAATGGGATATTTAATACTGAAGAAACAACACTATTAGATTCAATTTCAGCTCCATTTTTTGTAACTACATAACCAGCATCACCATGAACCCCATACGACCCATTAATTAT
>Ga0213920_1001593_pt1 | contig 12303 bp, 10 predicted proteins | sample McNCre1117MG_FD_161054 | JGI IMG/M metagenome (GOLD analysis project Ga0213920, IMG submission 161054) | Freshwater microbial communities from McNutts Creek, Athens, Georgia, United States - 11-17 MG | ecosystem: Environmental > Aquatic > Freshwater > Creek | place: USA: Georgia | collected...
AAATGTTCCAACTCTAAAACAAGTCTATTCTTTCAATACAATTCAAGGTTGTAATCACTGGAGTGAATTATTGGAATTGGGACAAGATGAAAGCAATCAAAATGAAGTTGAAGATCGAAAAAACAAAGTTGATTCAGCTGATTTAGCTACAATTATTTATACTTCTGGAACTACAGGAAGACCCAAAGGAGTAATGCTTTCACACCAAAATATTGTTTCAAATGTAATTAACAGCGCACCACGAATTCCTTTTGAAAAAGGAAAAAGTCGTGCTTTAAGTTTCTTACCTGTTTGTCATATTTTCGAAAGAATGATACTGTATTTATACCAATATTACGGTGTATCCATCTATTTTGGCGAATCAATCGACAAAATCAGTGACAATATAAAAGAAGTTAAACCGAACGTAATGTCAGCAGTTCCAAGACTTCTTGAAAAAGTATACGACAGCATTTATGCTAAAGGAACACAATTAACCGGAATTAAAAAGAAACTTTTCTTTTGGGCAATTGATTTAGGATTACGTTACGAACCTTATGGTGCAAATGGCGCTTGGTATGAATTCCAACTTAAAATAGCGCGTAAATTAATTTTTAGTAAATGGAAAGAAGGTTTAGGAGGCAATCTAGACCTAATGGTTTCTGGAAGTGCCGCTTTACAAACTCGATTAGCACGTGTATTTGCAGCAGCAGAAATACCTGTAATGGAAGGCTATGGATTGACAGAAACCTCTCCTGTTATCTCGGTAAATGACATGAGAAATCATGGATTTAGAGTAGGTACTGTGGGTAAAGTCATCGATGGTGTAACTGTTAAAATTGCCGATGATGGAGAAATCTTATGTAAAGGTCCCAATATAATGATGGGGTACTATAAAGATGAAAAACTGACTTCAGAAGTCATGACTGATAATTATTTCCATACTGGAGATATTGGCGAATTTGACTCCGATGGCTTTTTGAGAATCACCGACCGTAAAAAAGAAATGTTCAAAACCTCTGGCGGAAAGTACATTGCACCTCAATTAATTGAGAATACAATGAAACAATCTCGTTTCATTGAGCAAATCATGGTTATTGGCGATGGGCAAAAAATGCCTGCTGCATTTATTCAACCTAACTTTGAATTTGTAAAAGAATGGGCTAAAATCCATAAAATAACAATTGGTAACAGCAACGAAGAAATAGTTAGCAACCTTAAAGTTATTGAACGTATTCAAGACGAAGTAAATAAATTAAACGAAAAATTTGGAAATTGGGAAAAAATCAAACGATTTGAATTGACTCCTGACATTTGGTCCATTGAAGCGGGTCACCTTACCCCTACTCTTAAATTGAAAAGAAAAATTGTAATGGAAAAATACCTCGATTTATTTCATAAAATATACAATTAGTTATCTGATTACTCCAATAAAAAAACAACTCCTCTACTTTCTTCACAAAGAGGAGTTGAATTAAAATTAAAAAAAATACAAAAATTTACTGTTTTTATTATGCGTGCATAGTATTTATTTCTTATATTTGAAATCGATACAACTAAGCATATGAAAGATAAAACAATAGATTACATTCTACGTGCTACTTGGCAAGCAGTATCCAGAATGTACAATGAAGAAGCTGCAAAATACGGTGCTACAATGGCAACGGGTTTTGTTTTGCTTAGCATTGACAAAGAAAAAGGCACACCCTCAACTACTTTAGGTCCAAAAATGGGAATGGAAGCCACCAGCCTAACACGAACATTAAAATCAATGGAAGAAAAAGGATTAATCATCCGAAAAAAGAATCCTTTTGATGGACGTGGAGTCTTGATTTATCTTACTGATTTAGGAAAAGAAAAACGAGAACTTTCTAAAAGTACTGTTTTAAAATTTAATGAAACAGTCAAACAACACGTTTCGGACGAAAAATTGCAACACTTTATGGAAGTGGCCGAAACAATTAACGAATTAATTCAAGATAAAAATATATTTAATCAAAAGGATACGATAAGCGATGAAACGAATCATTAAAAAAGTAGCGGTTGTAGGTTCTGGGATTATGGGTTCTGGAATTGCGTGTCATTTGGCTAACATAGGTCTGGAAGTTTTACTTTTAGACATTGTTCCAAATGCATTAACAGAGGCTGAAGAAAAGAAAGGATTGACCCTAGAAAGCAAAGTGGTTCGTAACCGAGTAGTGAACGATCATTTGGCGAATGCATTAAAGTCAAAGCCCTCTCCTATTTACAATATCAAATTTGCCAACCGAATTATAACAGGGAATACCACTGATGATATGTCTAAAATTGCTTCTTGCGATTGGATTATCGAAGTAGTTGTAGAACGTTTGGATATCAAAAAATTAGTATTTGAGCAAATCGACAAATACAGAAAACCGGGAACATTGGTTACTTCCAATACTTCTGGAATTCCAATTCAATTTATGAGTGAAGGTCGTTCGGATGATTTTCAAGCTCATTTTTGTGGTACGCACTTTTTTAATCCAGCGCGTTACCTAAAATTATTCGAAATTATTCCTGGACCAAAAACCAATCCAGAAGTATTGGATTTCTTAACAGAATACGGTTCAAAATTCTTAGGTAAAACTTCGGTAGTTGCTAAAGATACGCCTGCGTTTATTGGAAATCGAATTGGAATTTTCGGTATCCAAAGTCTGTTTCATTTGGTCAAAGATATGGGATTGACTATTGAAGAAGTGGATAAATTAACTGGTCCAGTTATTGGTCGCCCAAAATCGGCTACCTTCAGAACGGTAGATGTTGTTGGTTTAGACACTTTGGTTCACGTTGCCAACGGATTGTATGAAAACTGCCCGAATGACGAAGCACACGACTTGTTTCAACTTCCTGATTTTATTTCCAAAATGATGGAAAACAAATGGTTAGGAAGCAAAACAGGACAAGGTTTTTATAAAAAAGAAGGAAAAGAGATTCTGTCTTTAGACTTGAATACTCTTGAATACAGAGCTGCTAAAAAAGCGTCTTTTGCTACTTTGGAATTGACCAAAACCATTGATAAACCAATTGATCGTTTCAAAATTTTGGTAAAAGGAAAAGATAAGGCAGGTGAATTTTATAGAAAAAATTTCGCTGCCATGTTTGCCTATTGCTCAAATAGAATTCCTGAGATTTCAGATGATTTCTACAAAATTGACGATGCCATGAAAGCCGGTTTTGGATGGGAAAATGGACCATTCGAAATTTGGGATGCTATTGGTGTTGAAAAAGGAATCGAATTAATGAAAGTAGAAGGATACGAACCTGCGGCTTGGGTAAACGAAATGGTTGCAGCTGGAAATACCAGTTTTTACACTGTAAAAGAAGGGGCAACTTTCGCATACAGTATTCCTTCAAAATCACAAGTTAAAGTTCCTGGGCAAGATGCTTTTATCATTCTGAATAACATTCGCGAAAGCAAAAAAGTATGGAGTAATAGCGGTGCGGTAATCCAACATTTAGGCGGTGGGATTTTGAATTTAGAATTCCAATCTAAAATGAATACCATTGGTGGCGATGTATTGCAAGCCATCAATAAAGCCATTGACTTAGCCGAAAAAGAATACAACGGTTTGGTTATTGGTAATCAAGGGGCTAATTTTTCTGTGGGTGCCAACATCGGAATGATTTTTATGATGGCGGTTGAGCAAGAATATGACGAATTGAATATGGCTATCAAATTATTCCAAGACACGATGATGCGCGTGCGTTATTCGGCTGCTCCCGTAATTGTTGCGCCTCACGGAATGACATTAGGTGGAGGTTGCGAAATGACAATGCACGCAGACCGAGTGGTAGCTGCCGCTGAAACCTATATTGGTTTAGTGGAGTTTGGTGTTGGTGTTATTCCTGGTGGTGGTGGTTCTAAAGAAATGGCGCTACGTGCTTCGGATTTGTTCCACAAAAATGATGTCGAACTGAATGTATTACAAGAATATTTCCTAACTATTGGAATGGCAAAAGTAGCGACATCCGCTTACGAAGCTTTTGATATGGGCGTTTTACAAAAAGGAAAAGATATTGTGGTAGTCAATAAAGACCGACAAATTGCTGTTGCTAAACAAGTGGCGCTTCAAATGGCGGAACAAGGTTACACCCAACCTATACAAAGAAAAGATGTAAAAGTGCTTGGAAAACAAGCCTTGGGAATGTTCTTAGTGGGAACCGACCAAATGCAAGCAGGTAAATACATTTCAGAACACGACAGAAAAATTGCTAACAAATTAGCCTATGTAATGGCTGGTGGTGATTTGTCTGAACCGACATTAGTAAGTGAACAATACCTTTTAGATATTGAACGTGAAGCTTTCTTGAGTTTATGTACGGAGAGAAAAACTTTGGAGAGAATCCAGTTTATGTTAACCAAAGGTAAACCATTACGTAATTAGATTTAAGATTATAGAATTAAGTATTAAGACTATGCACAATTTTGAAAAACTAAAAGTCTGGCAAAAAGCAATGGATATTGCAGAAGAAGTTTATAAATTATGTTCATTACTTCCAGATGATGAAAAATTTAATTTAATTCATCAAATAAAAAAATGTGCAGTTTCTATTCCTTCTAATATAGCAGAAGGTTCAGGAAGAAATCATAATAACGAATTTATTCAATTTTTAGGAATTGCAAATGGTTCTACTTTTGAATTAATTACTCAATTAATTTTAGCAAAAAGATTAAAGTTAGTAAATGAAGAGATAGTTCAACCAATAATAAATCAATTAGTAGAAGTAAGTAACATGAGTTTTTCTTTTCAAAAAATTTTAAAACAAAATATTTAATAATGATTGGAAAGTCTTAATTCTTAATTCTCCAATCTTAATACAAATAGTATGAAAACAGCATATATAGTAAAAGCATACAGAACAGCCGTAGGTAAAGCCCCAAAAGGAGTTTTTCGATTCAAAAGACCTGATGAATTGGCTGCAGAAACCATTCAATTTATGATGAATGAGTTGCCTGATTTTGACAAAACACGAATCGATGACGTGATGGTAGGCAATGCAATGCCAGAAGCCGAACAAGGATTAAACGTAGGTCGATTGATTTCGTTAATGGGATTAAAAGTAACCGATGTGCCTGGTGTAACCGTGAATAGATATTGTGCTTCAGGATTGGAAACAATTGGAATGGCAACTGCTAAAATTCAAAGTGGCATGGCCGATTGTATTATTGCAGGAGGTGCTGAAAGTATGTCATTTATTCCGATGGGAGGATACAAACCTACTCCTGACTATGGAGTAGCTGCTGCTGGAAATGAAGATTACTATTGGGGAATGGGACTAACTGCCGAAGCCGTTGCTAAACAATATACTATTTCGCGTGAAGACCAAGATGAATTTGCTTTCAACTCTCATCAAAAAGCTTTGAAAGCGCAAGCTGAAGGAAAATTTGACAAACAAATTGTCCCAATAAATGTAGAGCAAACCTTCATCAATGAAAATGGTAAAAAAGAAACTAAAACCTATACAGTAACAAAGGACGAAGGTCCAAGAGCAGATACTAATATAGCCGCTTTAGGAAATTTAAAACCAGTTTTTGCAGCTGATGGAAGTGTAACCGCTGGGAACTCTTCTCAAATGAGTGACGGAGCTGCTTTTGTTTTAATCATGAGTGAAGAAATGGTTAAAGAATTAGGAGTTACTCCAATTGCTAGATTAGTCAATTATGCCTCAGCTGGTGTTGAACCAAGAATTATGGGGATTGGACCTGTAAAAGCCATTCCGAAAGCATTGAAACAAGCTGGTTTAACGTTGAATGATATCGATTTGATTGAGTTAAACGAAGCCTTTGCTTCCCAATCTTTAGCTGTAGTGCGTGAATTAGGTTTAAATCCTGACATCGTTAACGTTAATGGTGGCGCCATTGCTTTAGGCCACCCACTAGGTTGTACAGGAGCTAAATTGTCAATCCAATTATTTGACGAGATGAAACGTCGTGGTAACAAATATGGTATTGTAAGTATGTGTGTAGGAACCGGTCAAGGTTCTGCAGGTATCTACGAGATTTTATAATAATAAACATAGATGCAAGTAATTAATAAAATTTTAAAAATTTCTCTAATTTCTTAAATCGGTGTCACTAAATAAGAATTTTAAAACATTTTAAAAATGGAAGATATAACCAGAGGCGGACAGTTTTTAGTTAAAGAAACTAAATGTGAAAATATATTCACACCCGAAGATTTTTCTGAAGAACAAATCATGATGCGTGATTCGGTAAAAGAATTTGTGGATAAAGAAATCTGGCCTCACAAAGACCGATTTGAAAAGAAAGATTATGCCTTGACTGAAGAAACCATGCGTAAAGCAGGAGAAATGGGTTTCTTGAGTATTGCTGTTCCTGAATCGTATGGAGGAATGGGAATGGGATTTGTGGATACGTGTTTAGTTTGTGATTATATTTCAGGAGCAACGGGTTCGTTTTCTACTGCTTTTGGAGCTCATACGGGTATTGGAACCATGCCAATTACTTTGTACGGAACCGAAGAACAAAAACAAAAATATGTACCAAAATTAGCTTCTGGCGAATGGTTTGGCGCTTATTGTTTAACTGAACCAGGAGCGGGAAGTGATGCCAACTCTGGAAAAACGAAAGCTGTTCTATCAGAAGATGGCACACATTACAAAATCACAGGACAAAAAATGTGGATTTCTAATGCAGGATTCTGCTCGCTTTTCATCGTTTTTGCTCGAATTGAAGATGATAAAAACATCACTGGCTTCATTTTGGAAAATACTAAAGACAATGGAATTTCTTTTGGAGAAGAAGAACATAAATTAGGAATTCGTGCTTCATCGACTCGTCAGGTGTTTTTTAACGAAACCAAAGTACCTGTCGAAAACATGTTGTCAGAGAGAGGAAATGGATTCAAAATAGCTATGAATGCCCTTAATGTGGGTCGTATCAAATTAGCAGCTGCATGTTTGGATGCACAACGTCGTGTAACTTCAAACGCGGTACATTATGCAAATGACCGAATTCAATTCAACACTCCAATTGCGAGTTTTGGTGCTATTCGTGCTAAATTAGCCGAGATGGCAACCTCAACTTATGCGGGAGAAAGTGCAACTTATCGTGCAGCCAAATCAATTGAAGACAGAATCAATGTCCGCGTTGCAGAAGGAACTTCTCATCAAGAAGCCGAATTAAAAGGCGTAGAAGAATTTGCTATTGAATGTTCCATTCTAAAAGTAGCCGTTTCTGAAGATGTTCAAAATTGTGCTGATGAAGGAATTCAAATTTACGGAGGAATGGGATTTTCTGAGGATACTCCAATGGAATCGGCTTGGAGAGATGCTCGTATCGCTCGTATTTACGAAGGAACTAACGAAATCAACCGAATGCTTTCTGTTGGAATGTTAATCAAAAAAGCCATGAAAGGTCAAGTGGATTTATTAGGCCCTGCGATGAAAGTACAAGAAGAATTAATGGGAATTCCCTCTTTTGACACCCCTGATTATTCTGAATTGTTTGCCGAAGAAAAAGAGATGATTGGCAAATTGAAAAAAGCATTTTTAATGGTTGCTGGTGGAGCAGTACAAAAATTCGGAGCTGATTTAGAAGCGCACCAACAATTATTGATGGCTGCTGCCGATATGCTAATCGAAATTTACATGGCAGAAAGCACCATTCTTAGAACTGAAAAATTGGCTAAAAAACAAGGAGAAGCAAGTATCCAAGAACAAATTGCTATGGCGCAATTGTATTTATACAAAGCCGTTGATATTGTCACTCAAAAAGGAAAAGAAGGTATTGTTTCTTTTGCTGAAGGTGACGAGCAACGCATGATGTTAATGGGATTACGTCGATTTACCAAATATACTAATATGCCTAATGTAGTAGCACTTAGAGAAATTATTACAGCAAAATTAGTTGCAGAAAATAAATATTGCTTTTAGCAGAAAGATAGTTTTTAGTTTAGATTTAATTTGTTTTAAAAACCGTTTCTGGATTGTATTCAGAGCGGTTTTTATATTTTAAGAAAATATTAATTTTTGCCTATACATTAATACGTAACTTTATAGGATTAAAAAAAAGAAAATCATGAAAAAAATAATTGTATCTATCGTAGTTATTGTAGCTGTAATTATAGGTTGTAAAACCGCCAACTCAAACGACTCAAAAAAATTACTTTTGAATTTCGAACCCAAAAGCAATAGTACAGTGTCTGGAACAGCCACTTTTGTAGAGAAAAATGGTCAAGTAACCTTTGAAGCTAAAATTGCAGGATTAAAACCTGGTATTCATGCTATTCATATACACGAAAAATCAGATTGTTCAGCAGCAGATGGCAGTTCAGCAGGAGGACATTGGAATCCAACCTTTAAAAAACATGGTAAATGGGGAGAAGGAGAATATCACAAAGGTGATATTGGTAATTTTACAGCGGATGAAAATGGAAATGGAACCATTACTTTAACTACTAATGAATGGTGCATTGGCTGTGGAGATCCAACCAAAGATGTATTAGGAAAAGGATTAATAGTTCACCAAGGTGCAGATGATTTTGTAACTCAACCTACAGGAAATTCAGGAGCTAGAGTAGCTTGCTCTGCAATTATAAAATAATCAGCATTTATTTCTTATTTAAAACCGTTTTGTATAGTAATACGAAACGGTTTTTTAATTTTAATTTCATCTTAGAATAAGAAAAAAACATAGCTTTGCATTATTAAATTAAGTTGATGATAAACCCTTCAGTACCTGGTTGGATAGATAAATTTTTCAGTGAACAGAAAATTTCAGAAATGAAATTAGTTCCTGAAAACACCTCTTTCTATGACAACTTAAAAGCAACGGGGTTTATATACGGACACATCATTTCGCTCGATACAAAATCACCAATTCCAATTAAAGGTTGGTTCAAAGAAGAAGTTTCTAAAGTAGCTTTATTCAATTCGTTATTCGGAGTTTATACCATCACAAAACAGGAGATAAATTGGAACGATTTCATTTCAGAAACGGTATCCTTTTATAATGAAATGCATCCAGAAGAGTTTAACTTATTCAAAAAGTTACTTCCAAAAAATACACCTTCGCTCACCCTTGAGAAATTTATTGATGAACGCGTTCAAACAAATGAAAACATCATAAGCAAAAACTTTTCTCATTTGGTGACTAACGCATTGTTATTCATTGATGTTTTGGCTTTTCGTCAGTATTTAATTCACGGAACAATTCCTGATAAGTACCTTAAAAAGATTGAAGAAACTATTGTTAATATTGTCACGTTAGCTTTAAAAGTAAAAACCAATAAGTCGCAATATGACGATTTATTAATTAAACTTTTTGAAGCTTCTATTCGCTACAGCAAATTCTCTAAAAACTCCAATTTAAGTTTAGAAACATTGCAATTGGATTATTTTACTAACGAATTGGAAAAAAAATACCTAATTGATATTGCTGGAATGGCGCTATGGAATGATGGTGTATTAGAGAGTAATGAATCTTATTTCTTATATCAATTAGCCGAAACACTTACTGTTTCTGATGATTTTGTACAACAAAGTATCAACGACACCAATACGTTTATATCGCAACATAAAAAAGAGATTCCATACTTTAACTATTCAAATCCTGTTAAACATTTTTACGATCAGACTACTCAAAGTGTGGTAACACTTATTGCTAGAAATAAAACTCGTCTAGTTAAAGAAATTGTTCAAAGTAAAGAATTAATGGTTTTACTCGCCTATTCTACCAGAAGAGATTTGGATGAAAAGGAGAAAAAGAAAATTAAAAAACAATTATTAGATATTTGCAAAACAATCCCATCACTAACCATTTTCCTGTTACCGGGAGGAAGTTTATTGTTACCGATGTTAATTAAATTTATCCCTACCCTACTACCTTCTGCATTTAACGAGAATTTAGATCTTGAGGAATAAGCATAAAAAAACTGCCCTAAAGCAGTTTATATTTTAAAATTTTAATTGGTACACCTCATCCAAATCTACATCAGAACTAAAGTTAACATCCAAGTCAGTTACAAATCCAGAGTTCAAACCGTAAGCCCAACCATGCAAGGTCAATTCTTGTCCAGAATTCCATGCTGATTGTACTATGGAAGTTTTGGCCAAATCAAAAACCTGCTCTTTCACATTGACTTCAACAAACGCATTAAAACGTTCCGTTTCGTCTTCAATACCATCCAAATAGGTTTTATGCAAACGATAGATGTCTTTAATATGTCTAATCCAGTTATCAATAATCCCTATAGATTGATTGTTCATGGCTGCCTGAACCCCACCACAGCCGTAATGTCCGCAAACAATAATGTGTTTTACTTTCAAAACATTAACTGCATAATCTAAAACACTTAACATATTCATATCCGAATGAATTACCATATTGGCAATATTTCTGTGTACAAATACTTCTCCAGGTTTAGCTCCAACAATTTCATTTGCAGGCACTCTACTATCTGAACATCCAATCCATAATAAAGGAGGCGTCTGTTTTTCTGCCAAATTTTGAAAATAATCAGGGTCAAGAGCCAAAGAATCCTCCACCCATTTTTTATTATTATCTAATATCTTTTTATAAAAATCGTTGCTCATAAATAAAAGTCTTAGTAGAATCAAAAGTAGTCTAAAATTAAATCCCTTTAATCACTATAAAATAAATTGATTGTTTTTATATTTGCATCAAAATTTACTATACCAATGACCATTACTCAACTAAAATATGTTCTCGCTGTTGCTGAACACCAAAATTTCACTCTTGCTGCTGAAAAATGCTTTGTAACGCAACCCACTTTAAGCATGCAAATTCAAAAAATTGAAGAAGAACTCAATATTCAAATATTTGACCGAACCAAAAAACCAATTCAATTAACTGATATTGGTCAAAAAATAGTGAGTCAGGCGAAAAATATCGTCAATGAAGCAGATCGTATTCAAGATATTGTAGAACAACAAAAAGGATTTGTAGGTGGCGAATTTAGATTGGGAATCATCCCAACGATTATGCCTACTTTGCTTCCCATGTTTTTAAATAATTTCATAAAAAAATATCCAAAAGTAAAGCTCATCATTGAAGAGCTCAATACAGATGAAATTATAACCAAATTAAACAATGGTCATCTCGATGCCGCAATTGCTGCTACTCCGCTTCAAGAAGAAAAGATCAAAGAAATAGTCTTGTATTTTGAACCTTTTGTAGCTTACATTCCCGAAAGTCACCAACATTATCAAAAACAAGAAATTGAAGTAGCTGACTTAAATTTAGATGAAATTCTATTATTGCAAGACGGTCATTGCTTTAGAGATGGTATTTTGAATCTATGCAAAAATAATAGTCGCAACGAAATCAACCATTTTCAAATCGAAAGTGGCAGTTTTGAAACCCTAATCAAGCTTGCTGATGAAGGACTAGGTACTACCCTATTGCCTTATTTACATACCCTAGATTTAAAGGAATCTGACAAAAAGAAGTTACGTCATTTCAAAGAACCAAAACCTGCTCGTGAAGTGAGTTTAATCTTCCCGAAAAGTGAATTAAAAATCCACATCATTGATGCTTTACGAAGTACAATAGCTGGAGTAGTCAAAGGAGCTATTGTATTTCAAAATGTTGAAATTATTAGTCCAATTCAAAAGAAATAAAAAAAGGAACCTTTAAAAGGTTCCTTTTTTTATGTATTGATTACTAACAAACAAGGTTTTAATTCTGGCTTTTCATACGTGAAATTATATAACCATTCTTTCAATTGTTCCATTTCGTAGGGCAGCAAAGTTTTAATTGCTTTTTGTAATTCTTTGTAAAAAAGTGCGGGATCAAAACTGACTCTTTCTAGAATAGATTTGGTGTAGTCAAGCATTACTTTTGTCATAATGAATTCAATTTTGGGTTAAACGTTCATTTTAATTAGCATAAATTTACATCAATATAAAATGCAATTACTATTATTTAACGAAGTTTTAAGTAATTTATTTTATCCAAGATAAATTACTCGTTTACCCTTTACTTGCTCTAAACATTTCCCTTTTTCCCGGTGGACCTGGTAGTTTTTCTACTGTAAAACCAACTTCTATCATACTTCTTTTAACTACCCCTCGAGCAGCATAAGTAACTAATTTTCCTCCTGGACGTAGTGCTTCATACATCTTTTTAAAAATAGCTGTACTCCACAATTCGGGCTGAACTCTGTAACCAAAAGCATCAAAATAAATCAAGTCGAATTGCTGAAAATCATCAATCTCATCAAAAAATTGTTTTCGCTTGGTTAATATAAAATGAGAAGCTAATTCAAATTGTTCGTTCCATTTGCCTTCATGCATTTGTTCAAAAATAATTTGCTGATG
>Ga0213920_1001595_pt1 | contig 12292 bp, 15 predicted proteins | sample McNCre1117MG_FD_161054 | JGI IMG/M metagenome (GOLD analysis project Ga0213920, IMG submission 161054) | Freshwater microbial communities from McNutts Creek, Athens, Georgia, United States - 11-17 MG | ecosystem: Environmental > Aquatic > Freshwater > Creek | place: USA: Georgia | collected...
CTCGGAAAAAAAGGCTCTCCCCGACGTAAGCCGGTGGTGGCGAAGCCTGTGGAAGAGTCGCCTGGGGTGGTGTCGAGGCCGCGGTCTCGTGGTGAGCTGGTGCTTCCGAGGTTGGAGACTCCGCGGGGTCGTGGTGTGCGGTCGTTGGGGCCGGAGGCGATCGCGTGGGTGAACGGTTCGGGGATCTTGGGGACGTATCGGTTGCTGCCGTGGCAGGAGTATGCGCTGACGAGGGCGTTGGAGACTCGGCAGGGGCGGCTGCGGTGGCGGACGGTGATCATCACGATCGGCCGGCAGCAGGGGAAGTCGATCCTTGCGCGGTCGGTGTGCTGGTGGCGGATCCATCAGGGGGACAGGTTCGGTGAGCAGCAGCTGCTGCTGCATACGGCGAACCAGTTGATGACGGGTCGGGAGGTGTGGCGGCCGGCGGCGTTGCATGCGCTGGGCCGGTATGGGAAGCGGGCGGCGAAGTTCGGGCGTGGGTCGGAGGAGATCGACTTGACGCCTGATGGTCATGGGCGGTGGCTGGTGCAGGCGGCGACGGACAACACCGGTGTCGGCTACTCGCTGAGCATGGGCCTGGTCGATGAGGCGTGGAACGTGGCGCGGAAGATCGCTGACGAGTCGATGCGTCCGGCGATGTCGGAGCGGGAGCAGCCGCAGCTGTGGCTGGTGTCGACCGCGGGCGACAGCTCGTCGGACCTGTTGCAGGCGTATCGGGACCTGGCACTGCAGGACACCGACGGCACGGGGGACATCCTGCTGCTGGAGTGGTCCGCGCCGCCGGAGGCGCCGTACGACGATCCGTTGACGTGGCGGTGGGCGTCCCCGCATTGGACAGCACGCCGTGAGGACTTCCTGCGCTCCCAGATGCAGTCGATCCCCGAGGGCGCCTACCGAACCCAGTACCTGAACCAGTGGGTGCAGGCCGTCGACGCGTGGGTTCCTCCTGCGACATGGGCCCGCGGCACCTCCACGCATGCCGTGGACGGCCCACCAGACGCGGCCGCGGTGGAGGTGTCCCCGGACGGTGACCGGTTCGCGCTGGTGTCCGGGTGGCGGCAGGACGACCGCGTCGTGCTGCGCTCCAAGGTGACCCTGTCGAGCTCAGTGCTGTGGCGGTGGGTTGACGAGCTCGCGCCACGGCTGCTGCTGCTGCCGCCACCGCTGGCCGTGCACTACACCGGCCGCCGCCCGGTCACGACAGTCGGGACGACGGAGTCCGGCCGGTACATGATCGGCGTGGGCCGGGCCATCGCCGGCGGCCAGGTGCTGCACCACCCCGACGATCACGCCCTCACCGACGACGTGGCTCGCACCGTCGCCGTGCACACGGAGACGGGGCTGCGGTTGTCGATCCGCAAGTCACCGGGCCCGACGGAGGCGGCCAGGGCGATGGTGTGGGTGGTGGGGGAGCTGCTGAAGCCCGGCCGGGTGAAGCCGGTTGTAAGGGCCGGGTAGCCGCGACACGCACAAGATCACGAATGCTTGACGGCAATACCGGGGTTCGTGTCCATGATGTGGTACGTGGCACTGTGGCCGAAGCGCGCTCAGGAGGACGTTGCCGCGGCTATGGGCCGCCACCCCGCCGGCACGAGGCTCACCGCCGCCGCTGAAGTGTTCCCCGACGCCACGAACCTGGCGAAGGTGTACCAGCTGACGACGCTGACCGGCGGGTTCGACGTGGAGGGCTCCTCGGAGTTCCCGGTGTCCCGCGCGCTGGCCCTGAGCGTCCCCGCCGTGCACCGTGGCGTGTCGCTGCTGTCGACGACTGTGGCCGGGTTGCCGCTAAGCCGGGTCGACGCTCAGGGCCGCCGGGTGGACCTCGGCTGGCTGGACCAGCCCGAGGCCGGCCGATCCCGGTATGCGACGTTCACCGACATCGCCACCGACCTCATCCTGGACGGCGCCGGCTACCTGCGGGTCCACGACCGGCACGGATCCGGTGAGGTCAAGCGCGGCGGTTGCGAGTACATCGCGATCCCGCGGATCGGCTGGGTCACCCTTCCCGGCGGGGTGCAGTCGATCACGATCGACGGCAAGCCGGTCGACCGGTCCGACGTGATCGGGTTCCCCGGCTGGCATCAGGGCGTCCGCGTGCACGGCGCGCGCATCATCCGCACGGCCATCGCCCTGGAGGCCGCGGCCCGCCGGTACGCGGACACCCCCATGCCGGCGCAGATCCTCGTCAACAACTCCGGGTACGAGCTGTCGGACACGGAGATCGACGAGTTGATCGCCGCGTACAAGAAGTCACGCAACTCCGACGCCGTCGGCTACGTCAACGGCGGGGTGACCCCGCAGTCCGTCGGGTTCGACGCCGCGCAGCTGCAGCTCGTCGAGGCCAGGGCGTTCACCAACTCCCAGCTCGCGAACCTCCTCGGCGTCCCGTCGCATCTCATCGCCGGGGCGTCGTCCATGTCGGGGTCGAACCTGACGTACCAGAACGTCACCCAGGAGAACCGGGCGTTCGTCGACTACGGGCTGAAGCCGCTCATCCGGGCGATCGAGTCGCGGCTGTCGATGTCGGACGCGGCCGGCATGGCGTGGGAGAACCAGGTCACCCCCCGCGGCACGCAGGTCCGGTTCGACCTGGACGCGCTGCTGCGCGGCAACCCGCTCGAGCGGGCGCAGCTGTACCAGATCCTCATCCCGCTCGGGGTCCTCACCGTGGACGAGGCCCGCGACATGGAAGACCTCTCACCGCAAGGAGACGTCCAGTCATGACCCAGTTGCATGCCGCATTCACCGTCACCGCGTCCGCCGACCTGGAGGGCCGGACACTGACCGGGACGGTCGTCCCGTTCGGGGTCGTCGGGCACACCAGCCTGGGCCCCACCGTCATCGAGGCCGGCGCGATCGAGGTCGCCGACAAGGTCGTCCTCCTCGTGTCGCACGACTCCGACCGGCCCATCGGGCTGCTCGCCTCCCACACCGAGACCCCCGACGGCATCACCGGCGTGTTCAAGGTCATCGGCACCGCCGCCGGTGACGTCGCCCTCCTCGAGGCCGCCGAAGGCGTCCGCGACGGCCTGTCCGTCGGACTGGACGCCGTCGAGTACGAGGAGAAGGACGGCGTCATCCACGTCACCGCCGGAGTGTGGCGGGAGACCAGCCAGGTCACCTTCCCCGCCTTCCCCACCGCCCGCATTCACAAGGTCGCCGCCTCCGAGGCGGAACCCGAACCGCTCGACCCCGAGGCCGACCCGGCTGAGGAACCCACCACCGAAGAGGAGTCAACCGTGGACCAGTCCACCACCGTGGCCGAGGCCGCGGTTCCCGCCGACCTGCCGCGCATCCACGTGCAGGACCCGTTCCCGTACCGTCCCGGCGTCCAGGCGTCGTTCTTCGCCGACATGGTGAAGGCGAACCGTGACCCGGAGGCCGCCCGCCGCTTCGCCCAGGCGGAGACGATGATGACCGCAGCCGCGGACACCACCACGAACATCGCGGAGATCGTCCCGACGATCTACCGCCCCGACCTGTGGGTCGGGGAGTTGACGACGCCGCGCGTGGTCATCGACTCGTTCTCCAAGGGCACCCTGTCGGGCCCGAACCCGCTGCGCATCCCGAAGTTCAACACCGCCACCGGCCTGTCCGGCGACCACACCGAGGGCACCAACCCGACGACCGGCAACCTGGACACCGCTGAGCAGGTCCTCACCCCCAAGGCGATCTCCGGCTCCTACCTCGCCACGCGGGAGATGATCGAGGGCTCCACCCCGGCGGTGGACCAGATCATCATGAAGGCGATCCAGCAGGAGTACGCCTCCGAGACCGAGGCGTACGCCGTCACCACGTTCCTCGCCGGCGCCACCGCGGGCACCGTCGTCGACATCTCCGACGGCGTCACCATGCAGATCCTCGCCCGCATGATCACGTTCCAGGCCAACCGCAAGCAGGCCCCCGACGTGTTCCTCGCCGGCACGACCCTGTTCCCCGAGCTCGTCAAGCAGGTCGACAGTGCGGGCCGCCCACTCAACCCGTACCTCGGTGCGACGAACGCGCCCGGCTCGATCGCCGGAAAGGCTCTCGCCGTGAACATCGGCGGCATGGCGACCCCGTTCGCCCAGTCGATGGTCGACGGTCTCCTCGGACTGTCGTCCGACGCGGTCACCCTCGAGGGCACGCACCGGTTCTGGCGGTGGGAGGAGAAGGACGGCCCCGCGAACATCGAGATCGCGCACTTCAACTACATCGTCTGCGCGGTCACCCGCGCCGCCGGTCTGCTGAAGTTCGCCACCCAGGCCTAGCCGCGACCCCCACAGGCGGCTAGGAGCCTTCCGGAGTAGCCCCGCACCCGACGCAGCGCCGGGTGCGGGGCCCCCGGAAGCCCGAGACCCAAGGAAGGAGCCACGATGACCGTCCCGGACCCGGTGACGTACCCGTGGGGTGAGGTCGCGGACCTCGAAGCCTTCCTCGGTGTGCTCGACGACGGTCGCCTGACCGACGACCTCGCCGCGTCCACCGCCTGGTGCCAGCGCATGCGCCCCGACCTGCTCACCACCGCTGACCCGGGTGCGGACGTCCGCAAGGCCGTCCTCATCTACGCCGGCCTGCTGTACCGGGAACGCTCCACCCCGCAGGGGTTCGCCACCTACGAGGACCTCGACACCGGCATCGGCGGCACCGGAGACGCGATGACGAACGTGTACCGGCTCCTGGGCACCCGCAAGCCGGTGGCCCGATGATCGTCGACGGACTGGAGGCGTTCGCGACGCAGCTGGCCGCCGCGACGAGCATGACCGTCACCGCCGACCCCGGCGCCGTCGACCCGCCGTGCCTGTTCCTCGACGTTCCCACGATCACCGGCCGCACCATGAACGCGATCACCCTGGCTGTCCCGGTCATCATCGTCGTTCCCGGACCGGGCAACCTAGCCGCCCGCGACGCACTCCTGGACGCTGTCCCGACCGTGCTCGACGCCTGCGGGGAGTCCACCGCGCAGCCCCGGGTGTTCAGTGCGAACGACCTGCAATACCCGGCGATGACCGTCACCGCAACCCTCACCATCACAAGGAGTTAACTCATGGCAACCATCGACTCCCGGCTCGGTCCGGGAACCCTGACCCTGGGGACCACCGACCGCGGCGCCCAGGTGTCGAACTGCCGCCTCGTGCCGTCGAACAACTCGACCGACGGCACCCCCACCCTCGGCACGCCGACCCCGGCCGCCGACATCACGACCACGTGGGCGCTCGTCGGGTCCGCGATCCAGGACTGGGAGGACCCGGCCGGCTTCGTCGAGTACTGCCGGATCAACAACAACACCGAGGTCGCGTTCGAGTGGGAGCCCAACTCCGCGAAAGGCATCACCTACACCGGCACCTGCAAGGTCGTCGCGGTAGAGATCGGCGGCGATGTCGCCTCCCAGAACACGTCCGACTTCGAATTCAGCCTGGTCGGGGACCCTGTCCGGTCCGACGCCGCCGCTGGCGTACCGTCCGCACCGTTGAACCCGGTTGCGAAGGCAGAGTCCGCCACCGTCGTGGTCGTCGACTGGGACGCCCCCACGTCAGGGTCCCCGACCTCGTACGACGTGTACCAGTCGTCGACCGAGGGCGGCGTCTACACGAAGGTCACCACCAACATCACCAAGACCGGCACCACCGCCCGGCTCACGTCGCTCACGACCGCGACGACGTACTGGTTCAAGGTGTCGGGCACGAACGGCACAGGCGAAGGCGTCAAGTCCGCCGCCTGCACGGTCACCACCCCGTAGTTCGAGAAGGGCGCTGCAGTGAACTACACCGAACTGGAGATCGAATACGAGGATGGCAGCACCGAGAAGGTGCGCGCCGACCAGAGGGACGGGCAGGCGTTCCAGTTGTGGGCGAACCGGCGGGGCATCACAGCCCCGCCGGGACGCGACCTGGCCGACACCATGCAGATCGTGTTCTTCCGCGTCTGCGCCTGGTCCGCGCACCAGCGGGCCGTCGGCAAGGACGTCGAATGGGCGGACTGGGACCGGCGGGCGGTGTCCGTCCAGGTCGCCGGCATCGAGCCGGTGGACCCTACCGACCCGGACACGTCGGGCGACTCATCGCCCAGCTCGCCGTCCGGACCGGAATAGCACCCTCGGTCCTGTGGCAACAGGACCCGCACGACCTGGCAACGCTGATAGACGTGATCGTGGAAGGAGGATGAGATGGCAGCCGCCGGATCCTCCGTCACGTGGGACAACATCGAGATCGTGCAGCTGATCCTCAACCGGATCAGCGACGACCTGCGCCCCGAGGCCCGCAAGGAGCTGCGCAAGGGCACCCAGCAGATCGCGCAGAACCTTGTCATCCCCGTCCTGCAGCAGTCCGCCGCCACGTCCGGCGTCCCCATCGCCCCGGCGATGGCCGCCACGTCACGGGCCCGCGCCGACCGGGTCGTGTTCGTCAAGGTCGGCGCCGTCAACCCGCGCCTGTCCGGGTTCAAGCGCGGCCAGTCCAAGTACCGCACCGGCATGGCGTGGGGCTCCGAACTCGGCGGCGACGACAAGGAACACCACTACGCCGTCGGCCGCAACCCGTCCGGCTACTGGGTGCAGCCCGGTGTCCGCTCGCCTGGCACGTTGGCCCGCGTCAAGGGCGCCTACAGCGAGCTGCTGAACCTCATCATCGACAAGTATTCGAGGTCACGCTGATGGCGAGCATGCCCGGCATCATCATCAAGATCGGCGCACAGACGCAGGACGCGATCGACGGCATCAACAAGGTCGACAACGCCCTCGGGCGCGCCGGCAGCCACGGCGACAAGTTCAAGACCCTCGCCGTCGCCCTGGGCGCCCTGACCGTCGCCGCGGGCGCGTTCGCCGTCAAGCTCGGCATCGACGCCGTCCAGGCCGCTGCCGCAGACGAGGCGGAACTGGCGAAGCTGAACAACACGCTCAACAACCTCGGGTTCGGTGCCGCGTCCGGTCAGGTGTCCACGTTCATCGACAACCTGCAGTTCGCCTCCGGGGTCAGCGAGTCGCAGCTGCGGCCCGCGTTCGACCGCCTCGTCCGGTCCACCAAGGACATCACCGTCGCGCAGCAGGCCCTGCAGATCGCCCTCGACGCCTCCGCGATCACCGGCAAGGACGTCGAGTCCATCGCGAACGCGATGGGTCGCGGGTTCGACGGGGCCACGGGCTCCCTCGGCAAGCTCGGCATCGGCCTGGACTCCGCAACCCTGAAGACCGGCGACATGAACCTGATCATGTCCCAGATGGCGACCACGTTCGCCGGTGGCGCCGCAGCAGCCGCGAACACCCTCGACGGCAAGTTCCGCATCCTGAAGATCGGCATGGACGAACTGCAGGAGTCCTTCGGTCAGGGACTCATCGACGGGTTCTTCTCCAGCATCACCGACGGAACCGGCTCCGTCGACGACGCAGCGAAGGCGCTGCGGCAGATGCAGGACAACGTCACCAGCATCGGGCAGACGATCGGCACGTTCGTCGGTGGCGCCATCAACGGGTTCATCCTCGTCAAGCAGGCCGTCGGCGCGATGGTCGTGCAGGCGTTCGACCTGGCCGAAGGCTGGCAGCGGGCGCAGATCAACGTGTCCGACTTCCTCGGCACCATGTCCGATGAGGAAGCGCAGGCCGCTAGGGACGCCCTCGACCTGTCCTACGCCGAACGGCACGCCGCCGCCGCCGCGGACGTGTTCGGCATCAGCGCCAACAACGCCGCCGGCGGGGCCGCGAACGCCGGCGCGGCCGCGCAGGGCGCCGTCCCGGGCCTGCTGAACTTCGCCGCCGCCGCCGACCAGGCACGACAGGCCGCCGCACTGGCATCCACCGCCCGCGCCAACAACGCCGCCGGCGACCGGTACACGCAGATGAGCATCCAGAAATACGGCAAGTACATCGACCGCACCGGCGGCAGCCTCGACGCGTGGAAGAAGCGGCAGATCGCCGTGAACCGCGTCATCAGTGGCGGCGGAGGCGGAGGAGGAGGTGGGGGCGGGGGAGCATCCACGTCGTCCGCCCTGCAGAAGGTCAACCCGCTGCTGCAGAAGCAGATCGACCTTACCCAGTCCCACATCGACCAGCTCACCGGGTCCGGGGGACTGGTTGACGCCCTCGACGAGGTCGTCAAGGCGCAGCGCGGCTACGCCGACAGCGTCGCGTCCAGCCTGCTCGGCAACATCGACCTCGGAACCGCGTTCTCCACCGCCCTGGACAACGCGAAGAACCTCACCGGGAACGCCAACCCGATCGACCTGTTCGTCAAGCAGATCACCGACACCACCGCGTTCTCCAGCGAACTGGCGAACCTCGGCATGTCCCTGGGCAACACGCCCGGCGCCCGCATGCTGCTGGACCAGATCCAGAAGCTCGGCATCGACAACGGCCGCGCCGTCATCCAAGGCCTCACCACGGAAGTCGCCACCAACCTGGCCTCCCAGCTCGACGGTGCGATCGCCGCCGTATCCGGGAACGCCTGGCTGTTGGCTGATCACTTCTACGGCGAGGGCGTCAACGCGGCGTTGCAGCTCGTCGACGCGATGGCCAAGCAGATCGAAGCAGATGAGAAGAAGCTGCGGGAGATCGGCAAGAAGGTCGGGCAGCCCATCGGTGAGGAGATCAAGGCAGCCATCGCCGCCGCCCTGGCGACCGCGTCCGACTCCTACCTCGAAGGCGTGTCCCCGACCGTCACCGCGGGAGGCACGACCGTGCAGCCCGCACCCACGATCATCAACAACATCTCCGTTCCGATCACCGCGAACCAGCAGAAGATCGCCAAGGATCTCGCCGCGATCATCACGAAGTCCGCTCGACGCGTCGGGACAAGTCGATGAGCGGGTTCACGTGGGTCGTGTCGATCGACTCCGCCAACGTCGCGGACCTCGTCGTCGAGGGCGCGTCCGTCACGTACGGCCGCCAGTCACTGGACGAGCAGCCGTCGCCGCCGGTCGCCGTGGTGGAGCTGCTGACGAAGGACAAGGCCCCGGCACTGGTCGACAAGTGGCCGGAGTTCTCCTTGGGCACCCCCGGCGTGTCCGGGTACGTCGACACGTACTCCAACACGTACGCGGGCGCGTCGTCGCGGATCACCCTCGGGGTCGAGGTCGCTATCGAGGCCATCACCGAGAGCGGCTACACCGACTCCTACGCCGACACGTACACGGGGGAGCAGCTGCGCCGGTTCACCGGCACTGTGCAGGCAATCGACTACACGTACGAGCTCGTCACGTTGACGTGCGTCGCCCAGGATGAGGCGTGGGCGCGGATCCTCGTGGGCGGCCTGGACGACGTGACGACGTGGCCGCAGGAGACCGACATCGCCCGTGCGGCCCGCATCGCTACGGCCGCCGGGGTCACCCTCCACATCGACGGAGCCGCGGGCGCGACGGTGCTGGAGCGCCCGGCTGGGTCACGGGCTGAACCGTGCCTGTCGCTGCTCCAACAGCTCGCTAAGGACTGCGATGCCCTCCTCTACACCGACCGGAACGGCCTGACGCACTACCGGTCCAGCGCCTACGCGGGCGGCACCCGCACCGTGTCCATCGACCCGGACCTGACCCTCCTCGACCCGATGCAGATGAGCCTGGAGCTCGGGTTGGTCCGCAACCAGGTGACCGTGGAATACGGGCCCGTCGACCCGGACACGAACATGCGTCCCTCCGTCGAGGTCTCCGATGCGGCGCAGATCGCCGCGTACGGGCTGCGTGACCTGTACGAGACCACCGACCTGGCACTCCTGGCGGACGCTGAGGCGCACGCGAACCGACTCCTGAACGCCCTGGACCCGGCCTGGCACATGCCGTCCGCGGTCGTGTCCTTCGAGCACGCGACCGACGTGCAGGTGTCCGCGATCGGTGAACTGGAGCAGGGCGACACCATCACGCTGCCGGACCTGCTGCCCGCCTCGCCCACGCCGTCATACACGGCGACCGTCCTCGGCTGGTCGGAGACCCTGTCCGGCACCGACTGGCAGATCGACTTCCACCTGTCCCCGATCGACGCCTACGCCTAGGAGAACCAGATGGCCATCACCCTTCCACCCTCTCGGATCCTCGGGGACTCCGGGCACGTCACCGACCACGCCACCATCCGCACCGCCCTGTCGGATCTCGACACCGCTGTGGCGGCCAAGGCGCCAAGTGCGAACCCGACGTTCACCGGAACCGTCACCCTGACTGGCACCACCATCGTCGGACTCGGGCAGGGCCTGACCCTCATCAACAAGACGGACTTCTCCGCCTCATCTGCCGTGATCCTGAACTCCGTGTTCACCGCGATCAACCAGAACTACCTCGTCGTGGTCGACATCGACTCCGCATCGACCACGCTCACCCTGCAACTGCGCCTGCGGGCGTCCGGCGTGGACAACAACTCCGCGAACTACTACGGGGCGTCATGGAACGTGCAGAGCGGTGGAGCGTCCGCCGCGTACACCGCCGACGCCGCCGCGACGTACTGCCGCCTGCTGGACCTCGCCGCCTCGCCTGTCTCCGCGCCCGGCGCTATCGCCCTGCACATGTTCAGCCCGCAGGCCGCCAAGCGGACCCAATGGACATGGGACGCCGTTACGTCCACTGCCAGCCTCATGTCGGCCGTGCAGGGCGCGGGCGGCCTGACGGTCGCCACGCAGTACGACGGTCTCGACATCCTCGCCTCGACGGGCAACGTGACCGGCACGATCCGCACCTATGGCCTGCTCAACTCCTAGGAGGAACCCACATGGCTGACGTGACCGAGGCAACGGTGCTGGACGACGGAACCAGCGAAGTGATCGAACGCGACTTCACCGACGAGGAGAAGGCGCAGCGCGCCACCGACGCGCAGACCGCGCAGCAGGCCGACATGCAGCGGGAAGCGGACCGTCAGGCCGCCCTGGCCAAGTTGGCCGCGCTCGGCCTGACCGAGGCCGACCTCCACGCACTCGGACTCTGAGCGCCAAGGCCGACCTGTGACGACACCTAGCGACGGAAGGGACTGAACAGGTGGAACACGACCCGCTGTGCGTCATCGAACGCGCCACCGCCGTCAACGCGCTGCCGTGCTACTGCGTGCTGATCGCCAAGGTTCGAGCAGACGAGCGTTCACGTCAACCTAGCGACTCAGGCCCTGAGCGCCTAGTCCGAGAGTGAGAGCGGGGGAGTGGAGGTGGACCTTGCAGCGGGAGTCGAAGGGTGGTTCGACAGCCCCGGCGACCTTCTGGCGATCCTGTCCGTCATCGCCCTCCTGTGCGCGGGGATCTTCTTCCTGGTCGACTCACGCCTCGGATCGATCCGCCAGGCGCTCGACGACCTCAAAGACTCGAATGAGGCACAGCACGAGCTCATCCGCGAACGCCTCGACCAGCACGCCGCCTCACCCGTGCACGACCGGCGCTCCACACCACGAAGGCAGGAGGACTGATGGGAACCTGGCTCGCCACCACACCACTCGGGTCCGCGTTCAAGGTGTTCTGCGGCGCCCTGGTCGCCGCCGTCCTGCTCACCTGGACGCAGGAAGGGCAGATCAGCTTCGACCACTACCAGACTTGGCTCATCGGCGCCCTGGGCATTGCCACCCCGGTGATCATCAACTGGTTGAACCCATCCGACCAGCGGTACGGACGGAAGCCTGACGATGCCTAGAGGCTTCACCGACCTGAACCAGCGCGTCGCGCCGTACGTTGACCCGCACACGCACCCCGTCGGCGTCCACGACCACCTCGGGGTCGCGTCCCCCACGAACCTGCTGTGGGACGACCTCCGCGTGTCGCTGAACGGCACCAGCCCCGGCGCCGCCACACCCAACCTAACCTCCTACCGGGACGGCCTCTACCTCTACGCGTTCTCCAAGACCGTCGCCCAGCACCTCGTGTTCGACGTGCAGTTGCCGCACGGATGGGTCGACGGGTCGACCATCCACCCGCACATCCACTGGGCGCCAGGCAACTACACGGGCACCGGTGTCGTCCGCTGGGAGTTGGAGTACTCGTGGGCGAACATCGGCAGCGCGTTCGGTGCGTCCACGACCATGACGGTCGACGTTGCAGGCCCTGGTGTCGCGTACAAGCACACCCTGACCGCGTTCCCCACCATCACCGGCACAGGGAAGACCGCGTCCAGCATCCTGCTGTGCAAGGTCGGGCGGCTCGGCAACCACGCCAACGACACGTTCGACGACGTCGCGTACGGCATCACCGTCGACTTCCACATTCAATACGACTCGATGGGTGACCCCACCCTGCCCTAGGAGGAACCATGACATTCGCGACCCAACTGCGCGCAGCCCTGCTCGACCAGTTGGGGAAGGACTGGCTCGTGTTCATGCCCAAGTGGGACGTGCAGCGCCGATGTGCCTGGCAGGGCAAGGGCGCCA
>Ga0213920_1001599_pt1 | contig 12254 bp, 10 predicted proteins | sample McNCre1117MG_FD_161054 | JGI IMG/M metagenome (GOLD analysis project Ga0213920, IMG submission 161054) | Freshwater microbial communities from McNutts Creek, Athens, Georgia, United States - 11-17 MG | ecosystem: Environmental > Aquatic > Freshwater > Creek | place: USA: Georgia | collected...
AAGGCGACAAGCGCGTGCTCGTCATCGGCGGCAAAGTCGTGCCCTATTGCTTGGCACGTATTCCGCAAGGTGGTGAAGTGCGCGGCAACTTGGCCGCAGGCGGCAAAGGCGTGGCCCAAGCCATCTCTGCACGCGACCAAGAAATCGCCGAAGCCCTCGGCCCCATCCTTGCCAAGCGCGGTTTGTTGTTGGTGGGTTTGGATGTGATTGGTGATTGCCTCACTGAGGTGAACGTGACCAGCCCTACGTGCTTCCAAGAAATCTTTGACCAAACTGGTTTCGATGTGGCTTCGATGTTCATCGACGCGCTTGAGCAAGCCGCTCGTTCGGTCTGAGCACGATTGGCGGTGTAAGCCACGGCGAATGCTGGCGGATGCGTGGCGTGCAAGAGAAATGACATCTCAAGCAAGGTGTAAAAGCACTATCCCCGCAACTCCCCATTAACAAACACCTTCAACTCCCCAGGCGCAAACGGCCTCCACACCTCGTTGGTCGTCAAAGGTGCCGTCACCACCACAGCCACACGGTCATCCGGTGTCGCGTATTCAGCAAAGTTGATGCTCAAAGCCTGGTCGCTCAACGTGGCTGTAGCGAAAGGATGTTTGCGTTCGATGTACCAAAGATTAGTCGAGGCGTGGGCCCACAGCGCCTGACCGTTGGACAGCAAGAAATTGAACGTGCCGTGCTTGGCGATCTGCGGCACCAGCTCTTTGAGCGTCAGTGTCAGTTCGTCAACCGATGGCACGCTGGCGTGTGACTTGGCCATCTCTTGCATCAACCAGCAAAACGCCTGCTCGCTATCGGTGTGACCGACGGGTTTGAAATTGCCGTGCAAGCGCGGTTCGTAATTCTCTAGGTTTCCGTTGTGCGCAAACACCCAGTAACGGCCCCACAGCTCGCGCACAAAGGGGTGGCAATTCTCAAGCGCCACCACGCCTTGCGTGGCCTTGCGAATGTGGGAAATGACGTTGCGGCTTTTGATCGGGTACTTGCGAATCAACTCGGCCACAGGCGAGGTGCTGGCGGGTAAATGGTCAATGAAATGGCGCAAGCCACGGTCTTGTTCGGAGCCTTCAAAGAACGCAATGCCCCAACCATCGGCGTGGTGATCGGTCACGCCAGCGCGTTGCGCGAAACCACTGAAGCTGAAGGTCGCGTCTGTGGGGTTTTTGCAATTCAGTCCGAGCAGTTGGCACATGTGGGTTCAACGCAATCAAGAGGTGTGAGGTGGGCGTGGCGCACGAATTTGCCAGGCGGCCAAAAGTGCCAGCAAGCAGACCGCGGCGAGCATGATGAATACCTCGTCAAAGGCGGTCAAACGTGCTGCGGATGTGGTGGCGTTGGTCAGCGAGTCGCCATGCACGCGCAGGCGCCATTCAAGCAAGATGCCGCAGAGGCTCACGCCAGCCGCACCACCCAGCATGCGTAAAAAATTAATTGCGCTGGCGCCTTGTGGAATCAAGCTCGCATCCATGCCGCGCATGGCGCCGATGTTCAATGAGGGCAAGATAAAGCCCAGACCCACACGACCCAAAATTGCCAGCGCCACCAGCACCCACAACGCAGTTTGTAAATTCACCACCAACATGAGCGCGAACGACAGCGCCAGCAACACCAAGCCAAAGCTCACCATCAGGTGGGTTGGGTGCGTGCTGGAATAGCGTCCCACGATGGCAATGGTGAAGGCCAGCAACAAACCCGCAGGCAGCAGCAAGGTGCCCACATGGCTCGGCGAGAGCCCTAAGCCCAGCTGCAAATACACCGGCAATAAATACGTTGAACCAAACATCGCGATGCCGTAAATGAAGGCCACGGTGGTGCCCATGGCAAAGGGGCGGTGCGCAAACAAAGCCAGATTCATCAAAGGCACGTCGCCTTGTTTCGCTTGTCTGCGTTGCCACAGCAAAAAAGCCACCGCGCTGAAAACCGACACGCCAATTAAGGTGAACGAGCTTGCAAAATCACCGCTGTGCAGCTGCACCAGACCATTCAGCAAACACAGCGTGCCGGTCGTGGCGAGTGCAAGGCCTGCCACATCCAATGATGGCTTGCCATGGTTGGCGCTGACGCCGCCCGGTGCGGTGGTGGGCACATAGCGAAGCGCCAACCACATGGACGCCAAACAAAAGGGCACCACCATGAAGAACAGGGATCGCCAGCCCATCCAGTCCACCAACAAACCACCGATGCTGGGGCCAATCGCAGGTGCCAACACCACGCCCATGCCAAAGAAGCTGTTGGCTCGTCCTTGTTCAGAGGTGTCAAACGCACGCAAGATGATGATGGCCGGAATGGGTTGCACCACCCCTGCGGCCAAACCTTCGGCGACGCGCGCTGCAAGCACAAGGTTGTAGTTGTTGGAGATGCCGCCTGCGATGCCTGCTGTGAGCAAGAGCAACATGCAACCCATGTACGTGGTGCGGTAGCCAAAACGTGCCAGCAACCAAGGCGTGGTCAACATGGACACAGTCATCGCCACCATGAAACCAGAGCTGACCCACTGCGCCAACTCTTGACCAATGCCAAATTGCACGCTCATATCGGGAATGCCCACATTCATGATGGTGGACGACATGATGGCGGCCATGGAACCAATCATGACCGTTGTGAGCATGAGCCAGCGGTGGCGCGTGCCGTAGCGGCTTTGCAAATCTGCCAGTGAGCCGCGTTCAGTCATCTTGTGCTTTCGTGGCGCACGCTTGGCAAATGCAGGCTTTGCGCTGTGCAGCAGCGGGTATTTGGGCCAGCAGCTCAGGTGAGAAAGACACGTTCACACACCAGCAAGCGGCCAGGGGTTGCCCCGTGTGTTTGGCAATTTCCATGGCGCACTGATTGGGCTGACCGCACAAGGGGCAAGCGCACGCGTCAATGGGGGCGGGCATTTGGCTAGACATGGCTCTCAGTGTAGCGAGGCAGACAAGGCACAATCACAAAAAATATATGTACGAATTCCCACCCACGCCAGTAGCCGCACAGCTGCGGCTTGACCACGTCAGCCCCAAAGACTATGCGCACAGCCGCAACGCCTTGGATGGCGCGGTGACGCATTTGTCGCCGTACCTCACCCATGGTTTTTTGAGCGTGCCCGATGTGGCCAGCGCCATGTACCACCAGTACCGCGTAGGTGTACAGCACAAGCTGATTTATGAGTTGGGCTGGCGCGAATACTTTCAGCACATGCATCACCATTTAGGTGATGGCATTGCGCAGTCCTTGCACGAAGGCGTCTTGCCTGAGTCCGAGTACAGCACCGAGCTACCTGAGGATGTGCGCCACGCTTGCACCCGCGTGCCTGTGATTGACACCGCTATACGCATGCTCTACACCACAGGTTATTTGCACAACCATGCGCGCCTGTGGGTGGCCAGCTACATCGTGCACTTGCGCAAGGTGCATTGGCGTGTCGCAGCAGATTGGATGTACAGCCATTTGTTGGATGGCGATGTGGCCAGCAACTATCTGGGGTGGCAATGGGTGGCCGCGACGGGAAGCAGCAAACCTTATTTGTTCAATGCCGACACCGTCGAAAAATTCGCCCCCGAAATTTGGCACAGCCGTGGTACATCGATTGACGTAAGCTACGAGTTGATGGACATCTTGGCCAGCAGCTCGGCCACGGTGGCGCAAGTTCACAAAAACGAATTGGCTTGGGATGAGCCCAAGGTGTTCACCGAGCCGCCTGCTGAACTCGGTTTTACAAAACCTGTGGCCAGCGATGTGGCAGGTCAACATGTGTGGCTAGTACATCCGTGGGTGCTGGCGGATTTGCCAAAGGACTTACCTGAAGACGTGGTGTGCGTGGCCGTGGCATTTGCAGAGCACACGCAAGCGCACCCCTGGAATGCTTTGCGTTGGCACTTTGTGGGTGAACGCATGGCGGCACTCACGCCGCATCGTTGGTTTGGTTCTGCTGACGAGGTGTTGGCCGGATTGGCCCATGCGCAAAGTGTGCAAACCGTGGCGCATCTGTGTTTGCCAGATCTAGCGGCAAGCCATGTGCAACTGCGCCCTGCGCCGCGCTTGTTCCGTCAGCTCGACAAGCCTATGGACTCGTTCAGCAAATGGTGGGTGCAGGTGAACAAAAACGTGCGGCACTTGCAGCAGTTGGTGTACCCGCTGCCTGCGCGACCACCCGCGCCTTAATACCTCTTATTCGCCAGGGGCTGGATGCACCTTGGTGATGAAGTATTCGGTCTCGCCAAAGCAGGTGGGCAAGCCTTTGTGCTGCTCGTACTCCACCACCACTTTTTGACCAATGTGTTTGTTGATTTGGTCAGCCACGACATCATCACGCACGGTAAAAATAAATTTTTCTGGAATGGCAGGCATGGTGGCCAAGGCGCGAATTTGTTCGCCTTCCCAAGTTTTGCAGATCCAACCTTTGTAAGAGAGCTTTTGCACAAAGCCCACGCTCTCGCCTTTGGAGTAGGTGAAGTGGTACGAGAACAGCAAGTACGCACCCAACCCAATGAGCACGGTCAAAACCAAACCGATCACGGTGCGCAAGGCGAAGCGAATGAGGGTGCTGATGAAATTGTTGGTCATGTGTGTGCTTTGAAGAGATGGTGAATAGCCGAATCATAGTTCGCGGCACCAACAAAAACGGCTCCCGAGGGAGCCGTTTTCTTTTGGGCCGCTAGAGGTGATTAAGCCTGGCCAGCTTTCACTTTCAAGCGCCATGCGTGCAGCAAAGGCTCGGTGTAGCCGCTAGGCTGTTCTTTACCTTTGAACACCAAGTCCAGAGCGGCTTGGTAAGCAGGCGCTTTGGCAAAGCGGCCGGCCATTTTTTGGTACAGCTTGTCGCCCGCGTTTTGCTTGTCCACCACCGACGCCATGCGCTTGAACGTGGCTTTCACTTCAGCGGGTGTGACCACGCCGTGGTGCAACCAGTTGGCGATGTGTTGGCTAGAAATGCGCAGTGTGGCGCGGTCTTCCATTAGCCCGACGTTGTGGATGTCTGGCACTTTGGAGCAGCCCACGCCTTGGTCCACCCAGCGCACCACATAGCCCAAGATGCCTTGCACGTTGTTGTCCAACTCCTGCTGCTTTTCAGCAGGTTTCCAGTTGGGGTTGGCCGTCACGGGCACTTGCAACAAGTCGTTCAAGAGGCTGTCACGCACTTTGCTGTAGTCGATCTTCTCCAACTCTTTTTGCACCTCGACCACTTTGACTTGGTGGTAGTGCATGGCGTGCAACACAGCCGCTGTGGGGCTTGGCACCCATGCGGTGTTGGCACCTGCTTTGGGGTGAACAATTTTTTGCTTCAGCATCTCGGCCATCAAGTCGGGCATGGCCCACATGCCTTTGCCGATTTGTGCCTTGCCGCGCAAGCCGCATGACAAGCCAGCCAACACGTTGTTCTTCTCGTAGGCTTGAATCCATGCGCTGGTTTTCATGTCGCCTTTGCGCAACATGGGGCCTGCTTGCATGGCGGTGTGCATCTCGTCGCCGGTGCGGTCCAAGAAGCCGGTGTTGATGAACGCCACACGGCTGGCAGCTGCGGCGATACAGGCTTTCAAGTTCACGCTGGTGCGGCGCTCTTCGTCCATGATGCCGAGCTTGACGGTGCTGTCAGCCAAGCCCAAAACCTTCTCCACGCGGCCAAACAATTCGCAAGCAAACGCCACTTCGGTGGGGCCGTGCATTTTGGGTTTGACGATGTAGACAGAACCGGTGCGTGAGTTGCGAATGCCTTTTTTGCCATGGCCTTGCAAGTCGTGCAAAGCGATGGTGGTGGTGATGACCGCATCCATGATGCCTTCTGGAATTTCGTGCATCTGGCCGTCTTTACCTTTGTAAAGAATGGCGGGGTTGGTCATCAAGTGGCCCACGTTGCGAAGGAACAGCAATGAGCGGCCGTGCAATTTGACGGGCTGGCCGTCTTTGCCTTTGTATTCGCGGTCAGCGTTCAAACCACGTGTGAAGGTCTTGCCTGCCTTTTCAACCGTCTCGGTCAAGGTGCCTTTGACGATGCCCAACCAGTTGCTGTAGGCCAGCACTTTGTCGTCAGCGTCCACGACGGCCACCGAGTCTTCCAAGTCGAGGATGGTGGACAACGCAGCTTCCACCACCAAGTCGCTCACGCCTGCTGGGTCTGTCGCGCCGATGGGGGTGTTGCGGTTGATTTGCAAGTCCAGGTGCAAACCGTTGTGCACGAACAGCACCGACGATGGCTCAGACATCTTGCCTTGGAAGCCCACGAATTGCGCAGCCTTGGCCAGCTTGGTGGTCTTGCCACCTTTGAGGGTGACCACCAATTCACCGTTCACCAAGGCGTAGCCGGTGGAGTCGACATGCGAGCCGCTCTTCAAAGGCACGGTGCGGTCCAGCACGTGACGTGCATAGGCAATGACCTTGGCGCCGCGCTTGGGGTTGTAAGCACCAGCTTTTTCGCAGCCGTGTGTTTCTGGGATGGCGTCTGTGCCATACAAGGCGTCATACAAAGAACCCCAACGTGCGTTGGCCGCGTTCAATGCATAGCGTGCGTTCAACACGGGCACCACGAGTTGTGGGCCGGCTTGCAAAGCCAATTCAGCGTCCACGTTTTTGGTGGTGGCTTTGACCTTGTCGGGTTGTGGCGCCAGGTAGCCAATTTTTTCCAAGAACTTGCGATAGGCCTTCATGTTTTTGATGGGGCCTGGGTTGGCGCTGTGCCATGTGTCCATCTCGGTTTGCAGGCGGTCACGTTCGGCCAGCAAAGCGATGTTCTTGGGTGCCAAGTCTTGCACGATGGCGTCGAAACCCTTCCAGAATTTATCGCTGCTCACGCCGGTGTCGGGCAACACTTTGGTCTCGATGAATTTGTACAAGTTGGTGGCAACTTGCAAGCGATGTACAGCTGTGCGCTTGGTGGTGTCTTGGCTCATAGGGAGGTCTCTCTGGATAAATCAAAAGGGGGAAATCAGAACGAATCTTATTGGATTGCGCTGGGTTGATTGCATCGCCAGCTTTGGGGCTGTCGTGACAAATAGGTAGCTAATCCGTCGCAGGGGGGCTTTTACTTTTCAGCCACCAGCAACTGGCCGTGGCGCAAGCCGCGCCATGTGCCTAGGGTCAACCCCAAAATCAGCAGTGAGGTGACAGCCAACAGCAAAGTGGCGGGCAGTTCCAACCAAGCGCCACCTTGCTCTTGCGACATGCGCAGACTGAGCGTGGTGAAGGCGGCCATCGGAAAGCTCATGGCCCAATGCGGCAAACCAAATGGCTGCTCAAGAATGGTGCGAATTTGCGTGAGCGACAGCGCCAAGAAAAACAAGCCAATGCCCCACGAGCCCCAGACGAAGCTCAGTGGAGCCTCGAGCTGCAAGAAACACAAACCAATGATGGAAGGTGCCACCATCGTGATAAAGATGCTCGCGCTCATGCGCGCAGGCAGTGGTCCCGCTTGTGCCATGCGAATGATGAGCATGGTTTGCAGCACGGGCCACAACAACAAGCCAATGCCAAACTGAGCGGTGGCCCAAGACTCAAGGCCGATGGTCACGCCCGCCAACGGGGCCAGCACGTTGCCAATCACAGGAATGAAGAACACGGGCGTGAATGCCACCCATTGCAAACCACCGTTGTCAGGCGTGTTGAGCCAACGCGCAATCACCCACACAGACGCTGCAAGCTCTAACACCGATCCCAACACCCACGCAAATGTCAGCAAGGTATCGAGCGTGCGTGATGTATTCCAAAACAAAGACACGCCAATGCCAGCCAACAACATGATGGACAGCGGCAGCGTGGCCATGAAGGCATGACGCACAGGGTGGCGCATGTCAGCCGCGACGGCGTTGGGGTGAAACGTCAAACGCAGCACGCACGAAATGCACAGCAAGACAAACACAAACAGCGCAAACAAAGAGCCGACAAGGGCCAGCCCGAGTGCGGTGTCGCCAAACACATCGGTGGCGCGTAACCACGCGAGTGACAAACCACACCAGCCCATGACCATGGCAAACCAGGCCGGGGCGAGGTGCTCTAACAGCGCAATCGCGCGGGTGATTTGGCTGGGGCGATGCGTGGAGGTTTGGGTGTTCATGCGCCAATTTTAGGTTGCGACTCCAAAACCGTCGGCATGGATAATTCAGGCATGGACAAACTCAAAGCCTTTGAGTCTTTTGTGTCGGTGGCCTTGAAGGGCAGCTTGACCGCTGCAGCCAAAGCCGAGGGCGTGGCACCCGCCATCATGGGGCGTCGCTTGGACAGCTTAGAAACGCACTTGGGCGTCAAGCTCTTGGTGCGCACCACGCGACGCATCACGCTCACACACGAAGGCACGGCCTTCCTCGAAGACTGTCAACGCTTGCTGGCCGATGTGGCCAATGCCGAAGCGAGCGTCAGTGCGGGCGGCCTCAAAGCCAGCGGGCACTTGCGTATTACCGCACCTGCGGGTTTTGGTCGTCGCCACGTGGCACCACTGGTGCCCAAGTTTCACAGCATGCACCCCGATGTGACGGTGTCACTCAACCTGAGTGACCGTGTGGTCGACTTAGCCGCCGAAGGTTTTGATTGCGCGGTGCGCGTGGGCGATTTGCCCGACTCATCGTTGGTGAGTGTGCGCATGGCCGACAACCGCCGCTTGTGTGTGGCCACCCCCGAATTTTTAAAACGCTACGGCACCCCCAAAGTGCCGAGTGACTTGATGCGTTTCAAATGCTTGACGCTTTCCAGCGATGCATCGCAAACACGCGGCTGGGCGTTCCGTGTGCCTGTGACGGGTAAGCGCATCGACAGCCAAACCCATGAGGTGATTCACCTGCGCCCCAGTGGACCTATGGATTGCTCAGACGGCCAAGTGCTGCACGACTGGTGTTTGGCGGGCCACGGCATTGCATGGCGCAGCACGTGGGAGGTGGAGTCTGAAATCAGCAGTGGGCAATTGGTGCCTGTGTTGGAAGAATTCGCCGCACCCCCCAACGGAATTTATGCGGTGTTCTCGCAGCGCAAACACTTGCCCCTGCGCTTACGCTTGTGGATTGATTTTCTCAAAGACCACTACGGTCACGCCCACTACTGGAGCGCCCCGTAAAATCCAGCCATGCTCCAAGTTAAACAAGAATTGCTGGCCGCCCTGAGCCAAGCCCTCGACGGTTTGTTGCCCGGTTCCGGCAACAAGGCCGCTTTTGAATCGCCCAAGGTCGCCGCGCATGGCGACTTTGCTGTGACAGCTGCCATGCAGTTGGCCAAACCCCTCAAGCTCAACCCCCGCCAGCTCGGCGAACAGTTGCGCGACGCATTGCTGGCCGCGCCCGTGTACCAACAGTGGGTGCAAGACATCGAAATTGCAGGTCCCGGCTTCATCAACATTCGTTTGAAGCCTGCCGCCAAGCAACAAATCGTGCGCGAGGTGTTGGCGGCCAAAGAACAATTCGGCTTCCAAGCTGACAACGGCCAACGCGTGTTGGTCGAGTTTGTGTCTGCCAACCCCACCGGCCCGCTGCATGTGGGCCACGGCCGCCAAGCCGCGCTGGGTGATGCGATTTGTAATTTGTTTGCCACGCAAGGCTTCAATGTGTATCGCGAGTTTTATTACAACGACGCGGGCGTGCAAATCAACACCTTGGCCAAGAGCACGCATTTCCGCGCCCAAGGTATCAAACCCGGCGACGCCAGCTGGCCTGTGGATCCTGAGAATCCAGAGAGCAAAGCGTTTTACAACGGTGACTACATCCAAGACATCGCTACTGATTTCTTGGCTGGCAAAACCGTCAAGTCTGACGACCGCGAATTCACCGCCAGCGGCGATGTGAACGATGTGGATGGCATGCGCGAATTCGCCGTGGCCTATTTGCGCCACGAGCAAGACCTCGACTTGAAAGCGTTTGACGTCAAGTTCGACAACTACTACTTGGAAAGTAGCCTGTACACCAGCGGCAAAGTGGCCGACGCAGTGAGCCGTTTGCAAGCCGCTGGCAAAACCTACGAGCAAGATGGCGCCCTGTGGCTCAAGTCCACCGACTACGGTGACGACAAAGACCGTGTGATGAAAAAGACAGACGGCACGTACACCTACTTTGTGCCGGACGTGGCCTACCACATTGCCAAGTGGGAGCGTGGCTTCACCAAAGTAGTCAACATCCAAGGCACCGACCACCACGGCACCATTGCCCGCGTGCGCGCTGGCTTGCAAGCCGCCAATGTGGGCATTCCCGAGGGCTACCCTGACTACGTGCTGCACACCATGGTGCGCGTGATGCGCGGCGGCGAGGAAGTGAAAATTTCTAAGCGCGCTGGCAGCTACGTGACCCTGCGCGACTTGATCGAGTGGACCAGCAAAGACGCCGTGCGTTTCTTCTTGCTCAGCCGCAAGCCCGACACCGAGTACACCTTCGACGTGGACTTGGCCGTGCAAAAGAACAACGACAACCCTGTGTACTACGTGCAATACGCACACGCCCGCATTTGCTCGGTGCTGCGCGCGTGGGCCGACAAAGACGGCGGCAATGTGGCCTCGCTCCAAGACGTGGACTTGTCTGCGTTGGAAAGCCCACAAGCCCAAGCCCTCATGTTGCAACTTGCCAAGTACCCCGCCATGCTCAGCGCCGCATCGGCCGACTTTGCGCCGCATGACGTGACCTTCTACTTGCGCGACCTCGCCGCCAGCTACCACAGCTACTACGATGCCGAGCGCATTTTGGTGGACGACGAAGCGGTCAAAAAAGCGCGTTTGGCGCTGGTGGCTGCCACCGCGCAGGTGCTGCACAATGGCTTGGCGGTGTTGGGCGTGTCAGCCCCCGCCAGCATGTAAATACGACGGAGACTTTGAGCATGAATCAGCAACGCGGCAGCACTTTGGTGGGCTTCATCATTGGTTTGGTGGTGGGCCTCGCCGTGGCCTTGGGCGTCGCGGTGTACGTGACCAAAGTGCCCATGCCTTTCATGAACAAAGGCCAAACGCGTTCGGCAGATTCCGACGCTGCCGAAGCCGAGAAGAACAAAGACTGGGATCCCAACGCGCCGCTGTACGGCAAGAAGGGCGCTAAGTCGGGCGACAAAGCCGATGAAGCCAAAGCAGAGCCTAAGCCAGACGCCGCGGTCAAGGTTGACCCCAAGAGTGCAGACCCCTTGGGTGATTTGGCCAAAGTGAAAGCCGCTGAACCCAAGTCAGAGCCCAAAGCAAAGCCAGAGGCAAAAGCACCGGAAGCCCCGCCTGCAGAAACAAAAGCGCCCCAACCCAAAGCCGCTGAACCTGTTGCCGAGGCTAAGCCAGCCAGCACGGACCCATTCATTTACTTTGTCCAAGCTGGCGCCTATCGCAGCAACGACGAAGCTCAAGCGCAACGCGCCAAAACCGCCTTGTTGGGCTTAGACGCCAAGATCAGTGAGCGCGACCAAGGCGGCCGCACGGTCTACCGCGTGCGCGTGGGCCCCATGGACAAGGCCGAAGCCGAGCGCGTGCGCGCCAAGCTCGAAGCCGCTCACATTGATTCCGCCATGGTGCGGGTGCAACGTTAAACACCAAGAGGTAACCCATGAAACGTCGTGATTTTTCTTTAGCCGCCATCAGCGCCGCGTCTGTGGCTGGCCTGCCTTTGGCTGCACAAGCACAAAGCCCTGCCGCCGCGAAAAAGCCTGTGGAGGGCACGGATTACCTGTCGCTCGACAAACGCGTGCCGACCGATGTGGGCGCAGGCAAGATTGAGCTGATCGAGTTTTTTTGGTACAGCTGCCCGCATTGCAATGCCTTTGAACCTCAGTTTTCCGCTTGGGTGAAAGCGGCCCCCAAAGACGTGGTGGTGTTGCGTGTTCCCGTGCGTTTCCGCGACGACTTTGAGGCGCAGCAACGCGCCTATTACGTGTTTGAGTCGCTCGGCTTGGTGGACGCCATGCACGGCAAGTTGTTCCATGCCATTCACACCGAGCGCCAGCAGCTCAACACGGCACCCGCATTGGCGGCTTGGGCCAACAAAAATGGTTTGCCAGAGAAGAAGTTCTTGGACACCTTCAACAGCTTTGGCGTGGCCACCAAAGCACGCCGTGCCACCCAGCTGCAAGACGCTTTCAAGGTCCAAGGCGTGCCAGCCTTGGGCGTTGCGGGCCGTTTTTACACAGACGGTTCATTGACCCAAACCATGGACCGCGCCTTGCAAGTTGCTGAGTACCTGATTGGCGAAGTGCGCCGCGGCCGCTAACGCCTGCCAAGTCAGCACGAAAATTGCTATCTTGATGGTTAGAATGCCATCAACTTAACGAGCAATATTCGTGCCTTGACTTCATTTGCTTCTTTCTCACTCGCGTTACTGATGGCCATCGTGCCGGTAGCGGCG
>Ga0213920_1001604_pt1 | contig 12212 bp, 11 predicted proteins | sample McNCre1117MG_FD_161054 | JGI IMG/M metagenome (GOLD analysis project Ga0213920, IMG submission 161054) | Freshwater microbial communities from McNutts Creek, Athens, Georgia, United States - 11-17 MG | ecosystem: Environmental > Aquatic > Freshwater > Creek | place: USA: Georgia | collected...
TCCCTCCGCAGCCGAAGCCCTCAAGGGCATCGTCGCTGATGGTCAACTCATTGGTGTGGGCGGCTTTGGCCTGTGCGGCATCCCCGAAGCGCTGATCGACGCGTTGCGTGACAGCGGCGTGCAGAACCTGACCGCGATTTCCAACAACGCGGGCGTGGACGATTTCGGCCTGGGCAAGCTGCTGCAGACCCGCCAGATCAAGAAAATGATCTCGTCTTATGTGGGCGAAAACAAAGAGTTCGAGCGCCAGTACCTGGCGGGCGAGCTGGCTTTGGAGTTCACCCCCCAAGGCACCTTGGCCGAAAAGCTGCGCGCCGGCGGCGCGGGTATCCCAGCCTTCTTCACCAAGACCGGTGTGGGCACCCTGGTGGCCGAAGGCAAAGAACTGCGTGAATTCGACGGCGAGACCTATGTCATGGAGCGCTCTTTGGTCCCCGATGTGTCGCTGGTCAAGGCGCACCGCGCCGACAAGTCCGGCAACCTGCAGTTCCGCTACACCGCCCGCAACTTCAACCCGGCCGTGGCGATGGCTGGCAAGGTCTGCGTGGTCGAGGTCGAAGAGATTGTGGAAACCGGCGAGATGCACCCCGACAGCGTGCACCTGCCCGGCATTTATGTGCACCGCATCGTGCTGAACAAGCACCCTGAAAAGCGCATCGAAAAACGCACGATCACCGAGAAAGCAGGAGTCTGATATGAGCTGGAGTCAAGACCAAATGGCCGCCCGTGCGGCCCACGAACTGGAAGACGGTTTCTATGTGAACCTGGGCATCGGCATCCCCACGCTGGTGGCCAACTTTGTGCCTGCCGACAAGGAAGTCTGGCTGCAAAGCGAAAACGGCATGCTGGGCATTGGCCCCTTCCCGGTTGAGGAAGAAGTGGATGCCGACCTGATCAACGCAGGCAAGCAGACCGTGACGACCATCAAAGGCTCGTCCATCTTTGGCAGCGAGCAGTCGTTTGCCATGATCCGTGGCGGCAAGATCAACCTGTCCATCCTGGGTGCCATGCAAGTCACCGACAAGGGCGATCTGGCCAACTGGATGATCCCTGGCAAGATGGTCAAAGGCATGGGCGGCGCGATGGACTTGGTCGCAGGCGTCAAGCGCGTGATCGTGCTGATGGAACACGTGGCCAAAAAGAAGGACGGCACCGAAGACATGAAGATCCTGCCCGAGTGCACCTTGCCGCTCACCGGCAAGGGCGTGGTCGACCGCATCATCACCGATCTGGCGGTGATGGATGTGACCGACGCGGGCCTCAAAGTGGTCGAGCTGGCCCCCGGCGTGACGCCCGAGGCGCTGCAGGCCAAGACAGGTGTGAAGCTGATCTTCTGATCGGTACTTGCCCCTCAAAACCCAAGGCCCCGAAAGGGGCCTTTTTTCATGCAAGCTTGAGTGCCGTGTTCAGTGCAGCTGTGCTTCGAGTTCTGCCACGCGATCGCGCAAGGCCCGGTTCTCGGCAGTCAGCGTGGCCACACGTTCCTGCAACTGTCGCAGGTCATCGGTCTGCCCATCCTCGGGTTCAGCCGCGGCCTCTTTGGGCGGTTTGCGCGTGACTTCACGTACTTTTTTGGCCGCTTGCTTGAGCTCGTCTTTGCCGCCCAAGGCGGCCATTTTTTGCTCTTCTGCGGGCAGAGAGGCCACGGCCGCTGCCGCGTTGATGGAGATCGCTCCGGATTTGACGGCTGCCACCAGTTCGGGAGCGGCTTGCTTCTGGATTTTTTCGATATTGACCACCTGATTGCTGCTCAATCGGGCGGCTTTGGCAATGTCGGAGCGGCTTTTGAGCGGATTCGACGCGAGGGGGCCGAGGTCGGTTGATTCGGCGTTGGGTGTCTCGGAGGCCGTGGTTTCGCCATGGGCACTGGCGGCGGCCTGCACTTGCGCCCGGCGCTCCGCCAGGATCTCGCGCTTGCGCAAGGCCAGCACACCGCGTTGAAAGTCGGAAACGCTGCGCCGCCCCAGATGCTGGTCGATCATCCACAGGTGCACGTCTTCCATGGACTGAAAGCGCGTGTTCTGCACGGTCTGAAAGGGCAGACCATGCTTTTGGCAGATGCCGTAGCGGTTGTGCCCGTCGACCAGCACGTCGCCCCACAGGACCAGTGCATCGCGGCAGCCTTCGGCCAGGATGCTGCGCTCCAGCGCGGCATGCTCATCGGGGGTCAGGGGGTCGATGTAGGCTTTGAGTTCTTCGTTGACGGTGATGTTCATGGGCACGGCGGTCCAAATGCCGAAGGCCCCTTGCGGGGCCTTCTTAAACTGGAGCGGGTGATGGGAATCGAACCCACGTTATTTGCTTGGGAAGCAAGAGTCCTACCATTGAACGACACCCGCGAAGGTGTGGAGTTTACTTCAGGATGTCGCCCAGGCAGAGGTATTTGAGTTCCACATAGTCTTCAATGCCGTGGCTGGAGCCTTCGCGGCCCAGGCCCGACTGCTTGACGCCGCCAAAGGGCACGTGCTCTGTGGCCAAAATGCCCACGTTGATGCCGACCATGCCGTATTCCAGTGCTTCGCTCACGCGGAAGATACGGCCCACGTCGCGGCTGTAGAAGTAGCTGGCCAGGCCGAATTCAGTGTTGTTGGCCGCGTCAACCGCTTCCTGCTCGGTTTTGAACTTGAAAATCGGTGCAAACGGGCCAAAGGTTTCTTCCTTGGCGCAGACCATGTCGGCCGTGGCGTCGGCAATCACGGTGGGCTCGAAGAACTGGCCTTGCAGGCGCTTGCCGCCGGTCAGCACGCGGCCGCCTTTGGCGATCGCGTCTTTCACATGGCGCTCGACCTTGTCCAGGGCGGCAGGCTCGATCAGAGGGCCTTGGTTCACGCCGTCTTCAAAGCCGTTGCCCACCTTGGCGGCGGTCTTGACCTTGGCCGCGAACTTTGTGGCGAATTCTTCGTACACGGCTTCCTGCACGTAGATGCGGTTGGAGCACACGCAGGTCTGGCCCGCATTGCGGTACTTGCTGGCGAAAGCGCCTTCCACGGCGCTGTCGATGTCGGCGTCTTCAAACACGATGAAAGGTGCGTTGCCGCCCAGTTCCAACGACATTTTTTTCACGGTAGGGGCCGACTGCGCCATCAGGATGCGGCCGACTTCGGTGGAGCCGGTGAAGCTGATGTGGCGCACCACATCGCTGGCGCACAGCACCTTGCCCACGGCGATCGAGTTGTCGCTGTCGGCGGTGACCATGTTCAGCACCCCGGCCGGGATGCCAGCGCGGATGGCCAGCTCGGCCGCAGCCAGGGCCGTCAGCGGGGTCAGCTCGGCGGGCTTGATGATCACCGGGCAGCCTGCGGCCAAGGCAGGTGCCACCTTGCGGGTGATCATGGCCAGCGGGAAGTTCCAGGGTGTAATGGCCGCGCACACGCCAATGGGCTGGCGCAGCACCATCAGGCGGCGGTTGTTGTCGAACTGGGGCAGGGTCTCGCCGTTGATGCGCTTGGCTTCTTCGGCAAACCACTCAACAAAGCTGGCACCGTAGGCCACTTCGCCCTTGGCTTCGGGCAGGGGCTTGCCTTGCTCGGCGGTCATGATGCGGCCCAGGTCGTCCTGGTTGGCCATGAGCAGGTCGTACCACTTGCGCAGGATGATGCTGCGCTCTTTGGCGGTCTTGTTTTTCCAGGCGGGCCAGGCGGCATTGGCCGCGGCAATGGCTTGTTCGGTTTCCTTGGGGCCCAGGTTGGCCACATCGACCAGATGTTGGCCTGTGGCCGGGTCGTGCACGGCAAAGCGGCTGCCGCCTGCCACCCATTGGCCGTTGATCAGCGCGTCGGTCTTGAGCAAGCTCGGGTCGTTCAGCTGGGCGAGGGGGGATGTCTTCATGTCCATGGTCGGGGTCTCCTGATTATTTAACCTGTTAAATAAATTGTGACATGGTTTGAAGCTTAACGCTTGCCGGGGGGATTTTCTGTCACCCAGGGGGCCAAACTTATAATGGCCGGTTGCACTTTGAGCAGAACAAGACCATGAGCCAAGCCGTTTTTTCCGTAGCCGACATCCGCAAGACCTTTTTGGACTTTTTCGCGTCCAAGGGGCACACCGTCGTGGCTTCCAGCCCGCTGGTGCCGGGCAATGACCCGACCTTGATGTTCACCAACTCCGGCATGGTCCAGTTCAAGGACGTGTTTTTGGGCTCGGACAAGCGTTCGTATGTGCGTGCGGCGTCCGTTCAGGCTTGCCTGCGTGCCGGTGGCAAGCACAACGACCTGGAAAACGTGGGCTACACCGCCCGCCACCACACCTTCTTCGAGATGCTGGGCAACTGGTCGTTTGGCGACTATTTCAAGCGCGAATCGCTGCAATGGGCGTGGGAGCTGTTGACCGAGGTCTACAAGCTGCCGGCCGACAAGCTCTACGCCACGGTCTACCAGGAAGACGATGAGGCCTACGCCATTTGGGAAGACATTTTTGTGAAGGCGGGCTGGACGCCTGAACGCATCAAAGATGAGACCCGCATCATCCGCATTGGCGACAACAAGGGCGGCCGCTACAAGAGCGACAATTTCTGGATGATGGCCGACACCGGCCCATGCGGCCCTTGCTCCGAAATCTTTTACGACCACGGCCCGCACATTCCCGGCGGCCCTCCTGGCAGCCCCGACGAAGACGGCGACCGCTTCATCGAAATCTGGAACAACGTGTTCATGCAGTTCAACATGGACGAGACCGGCGCTGTCACGCCGCTGCCCGCGCCTTGCGTGGACACCGGCATGGGCCTGGAGCGTCTGGCCGCGATCTTGCAGCACGTTCACAGCAACTACGAAATCGATCTGTTTGACGCGCTGATCAAGGCCGCAGCCCGCGAAACCGGCTGCACCGACCTGAGCAATAAGAGCCTGCGCGTGATCGCCGACCACATCCGCGCCACCGCCTTTTTGGTGAGTGACGGCGTAGTGCCGAGCAACGAAGGCCGCGGCTATGTGCAGCGCCGCATCGTGCGCCGTGCCATCCGCCATGGCTACAAGCTGGGCAAAAAGTCACCGTTCTTCCACAAGCTGGTGCCTGACCTGGTCAAGCTCATGGGCGCGGCTTACCCCAACCTGGCCGACCAGGCCGACCGCATCACCGACATCCTGCGCATCGAAGAAGAGCGCTTCTTCGAGACGCTGCAAAGCGGCATGCAGATTCTGGACGCGGCCCTTGAAGGCGGCGTGAAAGTGCTGCCTGGCGAAGTGGCCTTCAAGCTGCACGACACCTATGGTTTCCCGCTCGATTTGTCGGCCGACGTGTGCCGCGAACGCGACCTGAGCGTGGACGAGGCCGGTTTTGCTGTGGCCATGGAAAAACAAAAGGCCCAGGCCCGTGCTGCTGGCAAGTTCAAGATGGACAAGGCGCTGGAGTACACCGGCGCTGGCAACGACTTTGTGGGCTACGACGAGCTGACCGCCAACGCCAAAGTGCTGGCCCTGTACGCCGACGGCAACGCCGTCACCGAGCTGAAAGCCGGGCAAGTTGGCGTGGTCGTGCTGGACACGACACCGTTTTATGCCGAGTCGGGCGGCCAGGTGGGCGACCAGGGCATGGTCCACAACGCGGGTGGCCAATTCAACGTGTCTGACACGCTCAAAATCAAAGCCGATGTGTTTGGCCACCACGGCGAAGTCAAATCCGGCAGCCTGAAAGTGGGCGACGCGGTGCAGGCCCATGTGGACACGGCCGCACGTGCTGCCACCGTGCGCAACCACAGCGCTACCCACCTGATGCACAAAGCGCTGCGTGAAGTGCTGGGCGGCCATGTGCAACAAAAAGGCAGCTTGGTGAACGCCGAGCGCACCCGTTTTGACTTTGCGCACAACGCCCCCGTGACCGATGCCGAGATCCGCCAGATCGAAGCCCAAGTCAACGCCGAAATTTTGGCCAATGCTGCCGCGCAGGCGCGTGTGATGGACATTGAAAGCGCCCAGAAAACCGGCGCGATGATGCTGTTTGGCGAGAAGTACGGCGAGACCGTGCGCGTGCTCGACATTGGCTCCAGCCGCGAACTGTGTGGTGGCACCCACGTCAAGGCGACGGGTGACATTGGCCTGTTCAAGATCGTGGGCGAGGGCGGTGTGGCCGCAGGCGTGCGCCGCATCGAAGCCGTGACCGGCGAAAACGCGCTGGCTTATTTGCAATCGCTCGAAGACACGGTGACGCAAGCGGCGGGTACGCTGAAGGCTCAGCCTGCCGAGCTGAACCACCGCATCGCCCAGGTGCTCGACCAGGTCAAGGCACTCGAAAAAGAACTGGCTGCCGCCAAGGGCAAGCTGGCTTCCGCTCAGGGCGACGAGCTGGCCAAACAAGCGATGGACATCAAGGGCATCAAGCTCTTGGTGGCGACGCTGGAAGGCGCTGACGCCAAGACCCTGCGTGACACCATGGACAAGCTCAAGGACAAGATCAAGACAGCCGTGATCGTCTTGACCGCTGTGGACGGTGAGAAGGTGCAGATCGCCGCAGGCGTGACCGCCGATACCACCGGCAAGGTCAAAGCAGGCGAGCTGGCCAGCTTTGTCGCGGGCCAAGTGGGCGGCAAAGGTGGCGGCAAGCCCGACATGGCCATGGCCGGTGGCACCAACGCGGCAGCATTGCCTGCTGCTTTGGCCAGCGTGCAAGCCTGGGTGGCCGAGCGCGTCTGACACGCATGCCGCTTGCTGTAGGAGCTTGCCCTGCAAGCGATGGCTTGCGGTGTGCTGGAGGCACTTCGCCAGCAGGGCTGGCTCCTACAGGTGGGGGCGGCCTGCTTGCCGTGTTCGCGTTGGTGTTTGGGGGATGCCTGCCGCTGCTCGCGCAGGCCCAATTCCAAAAATTTCCCTGGCCTGCATCGCAGTCCGCGCCCGTATTGGATGCACCAGACCTGCAAGGCCAGCGCTGGACAAATGAACGACTCAAGGGCAGGGCCGTCGTGCTCAACTTCTGGGCTACCTGGTGTGCGCCTTGCAAGGAAGAGCTGCCCTCGCTGCAGACCTTGCACGAGTTGAGCGCTGGTGAGCCGCTGGTCATGGGCGTGAACGTGCGCGAGCCTGCCACGCCGGTCAAGCGTTACCTCAAGGCCACAGGCATCGACTTTCCAGTGGTGCTGGACCCTCAAGGTGAGCTGGCCCGCCGCTGGGGTGTCACGGTGTATCCCACCACTTTTGTGATTGGACCCGATGGCCGTGTGCGCTGGCGCATCCAAGGCGAGGTGGACTGGACTGGCGCAGAGGCGGGGCGCTGGCTTGCCGGTCTTCGCTGAAAGGCCTTGCGAATTTTTGACAGCGCACATCTTCAGGGATGATCCCGATCCGGGATAATCGCGCTGCCCGCTTGCACCTGCACCGGGTGACCTGCCTTCGGGGCATTGGTGGCTGTTCATGCAGTACAGCACCTCGCATGCGCCGACAGGTCTTTCGTTACACACCGGAGTTCCTTTCATGATCCCCGTTCGCCGTTCCCTGATCAAAGGGGGCGCTGCGCTGGGCGCTCTCATCGCAGCGCCCGCCATCGTGCGTGCCCAAGCCACTTCCACCACCTCTACCGAACGCCGCTTTGCCCCCCAGCCGGGCGCCTGGCGCACGTTTGAAATCACCACCCGCGTCGAGCTGGCCGAACCGGTCGGCGCCAGCCGCATTTGGCTGCCCGTGCCCAGCATCGACAGCGACTGGCAGCGCTCGCTGGAGAGCAGCTACAGCAGCAACGGCAGTGCCCGCCTGACCAGTGACGGCGTCGAGGGCGCCCGCATGGTCTATGCCGAATTTGCCGATGGTGTGAAGCCCGTGATTGAAGTCACCAGCCGTGTGCAGACCCGTGACCGCGCCGATCTGGCGGGCAGTCGGGCCTTCGACAAGGAAGACGCCGCCACGCTGCACCATTACACCCGTGCCACGCGCCTGCTGCCGACCGACGGCATCGTGCGCCAGACGGCGCTGAAGGCCACGCAAGGCGCCAAAACCGATGAGGCCAAGGTCCGCGCCATTTACGACTGGGTGGTGGCGAATGCCTGGCGTGAACCCAAGGTGCGCGGCTGCGGCGAAGGCGACATCAAGACCATGCTGGAGACCGGCAACCTGGGCGGCAAGTGCGCCGACATCAACGCGCTGTTTGTGGGGCTGTGCCGCTCGGTGGGCGTGCCTGCCCGCGACGTGTACGGCATCCGCCTGGTGCCCTCGGCCTTTGGCTACAAAGAGCTGTCGGGCAACCCAGGCAGCCTCAAGGGCGCACAGCACTGCCGCGCCGAGGTGTACTTGCAGGCCCACGGCTGGGTGGCGATGGACCCGGCCGATGTGGCCAAGGTCATGCGCCTGGAAACCCCTGAGTGGCTCAAAGCCACCAGCCATGGTGTGGTGGCTCCGGTCTACAAGCATCTGTTTGGCGGCTGGGAAGGCAATTGGCTGGGCTGGAACACGGCCCACGATCTGAAGCTGCCCGGTGCCAAAGAGGGCGTGCTGAACTTCCTGATGTACCCGGTCGCCGAGACCAGCGAAGGCCGCGTGGACTCTTACGCGCCTGACAGCTTCAAGTACACCATCACGGCGCGCGAGATCACGGCTTGAGTCATCGCTTGCAGGGCAAGCTCCTACAAAAAGACCTGTTCTTGTGTAGGAGCCAGCCCTGCTGGCGATAGACCGAGTTGCCTCGCGCTTTCAAAATGCCGCAGCTGGCCCGTCACCGGATCGGTGAACGCAAGTCCACGGGCCAGCAGCTGCAAGGGTTGGGCAAAGTCTTCCGCCTCATCGGGCCCGCGCCGCACCACCGGGTAGAACTGGTCGCCTTCGATGGGCAAACCCAGGCCGTGCATGTGCACCCGCAGCTGGTGGCGCTTGCCGCTGACCGGCAAGAGCCGGTACAGCGCCCGGTCGCCTTCATGGCGCAGGCATTCGATGCGGGTTTCGCTGTTGGGCTGCAGGCCCTCATGAGGCAGAGTTTCCCGCATCCGGTAGAAGGCGTGCTCGTCTTCGCGGATGTGGGTGCTGCGGGTGATCGGAAAGGCCATGCCTTCGTGCCAAGCGGCCACGGCTTCATAGACTTTTTGCACCCGCCGCTCGCGAAACAGTGCCTGGTAGGCGTCGCGGTCTTGCGGGCGCTTGGATAGCAGCACCAGGCCAGCCGTTTCGCGGTCGATGCGGTGCAGTGGGCTCAGGTCGGCACAGCCTTGCTGAGATTTCAGGCGAGTGAGCAGGGTTTCGCGCACATAGCGCCCGCCAGGCGTCACAGGCAAAAAATGCGGCTTGTCGGCCACGAGCAGGTGCTCGTCTTCGAACAAGACAGTGACCTCAAACGGAATCGGGTCTTCATGCGGCAGCTCGCGCCAGTAGTACACACGGGTGCCACCCACATAGGGCGCATCGGGCGCCAGGGCCTGACCGTTTTCATCCAGCACGCGGCCCGCTTGCAACCGCTCAGTCCATGCTTGTCGGCTGATGCGCGGCAACCGTTCACTCAGGTGATCGATCAGCGCAGGCCAGGGGTTGGGTCGCACCTGGGGCAGCGCCAGGCAACTGGGCGAAACGCCGTCGCGCATGGCCAGGTGGGCAGGCGGGTGCGAGGCCATGGCAGCGATGGGGTTGCGGTGTTTAAACCCGCTTGAACACCAGATCCCAGACGCCGTGGCCAAGCTTGAGGCCGCGGTTTTCAAATTTGGTGAGCGGGCGGTAGTCGGGCTTGGCGGCAAAGCCGTCTGCCGCATCGCTGGTGTTGGCCAGCAAAGGCTCGGCGCGCAGCACCGCCATCATCTGCTCGGAATAGGGCTGCCAGTCGGTGGCCAGATGCAGGTAGCCGCCAGGCTTGATGTGTTTGGCCAATCGCTCGATGAAGGGTGACTGGATCAGACGGCGCTTGTGGTGGCGGCTCTTGTGCCAGGGGTCCGGAAAGAAAATATGCACGCCATCCAGACTGTTCTCGCCCAGCATGTGGTCCATCACCTCCACCGCATCGTGCTGCACGATGCGGATGTTGCCAATGCTTTCCTCGCCGCAGCGCTTGAGCAGTGCGCCGACGCCGGGCTCGTGCACCTCGCAACACAGGAAGTTGTCATCCGGGCGCACTTGCGCGATCTTGGCCGTGGCGTCACCCATGCCAAAACCGATCTCCAAAATCAGCGGTGCTGCACGACCAAAGGCCGCCTGCACATCCAGGCGTTCAGGCTGGTAGGGCACCAGAAACTGGGGACCGAACTGCTCGAATGCCCGCATCTGCCCAGAGCCCATGCGGCCTGCGCGCAGGACGTAGGTCTTGATGGTGCGCATGAAGGGGGCGTCGGCCTTGGCTTCGGGGGTATGTTCGGGCGTGGTCATGGGCTCAGATGTTTCGCGAAACCTGTGATTATCGCGGCTTGGCTGCCCGGCTCAGACTGACACGAACGGGTTGACCAGTTGCACACCCGCCAACACCTCGCCAGTGCCCATGTCTTCGGTCAGCAGCACGGCGCAGCCTGCAATGTGGGCGCTGGCCAGGATCAAGGCGTCCCAATAGCTCAGGGCGTGCTTCTGGTGCAGATCCAGCGCCAGGTCGATGGTGTCGGGCGTGACGCCTGCCAGATCGAGCTGGCGATAGCAATGCAGTTGTTCGCGGATGTGGGTGTGTGGCAGGCCGAGCTTGCGCAGCCCCACCTGGATGTACTCGTTGAGCACCTGCGTGGACAGCACGCCCAGCCGTTCAAAGCGCAGGTGGCGAATCAGGTCGATGGCGATGCGCTGTTTGCGCGGCTCGTCGGTGCTGTCGGCGTAGACCAGCACGTTGGTGTCAATGAAGCAGCGGGCTTTGGGCTGGGCCAGCAGATGCGACCAAGGCGGTGTGGGTTCAGCCGCGATCATGCACGGCGTCCCGGTCAAATTTCCAGCCATTGAGGCGACCACCGCCGCTCAGGCAACGCTGCTCCCAGGCTTGCCATTCGGCGGTTTGTCTTTCTTGGCCGGCCAGTTGCTCCAGATAGTCGCGCACGGCCTGGTTCAGGCTTTTGCCCATCTTGCGGGCCGCTGCGCGGGCAGCATCCGCCACGCGTTCGTCCACTGACAAGGTGATGTTCATTGCTGCCCTCCGGTTGATTGCACATATTATGTGTGAATTTGGTCTTCAAGCGCAAATGCTGAACGGGTGCATGGACAATGGTGAGCCATTCAGAAAAGGTTTTGCCATGAGATTGTGGGCACGCGTGGGTTTGTTTTGTGGCTTGAGTCTGAGTCTCACGCTGTCTTGGGCGGGCGATTCGCTGGTCACGGTGCCTACCCGTGATGGGCAGAGCATCTCTTACTGGTGGATGCCCAAAGAGGACGCAAGCGCGACCGTCATCCTGCTGTCTGGAGGCGGTGGCGGGATCGGGTTCAGAGACGGTCAGCCTCGCTCGAACAACTTTTTGATCCGTTCCAGGGAGTCGTTTCGCGACGAGGGATGGAATGTCGCCTTGCTGGGCAATCCCACAGACCGGCGCGACATGGACGATGCCTGGCGCACCTCTGACGCCCACCGCACCGACGTCCAAAACGTGATGGCCGACATCCGAGCGCGATCCACCGCCCCCATCTGGCTGGTGGGCACAAGTCGGGGCACGGTTTCTGCCACGGCTTTGGCATTGGCTTTGCAGGAACAGTTGTCGGGCCTGGTGTTGACCGCATCCATCACCAGCTACAAAGAGGTTGCCGCCGTACCCAGGCAAGCCATTGGCCAGCTGCGCTTACCGGTCCTGATTTACCACCACCAGCGCGATGCCTGTCACATCACACAGGCGCATGAGGCCGGGAACATCTTGCGGGGTCTGACGCAGGCCCGCGTCAAGAAGCTGATGGTCGTCGATGGTGGGCAGAACCCGACGGGCAACCCCTGCCAGGCCCTGCATTGGCACGGTTTCATCGGGATGGAGGAGCGCGCTGTGCAGGACATCGCCGCCTGGATGCGCGATCCTCGGCCTTGAATGGATCAAGGTTTCTCTGAACAGTCCGCCCAGTCCCGGCTCCACCGGGCCAAGGCTTGAGGGATATGGGCATCACCTGATGCAGGCGCCAGGCCCAACGCTTGAGCCGCAGCATTCAGTGCAACCAATGGCCGATGCAGGTCCAGCGCCTGCGCCCCGTTTTGCTTGCTCAGTTTTTCGCCGTTGGAGCCCCGCACCAGCGGGGTGTGCAGGTACAGCGGTGTGGGCAGATTCAGGGCTTTTTGCAGCACGATCTGGCGGGCGGTGTTGTCGGCCAGGTCTTCGCCGCGCACCACATGGGTGATGCCTTGCGCGCCATCGTCCACCACCACCGCAAGTTGGT
>Ga0213920_1001610_pt1 | contig 12188 bp, 7 predicted proteins | sample McNCre1117MG_FD_161054 | JGI IMG/M metagenome (GOLD analysis project Ga0213920, IMG submission 161054) | Freshwater microbial communities from McNutts Creek, Athens, Georgia, United States - 11-17 MG | ecosystem: Environmental > Aquatic > Freshwater > Creek | place: USA: Georgia | collected...
GGCGTCGCGCCAAACACCTCGGCAGCGGTGGCCTTGTGCACGTCCAGCCCATCGTGGAAGGCCTTGAGCAAGGCCGCGTCGTCGCTGAGGTGCGCCATGATGCGCAGCTCGATCTGGCTGTAGTCGGCACTGGCGATCACGCAGCCTGCGGGCGCCACAAAGGCCTCACGCACCTTGCGGCCCTCGGCAGTGCGCACCGGGATGTTCTGCAAGTTGGGCTCGTTGCTCGACAGGCGGCCCGTGACGGCCACGGCCTGCGCGTAGTTGGTGTGCACGCGGCCCGTGCGCGGCAAGGCCAGCTGCGCCAGCTTGTCGGTGTAGGTGCCCTTGAGCTTTGACAAGCTGCGGTGCTCCAGGATGCGAGCGGGCAGCGGGTAGTCTTCGGCCAGTTTTTCCAGCACCTCTTCGTCGGTGCTGCGCGCACCGGTGGCGGTTTTCTTGATGACCGGCAGGCCCAACTTGTCAAAAAAGATCTCGCCCAACTGCTTGGGGCTGGCCAGGTTGAAGGGCTGGCCGGCGATCTCGTAGGCCTCGGTTTCGAGCTGCACGATGCGCTCGCCCAGCGCCTGGCTTTGCGCGGCCAGCGTGGGGGCGTCGATCAGCACGCCGTTGCGCTCGATGCGGTAGAGCGATTCGCTGGTGGCGATTTCCAGGTCGTACACGAACTTCAAGCCCGCATGTGCCTCGATCTGCGGCCACAGCACCAGGTGCACGTCCAGGCACTGGTCCGAGTCTTCGCACGCATAATGCGCCGCCTTGTCCACATCCACCTGGGCAAACGGGATCTGGTGCGCGCCCTTGCCGCACAGGTCTTCATACGTCACGCCTCGGCGGCCCACATGGCGCTCGGCGAGGCTGCTCAGGCCATGCGGCTTGTGCACTTCGAGCACATAGCTTTCCAGCATGGTGTCGTGGGCGTAGCCCTGCACTTCGATGCCGTGGTTGGCAAACACATGGCGGTCGTATTTGATGTTCTGGCCCAGCTTGTGGCGGGCCGGGTTTTCCAGCCAGGGCTTGAGCTTGGCCAACACATCGGCCAAAGGCAGCTGCTCGGGCGCAGCCGGGCCGTTGTGGGCCAGCGGAATGTAAGCCGCCTCGCCTGGCGTGACGCTCAGCGAAATGCCGACGATGTCGGCACGCATGGCATCCAGTGAAGTCGTTTCGGTGTCGATGGCCGTCAGCGGCGCTTGCTCGATGCGGGCCAGCCACTGGTCAAACAGCGCCCAGTCGAGCACCGTGTCGTATGTCAAGTCACCTTGCACGGCGCTGGCGGCGTTGTCCAAAACAGGCACGGCCGCTTCTTCGGCTGCAGGCTCGCCAAACAAATCGCCCATGCCCGTGTCTTTGGGCTTGGCCGCTTTTTTGGCCACAGGCGCAGGCAAGGCCCCGCCCAGCGATTGCACCAGTCCCTTGAAGCCATAGGTCTGGTAAAAATTGAGCAGCCTGTCTTTGTCCGGCTCGTGCAGGTGCAGCTCGGCCAGCGAGGGCAAACCGGGCACCCAGCCGTTCAGGTCGCAATCGGTCTTCATGGTCACCAGGGCACGGCCCTTGGGCAGCCAATCCGCCGCCTGGCGCAGGTTCTCGCCCGCCACGCCCTTGATCTCGTGGGCATGCGCCATCAAGTTGTCGAGCGAGCCGTATTCGAGCAGCCACTTGGCCGCCGTCTTGGGGCCGACCTTGTGCACGCCCGGCACGTTGTCCACCGGGTCGCCCACCAGGGTCTGGTAGTCGATCATCAGCGCAGGCGGCACGCCAAACTCTTCGGTCACGCCGGCCACATCGCGCACCTTGCCATTCATGGTGTCGATGATGGTGATGTGTTCGTTGACCAGCTGGCTCAGGTCCTTGTCACCGCTGGACACCGTCACCTCGATGCCCTGCTGGGCCGCGACATGGGCCAGCGTGGCGATCACGTCATCGGCTTCCACACCCGGCACATTCAGCACCGTCCAGCCCATCAAGCGCACCAGCTCATGGATCGGCTCGATCTGCGAGCGCAAGTCGTCGGGCATGGGGCTGCGGTGGGCCTTGTACTCGGGATACATCTCATCGCGAAAAGTCGGGCCCTTGGCGTCGAAAACGCAAGCGGCATAGACGGCGGGCACATCCTTGCGCAGCCGCTCCATCATGTTGATCATGCCGCGAATGGCCCCGGTGGCGGGGCTGGTCGGGTCGCCAGGTACGGCCCGCAAGTCGGGCATGGCATGGAAGGCGCGGTACAGGTAGCTGGAGCCGTCGACCAGCAACAGGCTGGGCTTCACAGTGTCAGGGGTGTTTTCACTCATCCCCCGATTGTGTACCGGGTTAAAGCGTTTTCCTCCCCCTCTACAATCGGTCTTTTCCCATCCGGCCAGTCCTGCTGGCCCTCTGACGGCGCTCTCCCATGGCGGTATTCACCGAAGTCACCGAAACCCAGGCCAACGACCTGATGCAAGCCCTGAACTTGGGCCAGCTCACCGCCTTGCGTGGCATCGAAGGTGGCATTGAAAACACCAACTACTTCGCCACCACGAACCAGGGCGAGTACGTGCTCACCCTGTTCGAGCGCCTGACGCAAGAGCAGCTGCCGTTTTACCTGTACCTGATGAAACACCTGGCTGGCCAGGGCATCCCGGTGCCCGACCCGGCCGCCAACAGCGATGGCGACATCCTGCACAGCGTCAGCGGCAAGCCCGCCGCCGTGGTCAACAAGCTCGCTGGGAAAAGCCAGCTGCAACCCCAAGCCGTGCACTGCGCGGCGGTGGGCGACATGCTGGCACGCATGCACCTGGCCGGGGCCGACTACAACCGCAGCCAGCCCAACCTGCGCGGCCTGGCCTGGTGGAACGAGACCGTGCCCGTGGTGCTGCCTTACCTCGACGAAGCGCAGGCCGCCCTGCTGCGCAGCGAGCTGGCCTACCAGAACCATGTGGCCGCCAGCGCCGCCTACGCGGCCCTGCCGCGTGGCCCGGTACACGCCGACCTGTTCCGCGACAACGTCATGTTCGACGGCGAGCAACTGACCGGTTTCTTTGATTTTTATTTCGCAGGCGTGGACACCTGGCTGTTTGACCTGGCCGTGTGCCTGAACGACTGGTGCATCGACCTGCCCAGCGGCGCACACGACGCCGAGCGCGCCCAGGCCATGCTGCAGGCCTACCAGCAGGTGCGCCCCCTGAGCGCAGCCGAGCGCACATTGCTGCCCGCCCTTTTGCGCGCAGGGGCTTTGCGCTTCTGGATCTCGCGTTTGTGGGACTATCACCTGCCACGCGAAGCCTCCATGCTCAAACCCCATGACCCCACCCACTTCGAGCGGGTGCTGCGCGGGCGCGTGACGCAACCTGTTCACCTCTGAAACGATCTGACCTCCGCATGAACCTGCGCACCGTCCCCGCCCGTGAAGGCCTGCAGTGGGCCCTCTTGGGCATCCGCACCTTCTGGCGTCAGCCGCTGGCCATGTCAGGCCTTTTCTTTCTGTTCATGGCCGTGGTCTCGCTCGTGTCGATGGTGCCCGTCATCGGCGGTGCACTGGCGCTGGTGCTGCTGCCCGGCATGACCGCAGGCATCATGGCCGCCACTCAAAAAACCACTGAAGGCCTGTTCCCCATGCCCGGCATCTTGCTGTCGGCGTTCAAAAACCCAGCCCTGCGCAAGCCCATGCTGCAACTGGGCGGCTTTTACGCCCTGGGCTTTTTGCTGCTGATGGCCGCCTCCATGCTGGCCGATGGCGGCGGCTTTGCCCGGGTGTACCTGGGCGGCGCCCCCATCAACCCCGAACTCGTCAGCAGCGACGCTTTCCAGGCCGCGCTGTGGGTCTCGATGCTGCTCTATGTGCCGCTGTCCATGCTGTTCTGGCACGCGCCTGCACTGGTCTACTGGCAGCAGATCGAGCCCGTCAAAAGCCTGTTCTTCAGCTGGATGGCCTGCTGGCGCAACAAGGCCGCCTTCACCGTCTACACCCTGGTGTGGGTCTGCATCTTTGTGGGCTCAGGCCTGACGGCCCTGCTGGTCGCCAGCCTGCTGGGCGACCCTCAGATGTTGATGTCGGTGCTGATGCCGCTGGCCCTGATGGTGACAGCCATGTTCTTCACCTCCATGCTGTTCACCGTCAAGGCCTGCTTCAGCGCCAGCGCTTCTGACACCGACCTGGCCTGAACTCAGTGGTGGTGCCCATGCGCACCGTGCGCATGGCGGTGTGTGACTTCTTCGGCCGAGGCGGCACGCACTTCAAGCACTTTAAGGCTCATGGTCAGGTTCTGGCCGGCCCAAGGGTGGTTGCCGTCCAGGATGACCTTGTCGCCCTTGATCTTGACCACGTTGAACACCTGCTCGTGCCCGTCGGCCGAGCGGCCACGCAGCTGGCCACCCACCTTGACGCCGGGCGGGAAGTCGCTTTTGGCAATGGTCTGCACCAGGCTCTCGTCGCGCTCGCCAAAGGCATCGGCCGCGGTCAGTTTGAGCGTGACGCTGTAGCCGACTTCCTGGCCTTCCAGCGCCTCTTCGATTTTGGGCAGGGTGTTGTCGTAGCCACCATGCAGATACGACGTGGGCTCCTGCGCCTTGTCGAGCAACTGGCCCTGGGCGTTCACCACTTTGTAGTGCATGGTGACCACGGTGTCTTTGGCAATTTTCATAGAGTGCTTTCTTGAGAATAAATTTCAAACCAGGGTGAGCTTGGCCACGCTCAACGCCAGCCACTTGACGCCGTGGCGCGGGAAGTTGACCTGGGCGCGGGCATCGGCTCCGGTGCCTTCAACGGCGAGCACTTTGCCTTCGCCAAATTTGGTGTGGAACACGTTTTTGCCCGCGCTGATGCCATGCTCTGGCACGGCTTTTTGCACCGGTACGGGCGGGCTCTTGTAGGTTTCGGTGCTCAGGCTGCTCTGGCCCCAGGCCGGGCGCGCCTGGCGGTTCTGGGCCGGGGTGTTGTTCCAGCCCCCGGCGCTCATGCCCGAGCCCATGCCCGTGCCAAAGCCGGCTGTCTTGGGCGTGATCCATTTGAGGCAACGCTCGGGCAGCTCGTCAAAGAAACGGCTCTTGAGGTTGTAGCGGGTCTGGCCATGCAGCATGCGGGTTTGCGAATGGCTCAGGTACAGGCGCTTGCGGGCACGGGTGATGGCCACGTACATCAGGCGGCGCTCTTCTTCGAGGCCATCGAAGTCGTTCATCGCGTTCTCGTGCGGGAACAGGCTTTCTTCAAGGCCGGTGATAAACACCGCATCGAACTCCAGACCCTTGCTGGCGTGCACCGTCATGAGCTGGATCGCGTCTTCACCCGCCTGCGCCTGGTTGTCACCCGCTTCCAGTGCGGCGTGGGTCAAGAACGCCGCCAATGGGCTCATGGTGACGCCGTCTTCTGAAAATTCGTCAGCAGACAAATCGCCCGCATCACCGCTCAGGCCCTGGCTGGCCGGGCTTTGCGTCAGGCCTGTGCTGGCCTGGGGCAAAGCCACCGCGCTGCGGCCAAAGCCCTCTTGCGTGACAAAGCTCTCGGCGGCGTTGACCAGTTCTTCCAGGTTCTCCACCCGGTCTGCGCCTTCTTTTTCAAGGCGGTAGTGGTTGACCAGGCCAGTCTTGTCGATCACCAGGTCGATGATCTCGCGCAGGGTCTTGCCCGCCGTCTGCTCGCGCAGCACATCGACCATGGCCACAAAGGCGGCCAGATTGGCCCCGGCCTTGCCGGTGGTGGCGCTGACCGCATCGTGCAGCGAGCAGCCTGCGGCGCGGGCCGCGTCCTGCAGCTGTTCGATGCTGCGTGCCCCAATGCCACGCGGCGGAAAGTTCACCACCCGCAAAAAGCTGGTGTCGTCGTTGGGGTTCTCCAGCAGGCGCAAGTAGGCCAGCGCGTGCTTGATCTCGGCGCGTTCAAAAAAGCGCAGACCACCGTACACCCGGTACGGAAAGCCCGCGTTGAACAGCGCGGTCTCCAGCACCCGGCTTTGGGCGTTGCTGCGGTACAGCAGCGCGATTTCCTTGCGCTCAAAGTTATCTTGTTTGACCAGCTGGCGCACCTCGTCCACCAGCCACTGGGCCTCGGCAAAGTCGCTCACCGACTCCACCACCCGCACCGGCTCGCCCGCACCCTGATCGGTGCGCAGGGTTTTGCCCAGGCGGGTCTTGTTGTGGCTGATCAGCTCGTTGGCCGAGTCCAGGATGTTGCTGTAACTGCGGTAGTTCTGCTCCAGCTTGATCTGGTGCTTGACCTGGAATTCGCGCACAAAGTCGGCCATGTTGCCCACCCGTGCACCGCGAAAGGCGTAGATGCTCTGGTCGTCGTCGCCCACCGCCAGCACAGCGCCTGCACCGCCTTCGCCCGGCAGGCCCACCAGCAGTTTGAGCCAGGCGTACTGCAGTTTGTTGGTGTCCTGAAACTCGTCCACCAGCACATGGCGGAAACGGCGACGGTAGTGCTCGCGCACATGGGCGTTGTCGCGCAGCAGCTCGTAAGAGCGCAGCATCAGCTCGCCAAAGTCCACCACGCCCTCGCGCTGGCATTGCTCTTCGTACAGCTGGTACAGCTCCACCTTGCGGCGGGTCTCGTCGTCGCGCACCGGCACGTCGCCCGGGCGCTGGCCTTCCTCCTTGCAGCCGCCAATGAAGTACTGCAGCTGCTTCGGTGGGAAGCGATCCTCGTCCACATTGAACTGCTTGCACAGGCGCTTGATGGCCGAGAGCTGGTCCTGCGTGTCCAGAATCTGGAAAGTCTGGGGCAGTTGCGCCAGCTGATAATGCGCCCGCAAAAAGCGGTTGCACAGGCCATGGAAGGTGCCGATCCACATGCCGCGCACATTGACCGGCAGCATGGCCGACAGACGCACCACCATCTCTTTGGCCGCCTTGTTGGTGAAGGTCACCGCCAGGATGCCTCCAGGCGTGACCTGAGAGGTCTGCAGCAGCCAGGCGATGCGCGTGGTCAGCACCCGCGTCTTGCCCGAACCGGCACCCGCCAAAATCAACGCGTGCTCGGGCGGCAGCGTGACGGCGCGCAACTGCTCGTCGTTGAGCTGGTTCAGCAACGGACTGGCGGGGGCAAAAAAGGAATCGGGGGACAGGGACGGGTCGAAAGGCATGGGGGGATTGTAGGAAGTGGGCGAACCGCGACTTGACTGACACCAAATCCGGGACTAAGTTCAGTCCCTCACAGGAAGCGCCATGCAAGCAGGGCAAGCTCCTACAACAGGTCTGCCCCCTGTAGGAGCCAGCCCTGCTGGCGATAAGGCGTTCGAGGTCTGCGGTCAATCGCTTGCAGGGCAAGCTCCTACAACAGGGCTGTTCCCTGTAGGAGCCAGCCCTGCTGGCGATAGGACGTTCGAGGTCTGAGGTCAATCGCTTGCAGGACAAGCTCCTACAACAGACCCATCCCACATGGCTCGGTCAAGACATCCCTCCGTCATGAACCGTTTTTTATAATGGCACCGTGCAACACCCCCACCGCCTCTTCCAGCGACTGAGCCTTGGCCTGGTGGTCCTTTTGATGGGACTGCTGGCCATGGGGCCGTTTTTGCACAGCCATGTCGGCGCGTCGGTGGTCTCGGGCTTTCACATGGACGGGGTGCGCAGCCTGCCTTTGAGCGACACGGCCAATGCCAGCGCTCTGCCCAGCCTGCAGGTCAACGACGACGAGTCGCCTGCCCTGGGCGTGGCGACGTCTTTACCCAAACCTGACCCCAACAGCCTGTGCGTGGGCGACATCACCGCCTTGCTGGCCGCAGCCCTGTTGGCCTGCCTGGCTTGCCTGCCCCGGCGTGCACCAGCGGCGCGCCCCTGGGTGCTGCCCGTGCGCACCTACCAGGCGGGGTGGCCGCCCCCGGCGCTGGCACCGCCCGCAGTGAACTTCTGAATTTGCAGGCCCTGGCGCCTGCCAGCGTCGCCCCGTGGTGGGCGGCACGGTGTTTGTCCGTTTCAGGAGTGGGCCATGTTCCCAGGACTCAAAGCTTTTTCATCTCTCATCTTCGTGGGCTGCGTGCAGGCCTGGGCGCAAGCCCCTGCCACTGCGCCCGTCAAAGCCCTGGTGCTGGATGCACCGCAGCAAGCCGCCCTGGGCGTGAAGCTGGCCCCCGTGCAAGCTGCGCTGGGCGGGCTGTGGCTGGCTTCGGCCACGGTCACAGTGCCGCCCGGCAAAGAGGTCAGCGTCACCGCCCCTTACCCCGGCGTGGTGACCCGCATCGACGCCGGTCTGGGCGACACGGTGCAGGCCGGTGCGCCGCTGGCCAGCTGGAGCAGCCCGATGCTGGCCGATGTGCGGCGTCAGTGGCGTGAAGCCCAGCTGGAGACGCAAACCGCGCAGGCAGCCCTGCAACGCGACCAGGCCCTGCTGGCCGAGGGCGTGATCCCGGCGGCGCGGTTGCAACTGAGCCAGAACCGTTTTCAGGCGGCTGAGGCCGCCCGCCAGGCCCGCGAAGCCGAGCTGCGCTCTGCAGGCACGGCCACCAGCGCCAGCGACTACGCCAGCGCCACCGTGCGTTCCCCCTTGACCGGCTCGGTGGTGGATGTGGCGGTGTCCGTGGGCCAGCGTGTGGACACAGGCGCGGTGCTGTTTCGCGTGGCCGACACGCGCCAGCTGCAGCTGGACCTGGTGCTCTCGGCCGACAAGGCCGCGCAAGTCCAGGCAGGTGATGCAGTCTCGGTGCCCTCCCGAGGAGCCAAGGGTGTGCTGCTGGGTGTCAGCCGCTCGGTCGATGCCACGCAGCAAGCCAAGGCCCGCGCACGCGTGACGGTGCCGGGCACACTGCGCTCGGGTGAAGTCTTGTCTGTGCAATTGCATCCTTCGCAGACCACGCAGGGCAGTGCCTGGCAAGTGCCGGCCCATGCCGTGATCACGCACCAGGGCCAGCCCTGGGTGTTTGTGGCCGTGGCCCAAGGCCTGCAGCCCACGGCGGTGCGGGTGCTGTCGGGCAACGACGACCAAACCGTGGTGCAGGGCCCGCTGCAAAGCAGCAGCCGCGTGGCCGTGACCGGCCTGGCCTCGCTGCGCGCCCTGTTGCAAAAGGATGAATGAGCATGCAAGCCCTGATTCACCTGGCGCTGCGCTACAGGCAGCTGACCTTGCTGCTGGCGGCGGTGCTGATGCTGGCCGGCCTGCAGGCCTGGCTGCAACTGCCGATCGACGCCTTTCCTGACATCTCGCCCACGCAGACCAAGGTCATTTTGAAGATCCCGGGCATGACGCCCGAAGAGGTCGAGCTGCGGGTGGTCAAACCCATCGAGCAGGAGCTGCTGAGCATTCCACACAAGCGCATCGTGCGCTCAGTCTCCAAATACGGCATCGCGGACATCACGCTCGATTTTGAAGAAGGCGTGGACATTTACTGGGCACGCCAGCAGGTGTCCGAACGCCTGAGCGGCGTGATGGGCGAGCTGCCTGCGGGCGTGAGCGGCGGCCTGGCCCCAATCACCACACCACTGAGCGAGATGTACATGTTCACGCTCGAAGGCGAAGGCTTCAGCCTGGCCGACAAACGGCGTGTGCTGGACTGGACCATCCGCCCTGCGCTGCGCAATGTGCCGGGCGTGGCCGAGGTCAACTCGCTGGGCGGCGAAGTCCAGACCTTCGAGGTGGTGCCCCACACGGCCCGCATGGCGGCGCTGGGCATCACCATGGATGCGCTGCGGCAAGCCCTGGCCAGCAACAACAGCAACGACGGCGCGGGCCGCATCACCACCGGAGAAGAGTCGCTGGTGGTGCGCGTGGAAGGTGCGATCCACACGCTGGATGACCTGCGGGCCATCCGGCTCAGCACTGCGCGCAACCCGACCCCCGTGCTGCTGGACGATGTGGCCACGGTGCGCGCTGGCGCGCTGACGCGTTACGGTGGGGTCACCCAGGACGGCCGGGGCGAAGCCGTCGAAGGTCTGGTGCTGGGCCTGCGCGGCGCCAATGCCCGCGAACTGGTCGATGCACTCGATGTGGCCGTGAAAGACCTGCAACCGCGCCTGCCCCAGGGCATGTCGATCCGGACCTTCTACAACCGGGGCGAGCTGGTCTCGCGTGCGGTCAATACCGTGGTCAAGGCGCTGGCCGAAGCCAGCGTGCTGGTCTGCGTGGTGCTGTATGTGTTTCTGGGCGGCCTGCGGGCCGCGCTGGTGGTGGCGGTGTCTTTGCCGCTGTCGCTGCTGACCACCTTTTTGCTGATGCGCTGGGCAGGCTTGTCGGCCAACCTGATGAGTCTGGGCGGCCTGGCGATCGCGCTGGGCATGCTGGTGGATGCGTCGGTGGTGGTGGTGGAGAACATCGAAGCCTCGCTCGCCAGTGGGCACCCCGCAGCGGGCACCACCATGACCGAGCGCGTGCTGCACGCGGTGCGGCAAGTGGTCAAGCCCGTGGTGGCGGGCGTGCTGATCATCTGCGTGGTGTTCCTGCCGCTCTTGACGCTGCAGGACCTGGAAGGCAAATTGTTTTCTCCGGTGGCACTGACCATCGTCATGGCGCTGGGAGCATCGCTGCTGCTGGCCTTGACAGTGACGCCTGCACTGGCCTCACTGGCCCTGCGCAGCGAAGGCGCGCACGAACCAGCCCTGGTGCAAAAAATCCACTGGGGCTATGTCTGGCTGCGCGACACGACCTGGCGGCACACCCGCTGGTTGATGCTGGGTGCTTTGGGCTCGCTGGTGCTGGCGGGGGCGCTCTACACCCAGATCGGCAAGACCTTCATGCCCACGCTGGACGAAGGCGATGTGCTGGTGCAGTTGCAAAAGGTGCCATCGATTTCGCTGGAGGCTTCGCTCGAGATCGACACCCGCGTGCAGCAAGCCATTCTGGCCAAGGTGCCCGAGGTCAAGTCGGTCGTGGCCCGCGCTGGCTCGGACGAGCTGGGCCTGGACCCGATGGGGCTGAACGAGACGGACACCTTCCTGGTGCTCAAACCCAAAAGCGAGTGGCGCGGCAACAAGGACGACATCATTGAAGCGCTGCGCCAGGTGCTCGACGGCTTTCCGGGGCTGGTCTACGGCTTCACCCAGCCGATCGAGATGCGCATCTCCGAGATGCTGACCGGCACACGCGGCGATGTGGCCATCAAGCTGTTCGGCACCGACTTGAATGTGCTGAACACCACCGCCCAGAAAGTGGCCGAGGCGGTGCGGTGCGTTGAAGGTGCGGCCGAAGTCATTGCCCCCAAAGCCGAAGGCATGCCCTACCTCACGGTGGGCATCCAGCGCCACACCGTCGGTGCCGCGGGGATGAGCGTGGACAGCGTGCAGCAAGCGCTCAAACACCAGCTGGAAGGCGAGACCGTGGGGCATGTGCTTGAAGGCAGCATCCGCACGCCCGTGACGCTGCGCGGCAACGATGCCGTGCGCCACAGCCCCGAGGCCTTCAAGGCCCTGCAGATCACCGCGCCCGACGGCCGGGTCTGGAGCGCAGCCGCGCTGGCCGACATCCGGCAGGTGGTGGGGCCGATCCGTGTGGACCATGAGCAAAGCCGACGCCTGACCACGATCCAGGTGTCGGTTCAGGACCGCGACCTGACCGGTTTTGTGGCCGATGCGCAGCGCGCCGTGGCCGCACTGAACCTGCCCAAGGACATCCAGCTCGTGTGGGGTGGCCAGTTTGAAAACCAGCAACGCGCTGCGGCGCGGCTGGGCGTGGTGATCCCGGCGGCGATGGCCTTGATCTTCCTGATCCTGACGCTGACCTTTGGCTCGGCGGTGCAGGCGGCGATCATTTTCCTGAACATCCCGTTTGCGCTGGTGGGCGGCGTGGTGGCGCTGGCCGTCTCGGGCCAGTACCTGTCGGTGCCCGCCTCGGTGGGCTTCATTGCGCTGCTGGGCATTGCGGTGCTCAACGGGGTGGTGATGGTCACGCACTTCAACGAACGCCTGCGAAACGGCGAAGCCATGCACGACGTGGTGCGCCTGGGCGCGGAGCGTCGCCTGCGGCCGGTGCTGATGACGGCCATCATCACGGCGCTGGGCATGATCCCGCTGCTGTTTGCCACCGGTCCAGGCTCGGAAATCCAGAAACCCCTGGCCATTGTGGTGACCGGCGGCCTGATCAGCGCCACGCTGCTGACGCTGCTGCTCTTGCCCAAATTCTTTGAACACGCGGGGGACGCCGATGGCTTTGGCGAGCTGTGGGTGGCCTTCAAGGCCCGGAGGGCGTCATGACACATTTCAAAACCAGTGTGCTGGCCCTGTGGGCAGCATGGGGCCTGGTGCAGGCCCAGCCTGCGCAGGACATCCAGAACTTTTTACCCCCTGCGGCCGTGGTA
>Ga0213920_1001611_pt1 | contig 12178 bp, 10 predicted proteins | sample McNCre1117MG_FD_161054 | JGI IMG/M metagenome (GOLD analysis project Ga0213920, IMG submission 161054) | Freshwater microbial communities from McNutts Creek, Athens, Georgia, United States - 11-17 MG | ecosystem: Environmental > Aquatic > Freshwater > Creek | place: USA: Georgia | collected...
GAGAAGGCTTTCCAAACCGGTGTGCGCTACTACCTGCTTTGCTCACCGCACAACCCGATGGGTCGCGTGCACGAACGCCACGAACTCGCAGCAATCGCCGACCTGGCGCTGAAGTACGGTGTGGTTGTGATCAGCGACGAAATCCACGCACCACTCACGTACGCGGGCCAGACTTTTGTGCCCTACCTGTCCGTCTCCGAGGCCGCCAGGGAGACCGGCGTTGTCGTGACAGCTGCGTCAAAGAGCTTCAACCTTGCCGGTCTCAAGGCCAGCATCGTGGTGACCCAGAGCGAGACCATGTCAAAGCGCACGCAGCACCTGCCGCCAGACACCCACTGGCGCAGCAGTATCCTTGGCGGCTTTGCCATGGCCGAGGCTTTCAGTGGCTGCGATGACTGGCTGGCCCAGGCGGTTGAGGCCAATAGGCAGAACCGAGACCTTTTGACCCAGCTGATGGGCGATCTTCTACCTGGCGTAGGCTACTGGGTGCCGGAAGGTGGATATCTTGCTTGGCTTGACCTAACCAGCCTCAACCTCGGCCCTAACCCTGCCGCCAAGATTCTGCTGGAGAAGCGTATCGCTTTGGTTTCGGGTGTCGACCTTGGTAAGGCCTACCACCAGTACGTTCGCATCAACTTTGCGGCGTCGGCCGATGCCGTGCGCGCCACCGTGGAGGCCATCGCAAGTTACGCAAAGTAGCAAAAAGCGGGCACCGGAAAACCGGTGCCCGCTTTTTGTTTGCTGTTAGCCCAGGGCCACACGCAGGTCGTTGATCAGGTCGTCCCTGTGTTCAATGCCGATGCTCATGCGCACGGTGTTCGGAGTGACACCCATCGCTGCACGTACCTCCTCGCTCAGGCGCTTGTGGGTGGTGCTAGCGGGGTGGGTGATCAGGCTCTTGGCGTCGCCCAGGTTGTTGCTTATGTCAAAGACGGTGAGTGCGTTCATCACGCGGAAAGTCTCATCCTTGCCGCCCTTGATCTTGAATGACACGGTGGAACCGCCGCCGCGCATCTGGCTCTTGGCAAGTTCGTAGTTCTTGTCGGTAGGCAGGAATGGGTACGAAACGCTCTCCACCTTTGGGTGACTGGCCAGGAACTCTGCCACGGCCAAGGCGTTCTCGTTCATACGCTCAACTCGCATGGTCATGGTCTCAAGGCTCTTGAGCAGCACCCAGGCGTTGAACGCGCTCAGGCTCTGGCCGGTGTGGCGAGTGAACGGCAGCAGGGTGTTCTTAATGAAGTCCTTGGTGCCGAGGATCGCTCCACCCAGCACGCGGCCCTGGCCATCGATGTGCTTGGTAGCCGAATACATGACCACGTCTGCGCCGAGAGCCAACGGCTTCTGCATTACCGGCGATGCCATTACGTTGTCCACCACAACGGTCGCGCCAACCGCATGGGCCAGCTTGCTGACCATTGCTATGTCAACGATCTCCATCAAAGGGTTGCTAGGAGTCTCTAGGAACACGGCTTTCGTTGGCTCGGCCAACGCGGCCTCCCAGTCGGCCTTAGCGGTGCCCTCAACAAGTACGGTGGTCACGCCCCACGATGGCAGAATCTCGGTGAGGATCACGTAGCAGGAAGAAAACATCGCGGCGGATGCCACCACGCGGTCGCCGGCCTTGACCAGGCAGGCCATCGCCGAGAACATTGCGCTCATGCCTGATGGGGTAGCGAAGCAGGCCTCCGCGCCTTCGATTGCGGCCAGGCGCTGCTCAAACATTGCAACGGTCGGGTTACTAAAGCGGGAGTAGAGGAAGTGTTCGGTCTCTTCCATGAAAGCGCTCTCGGCCTGTTCGGCGGAGTCGTAGGTGAAGCCGGAGTTCAGATACATTGCCTCGCCGGTCTCACCGAAACCACTTCGTGCAAGTCCGGCACGAACGGCAATGGTGTCTTGGTGTAGCGGCCAGCTTGGCTGTTCGCCGTTAAAGACGTCCTGGTAGCCCCATGGGCGAGTGCGCTTAGTCATGAAACTAAGGATATCAAACCCTTAGCGGCGGTTCATAGCCAGTCTGGTGCCGGCTGGGCTATCAAGCACTGCCTGGAAGGCGAGTTCGGCCGCGCCGATTAGCACCGCAGAGGTGCCGAGCGTGCCTGTTTTTACAACTAGAGTCTCGTTGACCGACGACATTGAGTTGCTGCGAATTGCGGCTAAGAGTCGTTCCTGATTCTGGTTGAAGATCGACTTCAGGAATCCGCTCAAAATCACGGTCTGCGGATTGAAGATTGTCGCCAGCTGGGCGATGCCTCGACCCAAGTTGTCCAGTTGCGAGTTGATAAGCCTGATGACTCGAACCGAGGTGGATGTGGAGATTAGAGTGTCCAGCTCCTCATCGGTGGCGGTGTCCAGGTGGAACGCGTAGAGCAGGTCTTCGCGCTTCACAAGCGCCTCAAGTGTGCCGCTGAATCCCGAGTAGTCGGTCTCCTTCGACTGCGAAACCTGGATGTGCCCGAGTTCACCGGCGTATCCGGAAGCGCCGCGCAGCAGGCGATCGTCCGCGATGATTCCTCCACCGATTCCGCCCGAACTTGCGAATAGGAACACCGAGTTGGCAGAACCCTTGCCGGCTCCAAAGAGGCGCTCGGCAACACACGCGTTGGTTGCATCGTTGTCCACGAATACCGGCAAGTTGGTTAGTTGGGCGAGAAGGTTGGCGAAGGGAGCCTCCACCCAACCGAGATGTGGAGAGGTGCGAACCACGCCGTCTTGCACGCGGATCTGGCCGGGTACTGCGGTTCCAATTCCTGCGATGAGAACATCCGGGTCAAGCTCGGTGCGTAGATCCGCAATCAATTTGGCGGCGATACTGGCCGCATTTTGGGGGTCAGGGCGGAGCGAGGTCTTGTAGCGCACGCGTTTGATGAGCTGCCCATCGAAGGAGACCACACCCACGGTGGTGGCATCAGCCGCTGGGTTGACTGTGAAGGCCACCACGTTCTTAGACGCCTCTACTGTGAGCGAAGGCCTTCCAACTCCACCCTGAACCTGCGCCTCTGCCTCCTTTGCGAGACCAAGTTCAACGAGTTCGCCCACGAGGTCTGAGATGGTGCTGCGGTTTAGGCCGGTGGCCCAGGTTAGGTGCGAGCGGGGGACCGAACCCTCCTGGTGCAGGAGGCGCAGTACCACGCTTAGGTTGTGCTGACGCAGGTTTTCGCGGTTCTGCCCCAAGGGCGAACGCGGATTCTTCTGCTCAGTCACTAGTAAACCTCCGCTTTACAAATTACCTCAAACAATTGGGTAGTCTTTGCCCATGAGCGATGTTGCTTCCTTTACGGGTGTGAGCGTTCGCCGTGGCAAGTCCACGGTGCTCGCTGACGTGAACCTTAGCCTTCCGGCCGGCCAAATTATCGGACTCCTCGGCCCGAGTGGCGCGGGTAAATCCACCATCATGAGGGCCCTCGTGGGGGTGCAGTCCAAGGTTTCGGGCCAGGTCTCGGTGCTAGGAAGCCCAGCGGGATCCGCCAGCCTAGCCACAAGAGTCGCATACTCAACTCAGGCCTCTTCGGTTTTCGACGATCTAAACGTACGCCAAAATCTGGAGTTCGCTAGAACCATCATCGGTGCAGATCCAACGCGCATCGATGCCGTTTTGGCAGAGGTGGGGCTGACCAACGTGGCAGGCCAGAAGGTGGAGTCGCTATCCGGCGGCCAGCGCAACCGCGTCTCGCTTGCAATAGCCATGCTCGGTTCGCCCGAACTGCTAATTCTCGATGAACCCACGGTGGGGTTGGACCCCGTTCTGCGAGCCGAAATCTGGGGTATCTTTCGTGACCTCGCCAACGCAGGCAAGACGCTGCTGGTGTCAAGCCACGTGATGGACGAGGCCGAGCGCTGTGACCGTTTGATCTTTGTTCGCGAGGGCCGAGTGATTGCCGACGACACTCTGGCGAACATCCTGCTTGCCACCCAAACCACATCGGCAGAGGGAGCCTTCCTCGCTCTAGCAAAGAAGCAGGTGGACTAATGCGCAGCATTCAACGAACCCTCGCCGTGACTCACCGCGTTCTTCTCACCATTCGCAGCGACCGCCGAACGGTGGCCTTGATGTTTGTCGTGCCATCGCTGCTGGTCGGGCTATTTTCTTGGATGTTCAACAACGCCACGGTCTTCGACAAAGTGGGCGGAAGGCTCGTTGGGCTGTTTCCGTTTGTGGTCATGTTCTTAGCCGCAAGCATAACCACGCTCAAAGAGCGCAGGAGTGGAACCCTCGAACGTTTCCTAACAACGCCGATGCGCCGCGGCGAGTTCATCGGAGGCTACGCCCTTGCCTTCACAGTGATGGCCCTGGTCCAGACCGGAATCACACTCAGCTTTGCCATTTACGTCTGCGGTTTCGATACCAAGGACAGCGTGTGGCTGCTCTACATGGCAGCTGTCATCAATGCCCTCTGCGGCATGTCACTTGGGCTTCTGGCTTCCGCATTTGCCCAAACCGAGTTTCAGGTGATCCAGTTCATGCCGGCGTTCATCTTCCCGCAGATCATCCTTGGCGGCCTGTTTGTTCCGCTGACTCAGATGCCTGACGCCTTACACACCATAAGCGACTGGCTGCCTCTAACCCACTCGCTGCGCGCGCTGGTAAACATCACCGATGGGCTGCCGCTGGCCGACGTTATGCACGAGGTGTTGATTGTCGCGGCCGTTTGTGCCGGCTGCCTGCTGCTGGGTTCACTCACCCTGCGCAAGAAGACTGCCTAGGGTGCGGTTAGCCAGCTGGCCAAGCCAGTCTTGAACTTACTGAGAGCCTTCTTGGAGTTTAGGTTCCAGGGCGATCGCCTAAGCGTGGAGTTGAACCAAACAAAGCCGTTGATTTTGCGTGCCTTGACCTCTGCAAAGAACGACGAGACAAACTGCTCTGGCTTCTTAACCGCGTTGAGGACACCGGTTTCGCTTACGAACGCAGGCTTGGCCGTGAACTTGGAAATCTGGGCGAATGTGGCTGCAAAAACCTTCTTGAAGGTGTCGCCGTTGTGACGAGCGTAGCCAACAGGGCCAACGTAGTCCACATAGGCGTCACCAGGGTAGAACGGCTTCAGAGGCAGCTGAGAACCTGACTTGACCGCGTTAGGCGCCCAGACCCACATTGCGTTGGTTGCGCCAGCCTGAACAAAGATATCGTGAACGTGGCGCCAGGCTGCCACGTAAAGCTTGGCCGACTTCTTGGCATCGCTGGCACCCCACGGGTACCATGGGCCATTCATCTCGTGAGCGAATCGAATGTAGACCGGATACTTGAACAGCTTGATCTGCTTGGCCCAGAGACCTATGTATGCATCGTATTTGCCCTTGGCGATGTAATTGAGCGCGAAGGCCTTCTGAGGGGCCTTGCCCTTGCGGGAGTTCCAGGGCTGCCAGGTGACCATGAAGGATACCCCGCGCTCGTGTGCGGCGACTGCGATATTGGTGGGGAAGCTGCGCTGCCCATACCAAGAGGCAAATACCTGACACATGTTTGGCTGGTGGCCAACCCTTGAGCCAAGAATGGAAACACCGCAGTTACCGCGGTTCTCGAATGTGCCAAAGAACTTGTTTGTCTCAGGCGTTACCGCGATGGCGGACGAGGCAGTAGCCACGCTGGCGGCTGCAACTAGGGCGGCGAGGGATCGAATGAATCCGCGACGGAAATTTGATGTGCGCATGGATTTCCTGGCTACTTCTGGCTGCGACTAATGAACTTGTAAACGCCATCCGCAAAGGCTTGTGCAGGAGCGCCTTTGGCAATCGTCCAGTTACGACGCTTGTGAGCATCAAACCACTCAAAACCGATGATGCGTTTGTCCTTGGTGATGTTGGCAAAGAACGACTTGATCCAAGAGGTGGCGGTTGGCAGGTTCTGGTCAACTCCGGTCTCGGTGAAGATGATCGGCTTCTTGGATAGTGCCTCGAGCTGGCTCAGGGTTCTGCCAAACACGGACGAGTAGGTGTCGGTGGCCACGGTGGAGTAGCCAACCAGGCCCATTATGTCGACGTAGGCATCGCCTGGGTAGAACTGGCTCACCTTGTACGTTGCAGTGGAGCGAACGATGTTGGGAGACCAAACCCACGTTGCGTTGGTCGCTCCGTTGGCGTTGAACACGTCAACAACGTGACGCCAAGCAGCAATGTACTGCTCAGGGGTGTTGCCACTGACGCCGATGCCCCACGGATACCAAGGGCCGTTCATCTCGTGGGCGAAGCGGATCATCACCTGAGTCTTGTACTTGGCAACGCCCTGTGCCCAGGAGGTGAGAATGGTGTCGTACTTACCGGCTGCGATGTTGGCCAGGCTGTAGTCGGCCCACGTCGACGGCTTGTTTGGGTCCCATGGCTCAAGGCTAATCATGGGAACCACGCCCTGCTTTTTTAGCATGTCGAACTCGCCGGTTTTGAAAGTTGGGTTATTGCCGAACGACCTAAAGACAAGCAGCGAGGTAACGTTGACTCCGGTCTTTTGCTCGAAAGCCGGGATGCTGTGGACCTCTTTTAGGCCATACATGCCAACATAAGGTTTAGTTGGATTGATCACGCTGGCTTTGTCGCCCGGGTAGTACGTCTGCTGAGTAAAGAAGGCGCAGCCCGCCAACAGACTGACTGTGGACGCAAGCGTGATGCTGAGCGAAACAAGACGACGGATTCTCAAGCTAGTACTCCTAGAGATAGGGCTACAAGTCCAACAACTACCAGAATCAGCACAGCCTGTGGGGCGTGCTTAAGGTAACTGGCGTTTTTGTGTTTCAGTTCCTGACCATCCCGGGTGCCCCACATCGCTGGGTAGGCCATCCACCAGAAACCAAGAAGGCGGATGGGTACAAGAACCAGAATGTTGATCAGAACGAAAACTGGAACAAACTGAAGTTGTTTGAAGTCGGAGCGCAAGATCCTGAAGTAGCGAACCAGGAAGAACAAGCTCGCAAGGATGATTGCGACGGCGATAAGGGCACCCACGGACAAAATGCTGGAATGGACCGATTCGTTTAGAGCATTTGCTGGCTCCAACCACATGTTGCTGAATTTTTTGGGAGCGAGCAGTGGGCGAAGGCTCCAAGCCGCAACAACGGCAAGGATGAGAATAGGAATGAGGATGTCGGAGATGTAGAGGAATGCCAGCAGGGGTGCATTCTTGAACATCCAAGGCAGCATACGTACAGTGTTGTACTGGCTTCCGCGAGCCCAACGAAGCTGCTGCTTGAGCAACTTATTTAGGTCGGCCTGGGCGATGGTGCTCACCTTGCTGGTGCTTTGGAATACAGTCTGGTATCCCGCCTGCAGAGTGTAGTTGGTGAGTGCACGGTCGTCGCTTACTTCAAGGTGAAGCCCCAGGAACTCGTCGTTTAGGAACAGCGGCATAAAGTCGTTGAGCAGGTGACGTCTAAATGCGATGGTGCGGCCCGGGAGGCAACCAACCATGTTCTTGGAGCTCATGGCAGGGAACGAGTAGTTGTTGCGGATCTCCTCGATCCAAGATGCCCAGCGAGTCCAGATGTTGACGTCGAGGTTCTCGATGGTCTGGCTGGTTGTAACGCCGCCTACGCGATCGTTGGCGAACGGCTTGGTCAGCTCAACCAGAGTGGTTTCGTTCCAGAATGTGTCCGAATCAACCAACACGACGATGTCAGACTTCACCTTTGTTAGTCCGTGTGCAATGGCCTTACGTTTGCTGGCCTCAGGAAGCCAATCCACTTTGACCTTGAGGTCGCGGCAGGCGCCTTCAATAACCTCGTTACGCGGTCCGTTCAGAACCACCAAAATCTCGTTTGGTTTGGAGCTTATGATGCTCGACATTGCCTGGCGGAAAATGGCTTCGTCTTCATCCAGAATCGGAACAATAACCGCAGTGGTTCCCGCGAATTCTCCGGAGTAAGGCTTGTACTTTTTGGAATACGCAAAGCGAACGGCCCAGTTCAAAATCACATAGCCAAAGAATATTTCGTAAAGCGAAACGCCATGGAGCTCGAAAATCGACAGTAGGAAATTGAACATTTACCTAGACCGCTTGCGCGTTTCCCCCTGTACCCGTTTTAGCTATGCATTGAGATTGAACGGGCATCAATTTATTTTGACCCCCTTGAACCTAATCTTTCATGTCTATAGTAACTTGAGAGCCGAAACTTGGGGGATACAAAATGACCGTACAGAGCGCCAAACAGTCCAAACTTTTGAAGTTCTTGGAACTCGATATCCCATCATGGGTTGCAATTCTCAACTTCTTCACTGTTGCGTGCTTGCTGTTGGGCGTGTTTGCAGCCAACTACCTCAACGTCAAAGTAAGCGTCCTAATTTCATACATGTTTGCTGAACAACCCGGACTGGGAGTTCCATATGACTTCACTGGTAAAGACATGTCCGGTCACTATTTCGGCGACTTCCTGCAAACCGTTGATTGGTCTACCCGTCAGAACCCCTGGACACTGGGCATTGCAAACTATCCCCCATTGCCTGTGTACCTTTTGAAGCTGATTTCGTGGATGCCCTATGATTCCGCTCGCCTTGTTTACTTCCTTGCCATTTTTTTGTTTGCAGTGCTCGTGACCTGGTTTATTACCAAAGGCCTTCCAACAGCGGCTCGTTTCACGCTGAGTGGCGCACTCGGTCTTGCAGGTGCCCCAATCCTGGCAGCGCTAGATCGTGGCAATAACGTGGCATTTGTTGGCGCTATGTTCGGCCTTTTTGTTTACGCCATAGTTAGAGACAAGAAGAAACTTGCAGTAGCGATGTTGGTGCTAATGGTTAGCTTCAAAATCTATCCGGTGATTTTCGGTCTGGTTTTCCTCAGGAAGAAGTGGTTCAAGGAGGCCGCAGTATCTGCTGCCATCGTGGTGGCGCTCAACACGCTTTTGTTTGCAATAACGCCGGGTGGTTTGGCTGCGACGTTCCAAGGTTTCTGGAAGGCAAATCAGACGTTTGGTTCCATTCAAAGCGGCTTCGCGGTTAACGCTTGGACTGATGCGTTAACGCAAATGGGTTGGAGCGCTCCCGACGCGTCAGCTTTTAGTGCCCAATGGATTGCTGGCCTAGTGAAACTCCTGCCTTGGATGGCTATTATCGCTGCTGCAAGTGCAACGCTGCTGGGGCAATTGAGTTTGATGGAGCGCCTTTACCTGCTTGCTATGGCAACAATGTTTTTCAACGGTGCACCGATCTCCTACAACTGGACATGGGCGCCGTTCTTCATTGCTTTGGCATTTGTTGCTTTGCACACGCGCAATGAAGAAGAGGGCCGTATTGGTAGGTATTGGTTGCGAGAGCCACTTCTCACCTACGCTACCGTTACGCTCGCAGTACTGTGCATGCCGGCCGGCTGGCACTTCGAAGGCACTCAACTAGCACTGCTGCCATACATGGGTTGGCTCTTTGGGCTCGTAGGAGTTGTTCTCGCCCTGGCAGTTAACTCTGCGAGAGTGGCCGCAAAGTGGAGAGTTAGCTCAGACTCCTAAACGATGTAATCTGCGCTAGCGTGATCTCGCGAGCATCGCTGCCCTCGCTGAGGGCTTTGTCCCAGGCCAGAGTCCACTCCAACGAGTGTGGGTAAACCAGCTTGTTTTTCCAGTCCAGCGAGGTGAGCGCCTTGGTGGAATCGAGGGCGAGAAGACCGGCCTCGGGCAGGACGTTCTCGGTCTGCAGCTCAACTTCAACCTCGGTGCCCCAAATGGCTGCGGCATCGGTGATGACCTTGCCTACCGTGACGAAGGACTCAACGCCCGGACCAAAGTTCCATTCGCCAAGGCCATCGTTCACCAGCAGTTTCTCGACCAGCGCGAGGTAGCCGTTGAGGCAGTCCAACACATGTTGCCAGGGGCGTACGGCACTCGGGTAGCGAACCTGTATTGGCTGCTCGTTTAGGAACGAGGTAACGATGTCGGGGATCAGCCTGTTTGGCGAAACATCTCCACCACCGATGACGTTACCTGCGCGCGCGATGGCCGTTGGCATCGCGGGGAAACTGTGCACCCAGGACTGGGTAAGTAGGTCAGCAGCCGCCTTGGATGAGCTGTAAGGATCCTCCCCGCCCAGCGGATCTGACTCAACATAGCCGGCCTCTTGGTTTACGTTTCGGTATACCTTGTCGGTGGTTATGATCAAGCGGGCCTTCAGGTTGTCCAGGTTCTGGCTAGCCTCAAGCACGTTAAGGGTGCCGTTGAAGTTGCTCTCGAAGGTTTCGCGCGGGTCAAAGTAAGACTGCCGAACCAGCGGCTGCGCGGCCAAGTGAATCAGCACGTCCGGGTTGATGGCTTCGATGTTCTTTTTGAGCTCATCGAAGTCGCGGATGTCGGTGCGGAAATCGTGCTTCATATCGGCTGCCACGTTGGCAATCTCGAACAGCGAACCTGGAAGGGGGTCCAGCGAAATTCCGGACACCTCATGCCCCATTTGGCGCAGTAGGAGCGTAAGCCAGGCGCCTTTAAAGCCAGTGTGACCGGTCACTAAGTAGTGCATATTCTTCCCCCAACAAGCCTCTCGCCAAGAGAGATATACTAGATACCAGTATTTTAGACATTGTTAATAAGTGAAATGCGATTCAGGGGGAAACTGTGAAGGCAGTACTTTTGGCCGGCGGGTTTGGAACCCGAATGAAGGAAGAAACCGAGTTTCGTCCGAAGCCGATGGTTGAGGTTGGCGGCAAGCCAGTCCTCTGGCACATCATGAAAATTTTGGCCGCGCAGGGCATCAAAGAATTTGTGATTTGCACCGGCTACAAGAGTGAGTTCATCAAGAACTACTTTGCCAACTACGGACCGGCAAACCTCGACTTCACCGTCAAACTTGGCGACCCAGACAGCATCGTTTACCACAGCCAGCACGATGAGTTTGAGTGGACCGTCACCGTTGTGGACACGGGCCTCGAGACCATGACCGGTGGCCGCATCAAGCGCATTCAAAAGTTCATCGGCGACGAGCCTTTCTTCTGCACGTATGGCGATGGCATTGCAAACGTTGACATCCAGGAACTCATCAAGTTCCACAAGGCCAGTGGTAAGTTCGCCTCAATGACCACAACTCAGTTGCGCTCGCGCTTTGGTGTTGTAGACCTCGAGGCTGACGGCAGCGTGGCACAGTTCCGTGAGAAGCCAATGGTCCACGACTGGGTGAACATCGGTTACTTCATTTTTGAGCCACAGGTCTTCGATTACCTGGAAGACAACTCGGTTCTGGAGCAGGAGCCGCTGCGCAACCTGGCAGCCGAGCGACAGATTGCGGCATTCAAGCACGAGGGCTTCTGGCAGCCGATGGACACTCAGCGCGAGTACCAGATGCTTAACGAAATTTGGAACAGCGGCAACGCGCCTTGGAAGATTTGGTCATGACAAAAAAGCTCATCTCGCTCATAATTCCGGCCTACAACGAGACCGATTGTGTCGATGAGTTGGCGAGGCGCCTCAGCCTCGTTTTTGACGCCGAGAAGAGTTACGACTTCGAGTGCGTGATTGTTGAGAACGGTTCCGTTGACGACACCTACGAGAAGCTGGTGCGCATCAACAAAGCCGATCCTCGGTTCAAAATCCTCAAGCTTGCCCGCAACTTCCGCATGGATGGCGGCCTTACCGCCGGTCTAAGCGTGATCCAGGGCGATGCCTGCGTGCTGATGACCGCCGACCTGCAGGACCCACCCGAAATGATTCCAGAGTTCCTGCGCCTCTGGGAGCAGGGCTACGAGAACATCTACGGAATCGTAACCAAGCGCGATGGCATCTCGCCAATTCGCAAGTTCAACTCTAAGTTGTTCTACCGTGTAGCGGGCTGGGCCACCAACGGGCGCATCACCAAGGATGCCTCCGACTTCCGCATGGTAGACCGCAAGGTTTACGAGTCCGTGCGTTCGATGGAGGAGCGCAACCGCTTCGTTCGCGGCCTGTTCTCCTGGGTTGGGTTCAAGTCGGTTGGCATTCCGATGGTCCGTCCACCTCGCCACGGTGGCGTCTCCAACGCCCATACCCTCAAGGTGATTGACCTCGCACTCAAGGGTATTTTCGCCCACTCCTATGTCCCGCTAAAACTGGTTTCCATCACCGGCTTGGTAACCAGCTTCATCGCGTTCCTGGGCCTAATCTGGTCTATCATCCGTGCGGTGTTCTATGGGGTTCCATTCGCTGGATACGAGGCCGTCATCGCGCTTATCCTCATAGGCATCGGCCTTTTATCGCTCCTCCTGGGTGTGATAGCCGAGTACCTGGCTCTCATCTACGAGGAAGTTAAGCAG
>Ga0213920_1001612_pt1 | contig 12178 bp, 11 predicted proteins | sample McNCre1117MG_FD_161054 | JGI IMG/M metagenome (GOLD analysis project Ga0213920, IMG submission 161054) | Freshwater microbial communities from McNutts Creek, Athens, Georgia, United States - 11-17 MG | ecosystem: Environmental > Aquatic > Freshwater > Creek | place: USA: Georgia | collected...
GTCCAGATAGTTTGCAAACTCGGCCTGGATCTCAGAGCTGCTCTGTGCCACCAGCTCGGCAGCCAGTGGAGCGTCGGCCGCAACGACCATAAAGGTGGCGCCGTGCAGGGTGTCTGGGCGGGTGGTGTAAACCGTAACCGGTTCGACTCGCCCCTCAATCTCAAACTTGACGTCTGCACCGTATGAGCGCCCGATCCAGTTGCGCTGCATGCTCAAAACCTTGGATGGCCAAGCACCCTCAAGCGTGTCGAGGTCGTCCAGGAGCCTGTCTGCGTACTCGGTGACCTTGAAGAACCACTGGGTCAGCGCCTTCTTGGTTACAACGCTGTCGCAGCGCTCGCACAGCCCGCCCACAACCTGCTCGTTGGCGAGCACGGTCTGGCACGAAGGACACCAGTTGACCATCGAGTTCTTGCGGTAGGCAAGACCCTTCTTGTAGAACTCGAGGAACAACCACTGGTTCCAGCGGTAGTAAATGGGGTCGCAGGTGCGTAGAACGCGATCCCAGTCAAATGAGCAGGCGTAGCGACGCATTGAAGTGCGCTGCTGCTCAATGTTGTCGTAGGTCCAGCCGCGAGGGTCGAGACCTCGCTTGATGGCTGCATTCTCGGCCGGCAGACCGAAGGCATCCCAACCGATGGGGTGCATGACGTTGAACCCGCGCTGAACCCAGTAGCGCGCAATCACATCACCGAGTGCATACGCCTCGGCGTGACCCATGTGCAGGTCGCCCGATGGGTATGGGAACATGTCGAGCACGTACTTCTTGGGGCGGTCGTCGCTGGACTTGCCCGATGCGAACGGACGCAGTTCGTCCCAGACGGGAAGCCACCTGTCCTGGATGGCGGCGATGTCGTAGACGTGCTCTTCTTGGTTGCTCATTTGCTCACTTGCTTGCTTGGCTTAGCCATAGTCCGGCTGCTCAAAAATGTGGGTGAAACCCTTGCAACAAGGTTACCAAGTGCTTAGCGGTTTGGCGTCTTGCGCGACTGCGTGACGCGGTCTAACCCCATGGATTTGCAGCACCGATGGCCGCTAGAAGCGCCTTGGCCTTCAACTTGGTTTCATCTAACTCTGCTCGCGGCTGGCTATCGATGGTGATGCCGCCGCCAACACCAATGGAGACCTGGGAGCCGTCGAAGACCAATGATCTGATGACCATACCCAGGTCGAGGGTTCCATCGTTGGCTAGATAGCCGGCTGCACCGGAGTACGTACCTCGAGAGACTCCCTCCAGTTCCGAAATCAACTGGCAGGCCCGAATCTTGGGCGCACCGGTCATGGAGCCGCCGGGGAATGCCGATTCAATCAACTGGCGAACGGAGACGTCCTCCCGCAGCGTTGAACTCACGGTGGAAACCAGCTGGTGCACAGTGGCGTATGGTTCCACAACGAACAGATCGGTGACGTTCACGCTGTCGGGTTCCGAAACCCGGGCCAGGTCGTTTCGCATTAGGTCCACGATCATTAGGTTCTCGGCGCGTTCCTTTTGGTCGCTCGAAAGCTGGTAGGACTGCTCGGCGTCCAGCACGGGATCCTCGTACCGGGGTCTGGTGCCCTTGATTGGGCGGGTTACAACGCTTCTGTCGGCATCTACGGTTAGGAACTGTTCGGGTGAGCTGCAGACCAGGGCACGGGACCCAACCTTGATGTAGGCGGCATAAGGTGCGGGATTAGCGTGCCGAAGCCTGAGGAACACCGCGAGTGGGTCTGTTTGGTGACTGAAATCGAGGCGATTGGTGAGACAGAGCTGATAGACATCGCCGGCCGCGATGTAGCGCTGAACGGACTCGACCAGGTCGATGTAGGCCTCGCTCGAGTGCTGCATCGACGTGAGTTTGGCCGGCGCATCACCGCGATGCTTCAAGAGGTGAGCAACGCGGCGACCGCCGCTGAGCGAAAGGCGCAGGAGAGCGCCGCGAATCCACTCTTCAAAGTGATTTGAGTCCCGGAACTCCCCCACCATCCAGATTTTGCGATGGTCGTGATCGAAGACGATGGCCTCGGAGACCTTCAGCCAGGATCCCGTCAGGCTAGCGGAGTCTAGAGGATCTGCCCAGTAGTCAAACCAACCAACGAAGCCGGGACGCCAGGCGAATGGAAGGTCGGAGAGCCCCTCGAGCGCTGAGACATCTGGCTCTAGCGATTCGAGCGCCTCTTCGGCGGTGAAAACCCCCTCGTCGGGGGCGTGGCCCAGAACGGAATATCGCTCGGAATGGTGGTGTTCGCGGTCGAGCCAGAACGCATTCTCGTCGGCTCCGTAGAGGGTGAGAAAAACGTCGGCTGGCTCGATCCAGGATCGGAGTTCGCGGCTAAAAAGCGGCATCTCGAGCACCTCCAATCGTGGAAAATTCTGTGGAAATCAGTCTGCACCAGCTAACGCGAAAATGCATCCCCATTTTGCCAATACTCTTAAGTAAGCGGTCAGGCAGTGCCTGATTGCTGCAACCACAGAAGTTTAGGCGGGCACCGATGCTGGATGGCGAATTCTTTCGCTTCGACGACGGCGCACTGGTGCTGTGTCGCGATGCCGTCTCAGAGTTACATCTGGCCGCCGCCGATTCTTGGCTGGTCGAGAACGGCAAGGTTCGCAGCCTGAACGAGCACTTTGCTCGCTTCGAGGTCTGGGTTACTGCCATCAATCCTGACCTGGCATGCAAGATTCCAGCTTTTTTCGATCTTGTGACCGCCGCCATACCTACCGAGGGCCGGTGGTTTCCGCGCATCGAGCTTCACTTGGCGACAAGCGACCACTTACTTCCTGAAGACACGCTTTTCCTTAGGCTGCGTCAAGCTCCGGAACAGCTGGGAGCCGTGAAGCTCTGGACTCTGGATGAACCTGACCCACGTGCCGATCCCTTGGTTAAAGGTCCCGACCTCAGCCTGTGCATGCAGTTGCGTCGCAAGGCGCAGCTTCATGGCGCAGATGAGAGCGTACTCTTGGACGCGGACGGCTACCTGGTTGAAGGTGCGCTCAGCTCTCTCGTATGGTGGCGTGGCGACGTTCTCTGTGCCCCCGACTCATCCACCAGGTGGCTCGAGAGCGTCACCCGCGGCGAGGTTCTCGAACTAGCGCGTAGCGCCGGATTCGAGACCAGGCTTGAGCGCGTGCGGCCTGAAGATCTCAAGGGAGCAGAGATCTGGGCGCTCTCGTCGCTGCAGGGCATTCGGCCAGTTGTTGCCTGGGAACAGATCGCTGACGAATTAGGCAGGCAAATCCACTTGGATTCTTTCCAGAAGCGACTAAAAATGCTGGCAAGGGTAATCGGTTAGCAAGTGAACGACTTCGTTTCCTGGCTACTCAATGCAGTCCACTCCCTCGACTGGCTGCTGCGTGACGTGATTGCCCTTTTCTCGATTGCTGCTGAGACCACCATCGGGGTTGGTGTCATTGTTCCTGGAGACACGGTGGTATTTGTTGCCGGAACCGCTGTTACCGCGCTCTGGGACTTTGCGATTCTTTACGTTTTTGTGCTGGTTGGGTCGTTCTGCGGCGAGTCGTTGGGTTTTTGGCTTGGCCGCAAGTTCGGCGGACCAATCCGGCGCTCAGCCATTGGACGCCGCATCGGCGAACGAAACTGGGAAATGGCCGATGTCTTTGTGGAAACCCGCGGCGGCTTGGCCATCGCAGTGAGCCGCTTTCTACCCGTGCTTCACTCGCTGGTGCCGGTGGTTACCGGCATGACTCGACTGCGCTATCGCGTGTTTATCGCCTGGACCATGGCCGCCTGCAGCATCTGGGCGGCCGTTTACCTGGGTATCGGTTTTGCCCTGCACCGCACCTATGATCTCTGGCTGGGGCGCCTCAAGTTTGGTGGCGCGCTGTTTGCCGTGCTCGTATTGGTTGTGGCCGTGGCCATTTCTCTGGTGAAGCGCCGACTGGAGCGCTCAGCCGAGGCCATGATTGCTGAGGGCGAGGCCGCCCTAGAAATTGTCGAGGTCGAGGCCAGCGAGGGCTTGGAGTAGTCATGTGCGGACGTTTTGTGGTTGCCAAGACCAGCGGGCAGATTGCCACCATTTTTGAGGTAGACGAAGTCATCGATGACCTACCCACCAGCTTCAATGTTGCGCCAACCAATCGGGTGCCCATCGTGGTGGACCGGGCCTTTGAGAAGGACGAGGATGGTGCGCCTCTGGGCGACATATCGCGCGAGTTGCACGCCGCCAGGTGGGGTCTGGTTCCGCGCTGGAGCAAGAGCCCGACCGACGGCTCGCCGTTGATCAATGCCCGCATGGAGACCGTGCTCGAGAAGCCTTCGTTCAAGGATTCTGTGGTGCGCAGGCGCTGCCTAGTGCCGGCGTCAGGGTATTACGAGTGGGTGGTCAACCCCGATGGCAGCAAGCAGCCCTACTACGTTAACGCCGGATCCGATGGCATGTTCGGCTTTGCCGGGTTGTTTGAGTGGTGGGCGGACCCATCCAAGAAGCCGGGAGACCCCGGACGCTGGTTGCTATCGACCACCATTCTCACCAAGCCATCGGCGCCAGAGTTGGCGCACATCCACGAGCGCAACCCGGTGTTCCTCAGCGGAGACACGCTGGACTTCTGGCTTGACTCGTCCGTTGAGGGTGACAGAGATTTACTGGCGTCCATCGCGCACGACTCCGATCTGGTTGCCGGCGATGCGCTGTTCCACCGCGTTGACTCGGCCGTTGGCAGGGTTTCCAGCAGCGGTCCGGAGCTGATTCGGGCCATCTAGCCCTCGCTGCGGCGACGCTCAACTATTGCGCTCCGCAACCTTCAACCTCTGCTTGAGGTCACTTTCTCTAAATGTCTGGGCATCCTCGTACACTCTTAACATTCGAACAAATGTTCGAAATAGAGTTGAGGGTTGCAGCCCCGCTTTCCCGCCAAACCGGCGGTTTGGCGGGGTTGCCACAGAGGGAAAGAGGCACAGAAATGGTGCGTGTTGAGGAGTCCGTGGAGGTCTCCGTGAACCAGATCGGCGAACCAATCGGTTTTCGCTGGCGAGACGAGTGCTACCTGGTCATGAACCACCCGGTGCGGTGGTTTGCGCGCAGGGAGTGGTGGGTTGAGTCCGCCCGCGCCTACCGTGGCATCGGCGCGGGTGTTATAGAAACCGAAATGTGGCGGCTAAGCGCAGACTGCCCAAGCGGCGTCATGTACTTCGAGCTAATCCACAACGTTGGCTGCGATGCCTGGCGGCTGGAGCGCGTCTTCTCGTGAGCGACTTCACCCATCTGCACGTTGCCTCGGCGTTCTCCGGACACTACGGGGTAACCCGTCCGGAGCACCTCGCCGAGGCAGCGCACGCTATGGGTGCCAGCGCCAGCGCGGTAACCGACCGAGACGGTCTGTACGGCGCGGTTAAGCACATCGGCGCCTGCCTGGAGCTGGGCATCAACCCCATCGTTGGGGTTGATCTGGCAATCCTAGATGCGGATGCCAAGCCGATAGGCAGGGCAACGGTCTTGGCGCACGGCCGCGATGGCGGCAGGGGCTGGGCGGCACTGTGCCGTCTGGTTAGCCTGGCGCACCGCCACGGCAAGAAGCGGCCGATCGGCCTCACCATAGAGGAGTTGGCGCAGGCGGTACAGCGGGGCGACCAAGAAACCGGCTACGAGGCAGTTGCAACGGTGCTGCTCTCCCCCGACAACCCCTTTGGCAGGTTGGCGCTGGGCGCCAACCGAGACTCCGCCCTGGCGGAGCTGGCCCGCTGGCGCGAGCACTTTGTGGCGCACGGTTCGCTGGCCGTAGAGATCACCAGCCTGCTCACTAGGCCCGGCGCCGAGTGGTCATCGGTGCAGGCAACCCGCCTGCTCGAGCTAGCCGATGCGCTGGGCATACCTGCTGTGCTCACCAACGCGGTGCGCTACCTCACCCCAGACGACGCCCTGACCGCCGATGTCCTCGACGCTGCTCGGCACCTCGAACCACTGGGAATGTTTCAGCCGCAACCCAACGCCCAGGCTTGGCTAAAGCCGGCGGATGCCATGGAGTCGCTGGCGCTAGAGATCTGCCGCGACTACGCGCGCGCCAGAAAACTGCTCGACACCACCGCCGCCCTGGCCAACCGCTGCAGACTAGACCCGGTAAAAGACTGCGATTGGGGCAAGCCAAAGACCCCAGAAAAAGCAACCCTGGGTATCGATGGAAACCCGTTCGAACTGCTCTGGCAGCGCGCGCACGACGGCATCCACTGGCGCTACCCCGATATCGGCCAGGCCAAGCTGCAGCAGGTGCAGCACCGGCTCTCGCAAGAGCTCATGACCATTCACAAGCTGGAGTTTGCAACCTACTTTCTCACCGTGGCCGATGTGGCCCAGATGATCCGCGACATGAAGATTCGCACCGCGGCGCGTGGCTCCGGCGCTGGCTCTCTGGTCAACTACACCCTGGGCATCAGCGGTGTTGACCCAATAGAAAACGATCTCCTGTTCGAGCGCTTCCTCAGCACAGAGCGCACCAGCCTGCCCGATATCGACATCGATGTGGAGAGCGCTCGCAGGCACGAGATCTATCGCGCCATCTTCAGGCGCTATGGCTCCGACAGAGTGACTCTGCTGTCGATGCAGTCCACCTATCGCGGCCGCGGCGCCGTGCGCGACAGCGGGCTGGCCCTCGGCCTGGAAGACGAACGAATCGACGAGATAGCCAAGAACGTGTGGCGCTTCAGCGCCGGCAGCTTCAGGGCGGCCACCGGAAAGAAACCGGAGTTGGCAAAGTTGGCGCAGGACCTCGAATCCGACCGCACCATGAACCTTTTGGTTGACATAACGGAACGCCTGGATCGACTCCCCCGCCATATCTCCATGCACCCCTGCGGCGTAATCCTGGGCGATGCCAACCTGCTCAACCTCACGCCAGTTGAGGTGAGCGGAATCGAACTGCCGATGAGTCAGTTTGACAAAGACGACATGGATCCGATGGGTCTGCTAAAGCTCGACGTCCTCGGCGTGCGAATGCAGAGCAGCATGGCCTACGCGGTGCGCGAGATCGAGCGCGTTGGTGGCAAGCCGCTAGACCTCGATGCAATCCCCCTGGACGACCCGGAGACCTTCCGCTCGATTCGCACCACCAACACCCTCGGCATCTTCCAGATCGAGAGCCCCGGCCAGCGCGAACTGACCGGCAAGCACCAGCCAACCGCGTTCAACGACCTAACCATCCAGATATCACTGTTCCGCCCCGGCCCAATGAAGGGCAACATGATTGCCCCATACCTCGATGGCAGGCACGGCTTTGCCAAGGCCAAATACCCGCACCCAGACCTCGAGCCAATCCTGCGCGAGACCTACGGCGTGGTTATTTTCCACGAGCACGTGCTCCGCATATTCAACAAGATGACCAAGTGTGGTTTGGCCAAGGCAGACGAACTCCGCCGCTCCATGGAAAACCCGCGCAAGAAGCCGCTCATCGAGGAGTTCTTTAGAACCAACGCCGCGGCGAACGGCTACACCCAGGCCGTCATCAACGAGGTTTGGGGCACGCTGGAGGGCTTCAGTTCGTTCGGCTTCTGCAAGGCGCACGGCGCCGCGTTCGCCATGCCTACATATCAGAGCGCCTGGCTCAAGACCCACTACCCAACCGAGTTCATGGCAGGGCTGTTCACCCACGACCCGGGAATGTATCCGCGGCGACTGCTGCTGGCCGAGGCCAGACGCCTCGGGGTGCGCATCCTGCCGCTGGACGTAAACCGCTCCACCGACGAATACCTGGTGGAACGCACCGATGACGGTGGTCTGGCGGTAAGGCTGGCGCTCTCCGAAATTCAGAACCTCAGCCAGACCGAGACTAAGCGCATCATCAAGAACGCGCCCTACAAAGACCTGAGCGACTTCTACCTGCGCGCCGAGCCGAGCAGAAGAACCCTGGAGAACCTGGGGCTGGTTGGCGCGCTAGACAGCGTTGCCGGTGTTGCCGAAGCCAAGTCGGTGGCATCAGATGCCCAGCAGTTGCAGGCAACCAGAGGCGATGTGATGGCCAAGATTCGCCAACTGAACGCGGTGCGCAAGCGCCCCAAGCTCAATCTGGATCAACCCACCCTCGACTTCATCGACCTAACCGACTCAATGCCCCGCGGTAACCCGGCACCCAGCCTGGAGGCCAACGTGCTAAATGAGTTGAAGATCATGAAGTTGGACGTCAGCCAGCACGTGGTGGAGCTCTACCGCGAGATGCTTGACGAGATGGGCGTGGTGCGCTCCGACGAACTGGTGGGACTACGCAACAAGACCGACGTGCTCATCGTTGGTGTGCGAGTTGCCACGCAGACCCCGCCGATGCGCTCGGGCAAGCGAGTTGTCTTTGTCTCGCTAGACGACGGAGCGGGCTGCGCCGATGCCACATTCTTTGACGAGGCGCAGCAGCGCTGCAGCCACGTGCTGTTCAACACGCGCCTGCTGCTCATCGCCGGCAAGACGCGGCGCACAGGTGTCAAAGGCGTGTCGGTCATGGCCGAGAACGCCTGGGACCTAAAGGACCTCTACCGGGATTGGCGCAAGCGCAAAAACCTAGTTGGTGGCCAGCCTGGCGATGACGGGGCGAACGTGTTCCATGACGATGGTGTGCCCGCCGGGGTGTTCCAACAGCTGCACATGAGCGCCTAACTGATCCAGCTGGGCAGCCAACTCGCGGGCAACCAAAATAGGTGCGTGCGGGTCAACGTGACCGTTGGCAATAAAGACCTCTTTGCCGGCCAGCGAGTCCTCGGACGCACCGAGGAATACGTCCTGCGACAACGCCTTGGTGACCGAGTACGCGGCAACACCAACAAGGGTGGCGGGGTGACGCTGCAGCAGGGCAACGGCGGTGTTGGCACCGTTGGAGAACCCCGCGGCCCAGACGTTGGCGGCATCAAAACCATACTCAGCTGCGACTGCCGCCACGAATTCAGCAAGTTCGTCGGCGGCCTGGGCGATGCCTGGCTCGTCAAAGCTGCCGTCCGCAAAGCGCAGAAAGAAACGATTGGCACCATCGGTGTTGACGAGGCCGCGCGGCGAGAGCAGATTGGCTGATGGGTCAAGCAGGCGTCCGAGAGCCAACAGGTCGTGCTCGTCGGCAGCCATGCCGTGCAACAGCAAAAGTGTGCGTGAGGCGGCCGGGTTTGCAGAAGGCTGCCAGACGTGTGGCCGGGCCAGGGTGCTACCGATGGTCATTACGCCACCTGGAACGAGCGCTTGGCAAGCCCCATCCAGAAACCGTCGATTACCTGCTCCGGAGCAACCTCGGGGTTGCTCGAAGCGCCGAGAGAGACGAACAGCGGCGTGAAGTGCTCCACGGTCGGGTGAGCGTAAGGCATTCCCGGAGCCAGGGTCTTGTAGTTGATCAGGCTCTCGATGTCGCCGCGACTCATCACCTCCGCGGCCCAGTGATCGAATTCCTTGGACCAACCAGGCGCCGGGGCATCGATGCGGAACTCGCGCAAGTATGGCAGACCGTGGGTCATGAAGCCGGAACCCATGATGAGGATGCCGTGGTCGCGGAGCGGACGCAGCCTACGTCCCAGTTCGATGAGCTTCACCGGGTCCGAGGTTGGCAGCGAGAGCTGGATAACCGGGATGTCTGCGTCCGGGTACATGATCTTTACAGGAACCCAGGCTCCGTGGTCTAGGCCACGCTTGGGGCTCTGGTGCAGCGGTTCGTTGTCCGGCATAACCGAGGCCACCATCTGGCCCAGCCAGGTGGCGTCCGGGGTCCCGTACTTCTCGTTGTAGTACTTGGGTGCAAAGCCGCCAAAGTCGTAAATCAGCGGGGTGTTTGCGTCGGTGCTGGAGATCGCAACCGGCGCGTTCTCCCAGTGTGCAGAAACCACGAGGATGCCCTTCGGCTTCTCGAGCGTCGAAGACCAGTCGGTCAGCTGCTTTTGCCAAACAGGATCGTCCAGTAGCGGAGGTGCGCCGTGGGATAGATACAGAGCTGGAAGTGTCATGACTTTATTTTAGTCTAGGGGGGCTTTACTTGTAAAGTCCTGCAGGATAGATTCCGTCGCCGAGGCGCCGCAACGATCCGCGCCGGCTTCGACAAAGTCGATGAGTGCGTCGAGTGTTCGAACGCCACCGGAGGCCTTAACCTGCAGCCTGTCCCCCACGCACTGCTTCATGAGCGCCACGTTCTCGATGGTGGCGCCTGCCGTGGAGAACCCGGTTGAGGTCTTCACGAAGTCGGCACCAGCGGCCTCCGTCAGACGGCAGGCCTCGACAATCTGCTCGCGGCTGAGCAACGCGGTCTCAAAAATGACCTTCACCAGAGCATCGGGGTTGACGCCCTTGGCTGCAGCAACCACAGCCCTAATGTCGGCCTCCACCGCATCAAAGAATCCGTCGCGCATCTGAGAGACGTTTAGCACCATGTCAACCTCGAGGCAACCAGCCTCCACAGCCTCGATGGTCTCAAACACCTTGGTGGCGGTTGTCGTGGTTCCGTGCGGAAAACCAACAACGGTGCAAACTGGGACACCCGAATCAGCCAACAACTCAACCGCCAGTCGCACATCCATGGGGCGAATGCAGAGCGACGCCGTCTTGGCGGCGGCGGCCACCTCACAGGCTCGGACAATCTCGTCACGGCCGGCCTCGGGCTTCAAAACGGTGTGGTCGATGAAGCCTGCAATCTGGGCTGCGGTGTAACCGCGGTAGGTAACGCTCATGGTCTCAGTCTAAGTTTGTTTTGTGCGTTACACGGTTATGGTCAAGCCCGGTTCCAAGAAGGGGCCGCTGGTTGAGGTAAACCCCGATGGCTCACTCACCGTCTTCCTGAAGGAACGCGCGGTAGACGGTGCCGCCAACGAGGGCTTGGTGAGGGTTCTAGCCGACCACTTTGGGGTGCGCAGGGCTGAAATCGAGATTGAATCCGGCCACACCAGCCGCATTAAGCGGGTTCGGTTGAGCTAGTCCTGGTTGCTGAGGCGCTGGGCAAAGTAGATTGGCACGGCCGAAGTGATCACAAGAACCACCGCGATCACGTTGACCACCGGCGCCTGACCCGGACGGAACATGTTGTCGAGAATCCAAATCGGCAGCGTGGTGGTTCCCGGGCCGGCCGTGAAGGTGGTGACGATGATCTCATCGAAGCTGAGACCAAACGCCAGCAGGCCACCGGCGAATAGGGCCGAGCGAATCTGCGGGAACGTCACCAGTCGGAAGGTTGTCCAAAGCCCGGCGCCGAGGTCGGCGGAGGCGTCGGCAAGGTTCACGTTGACTCGCGAGAGCCGCGCCATCACGTTGTTATAGACCGTAACCACGCAGAAGGTGGCGTGGGCGATTATCAGGGTGGCCATTCCAAGCTGTGCGCCGAGGATGGTGCGGAAGCCATTGTTGAGGGCGATACCGGTGACTATGCCAGGGAGCGCGATGGGTAGAACTACCAGCAGACTAACCACCGATTTGCCGAAGAATCGGTAGCGACTGAGCGCCATGGCGACTAGGGTTCCGAGAACGATTGCCACCGCGGTTGCGGAAACCGCAACCTCCACCGAGGTGAGAACGGCATCCCAAAGGCCAGCCGAGTGGAACGCTGTGACCCACCAGCCCGTGGTGAAGCCGGGTGGAGGCCAGACCATGTTGCGGTTTGAGTTGAGGGAGTTGATTGCCACTACCGCCAGCGGCGCGTAGATGACCAGTAGCACAAATGCGGTCATCAGTCCGATGACGATTCGCGAGGTTTTCGAAAGCCGCATTTACAGGTTCTCCAATGCGCCGGTCTTGCGGACAGCCGCGAGGTAACCAAACATCAGCAGAATCGGAATCAGTGCAATAGCTGCGGCCATCGGCAGGTTGTTTGCGGCACCAACGTTTGTGTAAACCAGGTTTCCAAGCATCTGGCTGGCGCCACCAACGATGTTCACTGTGATGTAGTCACCCATGGTCAGCGAGAAGCTGAAGATTGAGGCTGCAACGATGGATGGAACGAGCATAGGCAGGATCACGCGGCGAATGGTCGCGAAACTCTTGGCGCCTAGGTCCGACGATGCCTCGAGCAAAGAATTCGGAACGCGCTCGAGCCCCGTGTAGATGGGCAGAATCACGTAAGGCAGCCAGATGTAGGCCTGGGTGATGATCACGCCGGTGAGTCCGTAGCCCGGCGTCTGGCCTCCTAGCGGTGCCAGAATCCACTGCAGCAGACCATCGTGGGAAAGCACGGCGCGCCAGGCATAAGCCTTCACAAGGTATGACGCCCAAAGCGGCATGAGAATGGCGATCACCAGCAGGCGTTGAA
>Ga0213920_1001614_pt1 | contig 12159 bp, 15 predicted proteins | sample McNCre1117MG_FD_161054 | JGI IMG/M metagenome (GOLD analysis project Ga0213920, IMG submission 161054) | Freshwater microbial communities from McNutts Creek, Athens, Georgia, United States - 11-17 MG | ecosystem: Environmental > Aquatic > Freshwater > Creek | place: USA: Georgia | collected...
TGGACGTAGTTCTTCAAACAGATTATACCACCAGTGAGACGTATCAGGAGAGTTTGTGTCCATGATTAGCCCGAACCATGTGGGTTTTGCGTGTATATGACGTGATGGGTATCTGCCTACACGACCTTGTGCCATATCTACTACAGCTCTTGGTAGTTCTCGTGCTTCGTTAATCCATACAGCAGTTACTTCAAGAGATAACAATTTTTTGATATCTTCTGGACGGTCTAAAGCTCGAAATAAGAATTCACATAATACAGTTGTTCCATCGGGCTGAATTTGCTCTAGTGTGAATGTCATGTTTAAAGCACTGTAATTACCAGTTTCTTTATCTACCCAAGTAAAGAACGTTGCCATTGTTGTGTCTAACAATTCTCTATATGTATTTCGTATAATGGCAAATCGTGTTCGTCTTACATTTTGTTTATCGGGTTCTTGTTGATGAGCTATAATTAATAGTTCGATTACGCAAGCTACGCTCTTTCCGCTACCTATTGGTCCCATCAAACCTCTAACGAAGTTTCGACTATGATGGAACTCTAAGGCTGTTTTATTGGGTTTATACGTAATCTGCATGATAATAGTATATCACATTTTGAACTATTTGTACACTTTATTTTTTATATAAAGTCTAAAAGAAAGTCTAAAAGAAAGTCTAAAAGAAAGTCTAAAAGAAAGTCTAAAAGAAAGTCTAAAAGAAAGTCTAAAAGAAAGTCTAAAAGAAAGTTCTATTTTTCAGCCTCTCTCCTCGTTTGCTGGTTTTTATAAGGCATAGTCAACAGTGCCCCCTCCCCTACCTTATGATGTTGACGCCTACGAGCATAGACACACAACGTGCACCAAAGCTAGCATGTAAACGATAATGATTATCATTTACATTTTATTTTCCATATAAGTTATTGATTTAATTCATAAAGTATTGTTTCCTCGTTGTTAATAATATATTTCCTATTTAGGGGGTTTTCAACTAACAAAAACCTGATAGAATGTATTCAAGCTCGGAAACGAGCCCAAACATTTTAATCTTTGTATAGGAATATGTCAATGAACACAGAAATCAATGAAATCAATAATGCAAAATCATATGTCTCTAAGTCTAACGCTTTAAGACCCAATAGTTCTACCAATGCTTTTGCGAAATTAGCCGAACAATCCAAGGCGATAGCATCGACCAAACCAGAATCAGCGAAAAAGGGGGATAGAGGCCACAAAATAAGTGCCGCCCAAACAGGTGTGTCAAAAAAGCCCGTATCGGTCAAAGTTGGTGATAAGTCTTACCACACATTATGTGATGCTTTAAGGGCACATGGTTTTAATGTCCAAGGCGACTGGATTAAAGCCAGGAAGTTGTTAAAGACTGGTCCGGCCGCTATGCACTTATTGGATGGCACAATAGTTACATTCGAGATAACCATTTAATTAACTTTGAGCCAAGGATGGCTCTCACATTTGGAGATAGATATGCTTAAACAATTAGCAATCGGCTTAGCTTTTACGTTCATTGCTGAAGTTATGGCAATGGCATTCTTTGATATCACACCACATGAAATGTGTGAGACTTATGCGAACTACTTCCGACAAGATGGCCCTTAGCTATACAAATGGAGAGGCGGTTAGTCCGCCTCTTTTTTGCTTACACTATCAATAGCCGGAAACTCTAGTATCAGCTTCGAATGAGATTGCTTTTTCTCTTGTACTTCTAGACTACGTAAGTCTGGTAAGCATTTCTTTAACAATGTAGTCACTACCCCTGCTCTGAACTTGAGTCTTTCCAAGTCTTCAAGCCTACAGGTTTTGCTCTCCTCGCAGAGGTGAGTCAGTTCTTCTATCATTGCCCTAGGGTCTAGCTCACTTCGGACCTTCTCGGCCCTTAAATCGTTGCTATCTTTCCTATCTTTGATTAAGATTTTTCTTAAATGATTTATGCTTACAACATCATTACTGTCCATTTTCTTACCCATTTTTTATAAAAAATTTCTTCGAGTAACCAGTGGTTACTCAATAGTTTGCTAAGGCCTTGATTTTATTAATAAAAACGAGGTAACCAGATTTTAAAAAAAATTAAAATTAAATATATAAATTTTTACTTCTTTCATTTTTATTAAATTTAATAATAATAAATCCTGGTTACTTGGTTACTTGGTATCATCAATTACAAATTCATGTTTAAAATTAATCACTTAGGCACACTATACAGTAACCACAGTAACCAGCCTCAAAAAAGGTGGTTACTATCAAAATTTACCACTGTTTGTGACAAATTTGTCTATACGATCGCATTCGAGCCATACTTCAGCACTACCAACTTTATGTATATTGTAGTCAAAAACACCACCCACCCTGTATAGCCAATGCCTCGACTTACAATTAACTTCGCCATTAATCTTCTTCATAATCTTAAAAGAACCATTGTACGAATCCCAACCATTCTGTTTAAGCCATGTCATCACTTTAGAAGCAGGGCACATAACGTCCTTCATTCTTAGCATACTCCAAGCATGGTCCGGGAATATCAAATCATGTGCAAACAAGCCCACTTTATTCTCATTCATATCACTTAAGATACTCTCCATATCATTCCTTGTGGAGTCATGCATATTATAAAAATGTACAGTCCGTTCTGGCAACTGATGAGGATTAAAATCACTAATATCAACATCATATAACAAATAGTGCATAAGCGCGCAACTACCGCCGCTCATAAACCATGTATAATAGCGCGACTGAAGGCTTTCACTCATAACTTTACTAGAGTTCAAAACGTAAAACCTTCGTTCATTCATATCTAATGCTAGCGCTCCATAGTCGTTCGTTATAATAACAACTGACCAAAGATTCTCTACGTAGACTTTAGTCATACCCTTAGGATTGAGCATCATCAAAGACGTATTTTCACTGGCACAAAACCGTTTCATCTTCTCTATTGAATCACCTCGTAGTCCTCTAACTTCAGACACATGTAGCAACTTGGTACCAATAAGTCCGTCGTCATAAGACCCTTTGATGTCTTCATTACCAATAGGTTTGGATGCTGAACCGAATATAGCAGACAACGGTTTAAACAATGAGTCCTTGCCTGCACCAGACACGCCTAATAACACTATTTGCCATTGGCATTTCTTATCTGGATGCCTCACCATGTACGATAACCACATAAGCAGTTGGCGGCGATATTCATCCTCTGGCACCAAATGTGTCAACAGTTCTAACCATACACTAACATCTCCAGCCACAGGTGCACAGCCCCAACCTTTCCATGTGTTGACAAACTCGCATCCGTCTATTTTGTAAAACTTATGCGAATTGTCGTCCTCCATTCCCCAAGGTATCGGCCGCCAGCCTAACGACGTCACCGTTTGTAAGCTAGGTGAATCGCATAAGAACTTATTCAATTTAGGCAGTTCGCCTTTGGTGCCTTTAAACATATGTTGATGCTCTTTATTGATAGCATCATCCACAACACATACTTTATGCATAAAATCCCACCAACGATTGCAGTCACGTATCAACACATACCGTAGTAATATGGAATCTATAGCATCCTGCGCGACTCTGGACGCCTTCTTGAATTGCTCATGGACCATACTTAGATATTCTTGTTCGTCCAAAGGAGGAACAAAGCATTCATCATTATATTGCCTACAAGCAACAATGGTATGTTCTCTTGTATAGCCCTTCCATACGCAGCTACCAATGAACGCAAACATTTCATTGTTTCGGCCGCCCGAAGGCACTACCTTCTTCTTTTCGTATTTAGTGCCTGTCAGTGTTCCACCCTTGCTATGGGCAGTATGGTACGCCACTACGTCATTAACCAACTGTTGGTCGCTAACAATGTGCAAAGGACAGCTTGTGCTCACATTGCCTGTCATAGCAATGAACCGTCCCTTACTGTATATCTCAACCCCTGTCCCTGCATTGACTTTAGTCCCTACAGAAACGTCTTTAACTACAATGTGGTAACCTTTGCCAGACTGGCTAACTTCACACCATGTGTTGCCTTTAATAAATAGTAATCGTTCGTCATCTGTCTCTGTGACTTTGTCGATATCAATAACTGTAAACGGGTCGTCGTCACTAAAAACGAATCCGACACCATGTATAACAGAAGAATGCGCATTGTAACGCTTAAGAGCTTCGTCGAACGTTAATAAATAATTCTTATCTCTCCAAAGTGCCCTACCGACCAAATGCCCTCTATCGATCTTCTTGACGTACACAGGAAGTTTTCCTGCAATAGGTGGTACACCTTGTGCCTTTTGTTCTTCTGTTTGAGACGTCTCTAAATGGGCCCATACAACCCATTGCGCTCTATCCTTAAGCTCTTGTGGTATACCGTCAGGGTTAAACCTGAAGTTACGTTCTAGTATTCTCCCTATACCTCCGCCAATAACATATTCATTTCCTGTCCCTGCACTGGAACCTTCACGTTTAAACGATGTCATTGGCCACTCTCTCTTAAGACAACGTCATTGTAGTCGCACATAGCTGCTTGACGACCAAACTTAAAACCAATGTTATAACAATCTTGATAGTACTCAGATAGCACAGACTGTTCATACCTTGAAAAAGAGTATCCCCAAATAGTGTCTGGGTCACCACAACCACATTCATAGCCATCCTCAAACCCTTCCAAAAAAGAGTTATGAGACAGTTCGTCTTCATTCATAATATCCTCATCATAAGTAATTGAAATTTCTCCATAGAGCAAGTCCTACACACAACATGTAGGACCAACCCACTTATGGAGGTATGACTTACTACCCGTCGATAGCAAGTGTCAGATATGCAAATGCTGTATAGCATGCGCATACAAGTATGACCATCATATTATACTCTTTAATAATACAGATGTAAACTATTAAAAATAATAGTCTATTCCTTAGATCACGTACACGTGTGCTCGTATAAAATAATAATTTACAACTATCAATATCCTGATATAATTAACACTGTAGGATAAATCATCCTATAATTGATGTGGTATCGCATTAACTACCTATATAACCTTAACTTAACATAAAGAGGAAAATTAAGATGACTAAATCATCAAAGTTCAAAGAAAACGAAGCATCAGCTGAAATCGAAAACGACGTAACTGAGGCTCCTGAAAAGACGCAGTCTGAAGCTGGCAAGAAAATCAGTGAAGCACAACGTGGCGTGTCCAAGTCAAGAGTCCAAGTGACTGCCAATGGCGTCGCCTATTCAACATTATGTGCAGCGTTGGTCGCACATAATTTGGATAAAGTTAAAGACTGGCCTGCTGCTCGTAACGCTCTTAAAAAGGACGGCACATATACGCGTATGGCTCCTTCCGAAGCAGTCACTGAAGAAAACCCAACTCCAGCTGAAATCGAAGTTGTTTTTGCTTTGACCAATCAGGACGATGCTGCTAACGATGCTGCCCCGGCTGAAGAAGCTGCATAAAGCATGCCGTCTTTAAGAGAGTTATCTGATCAGCTGGTTATAGCCTTAGCTCATCAAAAAGCTTTGGACAAACAAGCAGCTGATCAAAAAGAAGTAGTAGATAACCTAAAAGATGCGATCATATGTGAAATGAAAGAGTTAGACCTCACCTCAATGACATTGCCTGCTGCTAGGATTAACCTCCTTAAGCAAACAAAGCCTAATGTGGTTGAGTGGGATAAACTATACTCTTTCATACATCAACATACTGCATTTGACCTTCTCCATAAACGACTATCATCCACAGCATGGTCTGATAGGCTCGAAAATGGAGAGGACATCCCAGGTATTACTACATTTGAAACAACCATTATTCGAGTAACGAAATCATGACAAAAGAAAGCGAGTCAACAGAAGTACAAGTACAAACTCCAAAGTCAACCGAAGTAATGTTAACGTCAGAAATGACTGAACTGTTACAACAAGCAGCATCAACTGCATCATCCATTGAGAAAGCCTCTACGCCTTTTATCAGTATCAAAGGTAAGAAGTTCACATTGGATGACGCCAAGCTAGGTACGTCTATGGACTGTGTTGTACTGGCTACAGCATATGACAACTCGTACTATGACCGGCCTTATGACCCAGATACTATTGTGCCTCCGGCGTGTTTTTCACTATCAATAGATAGCGAAGACATGGCACCTCATCCAAGTTCGCCTAATCCGCAACATCCTACCTGTAAAGGCTGCCCTAACAATGAGTATGGTACTGCATTACAAGGTAAAGGAAAAGCATGTAAGAACGGTCGGCGACTATTACTAGCTGCCTATGACGGTGATGACAATTATGTAGGCACAGAGGAAATAGCTATTGTCCGTCTGCCGCCTACTTCGTTGAAAGCATGGGCTTCATACGCAAAAAGCATTCCTATTCGTAGGTCAAGGCCGGTATGGTCAGTGGCAACAAAGCTTGTAATGGACGAAGATGAGGATTGGCCAAAAATCAATCCTGTGTTCATTGAGGACATTTCAGATCAGCGTATACTGAAAGAAATTGTAGCATCAAAAGACTTCTTTGTCGAAACAGTTTTAACGCCGTATGACGTATCGGGCTACACCCCTTACGTAGAACCGGCTAATAGCGCATCGAAAAAATCCAAGATGTCGTAAGCATGAAATAGTGCTATACTGTTAAAATCGTGTTATAATAACAAATAGGGGATAATTTTATTCCCCTATTTACTTTGGATCAAAAGGATAACAATATGACTTATTGCTTAGATTTTGAAACTCACCCTATTGAACAAGGGTCTGATAAGTCTCCAGTCCCAGTAGGAGTAGCTATAAAGTTTAACGACCAGCCTGCAGACTATCTGGCTTGGGGGCATCCAGCCAAAAACAACTGCGATTTAGAAGTTGCCGTCGAAACACTAGAACTGATTGTAAACTCAACCGATGATATCATTGTTATGCACAATGCCAAGTTTGACTCCAGAATTTTGGAGGAATATTTTGGACTACATGTGCCATCATTCCGGCTTAATGACACAATGATTATGGCTTATTTGAATGACCCTAGGGACGAGTCACTTAAACTTAAAGACCTCGTCTTAAAATACTGTGGCATACCACCTGACGAACAAACTGATTTGAAGAACTGGATACTACGTAACGTACCGGTTGCCACCGAAAAGACATGGGGTGCATACATATGCAAAGCCCCAGGTGATTTAGTCGGCAAATACGCTTGTGCCGACGTCGATATGACATATGCTCTTTATAACTTCTACCTACCTGTTATCGAGGAATAAAATGAAACATCTAACTAAAGATGCGTATAAAAGAGAAATGGACCTCATTCCAGTCATTATCGATATGGAAAAGCAAGGTGTAAGGCTCGCGCCTCACATACATTCACAGCAGGAGTTTTGGCAAAACAAATTTGATAATGGAGAAAAGTATCTCTCTAAAGCAGTACCTGCAACACCTGGCACAAAAGCATGGTTCACTGCCGCTAGAAAGAAAGGCTTAATTGATGAGTCTAAGCTACAGTACACAGAAAAAGGTAATCCACGTTATGGTCGAGAGTTCTTAGCTGATTTGATTAAAGATGATGAGCTAAGGCACGTTCTTGAAATACGTTCAAAACTACAAAAAGCTTTAGGCACATACATTAACCCTATGGCTGCCTCTGCCAAAATGTATAATGGCAGATATTACCCTTATTTTCAACAGACCAGAGGGGACAATGACTACGGTACTCGTACAGGTCGTATGTCATCCAACTTCCAGCAACTACCTCGTAACCCACCTGATGACGACACTCCTAACTTACGTTCATTAGTCTATCCTGAAGCAGGACATATACTAATTAAACGAGATTTCAATGGGCAGGAGCTACGTGTAACTGCTCACTATGCTGAAGGTAGCATACTAGAAGCATACATACAAAATCCATTGTTGGACGTGCATACATGGGTTCAAGAAATGATAAAGGATACTACAGGTCAACAGTTGAACCGTGTAGTCACTAAGACTATCTCATTCTTAAAACTGTATGGGGGTGGGCCAGGCAAGCTTGCACTAATGTTAGGCATATCTGACAACCAGGCCAGAATATTCTTCCAAGCTTATGACGAGGCTTTACCAGAGTTTAAAGACCTCATGAAAGTTGTGGAAAAGATGGCTAGAAGTGGGCAACGTATTCGTACATGGGGTGGCCGCCTTTATGATGTAGAACCTGCACAAATGGTTAATGGTCGTAGACGTGAGTTTTACTACAAACTAGGTAACGTACTTATACAAGGTAGCAGTGCCGATATGACTAAGGAGGCAATGAACAGATACTACTATCATCCTGATCGTAAAGGCCGTATTGTACTGGTGGTACATGATGAAATAGTAGTATCAGCCCCTGAGGATTGCTATGAACAGGAAATGGCATTGCTAAAATGGGCAATGAATGACATTCCTGGGTGGGACGTGCCATTAGCGTCTATGGGTAAAATCGGAGAAAACTTCGGAGATATGAATGACTACATTGACTAAACGTTGTTGCACATGTTTAAAATATTTAGAAGTAAGTTGTTTTGGTAAAAAGAAGTCTACTTTAGATGGCTTCTATCCGGTCTGTAAAAATTGTAGAGCTAAATGGGCTAATCTCAATAAAGACAAAATTACAGCTTATAAGCTTAGCAGGAAAAATTTAGTTAAGCAGCAGTATGAAAGCTCAAAAAAGTGTTTTATTTACGCTATTACAGGGCCCAAAAATAAAGCTTATATTGGCCAAACATCAGTTGGTTTGCCTAGAGTTCTCGGGAACTTTAAAAGCTTAAATAAAAGCTCTCATCATAATCCATTATTACAGAAAGATTTCGATGACTTTAAAGAACTATTTGAATACAAAATTTTAGAATTTTGTGATAAAGATTTATTAGATGAAAAAGAAGCTTATTGGATACTGAGTCATGAAGGTTTAGTGTACAACATACAATTGCCTGGAAACACAAAAGACAACTCTCATTATTCAAATAGAAAATATATTCCTTACAGTAAATCAGTTTGTTCTGAAGGCAAAATAGGGCCCAACTTTGGGGATATGAAAACATATGAAAACATATGAAGACTAGAACTCAATGTGAACATATTGCATATAATGCTACGCACTATCCAGGCACTAGACAGCTTTGCATTTTATGCGATTGCCCTACAGAAAGATGTGAAGATGATAGTATCTATTCTGATGAAATAGGCGGCCCATTATGTGAAGAATGCTATGAAAATTATTCAAACCACAGAGCAGAAGAATACGATGATTAAGAAGCCAAGCTGGTCTCTATCCACACTAAATCTCTACCAACAATGCGCGTTTAAGTACAAATGCGTAAAGATAGACAAAATTGAAGAACCTCCGTCATACTTTCTAACAAAAGGTATTGCTGCACACAGTATGGCGGAGGAATATCTCAAAGGTAATATAGACGGAGTACCTACCGTACTTAGAAAGTTCTCTAAAGAGTTCATGAATCTTAAAAAGAATGGCGCCATTCCTGAGGAGGCACTCACATTTAATGATAAGTGGGAATTCATTCCAGACGGGTGGTTCCATGAGGACGCATGGCTTCGTATGAAGCTAGATGCTAGAATAGACAACTATGTGATTGATTTCAAAACAGGTAAACACTATGAAGAACACGTGAATCAAGCACGGCTATATGCTAACGCTCATATGCTACGAACAGATGACAAAGAAACCCACATAGAATTTTGGTATTTAGCTTCAGGCGAAGTGCATGAATACACGTTTACTAGAGATACTCTAGAAGAAGATATTGCACTATGGAATGAAAAGGCGGCCAAGATTCATAATGATACAGAATTTAAGCCGACCAAGAATCAATACTGTAAGTATTGCTTCGTCCAAAACATTTGCCCTTTATATAGGAGATGAAAATGAGTAATTTAGATAAATTAGTAAAGAATTTTAAACAATCAAATTTTAAGCCTACTGATAGTACTATTGCATCAAGCATAAACCATCCTTTGAATGCTTTAGAACATCTTGGTAATTTCATTAAGAATAATATGAATAGTGCAATGTATTCTGATAATCCATACACACAAGTGTCGAGTGCTCTAAACATTGCAGGTCTAGCACAGACAGGGGCAATGCCTTTTGCTCCTTCAGGATCTGGGATTGTTGGAAGTATTTTGAGTCCTTTATCTAAAGATTATTCAGAAAAACTAGCTAATACAGCAAAAACCATGTTAGAAAAAGGTTCCAATATATCTGAAATCTGGAAAGCAACAAAAATGTACCCATGGGAAACAGCAAAAGGGCAAAAAATAATGTTAAGTGAAATTCCAGATATAAATGCTAAATTGTTAAAACCTATGTCAACAAAAGGCTCACTTAAAGAGTTTTTATCGCATCAACAACTATACGATAATTACCCTTATCTTGAATCTGTAGAAATTAAACCTCAAAACACAAAAGGTTCTTATTTATCTATGTCTATGTCTACAGGAAATGATGTTGTTAATATTGGGACAAATCATCAAAATTCATTAAAAACATTGTTGCATGAACTAACTCATTCAATACAAGAGCATAATGGGACTACGCACGAATTTGGATTAGAAAGATTATCTGATGAATTAGATAATCCAAATAATTTAGATGTAATTCGAAATATTATCGGTATTAACAATAAACGATTAAATAGTTTTCAAAATAACCCGTACAAAGAAGTATATCAATCTGCGGCACATGAGGCACAAGCTAGAATGGTAGAAAATAGATTAAGTAAATCTAATAAGTTTTTAGACAATACTTCTCCTATTGACACTCTAATTAAAATGGGATACGATCCTCAATCATTGTTATATGACAGCACACTAAACAAATTAAAATAGCATTTGCGCGTAGTACATAAAATAACAACTAAATGTTAGAGAAAACATTTGTCCTTTATTTGGCGGCAAATAATGTTAGAGAAAACAGTTGAACGATACCTGAAGCAACAAGTTGAAAAGTTAGGCGGCAAATGTTATAAATGGGTATCTCCTGGCAACAAAGGCGTACCCGATAGAATAGCATTTGTGTGCCAACAAATTTGGACAATAGAGACTAAGTCCCCAACTGGCAGGTTATCGCCTATGCAAGAACATGTGGGAAAAGAAATGAGAAAACATACTTTGAACTATATTGTAATATCAACGAAAGAAGAAGTAGACCAATGGCTAAAAATAGTTACAGGACGATGACTCCTAATTCAATCTTAAAGATATGGCTTTATAAAAAGAACTATATTAAACCTAAGAAAGAACATACTTTTTATTCGGCTGGTGATATCGCGCCGATAAGCAAAAAACTATGTAAGCTCCCAATTAACAACGATTTCTTTTGGCCTGATTATTTATAAAATTAATATTATCCAGGTCACAATCGTGTGATCTAGGACAATCTGAGGCACCGTGATGACACGAAAATTTATAATTAATATATTACCTGGGGTATATAAAAATCTTGCCACGTCAGCCCTTCTTTAAATGAAAATATAAGTTTATTACTTAAAATTATGATAATAAAATATACATAAATTAACAGGATACGCTATGGCTCAACAACTCATAATGAAACAATATGGCATAGATGCAGTAAGATGGCTATGCAGTCACGAAAACGCGGGTTTATTCCTAGACCCGGGTTTAGGCAAAACTGCTATCACATTGTTAGCATATAAACTATTGAAAAGCCAAGGCGTTGTTGATAAATTGTTCGTAATCGCGCCTTTAAGAGTCGCATCAATTGTGTGGCCAAGTGAGGTTCTAAAATGGGAACCTTTTCAAGACTTAAAAATATGTGTTCTACATGGATCAGATAAAAACAAGACCGTTAAAAAGAACGTGGACATATATGTTATCAATCCAGATGGACTACCATGGCTATCAAAAGATATTTCTTTGTTTAAAAAGAATAAATGGATGTTAGTCTGTGACGAATCCACATTATTTAAGAATCATACAAGCCAGAGATTCAAGATACTAAAGCGTTTATTGCCTTTATTTGTGCGCAGAGTTATCCTAACCGGAACGCCTGCGCCTAACGGGCTTATACAACTATGGCCACAAGTCTTCATATTAGATCAAGGCAAACGTTTAAGTAAATACATTACACAATTTAGAAACACATATTTTAGGCCGGCTGGATACATGGGTTATGCATACGAACTTATAGAAGGTTCTGAAC
>Ga0213920_1001619_pt1 | contig 12112 bp, 9 predicted proteins | sample McNCre1117MG_FD_161054 | JGI IMG/M metagenome (GOLD analysis project Ga0213920, IMG submission 161054) | Freshwater microbial communities from McNutts Creek, Athens, Georgia, United States - 11-17 MG | ecosystem: Environmental > Aquatic > Freshwater > Creek | place: USA: Georgia | collected...
ATTTTCGGCTAAATCAGCTTTAACAACTAGCTCATTATACCATTTTGAATAATCTTCTGATCGCGTAGTAAGGTTCTTACTCATATTATATAGTTTGGCACAAATTTTGTTTTCTTCTTTATTAACTAAATAGTTTGGCAAAACTAACTATTTTTGTAATGTGCAACAATAAAAAAACCTACAGATATGAAAACTAATTTTATTTCTTTCCCAATGCCCTCTCTTAATTCCATAATTGGTTTTTTAAGCATTTTCACGATCGCTTCTTGCGGTTCATACCAAAACAGTTCGTATTACGATACTGATGGTATTTACGGAAATAGTGATTCTAAAATCCAGAGAAGAGTAACTCCAAGTGAATCCGGTACAGCTTACCAAAATTACTTTAGTTCATTACAAGATGCTAATGATAGTACCGCTATTTTTACAGATGTGTCTAGCTATAGTAATTACAATAATCCTGCTAACCAACAAAACAACTCAAATTACGCTAGTTGGGGAAGCAACTCACAAGATATAAACATCAATTATTACCCAAGTAATTGGGGATTGTCTTTTGGATTTGGTTATCCTCATTACAACTACGGATGGGGGAATTCATACTACGGATGGAACTCTCCTTACAGCTATTGGGGTAATTCCTATTATGGATGGGGATATCCAGGGTATTATGGATATAATTATTACCCAATATACGGATGGGGTTACCCAAGTTATGGATACGGATATAGTTACGGACACTCCTATAGAGGTGCAAATTATTCTTATAATTCAAGCCGAAGAGGCTCTTATTACAATAATAACCTGAATCCTTCAGGAAATTATATAGGAAGAACTTCTACACAACATCCATCTCGCTATTCAGCTACAAATAGCTATTCTGATAGTAATAGAAACAATTACAACCGTATGAGTACTACTCCAACTTTTAGTAGAAATAGCACATCGAATTTCTTGTACAATAATAGTGTAAGAACAAGAAATTACAACACCGACAATACTAGTCAAAATTATAACCCAACCAGAAGTTATAACCCAAATCGCAGCAACGATAGTTATACTCCTGCAAGATCATACACCCCAAACAGAAGTAACGACAGCTATTCTCCTTCTCGATCTTCAGATTCCAACTATAGTCGTTCAAGCGGTGGAGGTTCATACGGTGGAGGTGGATCCTATGGAGGTGGCGGTGGCGGAAGAAGAGGTGGAAGATAAGCTTTACCCCCTTCCTGAATTAAATTAATATAATCTCAAAACTCGTTATCATGAAAAAATACATATTCCTTATATTAGTTGGATTTTGCGCTAGCCAACTTCAAGCTCAAGAAATAAGAGACGCTTTACGATATGCACAAGACAATATTACAGGAACGGCTCGTTTTAGAGCCATGAGTGGTGCTTTTGGAGCATTAGGAGGTGATTTATCTGCCATCAATGTAAATCCTGCGGGTTCGGCTATTTTTTCTAACAATCAAGTTGGACTTAGCTTAAGTAATAATTCAATAAGCAATAACTCCAACTATTTTGGAGAAAAAACAAAACAAACTGATAATTCATTCGATTTAAATCAAGCAGGGGGAGTTTTTGTTTTCCAAAACCAAAACAGTTCTAGTAATTGGAAAAAATTCTCCATAGCTATCAACTTTGAAAACACTAGTAATTTAAATAATTCCATTTTTTCTGCAGGTACCAATCCAACACATTCTATTGATTCTTACTTTTTATCGTATGCCAATGGAATTCCGTTAAGTGTTTTAGAAAATTCTAATTATGACGAATTAGGGCATGGTGCGCAACAAGCTTTTTTAGGCTATCAAGCCTACGTAATTAATCCTGCAAGTACAAATTCTACTAATACTATTTACAACTCAAACGTACCATCAGGAGGAAATTACTATCACGAGAACGCTATTACTACAAAAGGATATAATGGTAAATTATCTTTCAATGCCGCTACTTCGTATAAAGACAAACTATACATAGGAATTAACCTGAATTCGCATTTTACAGATTTCAGACAATTATCTCGATTTTACGAAGACAATAATGCTTCATTGACTCCAAATTATACCATTTCAAGATTACAATTTGACAATGAATTGTACACTTATGGGACAGGCTTTTCTTTTCAATTAGGAGCCATTGCTAAAGTAACCAATGAATTACGATTAGGATTAGCTTATGAATCGCCTACTTGGTATAGACTAAGTGATGAATTCACTCAGAAACTTATAGGAGTGAGTGCGAACACTTCGGGCGAATTAGCTCCTGATGTAGTAAATCCGAATGTAACTAATTATTACGATCCATATAAACTACAAACACCAAGTAAATGGACTGGAAGTATGGCATACGTATTTGGTAAAAAAGGATTGATAAGTATTGATTACGCATTAAAAGATTATAGCAACACTAAATTTAAACCTGAGAACGATACTTATTTTAGAGGCTTAAATAGCAACATCAATTCTTTACTAAGCAGCACGAATGAATTACATATTGGAGCTGAATACAAAATCGAAGCTTGGAGTTTAAGAGGCGGTTACCGTTACGAACAAAGTCCTTATAAAAACAAAACGACCATTGGAGACTTAACAGGTTATTCTACCGGTATAGGCTATAATTTTGGAGGAACTAAACTGGATTTATCTTATGCTACTTTCAAAAGAGATACCAAGCAAGGATTTTTTGATCAAGGCCTAACCGATGGAGCTGCTATCAATACAAAAAACAACACCGTTACGCTGACACTTTTGTTTGAGTTATAAAATTTAATTCCTAATTGAAATATAGAAACATCTTGTACTGAAAAACAAGATGTTTTTTTTAGCCCTGATGGAAGCGACATCCTTTTAAAGCTTTCCGCAATTTAAAAAATGAAAGCTTTAAAAGATACAGCGTACAGCAGGAGTAAACGCCATAAAAAGCCGAAAGATTTGTGCTCCTAAAAATAAAAAACGTAATTTTGCCCACCTTTCAAACTATTGAAAGCCTACTACTATGAGAACGAAATCTTTAAAGAAAAATAAAATCAATGTAATCACCCTTGGATGTTCTAAAAACATCTACGATAGTGAAGTTTTAATGGGGCAACTTCGTGCTAGCGGCAAAGAGGTTGAACACGAAGCACCGGAAGCCGAGGAAGGAAACATTATTGTAATCAACACCTGTGGTTTTATTGATAATGCAAAAGCAGAATCAGTCAATATGATTTTAGAATATGCCGATAAAAAAGAGCGTGGATTAGTAGATAAAGTTTTTGTGACCGGATGTTTGTCGGAACGTTACAGACCCGATTTAGAAAAAGAAATTCCAAATGTGGATCAGTTTTTTGGAACAACTGAATTGCCCCAACTTTTGAAAGCTTTAGGCGCTGATTATAAACATGAATTACTAGGCGAACGTTTAACTACAACACCAAAAAACTACGCTTATTTAAAAATTGCTGAAGGATGTGACAGACCTTGTAGTTTTTGTGCTATTCCGTTAATGAGAGGGAAACACGTTTCGCAACCTATTGAAAAATTGGTTAAAGAAGCCGAAGGTTTAGCTCGAGATGGTGTTAAAGAATTGATTTTGATTGCACAGGACTTAACCTATTACGGACTTGATATTTACAAAAAAAGGAATTTAGCCGAATTGTTAGAAGCTTTAGTAAAAGTAGAAGGAATTGAGTGGATTCGTTTGCATTATGCCTTCCCTACTGGTTTCCCAATGGACGTTTTGGAAATCATGAAACGCGAACCAAAGATTTGTAATTATATTGACATCCCTTTACAACATATTTCAGATTCCATCTTAAAATCGATGAAACGCGGAACAACACAAGCTAAGACCACTCAATTATTGAAAGATTTTAGAGCCGCCGTGCCTGGAATGGCTATTAGAACAACTTTAATTGTAGGTTATCCTGGTGAAACCCAAGAGGACTTTGAAATTTTGAAAGATTTTGTTCAAGAAATGAAGTTTGACAGAATGGGTTGCTTTGCTTATTCGCATGAAGAAAACACCTCAGCTTATTTGCTAGAAGATGATGTTCCAGATGCTATAAAACAAGAACGTGCCAACGAAATTATGGAATTGCAATCGCAAATTTCTTGGGATTTGAACCAAGAAAAAGTAGGACAAAATTTCAAATGTATCATTGATAGAAAAGAAGGCGGCCACTTTGTGGGAAGAACCGAGTTTGATAGTCCCGACGTAGATAACGAAGTATTGATTGACGCTACTAAGCATTATCTAAAAACAGGCGAATTTGCCACCATTAAAATTATTGAAGCAACTGAATTCGATTTGTACGGAGAACCGGTTTAAATTATAATTATCTTTTATTATATTTGATTCTAAATTAATTTGTTATGAAAAATAAAATCAACTTACTTGTCATTCTTTTTGTATTATTTTCATGTAATTCAGTCCTAGCTCAATATGGAGGTTATGGTGGTGGCTACGGTGGATATGGCGGAGGTTATGGTGGAAGAATGAACCAAATGGGAGGCATGGGCGGTATGAGAGGTATGAATCACGAGCCTTCTAAACCAAAAGAAATACCCGTTGAAGTGACTGTGAGCAAAATAATGGAGAAAATTAAACCCGAATTAAAACTAGATGCACTACAAGAAATTGCAGTCGCTAATATTTTAACCGAAAGTTTGAAATCTCAAGCTGCTATTATTAAGCAAGAGACGAATCAAGATGACAAACTAAAAGAGATTAAAACGCTATCTGAATTAAACGATGCTAAAATTATGCAATTGCTAAATACACAACAAAAAGAAAAGTACAAAGCAATGCAAGAAGAGGCTAAAAATCCAAATCAATCCAAAAGAAGAAAGAAAGACAAAGAAGTAAAAGAAGAAGTAAAAGAGGAATAATCTATTGATCAAACGAAGACTAGATGAAAAAATACTGGATTTACCTTGCAGCAATTGCAACAATTTATTCCTGCAGCTCTAATCCGTATCGATTAAGTGATAAATCGTATAAAAAACAACTCAAGAAATTTCAAAAAACACTTGCGAACACTCAGTCTAGTCCTTTACAAAACGGCACTAGTCCCGAATGGATTAGCACAGTTAACTTTAACCTTCGCAAACCCAATTTCATTATAATTCATCATACCGCTCAAGATTCTCTTCAGCAAACATTAAAAACATTCACGTTAACCAGAACACAAGTTAGCTCCCATTATGTAATTAGTGATGATGGGAAAATAGTTCAAATGCTAAACGATTATTTAAGAGCTTGGCATAGTGGAAATGCGGTTTGGGGAAAGAATACTGATATTAATTCTAGCTCTATTGGAATTGAATTAGATAACAATGGCAGCGAACCTTTTTCAGAAGCTCAAATAAACAGTTTATTGGATTTATTGTCAAGATTAAAAAAAGATTATAACATTCCTGCTCAAAATATAATTGCTCATTCTGACATTGCACCTACACGAAAATCAGACCCTAGCGCTTTCTTTCCTTGGAAAACCTTAGCTGATTTAGGATTTGGGCTTTGGCCTGATACCAATATGGAACAAGCTCCTGAAAATTTCAGCATTGAACAAGGATTGCGAATAATTGGTTACGATACCCGTAATCTTTCTTCGGCAATTAAAGCCTTCAAATTACATTATATCCAAACTGAAGTTGATGATGTATTAGATGAAAAAACCATCAATACTATTTATTCTATTTACAAAAAACAGTAAAATCCGTTTACAATTTGCACTAAAAAAACTGCCCAAACACTAAAAGTATCTGAGCAGTTTCTTACTATTTAAAACACATTGTTTCTAGGAAACAATAAACACACAACTTTATTTTCTATTTAAAAACCATATACCATTGCTACTGCAAACTGAGAAGCTGACTTGGTAACCGCTCCATTAGATTGGAAGAATTTTTGTTGAGACGCACTATCCAATCTGATTTCTGGAATCAAAGTCAAACTACCAGATTTCAAGTTAGCTGATAAAGTAAGTGCAGTAACTGAACCATTACCAACTCCACTATAATCACTTGATTTTTTTGCTTTAAATGACTCCGCACGTAACCCTAATCCAAATGAACTAGTAATTGCATACGATGGATACAATGCTAAACCTGTATAACCAGTGCCACTTACAGTTCCAGAAAAATCAGCAGCATTTAAACCTAACTTGAATTTTGGCGACATTTGGTAAGCAGCAGTCAAATCAACAATAGTACCACTTTCAGATCCAGTCAACAAGTTGAAATAAGCCGTAAAGCCTTCCGCTGGAGTAACTGACAATTGTGCTCCAAAAGCATTTAAACCAAATTTAGGTGTTGCTTGGTAGGTATTCCATTGGTCATTAAACAACCCAACCATCAAACCAACTTTACTTGACACCGCATAATTCGCTTTAATTCCAGCATTTTGAAAAGGTCCGTTAGTGAACAAATAAGAAGTAGAATAGTTATAATTTCCTAAAGGAGAGATCACTTCATATCCAATAAAAGTTCCCATATATCCTGCTGTTAAACTTAATTTATCTGACGCAGCATATGTAGCATACAAATTTTGAATATGGAATGATTGACCATTTACGTCAGGAATAGATTGTCCTGCTCCTCTAGGTCCAAAAGATACTTCACCTACAAAAGAAGTCTTTCCTGTTTTTTTCTTTAATGCAATATCAATCATACCTAAAGAAAGTGAGTTCTGATCTGTAGCAAAACTTGTTGGGATATTAGCAGTTTTTGCAAAATCATATTTCCAGTATGCATCAGCAGATCCTGAAATTTCTAATGGGGTGTCTTGTGCAAATGCAAATGTACTTGTTAGTACTAAGGCTAAAATGGCAATTACTTTTTTCATGTTTAATCGATTTTAATTTAATATTTAATTTATTAAAGAATTAGAAGTAAAAACAACTTTGTAAAATAGTTCTATTTAACTCTCTCAACAAAGAATAAATTATTTCTTTTTCTTGAAGCAAAACTATCAACTTTTATCAGCATAAATGACAAAATGATAAATTTTATTCAACAAAAAAAGCATTTTTACCATATTGAAAATAAAATTCGCAAAAAATAGAAATATACAATTCAAAGCCAGTTTAAATTATGATATTAATAACACGAAAAATCAAATACCCCTATTAATTTTAGGGTATTTAAATAAAATATAGCTTAAAAATATGTTTTTTGGTCATTTTTGAATGCAATAAAAACACACCCCCCCTTTTTATTATATAATTTAAATTAAAAATTAAATTTTAACTTTTAAACAACATAGTGGTTTTAACACATAAAAAAACCACCTTATAAGGTGGTTTAAATATTCACAATCTTGAATCCTATAAAGGAATATTGCCATGTTTTCTTTTCGGTGTTACACTCACTTTATTCTCTAACATACTAAACGCCTTTATCAATTTTTTGCGAGTATCTTGCGGTAAGATTACTTCGTCTACAAATCCTCTTTGCGCAGCTGTATAAGGATTCGCAAACAAATCAGCATACTCTGCTTCTTTTTCTAATAATTTAGCCGCGGGATCTAAAGCTTCGCTAATCTCTTTCTTAAATATAATCTCACTAGCGCCCTTAGCTCCCATTACTGCAATTTCGGCTGTTGGCCAAGCAAAGTTCATATCGGCGCCAATATGCTTAGAGTTCATCACATCATAAGCACCACCATATGCTTTACGAGTGATTACAGTTACCCTTGGTACAGTCGCTTCACTTAAGGCATACAATAATTTAGCACCATGTACTATAATTCCATTCCACTCTTGATCCGTTCCTGGTAAAAATCCCGGAACATCAACCAATACTAATAAAGGAATATTAAAACAATCGCAAAAACGAGTGAATCGAGCTGCTTTAATAGAAGAATTCACATCTAAAACTCCTGCTAAAATCATAGGTTGATTCGCAATAATTCCCACACTGCGTCCACCAATCCTTGAAAATCCCACAATAATATTCTCTGCAAAGTTTTTATGAATTTCAAAAAAAGAGTCTTCATCGATAATACCTGAAATCACTTCAGGCATATCGTACGGTTTATTAGGATTGTCTGGAATAATAGCACCTAATTTTTCTCTCAATTCATCTTTGAGTTCGTACGCTAAATTCTTTGGTGTCTCTTTATTACTTTGAGGCAAATAACTCAACAAACGCTTAACATCTTCTAAACATTCCACATCATTTGCCGAAGTACAATGCGCCACCCCTGATTTAGTTGAATGAGTACTAGCCCCTCCCAATTCTTCCGAGGTTACGGTTTCATTAGTTACGGTTTTAACTACGTTAGGTCCAGTTACAAACATATAACTAGTATCTTCTACCATCATGGTAAAATCAGTCATCGCTGGCGAATAAACTGCACCTCCTGCACAAGGCCCCATAATAGCTGATATTTGCGGAATTACTCCTGAAGATTGTACATTTCTATAAAAAATATCAGCATAGCCTCCAAGCGATCGAACACCCTCCTGAATTCGAGCTCCACCTGAATCATTCAATCCAATCATAGGCGCACCTACTTTTAGTGCCATATCCATCACTTTGCAAATTTTCTCAGCATGTGTTTCAGACAATGAACCTCCAAAAACAGTAAAATCCTGAGCAAAAACATAGACTAAACGTCCGTTAATATTTCCATACCCCGTTATAACACCATCTCCTAAATACACTTCTTTTTCTATACCAAAATCAGTCGTACGGTGTGTGACCAACATTCCGATTTCTTCAAACGAACCTTCGTCCATCAAATAATCAATCCGTTCTCTAGCCGTTAATTTTTTATTTGAATGCTGTTTTGCAATTCTATTCTTTCCTCCACCCAAATGAGCTTCGGCAATTTTATCGTTTAAGATTTTTATTTTAGATTCCATACTTTATTGAATTGGTAAGCGTACGATTTTTTGATCCTCAAAATATTGTTGTAATGCTACCATAGCAGCGATTTGAGCTTCTTTTTCGGATTGAGCTTTCAGTTTTTCAACACTATAATATTTCTTTACAAAATGAGTATCAAAGTTTCCTGAACGAAATGCTTCGTGTTCAAAAACAAATTTTCCGAAAGGCAAAGTAGTTGAAACTCCTTCTACTTTATAATTATCAATAGCTTGAATCATCGTTTGGATTGCTTCTTCACGAGTCGCCCCATAAGCAATTAACTTGGACAACATGGGGTCGTAATAAATAGGAATATCCATTCCTTGTTCAAATCCATTATCAACACGAACTCCCTCGCCGGTAGGCAATTGATACACATCCAAATGACCTACACTTGGTAAGAAATCATTCAATGGATCTTCGGCATAGACACGCAATTCTACTGCATGCCCTTTGATTTTTAAGTCTTCTTGCTTGATAGACAATGCTTCCCCTCGAGCTACTTGAATTTGCATTTCGACCAAGTCCACTCCTGAAATAATCTCGGTTACCGGATGCTCAACCTGCAAACGCGTATTCATTTCAAGGAAATAGAAATTATTGTTTTCGTCCAATAAAAATTCTACTGTTCCCGCTCCTAAATAATCGCATGATTTAGCTACTAAAACAGCCGCTTCTCCCATTTGTTTGCGCAATTCAGGCGTTAATACTGACGAAGGAGCTTCTTCAATTACTTTTTGATGGCGACGTTGAACACTACATTCTCTTTCAAAAAGATAGAGTATGTTTCCGTGACTGTCCGCCATTACTTGAATTTCGATATGACGCGGCGAAGCCACATATTTTTCGATAAAAACAGAACCGTCTCCAAAAGCCGAAATTGCTTCACTAATCGCTCTGTCCATTTGAGATTCAAAGTCAGCTTCTTTTTCTACCACACGCATTCCTTTTCCGCCACCTCCAGCAGAGGCTTTAATTAAAATAGGGAATCCTATCGAAGTAGCTACTTCTTTTGCTTTTTCAACATCTGTAATCGCTTGATCGTAACCAGGAACCATTGGAATATTGTAATCTTTAACCGCATCTTTAGCCGCTAACTTACTTCCCATAATTCGGATTGCTTTGGATTTTGGCCCAATAAAAATGATATTATTTCTTTCGGCTTCTTCTGCAAAATCAGCATTTTCACTTAAAAAACCATATCCTGGATGAATTGCATCGGCATTCAATGCCTTGGCAACTTCTATTATTTTATTTCCTAATAAATACGATTGATTGGATGGTGCTTCTCCAATACAAACCGCTTCATCAGCAAATTTTACATGTGGTGCATTTCTATCGATTGTTGAATAAACTGCAACCGTTTTTATTCCCATTTTTCGAGCTGTTTTCATTACTCGAATGGCTATTTCGCCTCTATTGGCAACTACTATCTTCTTCATAATTTACTCGAATTCAATTAATAATTGTCCTTTATCTACGGCATCTCCAACTGCTACCGAAATAGACTTAATTACACCATCACGTGGTGATAGAAAACTATTTTCCATCTTCATAGCACCAAGGATAATTAAATTGTCATTTTCTTTCACTTCTTGTCCTACCACCACACTAATTTCTAGAATCAATCCTGGCATAGGTGCTTTGATAGCATTGACTTGTTTAGCCAATCCTGTTTCAAATCCCATTTCTTTAATCAAAATGTCCAAAGGATTTGCAATAGCTACAGTATAACTATTCCCGTTGACTACAACAGTATACTTTTTTTGATTAAAATCAGCCTCAGTAATAGCTGCTTTGAAAGAAGTATTTTCTTGTAAAATGTGAAATTGATTCAATCCCACACTTACCGCATCGAGTTGCGAAACACTTTCTTGGTCCATATCAAAATGGAAAGTGTCGTTTACATTTATTTTATAACCAATACTCATAGGTGTATTTTTTTATTGGTTGTAAATGTATCTATTTATCTAAATTTTATTTAGATTACACCATGTATCTTTGCTAAATTGATATACTTTTGGTAAAAAAAGTAGAAATACTACAAAACTACTAAGCCAAACTCATTTAAAGAAAGAATTGGTTTTGAATACCAAAACAATTCAAAGTCTTCTAATTCACTTTCAAAATCAACTTTTAGTTCTTGAAGCTGCGCTATTTTTGCATTAGCAACCGAACAATTTTGGAGCGTTCGGACAAGCCATTCTCCTTCTTTTTGTGAGGTCTGAATAGTGAATGTTTCTTTTTTATGGTAAAAAGTCAAGCTCATCATTTCCCAAGAGTTGCCTTTTTTTGTTTTGATAAAGGATTCAACGACGGGCTTTCCGCCCAACCAAACTACTTTAGCATTGGGTTTACTACTAAAATCGGCTTTTTCGTCCAATGCATCATAAATAAAATCAGGATGTATAGTAGTCTTAGGAATTTTAAAATCAAACCAATCTTGCAAATCATAATCCAAACAAATGCCGTGCATAAAGTTGAATAGTGATTTCTTCAAACCAAAACTAAATTGTTCGTGATCTATTCCTGTAGAATCGGTATAATTAAGATCATTGTTTGCAAAAGTTCCTACGACATTGGTTGCTTTGGTTACACCAAATTTTTCAGGATACATTCCCACTGGACTATGTGCTGTCATTGCAAATTGATGCCAGAATCCTGATTTTAAAACCCCAGCTTCAAACAATTGGCGTACCATTTCTAAACTATCGACGGTTTCCTGAATGGTCTGTGTTGGATAACCATACATTAAATAGGCATGAACCATCACTCCTGCTTCGGTAAAATTGCGGGTTACTTTGGCAACTTGCTCAACCGTTACACCTTTATCAATTAAACGTAATAATCGATCAGATGCGACTTCTAAACCTCCCGAAACAGCAATACAACCCGACGCTTTTAGTAACAAACACAAATCTTTGGTAAAGCTTTTTTCAAAACGAATATTTGTCCACCACGTAACAGCTAATTTACGACGCAAGATTTCCAAAGCCAATTCGCGCATCAAAGCAGGAGGAGCGGCTTCGTCCACAAAATGGAAACCATTTTCACCAGTTTGAGCCATCATTTCTTCCATTCGGTTGCACAAAACACCTACAGCAATGGGTTCATAGATTTTAATATAGTCTAACGAAATATCACAAAAAGTACATTTACCCCAATAACAGCCATGTGCCATGGTGAGTTTATTCCAACGTCCATCGCTCCACATTCGATGCATTGGATTCACAATTTCAATTACTGAAATGTAT
>Ga0213920_1001621_pt1 | contig 12107 bp, 12 predicted proteins | sample McNCre1117MG_FD_161054 | JGI IMG/M metagenome (GOLD analysis project Ga0213920, IMG submission 161054) | Freshwater microbial communities from McNutts Creek, Athens, Georgia, United States - 11-17 MG | ecosystem: Environmental > Aquatic > Freshwater > Creek | place: USA: Georgia | collected...
TCGTTGGTCGTGGTGAGGCTTCGAAGGGTAAGACCGCCGGTCGCGGTACCAAGGGTACCAAGGCTCGTTACCAGGTTCGCCCTGGCTTCGAGGGTGGTGGCGTTCGTCTTGTAATGCGCACTCCTAAGCTGCGCGGCTTCAAGAACCCATTCCGCGTTGAGTACCAGGTTGTAAACCTGGAGAAGCTCGAGCTCCTGTACCCACAGGGCGGAAACGTTACCGTTGCTGACTTGGTCGCAAAGGGCGCCGTTCGCAAGAACGAGCTCGTCAAGGTTCTCGGAACCGGCGACATTTCGGTTAAACTGACTGTCAGTGTTGACAAGGTCTCGCGCTCCGCAGCCGAGAAGATTGTCGCAGCTGGCGGCTCGGTCACCGAGTAGTCACAAACTAACTGGAGGCATCTGTTGCTAAGCGCCGTCGCACGCGTATTCCGCACCCCGGATCTACGCAATAAGCTTGCGTTCACCCTGTTCATCGTGGCGATCTATCGCCTCGGCTCGTTCATCCCTTCACCTCTGGTGAACTTCACGAACGTGCAGAACTGTATTACTCAGAACCAGTCCACTTCCGGACTGTACGAGTTGGTGAACCTGTTTAGTGGCGGCGCTTTGCTGCAGCTCAGTGTTTTTGCACTGGGAATCATGCCGTACATCACCGCGAGCATCATCGTGCAGCTTCTGCGCGTTGTGATTCCGCGTTTTGAGACCCTTCACAAGGAGGGTCAGTCGGGCCAGGCAAAACTGACCCAGTACACCCGCTACCTAACCATCGCACTTGCTGTTCTGCAGTCCACCACTCTCGTGGCGGTTGCAAACCAGGGCGCTCTGTTTGGTAACTGTACTTCGCCTGTAATCACCGACAACACTCCAGTGGGAATCTCCCTCATGGTTCTTTGCATGACCGCCGGTACCGGCCTCATCATGTGGCTGGGTGAGCTCATCACTGAGCGCGGTGTTGGCAACGGCATGTCGCTGCTTATCTTCACCTCGATCGCGTCGCGTTTCCCAGCATCGCTGACCCAGATTGCTCAGAGCAACCAGCCAGAGACCCTGGTCGGCGTTCTCGCAGTCGGTGTTGTAACCGTTGCGCTCGTAATCATGGTCGAGCAGTCGCAGCGCCGCATCCCGGTTCAGTACGCCAAGCGCATGATTGGACGCCGCGAATACGGCGGTCAGTCCACCTACATTCCAATCAAGGTCAACATGGCCGGCGTGGTTCCAGTTATCTTCGCGTCCAGCCTGCTGTACCTGCCTGCTCTTGTGGCTCAGTTCAACCAGCCAGACAAGAACGGCAACGTGGCTCCTTGGGTAACGTTCGTATCGAACTACCTCACCCGCGGTGACCACCCGCTGTACATGGTCATGTACTTCCTGCTGATTTTTGGTTTCACCTACTTCTACGTAGCGATCACCTTCAACCCTGAAGAGGTTGCGGACGACATGAAGCGTTACGGCGGATTCATCCCTGGAATTCGTGCTGGTCGCCCAACCATGGAGTTCCTGGACTTCGTGTTGACCCGCATCACCTTCCCGGGTGCCATCTACCTTGGCCTCATCGCACTGATTCCGCTGGTCGCATTCGGCATCCTCGGAACCAGCCAGAACTTCCCATTCGGCGGAACCTCGATCCTCATCATCGTTGGTGTTGGTCTAGAGACCGTGAAGCAGATTAGCGCTCAGATGGAGCAGCGAAACTACGAAGGTCTTCTGAAGTGACCCGCCTCCTCTTGATTGGCGCTCCGGGTGCCGGCAAGGGAACGCAGGCAGTCAAACTGGCAGAAGCATTTGGCATTCCAGCGATTTCGACCGGCGACATCTTCCGTCACAACGTGAAGAATGAGACCGAGCTCGGCAAGCTTGCCAAGTCGTTTATGGACCGTGGCGAGTACGTGCCTGACAGCGTCACCAATGACCTGGTTCGCGACCGCCTCAGCCATGAGGATGCAAAGCCTGGCTTCCTCCTGGATGGCTACCCACGCACCGCCGACCAGGTTGTTGAGTTGGACTCCATGCTCAACGATCAGGAAACTAGCCTGGACGCCGTTGTTCTGCTAACCGCAGACACCGATGAGGTAGTGCGCCGTCTGCTAAACCGTGCACTCGAGCAAGGTCGCGCAGATGACACCGAGGACGTAATCCGTCGCCGCCTCGAGGTTTACGAGGAGCAGACCGCCCCGCTCATCGCGGTTTATGCTGCCCGCGACCTAGTGGTCACCGTCGATGGCCTCGGTGCAGTTGACGACGTAACCTCGCGCATCCTCGCCGCCCTTTCGGCTCGCGGCATCAACTCCTAGGGGAGGTGCGCCATGTCGCGCCACGAATTTGAACTCAAGACAAACGAGCAGATCATTCTGATGCGCCGTGCAGGTCTGATCACTGCCGCTGCGCTCGACGCTGTTCGAGCAGCAATCAAGCCAGGCGTCTCCACTCTGGAACTAGACAAGATTGCCAACGACACGATTGAGGCGATGGGTGGCAAGAGCAACTTCCAGCTGGTGCCCGGCTACCACCACACCATCTGCGCATCCATCAACGATGAAGTGGTCCACGGGATCCCAAGCGCCAACCGCATCCTGGAAGCCGGCGATTTGGTCTCAATAGACGCGGGCGCCATCATCGACGGCTGGAATGGCGACAGCGCAATTAGCGTGGTTGTACCCGGGGGAGACCCCGCGGTAGCCGCCAAGCGCCAGCGCCTGTCTGACGTAACCGAGGAGAGCCTGTGGCGAGGCATCGCTGCCCTGGCAAAGGGTAAGCGACTAAACGACGTTGGAACCGCTATTGAGAAGTACATCAACTCTCAGGGCAAGTTTGGAATCCTGGAGCAGTACGTTGGCCACGGAATTGGCCGCAGCATGCACGAGGACCCGCCCGTATTCAACTACGAGGTGCGTGGTCTGACACCGAAGATTCAGCCGGGCCTAGTGGTTGCCATCGAGCCAATGGTTACCGCGGGCACCGAGATTACCAAGGTGCTGGAAGATGACTGGACCGTGTCCACCATCGATGGCAGCGATGCAAGCCACTGGGAGCACACCGTGGCGGTTCACGCCGGCGGCATTTGGGTTCTAACCGCCCCGGACGGTGGAGCCGAGAAGCTGGCAAAGCACGGCATTACCATAGCGCCGCTGGCCTAACTAAGGCCTAAAGTTGCGCGGGCGAATTAAATACCCGAGCATACAAACTGTCAAATTTGAAATGGTCACAAAGTACCAGTTTTGACACGCATTTCGTGACTCCGAAATCACGTTTCCTACAAAAATTGTCGGATTTTTTTGACCCCAATGCCCCGCTTCCCTAGTAAACACGTGGGTTTAAGTAATTCCAGCATCTTAAAATAAATCTCTAATTTCCCGTTATTACATTGTTATTGAAGTCACTCAAAAAATGCCGATTCTCCATTTTTGTTAGGAAACTAACGACCTATACTCCTTGGTATGGCCGAACCGGTCAACTCAAAGGAGAGCTAGTGAACAAGAAAAATATCAGGGCTATTGCAGCAGCTGTTGTCATGGGAACTTTGGTTGCCGGATCAACAGTTTCGGCCGCTCAGGCCGCGGGTTCCACCAACATCCAGGTTGGTGTCATTGCCATCAACTCGATGGGCGCAGTTCAGTACGCGCAAGACAGCGGAATCTTCAAGAAGAACAAGATCAACGTAAGTCAGTTCGTGACTTTCCCAGCGCCACCTCCTGGGCTGGCAGCGCTCAACAGCGGTGCTGTTCAGTTCATGTACGCGCCAACCATTCCAGTCTTGAACAGCGTCTACAACGGTGGGCTAAAGCTCAAGATTGTGGCAGCGGCAGACGGCTACCTTCCTTCAGATGTTGCTGCAGGACTCAGCGACCCAGCCTTCGCAGCCAAGCTTGACGACACAGGCGCCTGCGTTTCCAAGGACAGTGGAATCACCCGCTGGAAGCAGCTTGAGGGCAAGACGGTTTCAGTACCAGCCCGTGGCGCACAGGGCGAGGTAACCATCTCGGCAGCGGTCAAGAAGGATGGCGGAGACCCAACCAAGATCAACTGGGTAACCCTCAGCTTCCCGGAAGTCACCGCCGCGGTTACTAACGGAACTGTTGACGCTGGCTTCACCGTTGAGCCATTCACCAGCGAGTGCGCCGCAAGTAACAACCTGCTACCGGCTCCAGGTGTCCAGTTCTTCACCAAGGGCGGAGCTATTGGTGTTTGGGTAACTACGGCCGCATTCGCAAAGTCGAAGCCAAATGTTGTCAAGGCATTCCAGAAGGCAATCTACGCTTCCAACAAGGCTGGCATGGCACCGGCAACTCTGAACTCAGTTGTTAGGTCGTCCCTGAAGATCACCCTTCAAACCTTCGTCGCCGCAAAGGCAGCCAACCCTACCTACTACCCGCCAACGGTGCGTGTAGCTGAGGTGCAGACGGTCGCCGACAAGATGACCTCGCTGGGCTTCCTCAAGTCCAAGGTCAAGGTTTCGTCGTTGATCATGCCGCAGCCAACCAAGTAAGCACTAAGGAAAAGCAGGGAGCCGCCCATCATGTCGTTATTCAGGAAGTACTTTCCAGGATTCGCATCGATGATTGGATTTCTCACACTGTGGCAGCTAGCCACGAGCGTGGGACCACTCAAGGGCGGTTCCCTGCCCACTGCATTAAGCGCTGTTGCCTCGATATTCGATTTAGTGAAGCAGCCGTCCATCTGGGTTGCCACTGGGCAAACGCTCTACATTGCCGTGGTTGGGCTCGCAGTCTCAATCGCGCTTGCTATCCCGGCCGGCGTCCTTATCGGACTGAGTCCGGTTGCATTCAGATCCACCAAACTAGTCCTTGACTTCTTCAAGGTCATTCCACCCATTGTGATTGTTCCAATCGTCATACTCACTTTTGGCCCAACTTCTGAGATGGGCATCTTCCTAGTGGTCTTTGCAAACTTCTTCATGCTGGTATCGCAGACCGCCTACGGGGTTCGGGACTCTGATCCGGTGCTTCTTGACACCCTTCGCTGCTATGGCATGGGTAGGTGGGATCAAATTCGATACGCGAGAATTCCCGGTGCTCTGCCATTCATCGCGGTAGGTGTTCGTATCTCGGTGGCTGCATCGATGATTGTGGCAGTGGTTGCAGGGCTGATCGGTGGAGCTCCAAGCCTTGGGCATCAGATGATGCTGTATCAAAGCTCGGGCCAACCCGGTAAGACTTTTGGCGTGGTGCTGATATTCGGAATCCTCGGACTCGCCTTTTCAAGAATTTACGCATTGGTTCAGCGCAAGCTCGTATTTTGGAGTCAGGCATAATGACCAGAATGTTCAGGTTCCTACAGGCAATTTGGCTACCCATTCTGCTGGTGGCCATCTGGTGGTTTGCTAGCGCAAAGTCAGATAACCCCTTCCTGCCGCCGCTTTCGGTGATTCTAAAAGACTTCATGCAGCTTTGGGTTTTCAAGAACGTACCCATTCACGTGGTTCCGAGCCTAATCAACCTTTTCAGCGGGCTATCACTCGGTGTAGTAATCGGTCTATTGCTCGGTGTTGTTATAGGAACCAGTAACTCGGTTGCCAAATACGTGGAGCCAACAATTGACTTCATCAGGTCCATACCACCCGTTGCAACAGTCCCAATATTTATCCTGATATTTCATCTGACTCCGTGGATGCGTATTTCGGCAATCGCTTTTTCGGCTACGTTCCCAACAATGCTCGCGGTAATCCAGGGCATGCATTCGAACAACAAAACACTTCTCGATACAGCAAAGGTGTTCCGCCTATCGTGGCTCCAGACCATATTTCAGGTTCGAGTTCCAGCAGCTGGCCCAATGATCTTTTCAGGCATTCAGGTTTCGCTCCAGGTTGCATTCGTGGTGACTATCGCCTCCGAGCTTCTGGGATCAGGTTTCGGAATCGGTGCCTTCACGCAGAATTCATCTGACTCTTTCCAGATTGTCGATGCGTGGACTGGAGTAATCCTGATGGGGATCCTCGGCTTCGCCATCAATTTCATTTTTGACATCGTTGAGCGTCGGGTAATTCGCTGGTACCTGATGTCTAAGAAACTCGCCTAAGGAGAAATAGTGAACAACTCGCAGTTGGTGATTGAAGCCAAGGGTATCCATATGGATTACCAGACACCTAATGGTGTGAAGCACGTTTTGAAGGACGTGAATTTCTCCCTGCGTCAAGGCGAGTTCGCTTCTATCGTCGGACCGTCTGGTGTTGGCAAAACCACGCTCCTAAGGTTGCTAACCGGACTGATGACGCCAACTTCGGGTGCGATCGAATTCAAGGGTCAGACCGTTTCGGCGCCACCCGCGGGGCTATCAGTCGTGATGCAGGACTACACAAGGTCATTGATGCCGTGGCTGACGGTTGAGAAGAACATCTCTTTGCCGCTCAAGAAACTTGGGATGACCAAGCAGGAGCAGCAGGACACAATCGAATCCGTTCTCAAAGAGGTTGGCCTCAAAGGCGCGCAGAAGAACTATCCGTGGCAGCTCTCCGGTGGAATGCAGCAGCGCGTTGCTATCGCGCGCGCTATCGCGGTGCGACCCCAGCTCCTAATCATGGATGAGCCATTTGCGTCTGTTGATGCACAGACTCGCTTTGACCTTGAGGATCTGGTGCTCAAGGTGCGCGACGACTTCAAGATCACAACCGCGATGGTGACGCACGATATCGACGAGGCCGTATATCTCAGCGATAAGGTCATCGTGCTCTACGGATCACCCGCAAGCGTGAAGGAAATAATCGACGTCAAGCTGCCGTTTCCACGCAACCAGGTGGACACTCGCAGCCATGAGGACTTCACGGATTTGCGGACAAAGATTTACGAGCAAGTTCGGGGCATCCTCTAAAAATGATCCCTCAACGCATGGCTTTCAAGAACGTCAACTTGGAGCCATTCGATTTAACTTCGAACGCTGTAGTTATTGAGGACGGCTTGATAATTGCGGTTGGAACTTGGCCTGACCTAGAGCCCTTAGTTGATTCCCAAACCAAAATCATCGACGGCTCCGGTTGCACCATGATTCCGGGAATCGATGACTCGCATCTTCACGGCTACATGGTGGGTCGACGTCTATCTGGAGTGGATGTCTCGCCCGAATCCTGCCCAGATTTGCGCTCAGTCAACGAGTCCCTGAGAGCATATGCCAAAACGCATGATGGTTGGATCAGAGGGTTTGGCTGGGTGAGCGGAGGGTTCCCGGGAGCTGGCCCCGACTCCACCCCGAGCGCATCAGATCTAGCCAGCTCCGATGTGAAGCAGCCCATTATCCTCACGGATTTCAGTGGCCATCAGGCCTGGTGCAATGCCGAGGCCATGGCGCTAGCCGGAATCACTGCCGACACCGAAAACCCACCCGGGGGAGTCATTGTCAGAGATGCTCAAGGACTCCCCACCGGGTTGCTGCTAGAAGCCGCGGTACAAATGGTGACCAAGATCATGCCCCCACCAAGCGAGCGTGAAATCAGGCAGTCACTGCTTACCGCGCGCGACCTTTTATTGGCAGACGGAATAACCTCCTTCACGGAGCCAGGTCTTGGTCCTGGTGCTGCGTCGCTTGACGACGGTTCGGCCTCGCTCGCGGTTCTTGAGGGCTACCGCAGGCTTGCCTCGGAGGGTGAGCTCAACTTGCGAGTCAACGCCATGCTGCTTTTTGGTGGATTGGGTGGAACAACGCTAGACAATGTGATTGACGGGCTTGAAAATTCTGGTCCGCCAGAGAAGGCAGATCCGCGCAAACTGGTTACGGTCAATCAACTCAAGGTATTTGCCGACGGAATACCGCGAAGCCGAACAGCTTGGATGAGTGAACCATACGACACCTGCGACCACGGTCACCTAACTGTTGACGGAGACTCCGATGAGGCACGCGTAGCAACGCTGCAAAACATAATGGGTCATGCTGCTGCAAAGGGCTGGCAGCTCGGCATACACGCAACCGGCGATGAGACTGTTTCGGCAATTCTCGGTGGTGCGGAGCGCGCAAACTTCGACAATTCTTTACGGCACTACATCATTCACGGAGACATTGTGAAACCAAGTGACTTCCAGCGACTAGGCGAAGCCGGGGTTGGGTTAAATGTCCAGCCCGGCATCCGCTGGATGGTTGGACGCAATGTTGAACGAGTTCTTGGCCAGGAGCGTGCCTCACGCCGCTTGCAGTTGCGCCAGATCAAAACTGCCGGCGTATCGCTAAGCCTTTCGAGTGATGCGCCGGTAACCAAGGTGGATTGGCGGCACATCTATGCCACCGCTACTCGCCGCAACTATCGAGAGGACCCCGCTCTCGATGACGGACAGGCATTGACGCCTCTAGAGGCAATGACCGCGCTTACTGCAACGCCCGCCTTTCAGGCACATTCAGAACTGTGGAGGGGTGCGATTTTGCCAGGCAAAATAGCTGATCTGGTGCTGCTGGACCAAAGAGTGGACTGGAATGAGTCAGTGGTAGCGGGGATTTCTGCAAGGACGAGAGCAGTTTTTCTCGGCGGAAAACTAGTATTTGGAGGCGTCGCATGAGTACTGCGGTGAAGCGGCCGAACGTTGTAGTCATTGTGGCTGATCAGTTCAGGCACGACATGTTTGGCCTAGCAGCTGGCCCTTTCGCTGTCAGAACACCCAACCTAGACAAACTCGCGTCTCGCGGCACTTGGTTCAAAAACGCCTACTCGGCTAACCCGACCTGCATGCCAAATCGGGCCTCCATTGCAACTGGTCGGTGGCCGTCTGTTCATGGAACTCGAACGAACGGCATCACCTTCGACCCTCGGGCAGAGACATTCATGCATGCGCTTCGTCGCGCGGGTTACATAAATTACGCGATTGGAAAGCTTCACCACCAGGTTATGGGGTGGCCGTGGGAGGACTTCCAGATTGACGAGATGCGAGTTCGTAACCCCGAGATACTCGCCAACATTCGAGACGCGATCAACCGAGGTACCGGGGATTGGCAGGGCTGGGAGGGCGTGGCCCGGCACCGTCAGAATTTTGTCGATCTCCCCGACGACTTCTATGGCTATCATCACGTAGACCTTGTTGTAGGCCACGGTGACAATCCTTCCGGGCATTTCCACCACTGGGCTCAGGGTAAAGGTGTAGATCTCTCCGAGATGGCCGGCTGGGCTAACTCAAAGGAGCGGAGCGAAAGCGTCAAGGAAGTGTTCGTTAGTGAAGTTCCCGCTGAACTTCATCCAAATGCCTTCGTGGTAGAAAAATTCAAGCAACGATTAAGGGATGCCAACAAGAGCAAAGACCCGTTCCTGTTCTTTGTTTCGTTTCCAGACCCGCACCACCCCTTTTCTCCTCCGAAGTCTTGGTTTGAATCGTGGAGAAATTCAGAGATTACTGTTCCGGACGATTTCTTCCAACGAGGTGAGGGCGTACCCGAGCATATAGATGCGTTCTATAAATCGACGGGTGAGTCAAACCTAGACTCGACCATGACGTGGGCTCCCACCGAGGCGCAAATGGTGGAAATTCTGCGCGCCCAGATGGCCCAAATTGAGTTCATGGATCACTCAGTGGGTCAGCTGATGGACAGTCTTGAAGCAGAAGGCAACCTTGAAAACACGGTGGTGATATTCACCGGTGACCACGGCGACCTAATGGGTGAGCGCGGGCTGGTGCTAAAGCACTTTGTTCACTTCGATGCGGTCACCAGAGTGCCTTTTATTATCGCCGGTCCTGGAGTGGACGCTCGTGTTGACGAGAGGCTGGTCTCCAGCGTTGATATTGCACCGACCATCATTGCGCTAACCCAGTCGGAAATGTATCGGGGTATTCAGGGTCGTAACTTACTTAATTACGAGGGCGATCGCAGCTGGCGAACCGCCCTGCTGATAGAGGAAGATCAACCCTTTGGCATCGAGGGGCTTCCAGGCCCAGTCAAGATCAGGACTCTCGTTACTCCCGACTATCGATTCACTATTTACGGCGACTCGGGCCAGGCGGAACTCTACGATCGCACAAACGGACCGTCTGATTTGAAGAACCTATACGGCGATGCAGTCTTGGAGAGGGGCGAGGCCTATGCTCGCCTCGCCCACGAGCTTATTGAGCTCAGCGAGAACGGCATCGCGCCGATTGCAGGTGCCTAGTGCTGTTGCTAAGTATCCCGATTGGGATTCTCATAGGCGCTGTCCTCGGGCTTGTCGGATCCGGTGGCGCACTAATGAGTACCCCACTCCTGATTATGATCGGCGGCTTCTCATTTAGAGATGCCTCTACAAGCGCGCTCTTTGTTGTTTTGACCTCGTCGATCCTTGCTCTTTGGCTTCGTGACACCGATGGCATTTCGAAGAAAGTGGCCTTTTCGGCCATAGCTTGGGGAACCGTTGGCTCGCCCATCGGAGTCTGGGTCAGTTCGTTTTTGCCCAGCCAGGATTCAAAGATCTTGCTCACCTGCATTTTGCTCCTTGCAGCATATTTGACCTGGAGCAGCGACAAGCGCGAACACGATTCAACCCGGGGTCCCGCACATCCAGCCCTGGCGGCAGCACTTTTCATATTCGTGGGCTTTATGACGGGGTTGACGGGAATAGGTGGTGGCTACCTCATAGTTCCAGTGTTACTTCTGGTTTTACGCGTTGACTTCCATCTTGCAATCGCCACATCCCTTGTTGTGGTTACCTTCAACACGTTGGTTTCGTTGGCATTGAGAGTGAGCCAAGGCCTAGATTTCAATGCGGAACAGTGGGGCTCCACAGCGGTTATAGTCACCGCCGCACTCATCGGCACGGCAGTGGGTTCTGTTTTTTCTAGGCGGTTAAATCACGCGGTAGTGCAGCGATTGTTCGCGATTTTGCTAGTCGTTCTCTCCAGCGGTTTGGTGTGGCAGTTCATCGAGGGCCTTGCCTGACCGAGCCCTCAAACGCCTCCTAGCATTTCGGCGGCATTTCGGCTAGTATTGAACATCGGTGTTTCTTCACGAAAAAGTCCCCGCGTTTTTGCGCGTTTTTTCGTGCGCGATCTACACCAAAACCAAAGCAGATAAGTGAGTTTATGGCTAACAAAGACGGTGTAATCGAGATCGAAGGCTCGGTTGTGGAGGCTCTTCCAAACGCGATGTTCCGCGTTGAGCTAACCAACGGCCACAAGGTCTTGGCTCACATCTCTGGAAAGATGCGTCAGCACTACATTCGCATTCTTCCCGAGGACCGCGTCATTGTGGAGCTAAGCACCTACGACCTAACCCGTGGGCGCATCATTTACCGCTACAAATAGGCCCAGGTCTATCTGGCTTTACGGCCAAATCCAGACTCGGCTGGCAAACACCAGCTGTAAACCCGGGTTCCCAGGAACCCCCAATTAGAAGTTAGAGACATGAAGGTAAACCCAAGCGTCAAGAAGATTTGCGACAAGTGCAAGGTCATCCGCCGCCACGGTCGAGTCATGGTCATCTGCGAGAACCCACGTCACAAGCAGCGCCAGGGCTAAGCCAAGGCTTCTAATCGCAATAAAAGCAACAAATCACAACTGAATAAATCACCCAAAGCAACGCTGGAAGTCGCGGTTTAGTTTCTCAAACCACGATGGACACCCTCCGATGAAGGCGGAGGCTCGGTCGCTAAACCGAGAGAGCGCTGCTGCAGACCTTCATGAAAAAACAGGAGAAATCCAACATGGCACGTATTGCCGGCGTTGACATTCCACGCGAGAAGCGCGTTGAAATCGCCCTCACCTACGTATTTGGCATCGGTCGCACCCGCTCGGTCCAGATTCTGACCGACACCAAGATCGACAAGAACATTCGCGTCAAGGACCTCAGCGACGACCAGCTCGTTGCTATCCGTGACTACATCGAAGGCAACTTCAAGGTTGAGGGTGACCTCCGCCGCGATGTAGCAGCAGACATCCGCCGCAAGGTTGAGATCGGCTCCTACGAGGGTCTTCGCCACCGCAAGGGTCTCCCAGTACGCGGTCAGCGCACCAAGACCAACGCACGTACTCGCAAGGGTCCAAAGCGCACCGTAGCCGGCAAGAAGAAGGCGGCACGCAAGTAGCCGCTAGGCGCTTGTAGCCCCCACAGGATTTAGGAGAAACCATAATGGCAGCACCAAAGAAGCAGGTTGCAGCTGGCGCTCGTAAGCCACGCCGCAAGGAAAAGAAGAACATCACCGTGGGTCAGGCCCAC
>Ga0213920_1001622_pt1 | contig 12103 bp, 7 predicted proteins | sample McNCre1117MG_FD_161054 | JGI IMG/M metagenome (GOLD analysis project Ga0213920, IMG submission 161054) | Freshwater microbial communities from McNutts Creek, Athens, Georgia, United States - 11-17 MG | ecosystem: Environmental > Aquatic > Freshwater > Creek | place: USA: Georgia | collected...
GATAAAAAAGAGCCTGTAGTTTGGGATATCCTTGAAAATGTAATCAAAGGTCACCCAGTATTACTGAATCGTGCTCCTACTTTGCACCGTTTAGGTATTCAAGCGTTCCAACCGAAATTAATTGAAGGAAAAGCAATCCAATTGCACCCTTTAGTGTGTACGGCATTCAACGCGGATTTTGATGGTGACCAGATGGCAGTTCACTTGCCATTAGGACCAGAAGCAATCTTGGAGGCACAATTATTAATGTTGGCTTCTCACAATATTTTGAACCCTGCTAATGGAGCGCCTATCACGGTACCTTCTCAAGACATGGTTTTGGGTCTATATTATATGACCAAAGAACGTTTATCAACTCCTGAGCATAAAATTTTAGGTCAAGATTTGACTTTCTATTCTGCTGAAGAGGTAAACATTGCATTAAACGAAGGCCAATTAGAATTGAATGCTCGTGTGAAAATTAGAGCTAAAGATTTTAATGAAAATGGAGAGTTGGTTTACAAAATAATCCAAACTACTGCAGGTCGTGTATTGTTTAATGAAGTAGTTCCTGAAGCTGCTGGATATATCAATGATGTATTGACTAAGAAAAACTTAAGAGATATTATCGGTCACATTTTAAGTGTTACTGATGTACCTACTACAGCTGCGTTCTTAGATAATATGAAAGATATGGGGTACAAATTTGCCTTCAAAGGTGGATTGTCATTCTCATTAGGGGATATTAGAATTCCAGAGCAAAAAACAAAATTGATTGCAGATGCTAGAGAACAAGTTGAAGGTATTTCTGCTAACTATAACATGGGTCTTATCACCAATAACGAACGTTACAACCAAGTTATTGACGTGTGGACTTCAACCAATGCTCAATTAACAGAAGCAGCAATGAAAAACATTAGAGAAGACCAACAAGGTTTCAACTCTGTGTATATGATGCTTGACTCTGGAGCAAGGGGATCTAAAGAACAAATTCGTCAGTTAACTGGTATGCGTGGTTTGATGGCTAAGCCTAAAAAATCGACTGCTGGTGGTGGTGAAATTATTGAAAACCCGATTCTTTCTAACTTTAAAGAAGGTCTTTCTATCCTTGAGTACTTTATTTCTACTCACGGTGCTCGTAAAGGTCTTGCGGATACCGCTCTTAAAACTGCAGATGCAGGATACTTAACAAGAAGATTACATGACGTTTCTCAAGACGTAATTGTAAACATTGATGATTGTGGTACATTAAGAGGTGTTGAAGTTTCTGCTTTAAAGAAAAACGAAGAAATCGTAGAATCTTTAGGAGAAAGAATTCTTGGACGTGTAGCATTGCAAGATGTTATTAATCCTTTGAACAATGAAGTATTAGTTGCCTCTGGTCAACAAATTACAGAAGCAATTGTGAAAGCAATTGAAGCATCTCCATTAGAAAAAGTAGAGGTTCGTTCTCCATTAACTTGTGAGGCATTAAAAGGAATCTGTGCTAAATGTTATGGTAGAAACTTAGCTACTGGAAAAATGACTCAAAGAGGAGAGGCAGTTGGAGTTATCGCTGCTCAATCTATTGGAGAGCCTGGTACGCAGTTGACACTTAGAACATTCCACGTTGGAGGGGTTGCAGGAGGTATTTCTGAAGAATCAAGCATTGTTGCTCGTTTCCCAGGAAAACTAGAAATTGAAGATTTGAAAACAGTAAAAGGAGAAGATAGCGAAGGAAACGCAGTGGATATTGTTGTTTCTCGTTCTACTGAATTGAAATTAGTTGACGAAAAAACAGGTATTTTATTAAGTACCAATAACATTCCTTACGGTTCAAGTATCTTTGTAAAAGACGGTCAGTCTGTTGGAAAAGGAGAAGTAATCTGTAAATGGGATCCATATAATGGAGTTATTGTTTCTGAGTTTACTGGTAAAATTGCTTACGAAGATTTAGAGCAAGGACAATCGTTCATGGTTGAAATCGATGAGCAAACTGGTTTCCAAGAAAAAGTAATTTCTGAAGCAAGAAACAAAAAATTAATTCCAACTTTATTGGTTTACGGTAAAGACAATGAATTAATTCGTTCGTACAACTTACCAGTTGGAGCCCACTTGATGGTTGATGATGGTGAGAAAATTAAAGCGGGTAAAGTATTGGTTAAAATTCCACGTCGTTCTTCTAAATCAGGAGATATTACAGGAGGTTTACCAAGAATTACAGAGTTGTTAGAAGCTCGTAATCCTTCAAACCCAGCGGTAGTTTCAGAAATCGACGGTGTTGTTTCTTTCGGAAAAATCAAACGTGGTAATCGTGAAATAATCATCGAATCTAAATTTGGTGAAGTGAAGAAATACCTAGTAAAATTATCAAGTCAAATCTTAGTTCAAGAAAATGACTTCGTAAGAGCTGGTGTTCCTTTGTCAGACGGTGCTATTACTCCAGACGATATTTTAAGAATTCAAGGTCCAGCAGCTGTTCAACAGTATTTGGTAAATGAAATTCAAGAAGTATACCGTTTACAAGGGGTAAAAATCAACGACAAACACTTTGAGGTGGTTATTCGTCAAATGATGCGTAAAGTAAGAGTTCAAGATCCAGGAGATACATTGTTCTTAGAAGATCAATTGATTCACACTAAAGATTTTATCTTAGAAAACGATAAATTGTATGGAATGAAAGTGGTAGAAGATGCAGGTGATTCTGATGTCTTGAAACCAGGTCAAATTATTACGCCACGTCAATTACGTGATGAAAATTCGTTATTGAAACGTAATGATAAAAACCTAGTTGTGGCACGTGATGTAATCACTGCAACAGCTACTCCAGTTCTTCAAGGTATTACAAGAGCTTCATTACAAACGAAATCATTTATTTCAGCGGCTTCTTTCCAAGAAACAACTAAAGTATTAAACGAGGCTGCAGTTGCAGGTAAAGTTGATTACTTAGAAGGATTGAAAGAAAATGTTATTGTAGGTCATAGAATTCCTGCTGGTACAGGTATGAGAGAATACGATCATACGATTGTAGGATCTAAAGAAGACTACAATGAAATGATGGCTAATAAAGAAGAGTATATTTACTAATTCACTAAATAAAAAGACTCAAAGATTGTAGCAATACAACGCTTTGGGTCTTTTATTTTTTAATCTTTTAATTATGATTGAGCAACAAGAACAAATCAACATTGAGTTGGATGAGCAAACTGCCGAAGGAATTTATTCTAATTTGGCGATTATCAATCATTCTTCTTCTGAATTTGTTTTAGATTTTGTAAGCATTATGCCAGGCATTCCTAAAGCAAAAGTAAAATCAAGAATTGTTTTGACTCCGCAACATGCTAAAAGATTGTTGAAAGCCATTGGAGAAAATATTCACCGTTTTGAAGTCGCTCATGGCGAAATAAAAGACACGGAGCAAGCTCCAATTCCATTGAATTTTGGTCCTGCGGGACAAGCTTAATACAAAAAAAGAGGTTTCAGAAATGAAACCTCTTTTTTATTTATTGCAATTTGTGGGCAATTTCATTTTTAATTTCTTCTAACACAAATGTGCTCTGAACATTGGAGATACCTTCAATAATTGCTAATTTATCTACTGCAAATTTTTGGTATTCATTCATGTCTTTCACGGCTATTTTTAATAAAAAGTCATAGTTTCCAGAGACATGATAACAGCCCATTACTTCATGCAGTTTTTGGATTTGTTTTTTAAAATTATCAATAAAATCTTTAGAATGAGTAGAGAGCGTTACTTGGCAAAATACTTGAATCGATCTCCCAATTTTCACTTCGTCGAGTAAGGCTACGTATTTTTTGATATAGCCTAATTGTTCTAACTTTTTGATTCTGGCAAAGGTAGGAGAGACTGATAAACCTGATTTTTCGGCAATCATTTTGATGTTGGCTTTAGCATCATCTTGTAAAACCATTAGAATTCGTTTGTCTATAGCGTCCATTTCAAAATATTTTTATTGTTTTTATTATTTACCAATTCGGTTTCAATAGTATTATTCTGCTAATATATTATAATTTAGAATTAAAATATCAATTTTTGTTATTATTTAGAATATTTTTAAAATAAATATAAATTTACCAAAAAAAATAATGGAATCAAATTCAGTTTTCTTGACCGATACAGATGCACAACGTTTAGTAGATTTAGAGCAAATTATTGCTATTTCTAATCACAACTCCATAGGATATCCTATTTCAAAAGATTTTGATTTTTCAGAAGTGATTCCATTTTTAAAATACCCAATTAACAATGTAGGAGATCCATTTGAAAATTCCATTAACAAAGTAAAAACTCATGAACTCGAAAGAGAAGTAGTAGGTTTTTTTGCTAAATTGTTTAGAGCTGATCCGAATGATTATTGGGGGTACGTTACTAATGGTGGTTCCGAAAGTAATTTGTATGGTTTATATCTGGCCAGAGAATTGTATCCTAAAGGAATGGTCTATTACTCTGAATCGACACATTATAGTATTCGCAAAAACATTCATTTGTTAAACATTCCTAGTATTGTAATTCGTTCTCAAGAAAATGGCGAAATTGATTATACTGATTTAGAAAATACCTTGCGAATTAATCGCGATAAGCCTGCTATTATTTTAGCTAATTTTGGTACCACCATGAAAGAAGCTAAAGACGATGTTTCTAAAATCAAAACTATTTTAAGAAGTCTGGCGATTCAAGATAGTTATATTCATTGTGACGGAGCGTTATCGGGTAGTTATGGCCCTTTTATTGAGCCGCGAGTGCCGTTTGACTTTATGGATGGTGCAGATAGTATTTCTATTAGTGGACACAAGTTTATTGGTTCGCCAATTCCTTCAGGAGTTATTATTACCAAGCGTTCGAATAGAGATCGAATTGCCAAAGGAATATCCTATATAGGTTCTTTAGATACTACAATTACAGGTTCTAGAAACGGACACTGTCCTCTTTTTTTATGGTATGCCTTAAAAAAAATGGGAGTAGAAGGATTACGAAATCGGTATTTGAATAGTTTAGTTGTGGCTGAATATTGCGAAACGAGATTAAATGAAATTGGGATTCCTGCGTGGAGAAATCCCAATGCTATTACAGTAGTGTTTCCAAAAGTTGCTGACACGATTATTGCCAAATGGCAACTAGCTACTCAAGAAACAATTTCACATATCATTTGTATGCCAAGTGTGACTAAAGATCAAATCGATGAATTGATTTCAGACATTCAAAATTGTGTTGAAGTGGTCAAAAATGATTTCGAATTTGCGTTTTAATTATTCGAATTCTGAAGTAAAAAACAACTTCACGTTCGGATATTTGCTTTGGGTCATTTGAATGGTAAAATCAGAATCGGCTAAGAAAACCAATTGTCCGTATTTATCATGAGCCAAAAACTTTTGCTTAATACGTTTGAATTCTTTGAATTCCTCACTTTTAGCATCGTCTGGTTTTACCCAACACGCTTTGTGAACAGGGAAATTCTCGTACGTACATTTCGCACCATATTCGTGTTCCAATCGGTATTGAATTACTTCGTATTGTAAGGCTCCGACGGTTCCAATGATTTTTCTATTGTTCATTTCTAAGGTGAACAACTGCGCTACTCCTTCGTCCATCAATTGATCCACACCTTTGTCCAATTGTTTGGCTTTTAGTGGGTCGGCATTATTGATGTAACGGAAATGTTCTGGCGAAAAACTTGGAATCCCCTTAAAGCTCATTACTTCGCCTTCGGTTAAAGTGTCTCCAATTTTGAAGTTCCCCGTATCGTGCAATCCTACAATGTCACCAGGGTAGGAGATGTCTACAATTTCTTTTTTCTCAGCAAAAAAGGCGTTCGGACTTGAGAATTTTAAATTCTTCTTTTGGCGAACGTGAAAATAAGGTTTATTTCTTTCAAAAGTTCCTGAAACGATTTTGATAAACGCCAAACGATCTCGGTGTTTGGGGTCCATATTCGCATGAATCTTGAAAACAAAACCCGACATTTTTTCTTCTTTTGGGTCGACTAAACGCGTTTCAGAATCTTTAGGTCGAGGCGAAGGAGCAATCGCTACAAAGCAATCCAACAATTCTCTAACTCCAAAATTATTCAAAGCCGAACCAAAAAACACCGGTTGTAATTTTCCGTCCAAGTAGTCTTGACGGTCAAATTTAGGATAGACTTCGTCAATCAATTCCAATTCTTCACGGAGTTTATCCGCTGGTTTTTGACCGATAATTTTTTCTAATTCAGGACTTTGAACGTCCGAGAAAGCAATCGTTTCTTCAATATTCTTGCGACTATCGCCACTAAATAAGTTGATGTTTTGTTCCCATAAATTATAAATCCCTTGGAAGTCGTAACCCATACCAATTGGGAAACTCAACGGAGTCACGGTCAATCCTAATTTTTGCTCCACTTCGTCCATCAAGTCAAAGGCATCTTTTCCTTCGCGGTCTAATTTATTGATGAAAACAATGATTGGAATGTTACGCATTCTACACACCGAAACTAATTTTTCGGTTTGTTCCTCGACACCTTTGGCAACGTCAATCACTACAATTACGCTGTCCACAGCAGTCAAAGTTCGAAACGTATCCTCGGCAAAATCCTTATGCCCAGGAGTATCTAAAATGTTGATTTTTTTCTCTTTGTAATTGAATGCTAAAACCGAAGTCGAAACCGAAATTCCTCTTTGACGCTCAATTTCCATAAAGTCAGACGTAGCGCCTTTCTTGATTTTGTTATTTTTTACCGCACCCGCTTCCTGAATTGCCCCTCCAAAAAGAAGTAATTTCTCGGTTAGTGTCGTCTTTCCTGCATCGGGATGCGAGATAATTCCAAATGTTCTCCTGCGTTGTATTTCTTCTAAAAAACTCATAATTGCTATAATGGATTGCAAAAATACTATTTACTTCATTAATTAACTAATCTCAAAAGTTTTTCTAGGATCTTTAAAGCTTCCAGCCTTTAAAGGCTGGAAGCTTTAAAGACTTTTTAATTATTTGTACAAATTTTTTTATATTTTTGAGAAACAAATATTCTCAGAATTATCATAGATGTTATATATTTTTTTTAGTATAAAAGTATGTTTATAAAATTTATAAATGAGTTTGGAGTATTAGCAAAATATTGATTTAAATCAATACAACCATTATTTACAATTTCTCGTCTATTATAAAAACAACTCAAATCTAAAATATTAATGAAAAAGATATCTTTACTTTTAATTTTACTAATATCAATCACATCTTTTGGACAAAAAATGGAGTGGATTCCATTTAATTGGGAAGGAGCCAAAGTTTCGGGAAAATACTTTGATAAACTTGCAATCACAATTCCAGTATCAGTTGATGAATTGCCACATAGATTTAATTTACAACTTGATTTAGGGGCAATTAACACTGTTTTTTACGAGAATTCAATAAACTCATATTTAGAAAAATATCAAGATCTAAAAAGTAAAATAGATACAACATTGACATTTAGAATGCAGAGTCAAACTAATTTTAAACTTAAGGGTGTTAACCTAAAACTAGGAAATGTTAATTTAGGAAAAATCAATATTGGAATCTTTAAAAATTTCGGAACTAAAATACCAAAAGATTCAATAAATACTAAATCGGAGAAACATATCGGAACAATTGCACCAGATTTATTTCAAGACAAAATATTAATCATCGATTATGCAAAAAAAAGAATTTGTGTAACAGAAAAACTTCCGAAAAAATATTCAAATGCAACTTTTATGCCTTATAAAATTAAAAATGGTAGGATTAAAATCCCTATAAATATTGATGGTAAAAATGAAGATTTATTATTTGATACAGGTTCAAGTCTTTTTTCATTAATAACAACCGAAGAAAGAGCGAATAAAATTACTGAAGATAAGGTTGTTGATTCTTTAAAAATTTCAAGTTGGGGTAATTATTATATGGTTTACGGAAAAAAACAAAAAACTAAAGTTCAGTTTGGTTCTAAAACACTAAACCAAACAGTCGTTTATTACGATAAACAAAAAGGAAACGAAAAATTTTATAAAGAAGAAGAAATTTGGGGAGTAACTGGGAATGCATATTTTTTAAAAAATATTGTAATAATTGATTATAGAAAGAAACTATTTGGCGTAAAATAAACAATGCCTAATTACTTAGATATCTCAATATAGTGATAGCACGGATTTGCAATCTGTGACTACTAATTAAATAAATCAACGCGAACTACAATACTAAAAAAGTTGTAGTTTTTTTATGAAGTTGAACTAAAGATGTTTTGTTGGTATAAAATACAAAGCATAAGCTACGAAATTCAAATCCGCGCGATTTGCTATTTTTTTTAATCCTACCTAATAATTTTTTGTTAATAGTACGCATAGTACTTGCTTTCTCTAATTGAATTGTTATTTTTGTTGGCAATAATACATTTTGGCTTCTGTAGTTAGTAATAGAAGTACTAAAAAATAAAAATTAAACAATGATATTTCAATTACCATCCATTACCACTTTTATGAATAAGAAGGTACTTTCTTTTTTCTTGCTTCTTTTTTCTGTAGTGACTTTAACCGCTCAAGAAGTGATTAAAGAGCAACCGGCAAAAGAAACTCCTAAAACCAACTCGACTAAAAAAATGAAAGTTGATGGTGTAATTGCTACCGTTGGAGATTATATTATTTTAGATTCAGATATTGATAAAGCCTATTTGGAAATTTCTAGTCAAGGTGGTTCGGTTAAGGATATTTCAAGATGTCAGATGTTAGGAAAACTAATGGAAGACAAATTGTATGCGCACCAGGCAGTTCAGGATAGTGTTAAAGTTACCGATTCAGAGGTAAAAACCTTAATGGACGAGCGTTTGAACTACATGACTGAACAATTAGGTTCTATGGATAAGGTAGTGAGTTACTACAAAAAAAATAACGAAGAAGAATTTAGAACGTATTTCTTTGACATTCTTAAAGAAAATAAGTTGACATCAGAAATGCAAAAGAAAATTGTTGATGATGTACAAATTACACCCGAAGAGGTTCGTAATTTCTTTAAGAAAATACCAAAAGAGGAATTGCCTGTTTTTGGTGCCGAAATGGAAGTGGCCCAAATTGTAGTCAAACCTAAAATTTCAGATGCTGACAAACAAAAAGTAATTGATCGTTTGAATGGATTTAAAAAAGAAATTCAAGAAGGGTCTAGTTTCGCAACCAAAGCCGTTTTGTATTCACAAGACCCAGGTTCAAGAGCAAGTGGCGGGTATTACAAGATGAATCGTAAAACGCCTTTTGTAAAAGAATTTAAGGATGTAGCCTTCAGTTTAGCCGAAGGAGAGATTTCAGCGCCTTTCGAAACAGATTTTGGATATCATATTATTTACGTTGAGAAAATAAAAGGACAAGAGATAGAATTGCGTCATATTTTATTGGCTCCTAAAGTTACTGATGAGTCATTGCAAGAAGCAAAAGAAAAAATTGCTTTGATTCGTAAACGAATTATGGACAAAGAAATCACTTTTGCGGAAGCAGCAAGAACCTTGTCTGATGAGAAAGAAACGAGAACGAACGGAGGAACTTTAATTAATCCTAAAACACAAGATACGCGTTTTGAATTGACTAAAATGGATCCAAGTTTGTATGCTCAAGTTTCTAATCTAAAAGAGAATGAGATTTCGTCACCGGTTTTAGATGAATTACAAGAAGGTAAAAAGCAATACAAATTAATTACGGTTACGAATAGAATCAACGAGCATACAGCGGATTATGCCAAAGATTATACTAAAATTAAAGATTTAGCGTTAAAAGAAAAACAAATCAAAGCGATAGCAAAATGGTTTGACGAAAAAATAAAATCTACTTATATTAAAATTGTAGGTGAATACAGAGATTGTGTGTTTACCAACAATTGGTTGAAAAAATAAATTTTTTAAAAAATCAAAAAAGAGTTAGCTTTATGAAATCAAAATCATATTGCTAACTCTTTTCAATTTAAAATATACCTCAAATGTCTGATGTTGCTGCTATACAAAGTTTAGTTCAAAAAAGAACAGCGCTAAAAAATGAAATTGCCAAAATTATTGTGGGTCAAGATGCTGTGATTGACCAAATTGTATTGGCTATTTTTTCTGGCGGACATGCTTTGTTAGTAGGGGTTCCAGGTTTAGCCAAAACCTTAATGGTAAATACGTTGGCACAGGCTTTGGGATTGGATTTCAAGCGCATTCAGTTTACGCCAGATTTAATGCCTTCGGATATTTTGGGAAGTGAGATTTTAGATGAAAACAGACAGTTTAAATTCATCAAAGGACCAGTTTTTACCAATATAGTTTTAGCGGATGAAATCAATAGGACGCCTCCTAAAACACAAGCGGCTTTGCTTGAAGCGATGCAGGAACGTTCGGTTACTATTGCAGGTAATCAATATCAGTTGAATTTGCCTTATTTTGTTTTAGCAACTCAAAACCCTATTGAGCAAGAAGGAACTTATCCTTTGCCAGAAGCGCAATTAGACCGATTCATGTTTGCTATTAAATTAGAATACCCCACGTTTCAAGAAGAAGTACAAGTGGTAAAACAAACCACTTCGGATACAAAAAGTGACATACAGCCCTTATTTACGGCTCAAGAAATCATCGATTTTCAGCATTTAATTCGCCGTATCCCAGTGGCAGATAATGTCATTGAATATGCAGTAACTTTAGTAAGTAAAACGCGCCCAGATAGTCCATTGTCAACTGATTTTGTGAAAAATTATTTGGATTGGGGGGCAGGGCCAAGAGCTTCTCAGAATTTAATTTTGGCTGCCAAAGCACATGCTGCGTTCAATGGAAAATTCTCTCCAGATATCGAAGATGTCAAAGCAGTTGCCATTGGGATTCTGCGCCATCGAATCATTAAAAACTACAAAGCTGACGCCGAAGGAATTACGGAAGAAATCATTATTGATACACTATTATAAACACGATAGATAGTCAGGATGAAATTCAGGATTATTTTTTTATCAAAATGACCTGTTTGACTTTGTAAATACACAGTTATTTTGTTAATTATTTAGTATTTATTAGGTTAAATTGTTCTTTTAATAATTAAATTAAATCTGATTTGTTATTTTGTAATAATAATAAGCGATAGAGCTAGTTTTATTAAATTATTTTTAAATCTCGGCTTTAATTTCTAAATTTGCTAAACATATAAAACAAAAAATACCCAATATATTATGGCTATTGATAATGCAATGAATCTTTATAACGAATACATTAAAGAAATCGAAGAAAGAAAAGGTCAAGGATTGCATCCAAAACCAATTGATAGTGCTGATTTACTAAGTGAAATCATAGCGCAAATCAAAGACGTTAACAACCCAAATAGAGAAGAATGTCTTTCGTTTTTTATTTATAATACATTGCCTGGAACAACCAGTGCAGCGGGTAAAAAGGCTTATTTCTTAAAAGATATTATTCTTGGAAAAGAAGTGGTAAGTGAAATTACCCCAGCTTTTGCATTTGAATTGTTGTCTCACATGAAAGGTGGAACTTCTATTGAAGTATTACTTGATTTGGCTTTAGGAAATGATTCAGCAATTGCAAAACAAGCTTCAGATGTTCTTAAAACACAAGTATATCTTTACGATGCGGATACTGATCGTTTGAAAGAAGCGTATGTCAATGGTAATTCTGTAGCTGCAGCTATTTTGGAAAGCTATGCAAAAGCGGAATTTTTTACAAAATTACCGGAGCTGCCAGAAGAAATTAAAGTAGTTACATTCATTGCTGGTGAAGGTGATATTTCAACCGATTTATTATCTCCAGGAAATCAAGCGCACTCACGTTCAGATCGTGAATTGCATGGTAAATGTATGATTACTCCTCAAGCACAACAAGAGATTCAAGCGCTTCAAGTACAACACCCAGATAAAAGTGTGATGTTAATCGCTGAAAAAGGAACAATGGGTGTAGGTTCTTCTAGAATGTCAGGAGTGAACAATGTGGCACTTTGGACAGGAAAAAAAGCAAGTCCATATATTCCGTTTGTAAATATTGCACCAATTGTTGGTGGAACTAATGGAATTTCTCCAATTTTCCTTACTACTGTTGACGTAACAGGTGGTATTGGAATTGATTTGAAAAACTGGGTAAAAAAAGTAGATGGAAACGGTACATTGGTTCGTGATGAAAATGGAGATCCA
>Ga0213920_1001623_pt1 | contig 12101 bp, 11 predicted proteins | sample McNCre1117MG_FD_161054 | JGI IMG/M metagenome (GOLD analysis project Ga0213920, IMG submission 161054) | Freshwater microbial communities from McNutts Creek, Athens, Georgia, United States - 11-17 MG | ecosystem: Environmental > Aquatic > Freshwater > Creek | place: USA: Georgia | collected...
TTGCGGTAATATACGCAGAGAAAGGATTACTCATGAACAAAGTATTTATACTTGTAGCATTGCTCACGCTTTTTTCAGCAACATGCTATACCGAACAAGTAAATCGTACCAAGTTGGAAATGGATCTTACCAAGACAGCTAATCAGGTTATCCTTCTAGCCAAAGAGGAAGGCTTTAGAAATGAGGCCTACCGAGATAGCCAGGGTAAATTGACCATTGGTATCGGCCATCTTATCAAGAAAGATGAGCCTCATCTTAAACACAAGACCTTGACTGATGTCGAGGTACTTCAGCTCTTTAGGCAAGATATTAAGTCCTGTAGTGCTGCGGTGGAAGAGACATCTCCCTACCAGTTAACCACGTACCAATATGAGGCGCTTTTAAGCTTTTGCTTTAATATTGGCGTTGACAACTTCAGAAAATCAACAGTCATTAGAAACATTAGAAATCACAATTTTCGCGGTGCAGCTGACGCCATGTTACTTTGGAATAAGCCAGCCGTATTGGAAGCAAGACGTTACAGGGAGCGTGAATTATTCCTCCATGGGGCGAAAAACGTAGCTTTTGTGCATTAGTAATAATAAGGACTGATCATCCTATCTTATTCAAATTTAACCTCGGGGAAATACAATGGACGGATTTAAATCACTACCAAAAATGAAATGCGGCGGCAGCGTAGATAAGGCTGTTAAGAAATGTGGCGGTGGCTACATGAAAAAAGGCGGCAAATACAAAGAAGGCGGCGACGTTGATCTTAAACAAGATAAAGCCTTAATCAAAAAAGCATTCAAACAACATGACGAAGCTGAGCATGACAAAGAGCCTACAGAGATCAAATTAAAATCTGGCGGCCGTTCTAAAAAAGCATGCGGCTCTGTTAAGAAATACAAAGCTGGCGGCGCAATTGAAATGAAGAAGTCATCTGGTGATCTAGATACAATCAAAAAAATTAAAGCAACTGGCGCTAAGAAAGCTGATGCTCTATCAAAAGCTGCAACTAAACCAGCGTTCAAAGGTTCTGATGTATCAAAAGAAAAATCAAAACCAGCTGGCGAAAAAGACTTAATCAAAAAAGTACCTGCTGATGGAAAGAAAGCTGCAGCTCCAAGTGCTGGCTTAAAAGGCGAGGGCAATTCCCCAAAAAAATTTAAGGCCGGCGGCAAAGTAAAACATTTTGTCGGCGGCGGTGTTACAGGTCTTCCAACAGCTCCTGCAGCAGTAGGTTTGGCTGGTCAAGGCGTTGTTTCAGATGCTGATAGAGCTTTATTACAACAACAAATGTTGGGTAAAGGCATGGGTATTCCTTCAGATAATGAAAGAATGTTATTGCAAAAAATGATGCAACAAAAAGCTATGGCGGCACAGCAAGGTCTTCAAACAACGCCTTCTGGTATACCGGCCCCTGTTTCAGCTCCAACACCTCAACAAGGACCATACACACAGCAACAAATTGATGCAACAATAAGAGAAATGGCTAGACGCGGAATGTTTTCACATACAGGGGACTAAGAATGCCAAGCAAATCAAAAGCACAACATAATCTCATGGAGGGTGTAGCACACTCTCCTTCTTTTGCAAAAAAAGTAGGGATTCCACAAAAAGTAGGTAAGGAGTTCGCAAGAGCTGATAAAGGCAAGTCCTTTATGAATAAGCCAATGCGTAAATCTGCCGGTCGCGGGAGATAATTTTGGCGTACTCAGGTACCTATGATCAAACTAAGATTACTGTTGATCAGTTAATCTCATATGCTTATCGCGATGCGGGTAAGCAATCAGAAGAGATAACTCCAGAATATGTAAATGCTGGCAGACAAGCCTTATTTTATATACTCCAAAATTCAGTTAATCGTGGTATTAATATTTGGCTACAAAAGATTGAAGTTCTTGGTGCTCAAACCAATCAAACATTCCTTACCATGCCTAAAAATACGGTGGATGTATTGGAAGCTAATTGGGTTTATATTACTAACCCATCAATTTCTGAAGCATTACCTACAAGCAATGTAAATGCTCCTAGTTTATTTGATCAATCAAATAATGCAGATTTAAGTCAGTATGCTACATCAACATTGACTGATAACTGGTTTGGTGCTGCTTATGCACAACCTACACGCGTGTTCTATGCTGGATTTAATGCATACTCTCCAGGTGCTACAACAACATACGATATTGATTTTGAAGTCAGTAATGATGGTGTAACATGGGAAACATGGCAATCATTCCCATCGGTCGATTTGAATGATTATGAATGGTCTTACATAGTGATTAATGCTACTCAAGCATTTAGCTATTACAGACTTTCTAATCGTAATCCAACAGCTACATTTTCACTTCGTTCTATTCAATTTGCACAAAGCCAACAAGTCATTCCAATGGCTCGCTTAAATAGATCTGATTACTTTAGCTTACCTAACAAACAATTTCCAAGTCAAAGATCATTACAATATTGGTTCAATCGTCAGATTGATCCTGAAATGTATCTATGGCCAGTTCCTAACAACAACTTCCAAGTATTTTCATTTATCTTGGAACTACAACCACAAGATGTGGGTAGTTTGACAAATGAGCTTTATTTACCTGATCGTTGGGTACCATATATTCAAGCAGCACTTTCTCATAAATTATCATTACAACTTCCCAATACAGATTTAAATCGTGTTGCTTATTTAGAGAAGATTGCACTTGATTTACGTCAACAAGCTGAAGAAGAAGATAGAGATAAGTCTCCTATTTATTTCCAACCTAACATAAGTTATTACACACGATGAGCGGCGCATACCAACAAACATATGATAACTTAGTTCAAGATGTTATCAACTACATGGAACGAACTGACGAAGGATTTATTGCGCAGATTCCTTCATTGATTGGTTTAGCAGAAGCAGCAATTGCTGCAGAACTTAAATCATTCCTACAATTAACTGTAGTAGAAACGTCATTAGCAACTAATCAAATTGTATTACAAAAACCAGCAAGATGGCGTAAAACAGTTTCAATGAAAGTAAATGGTGCTCCTATCCTTTTAAGATCACAGGATTATATTGCACAATATCAATCAGAATCAGATAATGGTCAACCATTATACTATGCTGATTATGATTATAATAATTGGGCAATTGCGCCAAAACCAGATCAAGAATACCCGGTAGAGATCATTTACTATAGTCTTATCCAACCATTAGATACATCTAATCAACAAAACTTGTTTACAAGAGAAGCACCACAAGCCATGTTATTTGGAACATTGTTACAAGCACAAGGATATTTAAAAGCGCTTGATAAACTTCCAATTTGGAAACAATATTATGATAATGCACTTGCTGCATTGAAAAAAGAAGATAACTTACGACGTATTGATCGCAATACTTCAATTCAGGAACCTTAATCTATGCCAATATATACCTCACCATTTACAGGAACCGTTGTTGAACCAACAGACGTTTCGTATTACTCATTAACTTTTGGTGCTAATGTTGCATTATACTGGCCTGCTGTTGTTAATCCAACGCAAGTTCCTTTGGCTCGTATTATGGACTGTTCTGCAACTGCAGCAAGTCTTCAAATTGCTTTACCAGAAGCTAATCAAGGATCTACAGGATCAGACTGTTTAATCCGTAACTTTGGTGCTTATGATATTTATGTAACAGATTTTACTGGAGCTAATGCAGTTACTGTTCCGGCTGGTGTATCACAATACTTTTATCTTTCTGATAATACAACATCTGCAGGTGTATGGGGAAGTGTTACATTTGGAGCTGGCACATCAATCGCTGATGCTGCTGCTTTAGCTGGCGCTGGACTTACTGTTACATCTTTAGGCAAACTTGCTACAACAGGTAATGTGGCTATTATATCAGTACCTCCAACAGTAACAGATGCAAGTAGAGCTGTAACTTATGTGTGGGAAGGTGGCGCAAATACTCTTGATTTACCAGTATATACAGCATTATCATCTGGCTGGTATATCAGCTTTAGAAATAATGGTACCGGTGCTTTAACTATCTTACCAGATACATCTTCAACAATTAACGGTCAAACAAATATTATTGTTAATCCAGGTGATTCTGGTACTATTTTATATGATTCAAGTACACATAATTTCTTTACTGTAGGTTGGGCAGCGCCTAATAACGTTGCATTTTCTGCAGCAACATACGATGTAGATAGTATTATAGGAAGTTCTTTAAGTTTAGTTTCATATGCTCCTATTATTCAAACTTACTTAGCTCTATCATCAACAAGAACAACAGACTTAACAATTACATTACCAAACATAACACAACTTTATGTATTGATTAATGATATTTCTGCATCTTATAATTTAATATTCCAAGTATCAGGTAGTGCTGCAACACCACTTGTGGTAGGTGCAAATACTGTGGCTACCATTGTAGTTGATGGTGGTCAAATATATTCAATCACTCAATCTTCTACATCATCATTCTTTGCTCAAAATGGCACACAGTCCAATCCATCATTCTCATTTACAAACGATACACATACAGGCATGTATCTTGTAGGTACAAGTATTTTAGGATTGACAGCAAATAGCATTAGAATGCTTAATATTGATAATACAAATACATTAGCTCCTGTTATATCATCTCCAGCGGAAATTCGTACCTCTGGTAAAGTAACTGCTATTGGTGGAATTTTTGGCGGAACATTCTAAATGGCAGAGCAACAACAATCTGCCCCAAATCAATATGTTCAAATTTATACCTTAGGCGTTGAACCTGGTATAAAACGAGATGGTACTACCTTTGAAGCTCGAGAATATAGTGATGGTACTTGGTGCCGATTTCAACGTGGTGTTCCTAAAAAAATAGGTGGATATTCAGAATTATTCACAACTTTTAGTGGAATATCTCGTGGTTTAGTAATGAATGCCTACAATGGCGTTAACTATGTTTTTTCCGGAACTGAAAATGGCTTAGATATATTTACAACGGGTCAATCTTTCGGTACAGGATCTGGTGCTTATACTGGTCAACTTGAGGTTGGGTATTCTGAATTTACTTTAGCAACATCTAATACAACTCAATTTACTATATCAAGTAGTACTAATTTAACTGGCGTTTTTTCTGCTGGATCATCTATTGTATTTAATCAAAATACTAGTCCAACAATCTATACAATTTCTACATCATCATTTAATAATGTATCTAATGTAACAACTGTTACATATTCCCCTCCTGCAGGATCTGCTCCTTCTAATGTTTGGCTTGCTAATTATAAATTTGCTCCAAATCCTAATCTATTATGGCAATTTGACTTCCAATATAGTCCAGTAGGTGCAACACTTAATCTACTTATGCATCCCGGATTGAATCTTAATAATATTGACAATTCAATTGACACTCAAGTTTATATAGGATCAACATTACCAGGGAGTGGTAATCAATGGACATTTACTGGATTAGCAGATACTTCTGGTACAGCACCCACTTATAGGCCTATCGTGGTTGATGGTGGTGTCTGTGCACTACATCCATTTATTTTTGTATATGGTTCAAACGGATTCATTGCTAATAATAATGTAAGTTCTGTTTATGCTCAACAGTCTTTGACTGATTGGAATGGTCCATTAGCTAATCAAGTTAACGTTGCTGCAGGTAAAGTCGTAAAAGGCATGCCACTTCGTGGTGGTACTGCATCTCCTTCAGGATTATTTTGGGCAACAGACAGTCTAATCAAAGTATCATTTGTTAACAATCCACCCACTTATTGGAACTATGATATTGTTTCAAGTCATATTTCTATCATGTCATCCAGCTCAGTGGTTGAAATGGATGGATTGTATTACTGGATGGGCGTAGATAGATTCTATGTATATAATGGGTATGTGACAGTATTACCTAATGATAAAAATGTAAACTGGTTATTTAACAATTTAAATTATACACAACGCCAAAAAGTATGGGCGACTAAAGTTCCAAGATATAATGAAATCTGGTTCTTCTATCCACGTGGTGATGCAACAGAATGTACTGATGCAATCATTTATAACGTAAAAGATAAACTTTGGTATGATGCTGGTGAAGCCATTGGTGCTCAAAGATCAGCAGGTTTTACTACCGAAGTATTTCCAACACCTATCTGGGCTGATTGGAATTATAATGTATCTTATGCAGATCCTGTAACTGTTATATCAACACCAACGGGTCAAACAGCACCTACGACATATCAATTCTATGTTAGTGGTAATATGACACCAACATTTGTTCCAAGTAGCTATCTATCATTATCAACAAATCCAGATGATTTCAAATACAAAGTAAGTACTAGCCAATTCATATTTAATACAACGATTGGCGGATCTGGAGCTACATTAGTCACAATTACTGAACCTTTTGATACAAGTCCTACAGTAGGACAATCTGTGTATCCAATGTCTGGCGGTTATGGTATATGGCAACATGAAATAGGATTAAATAAAGCTTCATCATTAGGTGAAGAGGCTATTTATTCAAGTTTTACAACTTGTGATATTAGTTGGGTAGGTGGAACTCCTACCGGAGATTCAAGCCCTGCAATTAATCGTAGATTACATTTAAGACGTATTGAGCCTGATTTTGTACAAGCTGGTGAATTAAATTTAACTATCTTAGGTCGAAAATTTGCAAGAAGTTCTACTGAAGTAAACGGTCCTTTTGTGTTTGGTCCAAATACAGAAAAAATTGATTTAAGAGTAGAACACAGAGAGTTAAGATTACAATTTGAATCTAATGAACTTGATGGTAATTATGAAATGGGTCGACTTTTAGTTACTGCTGAATTTGGAGATGAGAGACCATAATGGCTCAATCATTTCAATCTCCATTTCCTTGTCTACCACACTATACAACATGGCAAGATTTTAATGGTAATTTAGCGTTATTTTATAACCAAGAACTTATACCAATTACAGATGAAAATAATTGGCAAATGACAGCTAGAAACATGATGCAAACGCCTACATTTTCTTCATACTCAATTCCTAATCCAGAAACCTTTACTTCTTGGCAAGATTGGGCTAATGAGTTTGTATTAAAAATTAACGGAACACCTTAAAAATAGGGCGTATAACGGCATATTTTTGCATTAGTATGTTTAGATCAATGCCGCGAAAAGAGCTAAATACTCCTTTCCTACTCCCTTGGGAATAGCGGCACCAACAAGGTCAGGGAGGACCAAAATGGCAATTACGTATCAAGTAGAAAAGTTAGAAAATATGCTTCCAGAGATTAAGCTTTTGCTTAATGCTCACTGGGAAGAAGTAGCACTAGATAAAGAAGTCATAAAACTTAACCCAGATTATGATAAATATCTTGAATTAAGTTACAAAGACATACTGCACTGTGTGACAGTAAGAGAAGATGGTCAAATGATTGGTTATCATTTAAGCATCATTATGCCACATCTTCATTATAAAGATTCTATCACAGCCTTTACCGATATATTTTTCCTTCGTAAAGATAAACGAAAAGGGACTGTAGGTATCAAATTATTAAAATTTATGGAACAATCTCTTAAAGAGAGAAATGTTCAAAAGATCTATATGGGCACTAAACTTCATATAGACATTAGTCCGATCTTAACCCATTTAGGTTATAGACAAATAGAAAAATCATTCGCAAAGGTTATCTAATATGCTTTTCAATAACATCCTTAAATTTCTTGTTCCTACAGTATTTACAAGCTGGTTTACACCATCTATCGGAAGTGCAATTGGAGCTGTAGCAAGTGTTGCGGGTGATGTTTTTGGTGGTATAACCCTTGGTAACGTAGCTTCTGCAGTCGGTATTGCCAATGGTGTAGCTAATCTTTTAGGTGGTGGTGGTAATGCCCCATCTGGTGCTGCTGCTGTAGGTTCAAATGCAGCTGGTTCTGGAGGTTCTGGAACTTCTGTTACAACACCACAAATTGCAAATCTTACACCAGGTCTTACATCCGGATTACCAGCGACAATTCATTTAGGTGGTGAATTTACAGGTAATCTTCCAATGTCTTCTACCACAACAAGTACTCCACAAACTACATATGCTGCTAATGGTGGTATGATTACTGATCATTATAGTCCTACCGGTTTAGGTAATATCATGAACTTTAATCCAAGTCAAATTAGTTATAGTGCTATGTCTCAAGGTGGTGAAGCACATAATCCACAATTTTATAGCGAAGGTGGATTAAAGCATACTTATGTTCAAGGTGACGGAGATGGAACATCAGATAGTGTTCCTGCTATGCTTGCAAATGGAGAATTTGTTATTCCAGCAGATGTTGTATCTTCATTAGGTAATGGAAGTAGTGATGGTGGTTCTAAAGTCCTTGATGAATTTTTACAAGTAGTTCGTAAACATAAAGCAAATCACGATCCAAATAAACTACCACCAGATAGCAAAGGCGCTCTTACTTACCTTTCTATTGCAACAAAAAAGGCTAAAATATAATGACTTCTTTTAATACCCTTATATCAGGAAATACCAGTCAAACCACGACAATGCCATCCTGGTATGACCAGGCACAACAAAATATTGTAACAAGCGGCCAAGCAGCTGCAGGAGCAATGCCTAAATTAGAAGATACTGTTGCAGCTCAATCTATTAATAGATTAAGTGGCAATGCAAATCCATTTACACAAGGCCAAACATTATTAAGTCAAATAGGTACAGGTGCTGCTAATCCTTGGATTACATCAGCATCTGGCAAAGTAACTCCTAATACAGCAACACCATTAGGTGGATTATTTGCTGCACAAAATCAACAATTACAAACAGAGATCCCTGGCATTACAGCTCCAGCGGATGCTGCATCTGTATCGGGCGGTCAATTTGGTAGTCTTCGTAATTTAACTGCAGCAGATACAGCTATTACAAATGCAAGCGCTAATTTATTTGCAAATCAAATGCAAGCTGCATTAAATTCACAACAACAAGGAATTAATGCTGCATCCGGATTAGGTAACATTGGAGCACAAGGTACTCAAGCAGAAACAACATTAGGTCAAGCACAACGTGTAGCTCCATTAACTTCTGTAGCTGATTATGCTCAAATCTTAAGTACACTTAAAGCTCCAACTACTGTTACTCAAAACTATACAGCTCCTCTTGCTGGTCAAATTGGAGCTCTTCAAAATCTTGCAAACGCAACAGGCGTATCAGGCATTCTTTCAGCACTTACGGGTATTACTGGTAATGCTGCTAATATATTAGGTAACACAACTTACGGCGGTTCAACAACACCAGGCACTCCTACAGACACAAGCGGATCAACCTATGGAACATTTCCAAATATCTTAGGTGACTACTCCGGTGATGTAAATAATACATCAGTATGGATACCAACAGATACAACTATTGGACCTACATGGGGATCTATTCCAGGTCAAAGTGCTGATTATACCGGTGGTGGTTGGGATCCAAATGCTTAGGGAAAATTCATGATTAATCCATTATCTATTCTTACAGGTATTACATCAGCAGGATCATCTGGAGGCAATCCAGTGACTGTTCCTCAATCATCTGATGATTCACAAGGTGCATTACCTTCTGGTGATCTATATGCCAAAAGTGCACCAAGCGGTAAAGGTGGCATTAACTATGGCACTATTGCATATGATCCAGAACAATCATCACGAGTTTTATCTGAATTAGAAAGATATAAAAATCAACGTGCTCAAATGTCTCCATGGGACGAGCATTTACAAAAAGCTATTGCCTATGGTGCAACTTATCCAGGTGGCCAAGGTATCAATCAATTAAAATCTATCCAAGATCAAAAACAAGCTGATCAAAAAGCTGCATTTGATATGCAGATGGAAATTGAAAACTTTAAAGCTGCGCAACGTCAACAACAAATATTTAATCAAATGAAAATGCAAGCTTTATTTGGGGGTACTGGCGGTACTGGAGCTGGTAATGTTGGCACTTCAAATGTTAGTACTATGGCTATGCCACTTGAAATCAGAAATGCACTTCTTAATACACGTAGCAAAGAAGAGTGGGATAAGATTTATAATGCTTATGCAGAAGATATCAATAAATTTCAACAAAATCCTGCAGCATACAAACAAGACGATTTCTATAATCGTGAGACAGGTAAAAAAGAAAAATATACACCGTGGCAGATTCAACATGGTCAACCTCAAATTGATGCTGAAAGATCTCAAATTGGCGATCCTAATGCCAATGTACCGGTATCTTCAAAATCAACATTAAAAAATCCAAATTTCAATACAGTTGCTGCTCTTTCTGATGCAGTGCTTGGTCAAGAAAGTTCTTATGGTAAAGCAGATACTTCTAAACCAGGTATCCAAGGTGCTATAGGTCCAGGTCAAATCTTACCAACTACTTTTGCACAATATCAAAAAGAAGGTGTCATCCCTAAAGATTGGGATGTTAATGATCCAGAACATAATAAAGTAGCTTCTAGTCTTATAATATCTCATTACTATGATAAATATAATGGTGATATAGATAAAGTACTTGCTGCATATCACGGCGGTGAAGGTGCAGTTAGATCAGATGGATCCATTAATTTAGATGCTAAAGATAAACTTGGTGTGACTAACCAACAATATATCGATGGTGTTAAACAAAAAGCTGGATTAGATCAATCTAAATTTGCTAATGTTCCTCCTACAAAAGTAGCAGGCCCAGCTCAACCAATGTCTTATGGTGAATTCGAAGTTCAACAAAAAGCTCAAGAAGAAAGACTTACAAAAGAAGCTGGTAAAGTAGGTGAAGATGTCGGTACTAGAAAAAATGCAATGCAAACAGCATATAGCAATTCTGATGAAAATTTAGCTAACATTCACGATATTAATAATTTAGCTATTACACATCCTAAAGCATTTGGGGTATTACAACATCCAACAGTATTATCTGCAATGGGTGAAATGTTTAAATCTGGTATTCAAGATGGAGTCATTGGATCACATCATATATCTGCTATTGAAGATGCAATTAGAAGAGCATCTCCTGGCATATCTGAAGCTGATCTTACTGCCGCTCAAGAAGTTATACAAAAACTATCACAACTTGAACTTAATGCTTCTAAGACTTACTTGAAGGGTCAAGGTGCAGTATCTGATAACGAACGTCTCTTAATTTCACGACTCACTGGTAATATTTCTAATTCACCACAAGCTCTTCATGACATTATGGCATGGAATGAAGCTCGTACTAACTTTGATAAAGCTATTGGTACAGCTCATGATAAGTGGGAAGATTCTCATCCAAATGAATCATATCGTAACTTTGAAAAAACTGACGAATATAAAGCTATTAAAAATAGTTATAAACAACAAATTGATGCACTTGCTGCAAAAGCTGGTAAGTATCCAGGTGCTTCCGGAAGTAGTGGTTTAAATGCCCCAAAACCTCCGCCAAATTATGATCCTAATTGGAGATCTAAAGTTAAAGGCTTTTTCGGAGGGAATGAATAATGGCCAATCAAGAAGATCAAAATAACCCAGTCTATTCAAAAGAAGACATGGCTGCCTTTGAGCAGTACGAAAAAGATCTAGCTGATTATAACAAACAAGCCAAATCTTTTAAAGAACACGAAGCTTCTGGTTATGATTTATATCCTGCTGCGGGTGCTACAATAGGTGCGGCTATACCTTTAGCAGGTGCTGCAGCTAGTAAAGTTTCAGATATAGGTACTAAAGCTATTGATGCGCTTAATAGAAAACCAACTGCATCAGCAGGTCAACGTTGGGCAGAAGCTGTGGGTGGTCCAGGTGGCAAAACAGTTGATGAGGCTGTTAAAATGAGAGAGCTTGAAATGGGTTTAAAACCAGGTGAAAGACTTCTCGATGGTATTGTGGTTGATCAAGCTACCTATGATAAAGTCATGGCAGAACGTGCTGCACAAAAAGCTGCTCAAAACACTGGAAAAACTGCAGCAAAAAGTTTTCATCCTGAAGAACTTGATATGCTTCAACGTACTGGACTTTTAAGAAAAGTACTTGGTGGCGCTGGCGCTGGATTCGACCTTGGAGAAGCATACCGTCGATATAAAGCTGGAGATACCCGTGGCGCTGTGATTAGTGGTTTAGGTGCATTAGGTTATCCATTATCAAGAATTCCATACCCTCCTGCAGAAGTAACAGGATAT
>Ga0213920_1001625_pt1 | contig 12082 bp, 11 predicted proteins | sample McNCre1117MG_FD_161054 | JGI IMG/M metagenome (GOLD analysis project Ga0213920, IMG submission 161054) | Freshwater microbial communities from McNutts Creek, Athens, Georgia, United States - 11-17 MG | ecosystem: Environmental > Aquatic > Freshwater > Creek | place: USA: Georgia | collected...
CGCAGCCGCTACACCTCAAACATGCTGTTGAGCGAGACCCGCAACAACAGGGTGCTTTCGCTCATCGATGTGGTGATTCAGGAGTGCAAGCGCGCCAATAAGCACGTGAGTGTTTGTGGAGAGGCGGCGTCTGATCCGGCAAGCGCCAAGATTTTCATTCGAATGGGTGTAAATAGCCTGAGCGCATCACCGGCGCTGATCCCGCCGCTCATGCATTCTTTGGCGCACTGAATTTAGTGTTTGACAGGTGGCGAGTTTCGGATTAGCGTAAGAAATATTCGGAAAATAGGGGGAATCGTGAAGGCGTTAACCGTAGTTGCGACAGTTTGTCTGACGTTTTTTTGGCTCGGGATTAGCTGAAGCTTCAACTCTGGCGAATAAGGAAGACTGCTCGAGCACATCCTATGCATGTCAAATTTGGGGATATAAGGGTTCCGATCCTTATGGTTACTATCACTTCTCGAGCACTGCCCCAAACGGAACGCTGCATAATTGCACGTCTTACGCGGCATAAATGGTTGCGATGAACTCCCCTTATGACTCTCGGTGGGGCCTGCTTGGTGACGCAAGCCAATGGGCTATACGTGCCGCAAATTACGGTCTAAAAGTAAGTAAGCAGCCGTCTTACGGCGCCATTGCTCAATGGAACTTTGGTCATGTAGCCTATGTCGAACAAGTTCACTACAACTCTGCTGGAGTTATCGACTCTTTCGAAGTGACTGACGATAACTACAATAGGCAGGTGACCACGCATAAAGTAATCTATGTAGGCGTATCTGCTGGCGACATTACTTATCCAGACAATTTCATTACATTCCCTGCATACTCTGGGGGTGGGGGTTCGTCAAAGCCTCCCGTCGCGCTTGGGCCAACGCCAGTTTCAACAAACTAGAGTGACTTACTGTGGCCAGCAAGGATAACAAGATAAAGCTCGGTCTCATAGCCTGCTTCAGCGTAGCTTTGAGTGCCCTGGCACTTCCCGCCTCTGCATCACCAATTCAAGTGGTAGAGGTCTCGCAAACCTCTTGGCAAGCCGCATGGCAAACCAAGCTCCACTGGAGTGCAAGCGCAGAAACTGCCGCAACAAAGGCCATTGAGGTAGAAGCAAAAAGACTCCAAAACACGTATGACTATCTCTCGCAACGCGACGCCGTATCAGTAAAGGTCATCTGGCACTTGGTGAGCCAGTCTTCTATTGGAATGGCGAGGACAATACCAGGACTACGCCTGAGGTCCTTTGAGCTTGTAGGTCTGGGCTATGACGGTCGGGAACTTGCTCGATCAAGCCTGTTTCCAAAAGATGCAAAGAATCTTGCAGCCTATGACGTCAAGCCCAACCACTCTAAGTGTGCGATCGATGCATTCAACCTGTTCGATGTCACAACCTGGTTCAGCACCAAATGCGATGTCTCTAGACCAACCCCAGCCCAATTCCTGCGGGACTCCCTGGCGGCTAAGGTTTCGTTTGCCAGTGCAAATGATTTGGCCCTATTTGAGGTGGCGCGCCTAAACACGATTTTGGCCAATAACTATGAGTTCACCATTCGCGACAACACGTTGTACTGTCCGCAGCTTGCCGAACCGATTACCCTGGTCTCAAATGCGCGCCTGGGTGGATATCGGATCGTCAGAATGAGCTCTGGTGGGTTTAGGTTATTCCTTCAAGGACCAAACCTGGCGGCTCTAGCTAGAACGGCTAGCTTGGGCGACGACGGCACCTACATTCGGTTTGGCTGATTAGGCGCTCTGCGCCACGATGGGGCTGTCCCAGCCGCCGTATTCTCCCCCGTAGTGCTCAACAATAAGGGCAATATCTTCGCAGGCGGAGTTGATGTCTTCGTGGTGCAACTTGAGGAAGTGCATCACCAGAACCTGGCTCTTGAGCGTGCGGGTGAACAGCAGCGTCTCGAAGCCGGCAGCCTTGAAGGCAGACTCCGCGGCCTGCGCCATGAACTGGTTAGCAAAGTAGCAAAAATGCTGCACGCGGTGGGTGGCGGTGAGGGTGTCGCCAGAGGCGTCACGGCGCTGCAACAGCAGCTCGTTCGCCTTGCCAAAGTCCCGCATCGTTTGCCTATCCCCTTGCTCGAAATTTAGTGTAACTTCGGGTGCGACAGTTTCTTGGGAACGCAACCGTAGTGAACGGACAATTGTCTAAAAATGTAAAAAGCGCCAGCCCCAAGGCTGGCGCTTTCTAACCGGTTGAAACTATGCCTTGCCGCGAAGAATCGCGTTCTTGACCTCGGCAATTGCTTTGGTCACCTGAATGCCACGGGGGCAAGCCTCGGAGCAGTTGAAGGTGGTGCGGCAGCGCCACACGCCCTCGCGGTCGTTGAGGATGTCGAGGCGAACCTGGGCTGCCTCATCTCGGCTGTCAAAGATGAAGCGGTGAGCGTTCACGATAGCGGCAGGACCAAAGTATTGACCGTCGGTCCAGAACACAGGGCAGCTGGTGGTGCAGGCGGCGCAGAGGATGCACTTGGTGGTGTCATCAAAGCGCTCGCGGTTCTCTGCGCTCTGCAGGCGCTCGCGGTCTGGGTTGTCGTTGGCAATAAGGAACGGCTTTACATCGCGGTAGGCCTGGTAGAACGGGTTCATGTCCACGATGAGGTCCTTCTCGACCTCGAGACCCTTGATTGGCTCCACGTAGATTGGCTGCGAGAGGTCCAGATCCTTCAGCAGGGTCTTGCAGGCCAGGCGGTTGCGGCCGTTGATGCGCATCGCATCGGAGCCGCAGACACCGTGGGCGCAGGAACGGCGGAACGAGAGCGAACCGTCAATCTCCCACTTGATCTTGTGGAGGGCGTCGAGCACGCGGTCGGTGCCGTACATGGTCAGGTCGAAGTCCTGCCACTTTGGCTCCGCGTCAACCTCAGGGTTGAATCGGCGCACCATGATGGTGACGTTGAACGAGGCTACCTCGCCCATGCTGGTTTCTACTGCAGCAGACATTTAGTACTTACGCTCCATTGGCTGGTAGTTGGTGACGGTGACTGGCTTCCAGCCGAGCTTGATCTTGTCGCCGTTCTTGTATGCCATCGAGTGCAGCATGAACTTCTTGTCGTCGCGCTCCGGGTAGTCTTCGCGGAAGTGACCTCCGCGGCTCTCCTTGCGCTCCAGCGCGGTGTAGGCCAGAACCTCTGCGAGGTCGAGCAGGAAGCCTAGCTCCACTGCCTCGAGGAGGTCGGTGTTGAAGCGCTGACCCTGGTCCTGAATCGAGATGTGCTCGTAGCGCTCGCGCAGCTCGGCAATCTTGTCCAGTGACTCCTTGAGCGATGCCTCGGTGCGGTACACCTGGGCATTCTTGTCCATGGAATCCTGCAGTTCCTTGCGCAGGGTGGCAACCTTCTCGGTTCCCTTGCTGTTGCGCACGTGGTTCAGCAGGGCAACCACGCCATCGATGGCGCCCTCAGGCACCGGCACGAAGTCGGCGTGCTTGCTGTACTCAACGGCGTTGATGCCCGAGCGCTTGCCAAACACGTTGATGTCGAGCAGCGAGTTGGTGCCGAGGCGGTTTGCGCCGTGCACCGAAACACACGCGCACTCGCCGGCAGCGTACAGGCCCGGAACAACGGTGTCGTTGTCGCGCAGAACCTCGCCCTTTACGTTGGTTGGGATTCCACCCATCGCGTAGTGAGCGGTTGGGAATACAGGAACTGGCTCGGTGTATGGCTCAACACCCAGGTAGGTGCGGGCAAACTCGGTGATGTCCGGAAGCTTGGCGTCAATCACCTCAGGAGGCAGGTGGGTGAGGTCCAGAAGAACGTAGTCCTTGTGTGGGCCAGCACCGCGACCCTCGCGCACCTCATTTGCCATCGCTCGCGCAACCATGTCACGCGGAGCGAGGTCCTTGATGGTTGGAGCGTACCGCTCCATGAAGCGCTCGCCAGATGCGTTGCGGAGGATTCCGCCCTCACCACGCGCGGCCTCCGAAAGCAGGATGCCTAGACCTGCAAGACCGGTTGGGTGGAACTGGTAGAACTCCATGTCCTCCAGCGGCAGACCCTTGCGGTAGATGATGCCAACGCCATCGCCGGTGAGGGTGTGGGCGTTAGAGGTGGTCTTGAAAATCTTGCCAAAGCCACCGGTTGCAAAGATGATGCTCTTGGCCTGGAAGACGTGCATCTCACCGGTTGCTAGGTCGTATGCCACAACGGCCGATGGGCGTTCAACGCCGTCAACCTTGTTCATCACTAGGTCGAGCACGTAGAACTCGTTGTAGAACTCGATGCCCAGCTTGACGCAGTTTTGGTACAGGGTCTGGAGAATCATGTGACCTGTGCGGTCGGCTGCGTAGCAGGCGCGGCGAACCGGAGCCTTGCCGTGGTCGCGGGTGTGGCCGCCAAAGCGGCGCTGGTCAATCTTGCCCTCTGGGGTGCGGTTGAACGGCAGACCCATGTTCTCTAGGTCGATGACGGCGTCAACCGACTCCTTGGCAAGGATCTCGGCGGCGTCCTGGTCAACCAGGTAGTCGCCACCCTTGACGGTGTCGAAGGTGTGCCACTCCCAGTTGTCTTCTTCTACGTTGGCGAGTGCTGCCGCCATTCCGCCCTGAGCCGCACCGGTGTGCGAGCGGGTTGGGAACAGCTTGGAGATTACGGCGGTCTTAGCGTGTGGGCCGGCCTCGATGGCGGCGCGCATTCCTGCGCCTCCGGCTCCCACAATTACAACGTCGTACTGGTGGGTGTGAACCTTTGGGGTGGTCAATTGGTTTCCTTATTACTTACAAACCGCGGATAGGTAGGTCTTGGCGGCTGGGTCGATGCAAGGATCGAAGGTGGTGAGTGCCACGGTGCCCAGAGCAATCAGGCCGATTGCGGTGATCAAAAGGATGATGTTCAGGGTCTTGCGAACCGACTCGCGCTCGGCGTAGTCGTTAACAATGGTGCGCATGCCGTTGGTGCCGTGGATGATTGCAAGCCAAAGCATCACGCAGTCGTAAACCTGCCAGAACGGGTTTGCCCACTTCAGAGCCACGAAGGCAAAGTCGATTGCCTTGACTCCGCCCTCGGGCAGAACCATGTTGACCAACAGGTGACCGAAAATCATTACAACCAGAACGGCGCCGGATACACGCATGTACATCCAGCCCCACTTTTCCCAGTTGGTTCCCTTGCGCTTGCGAGGGCTGTTTGGGGTCTCGATTACGATTTCCATTTTTGCTCCTCTCCTTAGTACTTCAGCATGTGCATGATCTGAACCGGGGCGTACCCAGCAAACAAAATCACGGCGGCGGCGATGACAATCCAGAACATGGTGTTCTGATACTTGGTGCCCTTGCGCCAGAAATCAACGAGCATGATGCGCAGGCCATTGAGCGAGTGGAAGAGGATGGCGGCTACGAGGGCCATTTCTCCGAGACCCATCACGGTGGTTTTGTAGCTAGCCATCACCGAGTTGTAGGCATCGGCGCTGAAGCGAATCAGCGAGGTGTCTAGTACGTGTACTAGTAGGAAAAAGAAGATAGCAACACCGGTAATGCGGTGCAGTACCCAAGACCACATTCCAACTTTGCCGCGGTACAGGGTGCCGGCAGGCATCTTAGCCACTGGATTCCTCCTTGAAAGGGCAGCCCAACTTCTGGGCACAGTCCACCTTCAAGTCTAGAACCTTGGTCTCTAACCTTTAGCCAGAATTCAGGGTATTCAACTACTGTTTTTAGTTATGACCAACCAACGTGCACCGATGGACCGCTTCTATGCAGTGATTCCCGCTGGAGGCGTGGGCTCGCGCCTGTGGCCGCTTTCGCGTGCCTCCGCTCCAAAGTTTCTGCACGACTTAACTGGCTCAGGTCAAACCCTGCTGCAGGACACCTGGGATCGTCTGGCGCCGCTATCGGGCGACGACCGAATCCTGATTGTGACCGGTCAGGCTCACCAGGGTGCGGTGGTTGAGCAGATCGAGACCCTTGACCTAAAGAACCTGGTACTGGAGCTGAGTCCTAAGGACTCTACTGCCGCAATCATCCTGGCCGCCGCCATCCTGGCCAAGCGCGAGCCAGACGTGATCATCGGGTCCTTCGCGGCCGACCACGTGATCCAAGAATCCGAAGTGTTCCAGGCAGCTGTGCGCGAAGCCGTTGCGGTTGCCGCCACCGGCAAGATCGTCACCATCGGTGTTGAGCCAACTTCGCCATCGGTGGCCTTTGGTTACATCAAGACCGATGGAGCGCTGTCTGTTGACGGAGCGCCTAGCGCGCTTGCAGTCGACAAGTTCGTCGAGAAGCCAAAGATGGCTGCAGCCCGAAAGTACGTGGAAAGCGGAAAGTACCTCTGGAACGCCGGAATGTATGTGGCGCCTGCCCGTGTTTTGCTCGATCAGCTTGAGATCAACCAACCCGAACTCTATGCCTCGCTCATGGAGATCGCGGACGCTTGGGATGGCATGTACCGCGACTCGGTGATGCACAAGGTCTGGCCAACTCTCAAGAAAATCGCCATTGACTACGCCATCGCCGAGCCAGCCGCCGAGGTTGGTCTGGTTGCCGTTGTACCGGCCAAGTTCACCTGGCACGATGTTGGCGACTTTGCTGCGATTGCCGAGCTCCAGTCCAACGGCCGCCACGGAAACCTGGCGGTGTTGGGCGACGCTAAGGTGCTCGCAGACTCGTCGAGCGGCATTCTGGTGAGCGATTCCGATCGCCTCGTTGCGCTTATTGGTGTTGAGGACATCATCGTGGTTGACACCCCCGATGCACTGCTCGTGACCACCAAGGAGCACGCCCAGCGCGTCAAGCAGTTGGTGGACGCGTTGAAGGCCACCGGACACAGCGACCTCCTCTAGCGGGTGCTCGGGCTCGGGTAGGCTCGATGCATGAGATTTGGGGCTTTACGAGCGTGGACCGTGTCGGTTGCGGCTGCGTTGGCTCTAAGCGGCTGCGCATATTCTGTCTCGTCCGCCACACCAACCCCGGTTGACTTCAAAGCCTGCCTCATTTCGAGTCCAGCAGGCTTTGCCGACTCCGGATCCAACGCCCAAGCGCGCTATGGCCTAATGCAATCGATGGCCGAATTTGGTGAGTCGATTTCGACGGTCGAGTTGAAGGTGGGCGATTCCGCAACCGCCGTTCGCAAGGCGGCACGCAGGCTGATTTCCCGTGGCTGCAAACTCATTCTCGGTGTTGGCGCCAACTCCGCGTCTGCACTCATTCCACTTGCCAACGGCAACCCTTCGATTCGCTTCGCCGTCGTGGGCTACGAGGGTCAGGCCGGTGGCGGTGACCTAGCGGGCAGCAATCTAGACGCAATTTCCTTCGATTCAAAGCTCGCCATGATGCAGGCCGGCTACCTAGCCGCCGCAAAGTCGAGCAGCGCAGTGGTCTCGGTGATTGCACAGGCCGGGGCGCTAGGAGTTAGGGAACAGGCCTGGTATTTCCGTCAGGGTGTGGAAATCTATAACACCGATCTCGGAGCGACCGTAAGGGTGTTCAATCTGGAGGGCTCGACACCCGCATCTTGGCGCTACGTTCCAGCCGGAGCATCTAGCGCGGCTGTGGCAAAACTCACTCAGGCTTCCATCGATGAGGGTGCAGACGTGTTCATGCCGCTAGGTGTCGACGGCTCCGATGTGGCCAGCCTCGTTGCCGGTAGCAAGAAGTTTGTGATCGGCACAGACTCCGACTGGGCGGCAGAGCCGGCTTACGCCAGTGAGCGCAGCGCTGTGCTGGCATCCATCACCAAACCGGTGTCTCACGCGGTCATCGATGAGGTGCAGCGCGCTATGGGTGGGGCAACGCCCGCGGCCACGGCACCAGCCGCAGGCGAGCCGCAGGCATACCTTTATGAATCAGTCATTACACCTGAGGCCGGAGTCACCTGGGGTGCGGGCGTTGCCGCCTCGATAACAAAATTGGCTCAAGAGTACGCGGACGGTTCTCTCAAGTTCACCTCGTACGGCAAGTAATCGTTTACTAAGTTGCGGCTTTGTAACGTATCCGTTAAAAAATCCTTCTATTCGCCGCATTCGATTTTCCTGAGAGTAGTCTGATGCCGTTGGGCGTAATCTGCGCCCAGTTCAAAACAGGAGGAAATAGTGAAGCTTTTCACTCGCAGTGCTGCTGCTCTCGGCGTTGCTGCCGCGGCCAGCTTGGCAATTGCTGGTTGTGCATCGGCGCCAACCGCAACCACCCACGCCCCAATCGCATACCGTGCCTGCATGGTTTCTGACTCTGGCGGTTTCAAGGACGCATCGTTCAATGAAGAGGCATACAACGGTCTCGTCAACGCACAGAAGGACCTCGGCGTTCAGGTTTCCAAGGTTGAGTCGCCAAACACCGCAACCCAGACCGACTACACCTCGGGTGTTAAGTCGATGGTTGATGCAAAGTGTGACCTGATCGTGAACGTTGGATTCAACCTTGCTGTTGCAACGCGCGACTCGGCTAAGGCTCACCCATCGATCGACTACGCTCTGATTGACTCGGCACTGAGCAACGATGACTACTCGCCGCTCAGCCTGCCAAACGTAAAGCCAATCCAGTACGACACCGCTCAGGCAGCGTTCCTGGCTGGTTACCTGGCAGCAGCAACCACCAAGACCGGCAAGGTTGCCACCTACGGTGGAATGCTGTTCCCATCCGTGACCATCTTCATGGACGGCTTCAAGCAGGGTGTTGAGTACTACAACACCAAGAAGAGCAAGAGCGTTCAGGTTCTTGGCGCCGAGGGCACCGACAGCAGCAAGTGGGCTGCAACCGGTGACTTCAACGACCAGGCAAAGGGCAAGACCCTCACCGAGCAGTTCTTCGCTCAGGGCGCTGACATCATCCTTCCAGTAGCCGGCCCAGTGGGCATTGGTTCTGGCCAGGCAACCCTGGACCACCCAGGAACCCTGGTTATCGGTGTTGACAGCGACTGGTACGGAATCCCAACTCACGCTGCATACAAGAAGAACATCCTCACCTCCATTGAGAAGAAGATGGCCGGCGCTGTTGAGTCGGTTATCAAGGATGGCGTTGACGGCAAGTTCACCGGTGGCGACGCAAACCAGTACGTTGGAACCCTGTCTAACGGTGGAGTAATGATCGCTCCACAGCACGACGTTGCTTACCCAGCCGGCGTTCAGGCCGAGCTTGACCAGCTCCAGAAGGACATCATCTCTGGCGCAGTCAAGGTCACCTCGATGTACAGCAAGTAACAAAATCCAAGAATGCGGGGGTCGCGCAAGCGACCCCCGCATTCGCTTTTTGAATGGCTAGACTTGCCATGAGGCCCCCAAAATGGTGCCGGTTTGGAAGCGAGAGCAATGAAGCTTGAACTGCGCGGAATAACCAAACGATTCGGTTCGTTGGTTGCTAATGATGCGGTTGATCTGGTTGTAGAGCCTGGGCAAATTCACTGTTTGCTTGGCGAAAACGGCGCGGGTAAATCCACTCTGATGAATGTGCTCTACGGCCTGTATCAGGCCGATGCCGGGCAAATCCTCATCGATGACAAACCGGTAAAGTTCACCGGCCCTGGCGACGCAATGGCTGCCGGTATTGGCATGGTACACCAGCACTTTATGCTCATCCCAGTTTTCACGGTTGCCGAAAACGTTGTGCTCGGTCACGAGCCAGTAAAGCGTGGCGGATTCCTCGACCTGGCTGCCGCTCGCGCCAAGGTAAAGGAAGTATCCGACAGATTTGGCTTCGATATAGATCCCGATGCGATTCTGGGCGATCTACCGGTTGGTGTGCAGCAGCGCGTTGAGATCGTGAAGGCTCTCATCGGCGACGCGCAGGTTCTCGTGTTTGACGAACCGACGGCAGTGCTGACCCCGCAGGAAACCGACGAGCTGATGGTCATCATGAAGCAGCTCCGCGACAGTGGCCGGGGAATCGTTTTCATCACTCACAAGCTGCGCGAGGTGCGCGAGGCAGCCGACAAGATCACCGTGATGCGCCTGGGCAAGATTGTCGGATCGGCCAAGCCAACCGACACCGCCGAGGAACTGGCATCGATGATGGTTGGCCGCGCGGTAGACCTGGATGTAAGGAAGGCGGCGGCCAAGCCCGGCGAGGCCAAGCTCAAGATTCGAAATCTATCCGTCTGGGATGCCGCCGGCAGCAAGGTTCTCGACGACGTATCGCTCGACCTCCACGCCGGAGAGATTCTGGTGATTGCAGGCGTGCAGGGCAACGGGCAGACCGAGCTAACCGAGGCAATACTAGGAACCCAGAGTCACCTCTCTGGCAGCATCGAGCTGGCCGGCCACGAACTCATGGGCAAGAGCGTCAAACAACGCCTGGATGCGGGGCTGGGTTTTGTGCCCGAAGACCGCACCGAGGATGGCCTGGTGTCCGACTTCACAATCGCCGAGAACCTGATGCTCAACCGCAGCGACCGCCCGCCGTTCGCAAAGCGCGGCGTGATTCAGCTGGCGTTCCTTAAGGACTTTGCCGCCAAGAAGGTCTCCGAGTTCGACGTTCGCTCGCAGGGCATCGAGACCCGGGCCGGACAACTCTCTGGTGGCAACCAGCAGAAGGTTGTATTGGCCCGAGAGCTCAGTCGGGAGCTGAGCCTGCTGGTTGCGTCCCAGCCAACCCGCGGCCTAGATGTGGGATCGATCGAGTTCGTTCACGAGCAGATTGTTGCCGCCCGCGATTCCGGCACTCCGGTCCTGATTGTGGCAACCGAGCTCGACGAGGCAACCCAGTTGGGTGACCGCATCGCGGTTATGTATCGCGGCAAGATCGTTGGCATCGTCCCACCGGACACCGATCGAGCGGTACTTGGAAAGATGATGGCGGGTATCGGAGCATGATGAGCAAATTCCTGCGAGGCAACGTGGCGCTTTCGGCGCTGGCCGTCCTGGTGTCTTTCGTTGTGGGCGGAGTTCTCATCGCGGTTTCCGACACGGGTGTGCAGACTAGCGCTGCCTATCTGTTTGCCCGCCCGGGCGACTTCTTCAGTTCGGTGTGGAACGCAGTCTTTGGCGCCTACGATGCCCTGTTCCGTGGCTCGGTTTTCAACTATCAGGCCAGCGATGCAGTGGGCATGTTCAGCCCTATCACTGAGACCCTGGCCTTTGCGACACCAATCACTATGGCCGGACTCGGCCTTGCCGTAGCGTTCCGAAGCGGACTCTTCAACATCGGCGGCACAGGTCAGATCATGTTCGGCGCCATGTTCGCGGGTTGGGTAGGAATCAACGTTGACCTGCCGTGGGTAATCCACTTCCCATTGGCCGTCATTGCGGGTGTTCTTGGTGGAGCGTTCTACGGCGCGCTGGTTGGCCTGCTGAAGGCAACGACGGGTGCCAACGAGGTAATCGTGACCATCATGTTCAACTACATTGCGGCGATGCTGCTGCAGTACTTGCTAAAGACTCCAATCCTGCAGGCACCGCACAACATCAATCCAATCTCAAAGCCCATCCTCGCGAGCGCCAAGTATCCGGCGTTCCTAGGCGATCAGTTCCGCCTCCACGCCGGCGTCTTTGCCATGCTCGGCGCAGTGTGGTTTGTCTGGTGGCTGCTAAACCGCAGCACCCTTGGATTCAAGTTCCGAGCCCTGGGTCACAACCCTTCGGCCGCAAAGGTTGCCGGCATCAACATCGGCCTCACCTACGTGTTGGTAATGGCGGTTTCAGGAGCCCTCGCCGGTCTAGCAGGAACCTCGCAGATTCTCGGCACCGAGGGTTCGCTCACCACAGGCGTTGCCGCGTCGTTCGGCTTCGACGCCATCACCGTGGCGCTGCTGGGCCGCAACAACCCGCTCGGTGTGCTCGCCGCCGGAATCCTGTTCGGTGGTCTTCGCGCAGGTGCAGTGACTATGCAGGCCAGCCAGGGCGTGCCGGTTGACATCGTGTTCGTAGTGCAGTCCATGATCGTGCTGTTCATCGCAGCGCCGCCACTGGTGCGTGCCATCTTTAGAATCCGCGCTGAGAAGAAGGACGTGTCCGCATGAAGCTAAGTCAGCGCAGCGCGCGCATCTACTCCGTGCTGGCACTCGCAGGGCTGTTTTTCGCAATCTTTGCTCCTGCAAAGCCGACGATGATCACACTCAGCGAGACCGGCGATGCTGTGCAGATCGCGTCATTCAGCGTTCCTGCCCAGGTCATGTCTTGGGTCTGCGCGGGCATCATGCTTGCCATCGCCGCATTC
>Ga0213920_1001630_pt1 | contig 12047 bp, 24 predicted proteins | sample McNCre1117MG_FD_161054 | JGI IMG/M metagenome (GOLD analysis project Ga0213920, IMG submission 161054) | Freshwater microbial communities from McNutts Creek, Athens, Georgia, United States - 11-17 MG | ecosystem: Environmental > Aquatic > Freshwater > Creek | place: USA: Georgia | collected...
GTGTCGGGCCACGCGACGAGGGGGTGGTGGGTCCAGGAGACTCCTTAAGGGGGGTATTGGCCTGTTTTCGCATCTAGGCGCGTTTGTGCTTATCCCGGCGGTTGTTCACGTGGGGGAACAGCCCGCACGCGTCGGCGTTAACGGTCATGCGTATCTGCTTGGCCCGCTTCTGTGCCCAGATGTGCGAGCGTCCGTACATCCTGGAGATGGTCCGCGAGTCTAGGCAACCGGGCAGCGAGAGCGACCAGCGCACCAGTTCGACGTGACGACGGAAGGCGTGCGAGTCCGAGTATGCGATGGCATCGAGGAAAGCCTTGAGCATCACGCCCACGTGATCGCGGGAGATGAACGTCTCGGTCTCCTGCCTGATGTTGTCGCCGTCCATCGTCGACCAATGCGGATGGTTCGGGTCGATGCTGAAGATGTGCCGGCTCTGCACCATCTCGCGGTAAGGCAGCACGCCGTTCTCGCGCATCTTGTCCTGCGACTTCTTCGGCTGCTTGTAGAACCAGGCATCGAAGGACTTGGCGTCCTTGGCTGGTGCGGTAAGGTCGTTCAGGCTTGGCATCCTGCATCTCCCTCCCTGTCCTGCATCTTCTGCCAGAGCTTGAGATACGCGTTGAAGCGGCGCTGTCGTTCCCTGTCGACCTTCGACGGCATAGGCCGCGAGGGCTTGGGCATCGGCTTGCGTGCCTTGGGTTTCTTCAACACGCAGGCACACTGGTAAGGATTTTAGGACAGCGTAAGCAGATTATGCTTTCGTTATCCGCGTATGGTTTACCCATCGACCCAAGGCAGGATCGTAGGACAAGAGACCCATCGACCTTAAGCGTCTGACGAGGGAGGCGTGGGGCATCCGGCGTTTGCGTCCCTTGCGTCGATACGGGAGGTCCAGGGCAAGGTCGGTCAGTTCGTCTGGGGTGAAGTGGTCAGGCCATTCCTTGACTGCCTCTTGTATCCATTGGTTTGCCGTCCGTACCTTTGACGCGGCGGCTTGGGTGGCCTTGTACCTGAAGGCCTCCATCAGCTCGGGCTTGGTCCTCCACAGGAGACGCCATTTCTTGGTCTGGTTGCGCTTGGCCGACAGGTAGGCGGCTTGGGCTTGGGTGGCCTTCCTCTTGGCCCGTGGTTTGGCGTCAGCATCCATTAGCGAGTTGGGCGAGCATCAGCGACGCCCTAAACGAGATAATATATACGTTAGTATAACGGATTTGCACAGTCTCCCCCCTGCGTAAGTCGTTGGTAAGCCTTTTAGGCATTTGAAGGGGGTTTGTGGGATAGGTGGCTGTCCTTACCCTCAGAGGGACTCAGGACGCCTTGGCGACCCCTTGGCGGGGCTGGAATGGGCCCTCTGGTTCGGCTGGCTGTCCTGCATGGCGGGCGGGGCGTATTCCCAGCGGATGGTCCCGTCCTCGGCGTGGCAGAGGTTGACGTGGCCGGCGAAGCGGTCGTTGGCGTCCTTGAGGCCCGAGCGGGACTGACGCTTGGAGAAGCCGAAGCGGTAGACCGGGCGGCCGTCCGAGGTGTTGGCCTTCGTGCGGAAGAGGTAGCCCGAGTCGCGGGCGAAGTTCACCCACTCGGCGCACCCAGCCCCGAGGTAGGCGAGTTGCTGGGGGGTCATCGCGTCCAGATCGTCGGCCGACTTGGGCTTGGTCGTGTGGTGCATATACAGCAGGGCGGCCTTAGTGCGCTGGAGCATCTCGAAGACGCCTCCAGGGCCACGGAGGAAGGCCGAGGTTTCCTCTTGGGATGCGATGTCGAAATTAGCGTAGGCTAGCAAAGGGTCTGCAATCACTAGGTCTATAGCGTGCTTCTCGACCATCTCCCCGAGGTATTGGACGAACTCGAAGCCCATCTTGGAGGACTGGCGGACGAAGATGAGGTTCTCCTTCAATGCTCGGCGTTCTGGCTCGACGAGCTTGGCGGTCGCCCCTTTGAGGCCTTCGGCTGCATCCCCGAAGTCGTTCTCGGCTTGGACCAGCAGGATGCGGAGCGGACGGACGGGCTTGAGACCAAAGGGGTCTTTGCCCAGCGCCCAATGGACGGCAAGGTGTACCGCGAGGGATGACTTGCCCGTGCCGGAGAAGCCCACGATCTGGAACGGGTAGCCTTGGCAAATCCAACGACGCTCGGCGCCGATGAGGACGGTCTTGTCGTCGGCCGGGTCGAAGGCCAGCATCGAGTCGAGGTCGAAGTACTCGGTGGACGACGTTTCCTTCCCCTGCCCCTTGCGCCGTGCGATGCTTTGGGCAAGTTGCTCTTGGGCGAGCAGGATGGCGTCGGGGTCAGCACCGACCTCTTGGGTGACGCTCAGGACGGCCTTGGCGTACTCGGCGAGCTTGCGTAGGTTAAGGGCTTTAATCACCGCATCCGTCCACGCCTTGTTCGGCTGGATGAACTGCCCGGTCGTGGACAGGTCCGAGACGGTGAAGGCCTCGACGGGGGAACCGAGTTCGCGGAGGCGTTGCGTGACCGTCAGCTCATCAGGGGTCGTGCCTTCCTCGGTCAGGCCGACGATCGCGGAGGCGATGTCCTGATGGGTCGGCTCGAAGAAGTCGGAAGGGATGAGGCCGTCGGGCAGCGGGAGCCCTTGGGCGATGGAGACGGCAAGGATGTGCCGTTCCGCGTCGAGGGCGGAAGGTGGTGGTTGTTCCATGGCTTGGAGGTCTGGGACTAAGGTGGTTAACGTTTCTTTGGTCGAGCCTTTTCGCAGTAGTGGGCGGTCGGGTAGGGGCGGGCGTCCTTACGGCAGGTGACCAGATACGACTTCTTGTCCATGAGACCGATGTCGACGGCCTTGTGGATGTACTTGGTCGCCATCGTGCGGGAGACGTCCCAGCGCTTGGCCCATTGGTCGATGGTGTGGTAGCCAGGAGGGACTGCCTCGGGCTTGCGGTGGATTGCCGCCATGACCACGGCGAGCAACGGGTCGAGTTTGCGCTTCATGGGGTAAAGGTCTTGAGTTCGGTCTGCCAGATCCAGACTCCGCCCATCTTGTGGACGAGCCACGCCTTGTAGTCGCCGCCCTTGGTCACGAACCCGGCCACGAAGCCCGAGCCCCAGCGGGAGGTGGCGAGGCGGTGCGACGCGTAGTCCATCTCGTCCTTGCGGCAGAGGCACCCGGCGGAGAAGGCGTTCCCGCCTCCGTGCTTCGTGAGGGCGATGCTGGCGAGGTTGTGGGTGTGGCCGTGGATGAGAGCCCCGCCGAAGGGAGCGTAGTGCAATCCCTGGACGACCGTCGCGTTGGCGCCGTGGGCGTAGCCGTGGACCATAGCCACCGGGCCGAGGCGGTACACGCCCTTATCGGCGTGGTAGGGTAGGATGACCTTGGCCCCGTTCTGGCGTGCAACGCGATTGATGCGGGCCTTGAGGTCGGTGCAGTAGTCGCGGACGATGGCCTGCCCGTGGCCCTGCATCGTGTCGAGGCGGTGTTCATGGTTGCCCCAGAGGTAGGCGGTGGGCTTCCACTTGGCGAAAAATTGCTCTCCCGCTTCCAAGTCCAGCTGAAGCGACTCGGCGCCTTCCTTGTCGGAGCCAACGCCCTTGCGGAGGGAGCGGAAATCGTAGTGATCTCCACCGGCCACCTTGAGGTCGGGCTTGAAGTCCTTGGTGAACTCGTAGAGGGCGGACAGGCTTTCCGGGTCGGCCATGTCGCCGTGGCTGTCGGAAGCGAAGATGAACTTGGTCAGGCGGCTCATTTGCGGTGAGTCAGGACAATGGTCAGGCAAATGATGGCCGTGATGTATACGCAAATCATCGTTCGGATTGCTTGTGTCTGCGGTAACGGTTGACGATGGAGTCGATGCGTCGGTCGCACTTGGCGGTGTCCGCGTTGCAGTCAAAGAAGTAGATGGCCTCGTCCAGCTCGTCCAGCAGTTGGGTCAGCAGGCGGTTCTCCTGCTGTAGCCCACCGATCTGGTTGAGGTCGTGGATGCGTTCGTAGCGCAGGCGGACGACCTCCTGCCTTGATTGGCAATCGCATTGAGCGTCGCCGGGAGGTCGCAGTCCACGGGCTACGTCGTCTTGTTGCTTGGTCGGTTTACGTTTCATTGTATTTGCTTAATGTGGTTAAGCCTTTGGGACGTTTGGCAAACCCCTAGGGACCCCGAACTTCTCCTTGTGGCTGATGAAACGGAGCCCTTGGCGGACGGCGGAGTTATACATCCCTGGAGCGCTGAAGCCGTACTTCTCGGCGGTCTCCTTCGCGGTCAGCCCTTCGGCGATGCCCTTGGCGGCGGCCTCAGCCATCGTGATGCGTCCCTTCGCCAACAGGTTGGCGTGTTCCTCGTTCAGGCGGTGCGTGTGCGTCGTCCCGCGTCCCCATTCCAGACGGCGCCGACAGCCGGGCGGCCAGATGATGCCGTGACGGCAGACGAAGGCCTGTATGACCTTGAGGCTGACCTTGCCAATCTTGGCGGCATCTTCGGGCGTCCACGATCCACGGATGGCCTCGCGGATGGAGCGGGCGATATGCTTCTCGGTCGGGTCCTTGAAGTCGTCGACCCGGATGTGCGGCTTGGAGTCGTAATGCGGGCAGGTGGCGAGGAAGCGGAGGCGCTCGATTGAAACCCCCCATGCTCTCGACATCTCGGCCAGCTCGTCGTCGGTGGGGGAAGGCATTAGATTGAGAACCCCTTTGTCGGGAGCGTATACTTGGCGGTTATCTCGATGCCTTTCCAGCCAAGGAGGTTGGTCGGTGCTACCGTTGTGACAATCATCTCTTTGGGCTCGGATGGTCGAGTCATCGGTCGGGCCGTGTGAATGATGGCATAGCCTCGATGGTCGGCATCGAACTCAATGCCACATTGCTCCCTGCCTGTGAAGATGATGGTGCTTCCCGGGCTTGGCATCTCAACGCCGTTAGCGCAAACGATGTTGCTCAAGGTCACATCGGTACGGATGTCATCCATTCGGTGATGTCTCATCGTCAGAACTTGTCGGACTCCTTGGCTTGCTTCCAGACTTGGCGGACCGCGAAGCCGTCCTCGGTCGGGTCGAACTCGCCCAGGTGTTCGTCGAGGGCGTTCCCGGCCTTGATGAGGACGTCGATGCCGTTGCGGTAGCGGTTGAGGTCGACCATCGAGATGACGACCCATTGGCCTTCCTCGGTCATCTTTAGGACTTGGGACAGTTGGAGGTTGAGCGCGTTGACCTGCTCAAGCTGCTTCTCCAGCTCCTCGATGCGTTCCTGCTTGGTGGGCTTCTTGCTCACAGTTGCAGGTGCTTGGCGACCGAGGCGGCGACCTCGCGGATCGTCACGGCGCTGTTTGGCTTGAAGCAATAGGTCTGGTCGGGGATGACGCCCTCGAGCATCTCGCGGATGCTGGTGGCCTCCTCGTCGTTGGCCGGGCCGACGCCTTCCGTCTCGATGTGCAGATGGACGACCCGCCACTCGCGGATTTCGCCCATCAGCTGCTTGGTCACGACCACCTCGTTGATGTAGCGGGCGTCGGTGACGACCACGTGGCCACGCTCACGCTTGGCGACTTCGGTGAGGTTGTAGATGAAGACGTCCTTGTGGATGGAGCGGGCGAACCGACCCATGGCGACGAGCGTCTCGCGGTTCTGGGCCTTGAAGGTCTCTTCGTGGAAGTTGACCGACAGGCCGAGGTTTCGGGCGAACTCGTTGGCCGCGTCCTTGAGGGCGTCGGCGAAGGCGATGCGCCTGATGGCGTTGCTGTAGCGGGTCATCCCTTCCGCGAAGGTGTCCTTCCCGCTGCGGGCGTAGCCGGAGAGCAGGACGATGGTCTGCGGGGCCTTGAGGTTCGGGCGCATGGCTTTACCAGTCGGTCGGGGTCGGGATGGTGGACGCCTTGCCCTTGGGGAAGTTCAGCTTGTACTTGAACTTGGGCTTGCCCTGCCACTCGCCGTCGGGCGTCACTTCCACCTCGACCTCGAAGTAGACGTTGGTGGCGGGGCGGAGGTAGTCCAGGAACGCCGGCACGGAGAGGTCGGCCTTGGGTTCGCTGACGAACTTCCCGCTGATCTTGCCGACGAGCATGGCGAGACTCTTGCCGTACTTCGTGCCGTAGGACTTGGAGAAGCAGAGGCCTTCGGCGGTCTTGAAGAACAGGCGGGCGGAGACGCCGTCGTCGTAGACCTTGACCTTGTCCTCCTTGGGGAGGGACAGCTTCAGGACATACTTGCCGGTCTTGTCGATGGTGGTGAGGGGCGGGCGGTCGTTTTGGTTTTCCATGTGGGTTGTGGGTTAGGAGATGGTGCGCTTGGCCTTGCGGAACTGACGGCCGGAGATGCCAAGGGACTTGCGGACCTTGCGGGGCTTCACGCCGTTCTTGAGCAGATAGGCGACGTCGACGTAGGTCTGCTCGCGGACCTTGCGGGCGTGGAGGTGTTGGGTGTAGGGCATCGGATTAGGCGAAGTTGATGGGGGCGATGGCGGCGGTCGACTGCGGGCGTGCGATCGTGATGACCTCCGTCGGATACGCGGGCCATTCGTTGAAGGACTTGCAGACCTCGTAAGCCTTGATTGCCGATAGCATGAGAAACTGTCCTTCGGCGATGAGGTCGGGGTGCAGCTCGAAGACGGCGGTCAGGAACGGCGCCTCCTTCTCGACGACGAGGAAGCGGAAGCCCTTAGGACGCACGCCCCCGAAGTTGAGTTTGCAGAGTTCCAGATACCAAGCGGCCTGAAGCTTGAAGTCGTCCGACCAGATGAGCTGACGCCCGAAGCCCTTGGGCGTGGCTTCCTCGGCGGTGGTCTTGATGTCGTAGATGTAGCCGTCCTCGGCGATCAGGTCGAGGGAGCCCTTGATGGGCACCATGTAGTCGGCCTTGAGCATCACCTCGGTGGCGACCGGGACGATGTTGTAGCGGGCCATCGCCTGCTTCACCGCGTCGGCGTAGGACAGGGCGTTGTCGTACTCGTCGGCCTTGCAGCGGATGTCGTCGGGCTGGAGGGTGGACGCCCAGTAGGCGTGGACCTCCTTGCCTTCCTTCGTGCGCTTGTCGGCCTCGGGCTCGGGCTTGAACTTGGCGAAGGCCTCGGGGTCGAGGACGGCGGCGTGGGTCATGATGCCTTCACGGAGGGCCTTGGAGTCCTTGCGGGGATTGGCCTTGTCGTGGGCGTACTTCGCCGGCGCCTTGAGGAGGAGCTTCGCGGCGGTCTGGTTGAGGGCGTCGATGGCCTCGTACTCCTGTCGGGTGCGGGCGGCGATGCGTTCGTTGAACTGTGCGATGGTATACATGGCTTTGGTGGGTTGGTGGGAAAGGGTTAGAGTACCTCGTCCGTGCTGTCGACGATGTTCTCCAGGTTATTTAAGGTGCCGTTCATCCCCTCGGCCTTCTCGTGGAGGTTCTGGACGGAGACGAGCAGGGCGGCGAGGTCGGCTCGGACGATGTTGAGGCGTTCCCGCAGCTCGATGAGGTCCTCGGGCTCCTCTAGGCGGGTCGGGTCCGTGATCGCGAGGACGGCGAGGAGCCGGGACAGGTCGGTCGAGATGCGGGTGATGTCGTGCTGGGTGACGAAGTTGGTCTGGTAGGACTCCAGGCCTCGGGCTTCGTTGGATAAGCGCCGCAGGGTGGCGGCGAGGCTGTCGGGTTGGATGGTCATCGTTTGAGGGTATTGGCTTTGATTAAGGTCACTTCCTTGACGGCCGTCGGGGAGCAGATGAAGACGCGGACGTTGGAACGGTAAAGGGTCGGGAGGGTCTCGGCGCTCCAAGCCTTGAGGGCCTTCTCAAAGGCGATGGCGGTCTTGGCGGTGGCCTCGACGTAAAGCATGGAGTCGAGCAGGATGACCAGGGCAAATGGCTTTCCCTTGTCGCGGAAGGCTTGGGTCGTCTTGTAGACTGAAGATGGGACGGATTTCGGCGTCATCTTGGGAAGAAAGAGCGTGCGGAGAGCCAAATAGGGGTCAGATAAACACTTTTTCTGTTTATCTTGTCGGCGACCGATTGGCTGACGGCGTCGATGACGTAGGCGTTGCCGTCTTTCTCGAAGGTCGCCCCGGTCATCTCGCGGATGTGCTTGGCTTGCTTGGACAGGATGACCGCGTCGAAGTCGGCGAGCTCGACCTCGGCCTGTTTCATGTCCTGGATGGCGAACTGCCGGATGGCCTCGGTCTTGACGATCCACATCAGCACGATGGTCGAGTCGGGCAGGATGACGTTAATGGGCTGGCAGGCGCCGAGCTTGGAGGTCGTGGAGGTCACGGCTGCGGAGGATTAGGATACCGTTGGAAGTGCGTCGGTTTGTTTCCGATGCCTGATTGAAAATGAACCTCATCCCCGATGACTGTAATCGGACCAATGATTTCAAGACCTTGCTGAGTCCTACAGAAGCCAATATAGTGCCCAGACTTGGCGTTCTGGATTGCCTCCCAATCTTGAACCTTGTCGGTCAGCCGATCGACCTCGGCCTTGAGGCGGGCGTTCTCGGCAAACAGTCTATCGTAATCGGCGTAAGGCACGCCGACTTCCATCTTTGCATCAATCTGTGCCTTAAGGCGGGCGTTCTCGGCTTCAGATTGGTCGGCCTTCGCCTTCAGATTGGCCAGTTCGCCCTTCAGCGCCATCAGCTCGTTGGACTGATACAGGGCGTTCACCGCGTTCTGGATGAAGTCGTTGCTCATTTGGCGGCGTTGCGGACGGCCTGCTCGAAGGCGTGGTTCGTGAGGACGGCGGCCTGTTCCGAGGACAGGTCCTTGAGGCCTTGTCCAGGTTTGAGCCAGCCCTTCGTGATCAGGATTTCCACGGCGGCCTTCTCGTACTTGAGCTCGCCCATGAAGACCTTCGGGGCTTGGGGCTTGGGAGCAGAGGCCTGATGGCCGTCGTCGTCAAGGTCGACCGAGATGCCGCAAGCCGTCTGGATTGACTGCCGGCGGATGTAGGTGATGGCACCGCCGACCTGTTGCGCCGTGAGGCCGTCGGCCTTGACCATCAGTTTCCCGAAGGAGAAGAGATGGCCGGACGAGTGCAGCAGGGAAGTCGAGACGCCGACCTTGCCTTCCTCGGTCTCAAGGACCTGGACGAGGGCGAGGTTATGTTCCTTGAGGACGGGCTTCACCGCGTCGAGCAGGGCGTCGAGCGAGACGTAGCGGGCCTTGAAGGCGGGGTTCAGTCGGTTCGCCCCGACGTTCTCCATCTTGGCGAGGGCGCCGATCAGGTCGAAGTAGGGATTGGTCTGCTCCTGGGGAGCGGTTTCTTTTTTGCTCATGGCTTTGTGTGGGTTGGGTTGGGTTGGGTGGGAAAGGATTAGGGGAAGGTCGTCATCTCGTCGATGGTCTTCTGGGAGATGCAGCGGAGGTGGTTGTCGTGGGACAGGAACCAGTAGCGGGTCTGCCCAGCGAGGCGGGGCTTCAGCTTGCGGGCCACCGTGCCGTCGGAAAGGACGATGTAGGACGAGCCGTTGAGTTCGCGGTAGGTCGCAGGGGCCTTGGCTTCGGGGTTGGTCTTGGGTTGTTTCTTGAGCATAACAAATGTTAAGGAATGTTAAGTTGGGTTAAGTTGGAGGGGGTGGCATCTCGTTATCGATGCTCTCGGGCTCGTCAGCCCTGTGCTTCCGCTACGCAGTCGCACCTCCGTGATTTGGTGCCGGGAGTTGCACCCGAAAGCCGCTAGATACTCCGCAATCTCTACGGATGCACCCGCTAAGCCAAAGAATGTGGGAGGGCCAGTCCTCGCATCCTTCTATGTTTTCTGTGGAACTTGCGTCCCTTCCATCACACCAAAAATTAATGACTCGTGCCTCACGGGGGCAGACATCAATCGCCCTTCGCGTTCTCACGTTCAAGCCATCCTGCATTCTACTAGTAAATGCGGCGAACTTCCCCATTGAGGACTTCATGACGGGGATGCCCACGGATGCTTTAGTCAAAGTCATAAATTAATTAATGGCACCGCGCTTGGCGGCGTCAAGGATGAGGAGGGCGTCGGCGTTCCAGAGGGTCACGTCCTCGTCGGGGAAGAGTTCGGCCGCTCGGGCCTTCAGGACGTTCTTCCATTGGGTGCCGGTGCGGTCGCCCTTCGTGCCGACTGGGTGGGCCTTCATCCAGATCGCGGGCTTCACGCGGTGGACCTCCCAGCCCATGCCGATGGCGGCGCCGTAGAGGATGCCCGTGTTCCACATCAGTTTCCCGATGGCCGAGCCCGGGATGGACTTGCCCGCGAAGAGCGGAGGCTCCTCAAGGTACAGGACCACGCGGCCTTTGGCTAGGTGGATGTCCTTGATGAGGTTCACCACGTCCCAGTCGGTACCGGGCATCTTGTGGACCTCGGTGGTGCCTTCGGACGGGGTGAAGACGGCGATGCCTCCGTTTACTCCAGGGTCGACGGCCACGATGGTTGGCTTGTTCATTATTTCGAGCGCGGGTCTCGGTTAATCCGAGCGACCACGATGCGAGTGATGGCTGGGCAACGGCGTAGGTCAAACCCTTTAGATTTGAAACCAGCGAAGCCGAGCTGATGGGCGGCGTAGACCTCGCCGATCGTGGGCTTCCTGCCCAGCGCCGTCGTCAGCCTGTCCTCGAGGTAGGTCAGCCAAGAGGTGGCGTATTCCCGCCCCACGCCCGTGTCCGTGGACCAAGTGCCGTACCCGTAGGTCGGAAGGCCGTGGCGGGCACGCCAGACGGTCGTATCGGCCCACGCAGCGGGGAAGAACTGCAGGAGGCCACGCTCGCCCAGTCGCCCGATGGCGTTGGGGTTGCCCGAGGACTCGACCTGAATGACGGCCTCGACCTGTCCAGGGGTGATGGCGTGCAGGGAGGCGGAGGCCAGAAGGAGGGCTAGGAGCCTCATCGGCCGTCGATGCTTGGGTGGACCGAGCCCGCGTCCTTCTCGCCGTTGCGGTCGACATACGACCAAGTCAGCAGGGCACGGCAGCCGGTGGTGAGGTTCGCGTAGATTGTCACGGCCTTGCAACCGTGGGACAGGCGGAGGTTATCCTCGGCGACGGCGGCGCAGAGCTGGATACGCTCGCGGGCAAACTTATCGGTCCAATCGCCCTGCAGGACGCGTTCGCGGGCATAGGCAATCTGGTAGGACAGGCCACGGATGACGTGGGAAGGCGAGGCCAGCATATCGGGGAGGTGGGACATGGGGTCGGGCATGGGATTAGAACTTGGGGTTATCAATCATCTCGATGACGTTGGGGCCGTCCGCGAGGGCGAGGACGAGCAGCGTCAGGGCGGCGATGGCGAGGAGGATGAGGATGAGACGGGTCATTGGGTTGCTTGGTGCGTCCTCTGTTGTGAGGTCTTTAGAACCAAAGACAAGTCCAATCTGCTAAGGGGCTTAGATTAGACACTTTACCCCCCTTTAGTTGGCAAAGGAAGCCGACCGAGGGTGGTTATGGAAACCCCCATTTTACCCCCTTGGCTTGCCCTAGGAGGCCTTTTGACGGCGGAAGCGTAGGAAGACCGCCACCCCCACCCCTAGGCACCCTACCGCCAAGGCCCAGCCAAGGTCACGGCAGGCCTTCAGCCCTTGGGTCGCCGTGGTCAGTTGTCCTTCCAGCTTCGCGTCGTCGCTCTTCGTCCCGGCGTCCGTGATGATCAGGGCCATCGTCTGGGAGTCCTGGAACGAGCTGAGGATGTAATCCGTGATGAAGGCCACGGCCACGGCGGTCAGGCCAGCGCACGCGACAAGGGCCACCGTTGCCCAGAGGAGATTGGCCTCACTTCCGCTTTGCTGGCTTTTTGCCTTTGCCATTGGAAGGGAGTTTCTTCGTGACCTTGGCAACCTCGGCCTCGCCGCGGGCCTTGATGTATTTCAGCATATAGTCCAAGACCTCGGGGGCTGCGTAGCCGGCGGCACCGATGGCGCCCATCCGCAGTCCAGGAGAAGAGATGTGCTCTTGGATGGCGTACCCGACAAGGGCGGCCGTGATCGCGGCGGCGCTGATGCGGCGGAAGACCCAGCCCGGGGAGACGGGTTCGGTCGAAAGGAGCAGCCGTGCCGTCATCGCCAAGCCTCCGAGGATGCTCGCCACTAGGCCGTCCTTGACGATGGCGTGCGTCTGTTCGTGGTCGATGGGCGGGGTAGGCGGGCTCATTTGCTGGTACGGCGGTAGCCTTCCCGCCAGAGGACTTC
>Ga0213920_1001640_pt1 | contig 11991 bp, 10 predicted proteins | sample McNCre1117MG_FD_161054 | JGI IMG/M metagenome (GOLD analysis project Ga0213920, IMG submission 161054) | Freshwater microbial communities from McNutts Creek, Athens, Georgia, United States - 11-17 MG | ecosystem: Environmental > Aquatic > Freshwater > Creek | place: USA: Georgia | collected...
CCAAGCACACCGAATCCAGGCTCACACCATGAAGCCGTTAAGCATTCCATGCCCGCTGTTGTGAATATTTTCACCAGTAAAAATATTCCAAAAATAAAAAAGAGTAAAAAAGACCCCAAAAACTCCCCCAACGATCCTTGGTTCCAATTCTTCTTTGGTGATCAAGGACCAAATCAAGAAGAAGAGTCTTCTAGCCTAGGCTCTGGTGTCATTGTTAGCCAAGAAGGATTAATACTCACGAATCATCATGTAATTGATGGCGCAGATCAAATTGAGGTGGCCCTAGCTGATGGCAGAAAAACTAAAGCGACAGTCATTGGCAGTGATCCCGATACAGATATTGCTGTTTTAAGAATTAATATTGCGAACCTACCAAATCCTATTACCTTTGCAAAAATTGAATCGGTCAAAGTCGGAGATATTGTTTTAGCCATCGGCAATCCATTTGGCGTAGGCCAAACCGTTACCTCTGGCATTGTTTCAGCTTTAGGTAGAGATCATCTAGGCATCAATACATTCGAGAACTTTATTCAAACAGATGCGGCCATTAATCCTGGCAACTCTGGTGGCGCTTTAATTGATACAAGGGGCCAACTGATTGGGATCAATACAGCAATTTATTCACGCAGCGGTGGCTCAATGGGCATTGGCTTTGCTATCCCAGTGAGTACTGCAAAAGAAGTTTTAGAAGCAATTACAAAAAATGGTGGAGTGACTCGTGGGTGGATTGGTGTAGAGCCACAAAATATCAATCAAGAACTAGCTGAAACATTAAAGATTAAACAAGAAGGCGTATTAATTGTTGGCACACTTCAAAATGGGCCAGCAGATAGAGCGGGCATAAAGCCGGGTGATGTTCTTAAGAAAATTAATGGCAAACCCATCAAAGATATTACGCAACTACTCAATCAAATTGCAGCAACCAATCCTGGAGAAAAGATCCGAGCTGAAATCAACAGAAAAGGTAAAGATTTAGAAATTGAAGTTCAAGTTGGCAAGAGGCCAGGGGCAAAAAGGCAGAAATAAGTAGTAATTAAGTCAAAATTAATTAAATCAAAATCAATTAAATACAGCTCCAAAAATCAAAATAAAGATAATAAAAAAGAGACCTGATATCAGGTCTCTTTTTACATACAAAACTAACTAATCTAACTAATTAGAACTTGTATGTCACACCAACTGAAGTAGCAACTGGGCTAAGGTTCAAGTTGCCAGAGTATGCGCCACCAATTTTTACGCCAGTTTTCATGCTGATGTACTTAACATCAAGGTTAATACCCCAGTTTTTATTCAACATGTAGTCAGCACCTGCTTGCAATGCATAACCTACACTTGCGTTATCTACTGCAGCTAAACCGCCAAGTAAACTTTCACGACGGCTAAAAATTGTGTAGTTAACACCTGCGCCTACGTATGGCTTTACAGGGCCAATAGCGTCAAAGTGATATTGAGCCAATAAGGTTGGAGGCAATGCTCTTAAATAACCCAAATTGCCAAGACTAGAATCTACATTCACACGTTGTGGATAAGTTAAAACTAACTCTGCAGCAATATTCTTTGTGAAGAAATAAGATACATCGAACTCAGGAATTGTCGTATTTTTGGCTTTAATGTGATCTGTAGCAACATCTGCTGTCTGACCGTTATCCCAATTCAAATTAGTTGCACGAACTCTCACCATCCATGGGTTCTCTTCTGCCATTGCATTCAATGACAAAGCTGCCAAAAGGCCCAAAGCTAATTTGCTAACTGTTTTTGTGTTCATTTCTTATTTCCTTTAATAGTCACAATCTGACGGTTAAAGGTTAAAACGAACTAAGTTATTACGACTTGATAAGCATCAAGTTGACATCCAATTAAATTTAATCCAAATCAAATAATTTGATGTTCACACGCCTCATTCGTAAATTATGGAGATTTACGAATGAAAAAATCACTTATCGCTTTAGCAGCCTTGGCTTCAGTAGCTGGCGTAGCTCAAGCTCAATCTACAGCAACTATCTACGGTACATTGGACGTAGGTTACGGTTCTTTTGATGTTCAAAAATCTGGCTCTGCAAAGTCAACACAAAAAGGTTTGATGTATAACACTAACGATTCAAGCCGTTGGGGTATCACAACTACTGAAGATATCGGCGGCGGTGTTAAAGCTGGCGTGCAAATTGAGTCATGGATTGGTGGCTTACCACGTAACAACTTCAGCTACTCAGCTGGCGCTGGTGCATCTGGTGCTGGTGTGGCAGGTACATCCGGTGCTGTTACAAATAATTTTGCACAGCAAGGTGCTGGTCAATCTATTGATGCAACATCATTAGGTAACCGTTTGTTGTTCGTTCAGTTATCTTCAGGCGCTCATACAGTTCGTTTAGGTCAGCAGTCATCTTTAGTTCGTGACGCAGCTGTATCTTTCCAAGCTGACGGCTCAAACGTAGTTGGTAACTTAATTGGTAACGATGGCTCAATGACTCACCGTGCTGTTGCTGCTACTTACATGTATTCAGCAGCAAATGGTTTGACAGCTGCGGCTGCTGTAGCTAACAACACTAGACAAACTGATGGCATGGCTACATTAAACACTGGTAATGGCTACTATGCTGCTTTACGTTACACAGCTGGCCCATTAGATGCTATGGCTGCATATTCTAGTAATAAATCTGGTAGCTATGATACTGGTGTGGGTGTGACTACGGGAAGTAACTCTCAGTTAGGCAATCCAACTCAAGCTATGCAATCTACTCTGCTTAAAGATGTAACTACTAAGATTACTGTGTTGGGTGCTTCTTATGATTTAACAGTTGCCAAGTTATACGCTCAGTACGGTAAAGTAGATGCAACTGATGCCTTAAATGCTACAAGCTCGGGTAATAATGAACGTCACGCGTATAGCGTAGGTGCACGCGTTCCATTTGGTAAAGCTTGGGCATTTGCTCAGTTGTCAGAAGGTAAATCTCGCAACTCAGGCGGCTCATATGAAGGCAACTGGACAGGTGCATCATATGGCGTTCGCTATGAATTGAGCAAGCGTACTTACGCATATGCTGTTGCTGGTGAATCTAAACAAGACACATCAGCTACTGCTAACACTAAAGCTAACCAATACGGTGCTGGTTTAGTTCACAACTTCTAATCTAATGCTGGCTTAGCCAGTTAAATATTAGTACGTAGTGTTAAGTTGTATTGAAGCCCACTCTAGTAATAGGGTGGGTTTTTTATTTTTATAGTTCTAATTTCTAAGTGTAAAAAAATAAATGTTTATAAATTATGTATATTTCAGATTTTGGAATGAGCCATTATGGATTCTCAAAACTCTCGATATAAGCTAGCTGCCAATGATCCGGCTTATGGAGAGTTATCGCCAAAATTTCAAAAAATACTTATAAATCAAACAATTAATAAATACAATTTTGCAAATATTAATAACTTAATTGAAGAAATTCTTCATGCTCAAAAAGGGCTACTTACAAGAAGGCAACTATCAAAAAAGTCTTATGAGATGTTTGTTAGTCGCTTAAGAAGCCACATATTGCCTTATTTTTCACAAAAAATAATTAGTGAAATTAACTCTGAAAAACTAAGCCAATTTAAAAATTATTTAAGAGAATTCAACCTGGCAGATATAACAATTGATCAATATTTCAATGTACTAAGAAAAATATTTAAGTTAGCTTTATCAAAAAGCTTGATTGATCAAATCCCTCAATTTCCAGAACTAAAAAAAGAAAGTACACCACGTGGAGGATTTACAACTAAAGAGTATTTCCAAATACTAAAACACTCAAAGTGTCTTAGTGGGCAAGAAAAAATATCTTCATATCAAGTTACTCATAGAGATACAAAAGGTGGGATTTATTCATCCACTCAAAAATTTCCGCATGAGTTTTCCTGGTTAATTGGATTTATGGTGAATAGTTTTGTAAGACCAGTTGACATTAAACTCATTCAACATAAACATGTAGAAGTAATACGAGGAAAACATATCTATCTCCGGCTATCTTTGCCTGAGACAAAGAAACACAAATTGCAAATTGTTACTTTAAGGCCAGCTGTTAGGATTTATGAGGCTTTATTTAATTACATGTCTGAAAGAAACTTAGCCTCACCAGATGATTATCTTTTCTTGCCAGAGATAAAAGATCGGGAAGCAGCGAGTTACTTAATCACTAAACATTTCAGAAAAATACTAATTGATTTAAATTTAAGAACAGGCTCGTTAGGGCAGAATCGTAGCCTTTATAGTCTTCGACACACGGCAATCACTTTCAGGCTGCTCTATGGGAAAGGCATTGATTTGTTAACGCTAGCAAAGAATGCGCGTACCTCTGTAGAAATGATTGAGCGCTTCTATGCTTCGCAACTAACCCCTGAAATGAATATAGACCTTCTGCAAAGCAGAAGGTCTATATAAAATATTGCGTTAGTGGGGTTTGATTAATGCGCCAAAATCTTAGATAAGAACTCTTTCGCTCTTGGCGATCTATCTTCTGGTTTGTTGAAGAAATCATCTCTTGTGCAGTCTTCAACAATCTTGCCTTGATCCATGAAAATAACTCGATTACTTACTTTTCTAGCAAAACCCATCTCATGGGTTACGCACATCATGGTCATGCCTTCATTAGCTAGCTGAACCATCACATCTAATACTTCACCAACCATTTCTGGGTCGAGAGCTGATGTTGGTTCATCAAAGAGCATCACGATCGGGTCCATGCTCAATGCTCTAGCAATAGCTACACGTTGTTGCTGACCACCAGATAACTGTCCTGGAAATTTATCTTTATGCGCAGATAGTCCTACGCGCTCTAAATATTTAAGGCCATGTTTTAAGGCCTCGTCTTTGCCACGTCCCAATACTTTAATTTGAGCTAAAGTTAGGTTCTCTGTGACAGATAAGTGTGGGAATAACTCAAAGTGTTGAAAAACCATACCTACACGTGAGCGCAATTTAGGTAAATTAGTTTTAGGATCATGAACAGGTACACCATCAACGGTGATCTCACCTTTCTGAAATGGTTCTAATGCATTAATTGTTTTAATTAATGTCGACTTACCTGATCCTGATGGACCACATACAACCACCACTTCACCTTTTTTGATGTCAGTTGTGCAATCAGTGAGCACTTGAAAGTTGCCATACCACTTGGAGACATTTTTCAATTCAATCATGGGAGTCTCTTTATCTATTTATAGTATTAATTAACGAATAATTGCAACGCGCTGCTGCAGAATCTTCACTAGCCTTGAAAGGCCAAAGCAAATAAAGAAATAAATAACAGCTGCGGCCAAATAAGTTTCAATAGGTCGGCCATAGTTTTTGCCAGCCACCTCAAAGCCTTTGAGCATGTCATAGGCGCCAATCGCATAAACCAAAGACGTATCCTGAAATAAAACAATCGTTTGAGTTAAGAGCACCGGAATCATATTTCTGAAAGCCTGAGGCAATATAACTAAACGCATATTTTGCGCATACGTCATACCCATCGCTTGTCCTGCATAAATTTGCCCTCTTGGTATTGACTGAATACCTGAGCGCATAATTTCACAGAAAAAAGCTGATTCAAATGCAATGAATGTAATGATCGCTGATGCTTCTGCACCAATTGGGCGACCCAAGATGCTTGGCATCAACAAGAAGAACCACAAGATCACCATCACCAATGGAATGGATCTCATCATGTTTACATAAGCGCCTGCTGGAATCGTTAGGGTACGTTTACCTGAAAGGCGCATTAAAGCTAATAGCGTGCCAAAGAATATACCGCCAATGGTTCCAATAACTGTTAGCTGAAGACTAAAGAGAAAACCACTCAGCACATATTGCCGAATCATTTCCAAGTTATAAAAGGAGAGATCAATATTCATATTTATCTTTCCTTAGTGTCCGCCAGAGCTAGCAGAAACAATAAATCCTGGCACTCTTGTTTTAGATTCAATTAACGCCATGATTCGATTAACCGTTAAAGCAGAAATAACATACAACGCGGTTACTCCTAGATAAATCTCAATACCTCTAGAGGTTTCTTCTTGAGCTTGCATAGCAAACAAAGTTAGCTCTGCTACAGATACAGCAAAAGCAACTGAAGAATTTTTAATGATGTTCATGGATTCCGAAGTTATCGGTGGAATCACAATGCGCAATGCCATAGGCAAAATGACATAGCGGTAAGACTGAAACGTTGTAAGCCCCATAGCCATGGCTGCAGAACGCTGGCCTCTTGGCAAAGCCCCAATACCAGCCCTTACCTGTTCAGCAATACGAGAGGATGTAAAAAATCCTAATGCCAAACTAACCAAAATAAATGAAGGTAAACCTTTTAATACTGGGATAAGGGCAGGAACCACGTGATACCAAAGGAATACCTGAACTAAAACGGGGATATTTCTAAATAGCTCAACCCAAACGTTACCTATAGTTGCTAATAGTCGAGTTATGAAGTTATCAGGCGGCAAGGTTCTTAAGGCACCCATCAGAATGCCTAGAACCATTGCAATTAAAAGCCCAAGAGCTGATACCGACAAGGTCCAACCCCAAGCTGACATGATCCAGTCTAGATAAGTAGTTTCTCCACCTGTACCAAAACATACAGGGGAGAAGTTTTCATCTAAAGTACTTTTACAAAATACTTCCCAATTCCAAGACATCTATTCTTACTTTCTTGTTCGAGAAATTATTTCTTAGCGTAGTCTTCAGCTGGTTTGTCGTTTGGATGAGCCCAAGCATCTTTAGTACTTGCAGATAAAGCTAGGCCAACCTTGTTACCTTTTGGTGGGATTGGTTGCAAGAACCATTTGTCCCACAATTTAGTTAAAGTGCCATCCTTCATCATTTTCTTAATGCTGTCATCAACAGCTTTTTTGAACTCTGGATCATCTTTACGCAACATGATAGCGATTGGCTCAACAGCAATCACTTCACCAACAATTTTGTAATCTGCTGGGTTCTTAGAGTTAGCAATATTTAATGCCAAGATCGAGCCATCCATCACGAATGCATCGGCACGACCAGACTCTAGCAACAAGAAACTGTCAGCATGGTCTTTGCCAAATACTTCATTAAAGTCTACGCCTGCTGCTTTTTCATGTTTACGCAACAATTGAACTGAAGTTGTACCTGTTGTTGTGGCAACTTTCTTACCATTCAACTGATTTAAAGAAGTAATGCCTGAGTTGGCTTTAACAGCAATACGAACTTCTTCAACATAAGTTGTTACAGCAAACGCCACATCTTTTTGACGAGTCGCGTTATTAGTTGTAGAACCACATTCAAGGTCCACAGTGCCGTTTTGCACTAATGGCAATCTGTTTTGTGAAGTAACAGGTTGGTACTTAATATCTAATGTTTTTAGTTTTAATTGCTTTTGAAGATCACCAATCACACGTTGGCAAATTTCAACATGGTAACCAACATATTTGTTGTCACCAATCGTGTATGAAAGACCTGAAGACTCACGAACACCCATGGTGATTGAGCCTGAAGATTTAATTTTATCTAGCGTACCTGCTGCCTGAACTGCAGATACCAAACCCAAACCTAACATTGCTGCAATTAATAAATTCTTTTTCATATTTTCTCCTGTATGTAGTGCGCCTATTTAGCTAATCTGCTCACATATAGTTTTTAGCAGATTTTGGGAATAAAAGGGAGATATTGCCCCCATTCCAAAAAATAACCCCTCTTTTGAAGGAGGGGTTCTCATGGCGATGAAAATGAAGTTTAAAACTTATATCCTAGTCTAATAACATAGTCTGTTGGATTTAATGTCAACTTGGTATTGGTAGTTACGTTACCTAAACCTAAACCAGGCCCCACAAAAACCACATCTGACTTGAGTGGAATATACGATACAGAGCCATTAATAGACCATTTGTCGTTGATGTTATAAACCAAACCAGCGTTATAAACAGGCGCCCAACTAGAGCTCATAGTCGCAGAAACACCGGCCAATTCAGCAACAGTCGTGCTAGAGGTTCTTGGTGTAACACTACTAAAACTCGCATGAGTAATACCTAAGCCCACGTAAGGTCTGAATGCGCTAGTAGGTTCCATAAAGAAATACTTAGCAACAACTGTTGGAGTTAAGGCCTTTGCTGTAGCTGCCGCATTCACAACTGGCTCAGCAGTATTATGAGGGGCCGCCATATTGATAGTTAGTTTTGGTGGCACCCCTAACGATAATTCAGCACCAATATCATTAGTAAACATGTGTAAGACACTAATAGTTGGAGTGCTTTCATTGTCAATGTTTGCCGTAGCACCCGTTAATGCCCCAGCAAAAACTTGTGCAGATGTTAAGCCAGCAAGAGGACTTGGTAACGGAATCGTAGCTGGACTACCACTTACTGATGCCGGCCCCAAACTAGCATCAGGTCTAACAAAGGCAATTCCGAAACCAACAATGGTATCTCCAGCTTTTTGAGCTTGAACTCCTGCAGCAGCTAATAATGCAGCAATTAATAAACTTAGTTTTATTGTTTTCATGTTATTTCTCCCCCGTTAAAAAAAGAACTACCGTTCTAATTTATTGGTTTTTTGAGGCGATGTATGTTGGTATTAACCCTTGAGTGTCACAGTAAAAACTTTCTGAAAACACGTTAATAAAATTTAACCAGTAACGGGCTAACTTAGACAAATAATAGATAAGAAAAAACCCACCCTGGTAACAGGGTGGGTTTCAATACAACTTAGTACTAGGTACTAATCTTTAACTGGCTATGCCAGCGTTAGATTAGAAGTTGTGAACTAAACCTAAAGCGTATTGGTTAGCTTTTAGTTTGTCGCCAGCAGCGTTGTACTTGTACTCGCTTTGACCGTCAACTAAGTAAGCATATGTACGTTTGCTGAACTCGTAACGTGCACCAACTGAGTAACCAGTCCAGTTACCATCGTAACCACCTTGGCTAGCTTGTTGTTTACCGTCAGAGTACTGAACAAATGCCCATGCCTTACCAACTGGTACACGTGCACCAACGCTAATTGCGTGACGATTGTTTGTTGTTGAACCAGCATCTGTGCTAGTAACTTCAACTTTACCGTACTCAGCGAACAACTTAGCAACTGTCAAGTCATAGTCAGCAGCCAAAACGCTTACTTTAGTCTGCGTCAAAGCTTGAGTAATACCAGAAATAGTTGCTGCTGGAGAGTTAAGTTGTGTTGATGGGTTAGCTACTGTACCTGTTGATGTAACAGAAGGACCTGTAGCGCTATATGTTGATGTAATAGTAGCTGCTGATGTACCGTATGTAGCACCACCGTTAGATCTAGCATTTGAGTAAGCACCAGCTACAGACCATGCACCTTGAGCATAGCGAGCTTTAGCTTGGTAGCCGCTACCTGAAGCGTAGTCAGCTTGTGCATCTTGTTTCTTAGTATTGCTTGTAACACCAATAGCAGCTGTCAAAGGACCTTGTGCGTAGATGTAGTTAAGAGCAACGTTACGACCAGTAATAACGTAGTCGTTACCAACCAAGTTACCAACTACGTTTGAACCGTCAGCTTGGTATGGAACAGCGATATCACGTACGAATGCTGAGTTTTGACCGCCTTGGATTGTGTGTGCACCCATTGTCAAACCAACTGTCAAAATACGGTTGCCAAATGATGTTGCGTCAATTGAGTTACCTACACCGTTAGTAGAGAATGTTGCTGCACCACTAGATGTACCATATGTAGCATTAGTAGTTGAGTTGTAACCAAAGTTGTTACGTGGCAAAGAACCAATCCAAGACTCAGCTTGCATTTGGGCTTTAACACCACCACCAATGTCTTCAACAGCCAAGATACCCCAACGGCTTGAGTCATTGTTGTTGTACATCAAACCTTGTTGAGTTGTTTTAGCAGCTGAACCAGCTTGTTGGCTGAAAGAACCAGCACCAACGTCCAATGTACCGTAAATAGTTGCTGTAGATTGAGCTTGAGCTACGCCAGCTACTGAAGCCAAGGCTGCTAAAGCGATAAGTGATTTTTTCATTCGTAAATCTCCATAAATGTGAAATAAACGTACCTAGTTCTCTAGGGACCTAGCCATAGTGCATGAGCCGTATGGCGGTTCTTATATGCTTGCGGGTCTTGGAGGGAGTCTTTCTGTCGATTCTTGATTGTTTTTATAGGAGTGTTGCATTTGCGCAACAAAATGATTTAATGGTTATACTTTTCAAAGGAAAATTAGGTTCAAATACATATTAACCCTTATGAATATAGTGATTTTGGCTCATGGCAAGTAGAGAATTTCTGAAAATTATGAAAAATGCCAGATCTGGTGATGCTTTTGCGCAACAGAAAATTGGTGAAATGTACCTCTTTGGTGAGCCTGGCACCCCTAAAAACATCTCAAATGCTCTACTTTGGCTTGAGAAATATTCTGTAACTACAGGATTTTTAAAAGATATTTCGAATTTAATTGTTTCTAATTTGAACCTTGATGATGCTTTATCCAAAGATCAATCTAAATTCGCTTGGAAATGCGTTGTCCACTCAGCAAGTCTTGGTCAAACCTTAGCTAGATGGCTTTTTGTTCAAGCCATTGCTAGCTTAAATAATGCTGGGCAATCTCCTCACCTAGCATTTAATGCTTTAAGCACCACAGACTGGAATGAAGCAGGCTCATTGGATGACTCTGCAGAATTAGCCCTTCGCTATTTAGAAGAGTTAGCGGACCTTGATTCTTTTGAAGAGCAAGTTAAAGCACAACAACTGTTAGCTAAATGCCTGTTAGATGGTCGACTTGGCAAAAGAGATGTTGAAAGATCTAAAAAAATTACCTTGCACCTTGCAAAGCAAAAAAATGAAGTAGGTTTAGATAGTTTGTTATCCATCTCATTGAGCTCATTAACTGACGCTATCGGTAAAGATCTATTACCTGCGCTAGAAATACATCTCCCAACTCTACTTAACGCTAAAAAATATTTAGTCGAACACACACAGATTTATTGGGCAGCATGGCAAAGCTTGCAGAACACTAAAGCTCTAGAGATTGCTGCAGAGCTTGGTCATGCGCCAGCACAACTAGCCTTAGGTCTTCGCTTGGCTAAATTAGATGAAAAGAATGAAAGCTCTGATGATGGCGATGCGGGTATCGGTACTGGGGGCAATGCTCGTTTAAAGCAAGCGGTGTATTGGTTAAAGCTGGCAGCCAAGAGAGGTGATCGAGATGCTTGGTTTGCTCTAGGTCTTATTAACCGTATGCCGCAATACTCAGGCTATAGCGCTGAAGATAGCAATGACTGTTTTGATAAGGCGGCTGACTTAGGCCATCCGCAAGCTCAATATCGCAAAGGTTCATCCCTATGGCGTAAACGTGCGCAAATGAATGAATCCATTGAGGGGTTACAAGCTTCTTATTGGATTTGGCAAGCAGCACAACAAGGCATCACAGAAGCAACAGAGCTACTATCAAAAATGATGTTGAGTTGCCCACAGGCCTCCCTTAATCAATGGCACACCTTAGCAAGTGCTGTTAGCAAAGCTTTAGAAGAAAGTAATCACCGTTTTACTGGCGATATGTTGCTAACTTGCCACCGAGTCATTGTGGCTAATCAATTAAATTTATCTAGAGCAGAATTATTGTTAGCAAATATCCAAAGTATTCAGCATGAACATGGTGCAGTCGTAGATATTCAGGAACACTCGCCACGATCAATACCTAAGCTCATACAAATTGAAACACTTGAACAACGTAAAGCGCTCATGATGGCCAGTAAAGCTTTTTCTAATGCCTTTACTAGCAGTGTTGTTGATGAAGGTAACTTAAGACAAAGGCGCTACCGCCTAGAAAAGCTCATGCAAACTTTAGGTGTTACTGAGGAAGATTCATCTTTCGATGAATAATTTTCTAATTAGCTATTAGCTTCTTTGTCAGCAGAATCAATCGCAGGCTCATAGAATCTAGCCACAAAAATACCTAGCTCATAAAGCACGCAAAGTGGCAAAGCTAATAAAAGTTGCGACAAAACATCTGGCGGCGTTACAACCGCAGCAATAATGAATGCACCCACAAT